>ERZ1066117.1413-NODE-1413-length-11995-cov-9.747152_pt1 | contig 11995 bp, 8 predicted proteins | sample MGYA00382764_ERZ1066117 | MGnify/ENA primary metagenome ERZ1066117 (study PRJEB33369, sample SAMEA5778347) | biofilm metagenome | biome: Industrial cooling water; feature: Water cooling tower basin; material: Biofilm | place: United Arab Emirates | collected...
CGGATGGGGGGCGGGGCCGGCGCAGATGGCGCTCGGCCGGGCGCGCGCGGACAAGCGCGGCCGGGCGCCGGCCCGCGCGGGGCGGTCGGCGCTCGGCCGGGGCGCGCGGGGGGCTGCGGTCAGACCAGGGCGATGCAGTCGATTTCGACGCGCGCGCCGCGCGGCAGCTGGGCCACGGCGACGGTCGAGCGCGAGGGCGGCACCAGGCCGGTGAAGAAGCGGCCGTAGACCTCGTTGACCGTGGCGAAATCGTTCATGTCGACCAGGAACACCGTGCAGCGCACGACGCGGTCGAAGCCGCTGCCGCCCGCGGCCAGCACCGCCTTGAGGTTCTCCATCACGCGCAGCGCCTGCTCCGCCACCGTGCCGTTCTGGAACTGTCCGGACTGGGGATCGAGGGCGATCTGGCCCGAGCAGAACAGCAGGCCGCCGGCCCGGATGGCCTGGGAGTAGGGGCCGATCGCGGCCGGAGCGTGGGGCGTGGAGACGGGGGTGCGGGCGCTCATGGGGTCGGACGGGGAAAACGCTGCGCCAGGGCGGCTGCGACCGGCGCGGGGACGAAGGGCGAGGCATCGCCGCCCAGGGCGGCCACCTCGCGCACGATCGTGGCGGTGACGTGGGCGACCTCCGGGTCGGGCACGAGCAGGACCGTGTCGATCGCCGGGGACAGCACGCGGTTGTTGCGCGCCAGGGTGACCTCGTAATCGAAATCGGTGCCGGAGCGCACCCCGCGCAGGATCGCGCTGCAGGCGAGCCGGCGGCAGGCCTCGACCACCAGGCCTTCGATGCGCAGCACGCGCACCCGCTCGAGCCCGGCCACGGAGCGCTCGAGCAGGTCCAAACGCTCGGCGGCGCTGAACAGGGCCTGCTTGGTGGGATGGGTCGCCACCCCGACCACGATCTCGTCGAACAGGGCCAGGCCGCGGCGGATCAGGGCCAGGTGGCCGCTGGTCGGCGGATCGAAGGTGCCGGGGAACAGCGCGCGCCGGGCGTGGGGGCGGGCCGAGGTCATGGGCGGCCAGTGTACGGGCAGAAAGCCGGCAACCCTGCGGACTTGGAGCGGTCCCTGGAGCTGTGAATGCGCTCGAGCTGCGCCGCCCGCTCTTGGCCCTGGCCCTGACCTGCCTCATGGCCCATGCCCTGGGCGCGGCGCTCGCCATCGGGCGGCTTGAGGGGCGGGCCCAGGCGGCGGGGTCGCCGCCGGGCAGCGCTCGGGCCGCGGCGGAGCCCGACCGGCAGGCTTTCGCCCCCCCTGGCCTCGGCGCCAAGCTCGCGGCTGGGGCCGCGCTCGCGCTGGTGCTCGGGCTGCTGCTCGGGGCGGCCCGGCCGATCCGCCCGCGGAGCCCAGAGGACCGCTGCGCAGCCCGTCCGGGAGCGCCCCGAGGGCCGCAGCGCCGCCCGCCGGCCGCCCTTCGCCCTGCCGGGGGTGCCCTGCGCGGCTGGCTCTGGCCGGCGGCCGCAGGCGCGCTGCTGTGCGCCTGGTGCGCGGAGCGCGGCGCGCGCAGCGCCGCGGGCCCGACCCGCGAGCTCGCCCCCGGGGCGGAGTGGCCCTGGCCGCTCCTGGGCCAGCTCGAGCGCCGCCAGGGGGCCCTGCGTCTGCGGCTGGAATCGGGCGAGCTGTGGCCCGGGGAGCTGCGCTTCGCCGAGGCTGGGCCGCAGCCCGGCGAGCCGCTGGCCCTGCTGGGCCCCGGGCGCTGGACGGACTACGCGCGCGGCCCCGTCGGCCCCCGGCGCGGGCCCCGGGGCGTGCTCGCACTCGAGCCCGACGAGGTGCTGCGACTCGAATCCGGCCCGCCCAGCCTGTGGGCGCGGCTGGACCTGTGGGCCAGCGACCGCCGCGCCAGCCTCGAAGCGCGCCTGATCCGCGCCGGCGGCGACCCGGGCACGGGCCTCGGCCGGGCGCTGCTGCTCGGCGACCGCAGCGGCATGGACGCCGAGGTCAGCGACCTGTTCAAGCGCACCGGCACCGCGCATCTGCTGGCGCTGTCGGGCATGCACGTGAGCCTGCTGTTCACGGCGCTGCTGTGGCCGGGGGCCTGCGCGCTGGCCCGCTGCGGTCGGCGCTGGGCGCCGGGGGCGGGCTGGCTGTGGTCCAGGCTGCCGGGGTTGCTGGCGCTGACGGGGCTGTGCCTGTTCGCCTGGCTCGCGGGGGCCGCCGCCCCGGTGCTGCGCGCCAGCGTGTGCTGCGCCCTGGCGCTGCGGGGCCGCGGGCCCCTGACCCCGGGACGCCCGCCGCCGGCGCCCGCGGACAGCCGCAGCCTGTTCGCGGCCGCGCTGCTGCTCGAACTGTGCCTCGATCCCGGGGCCGTGCTCGAGCTGGCCACGGTGCTGTCCTACGCCTCGACCGCCGGATTGATCTGGCTCTATAGGCCCCTGTCGCACTCCCTCGGGGGTCCCGACCCGGGCCCGGGAACCCCGGTCCAGCCCCGAGGCTCCGCGGCCGCCCTGTGGCGGGCGGGGCGATCCCGGGTGCGCGGCTTCCTGATCGGGGGCCTCGCGGCGACCCTGGCGGCGCAGCTGATGACCCTGCCCTGGCAGTGGCTGGTCTTCGGCGAGCTGACCTGGGCCGCCGGGCCGGCGACCCTGGTCGGGCTGGTGCTGATGACCGGCTGGCTGCCGCTCTTGTGGGCCGCGGCGGTGTTCGAGAGCCGCCTGCTCGGCGCCTGCTGCCGCTGGATCGAGGATTGGCAGCTGGCGCTGCTCGCCGGCTTCGATCGCCTGCCGGGCACGCCCTGGGTGGCGCCGGAGAAGCCAGCCCTGCTGGTGCTGGCCCTGTGCGCCGCGGCTTTGTTTTGGTCGCTGCGCCGTTCCCGGCCGGCGGCCCGCGTGGCGCTGGCCTGCGCAGCCCTGCTGCTCTTGCCCAGCCGGCCGGCCCTGGGCGAAGGCGAACTGGTGGCCCTGGACGTGGGCCATGGCAGCGCGCTGTGCCTGCGCCTGCCCGGGTTGCCCGCGCTGATCTTCGACGCGGGCTCCCGCGACCGGCCGGGGCTGGCGCGGCGGGCGCTGGCGCCGCTGCTGGCGCGCTGGGATCCGGGCCGGTTGGTGCTGGTCTCGAGCCATCTGGACCTGGACCACAGCGCTGCGCTGCCCTGGCTCCGCGCGCGCTTCCCGACCGAGCTCCTGGCGGGGGCGCCGGCCTGGCCCGGGGATCCGCCGCGCCACGACCTGGTCGCCGGTCGTTCGGGCCTGCCCCTGCCGCGCAGCGCGCTGCCCCTGGCGCTGCTCAGGGCGGGCTCGGGGGACCGCAACGAAGGCTCGCGCGCCTTGCTGGTCGAGCTTCCCTCGGGCGCGCTCCTGCTGTTCGGCGACGCGGTCGGCGCCGGGCTGCTGGCGCTGCTCGATTCCGGCCTGCTGCCCCAGCGCACCGCCTTGGCACTGGCCCCCCACCACGGCTCGGATGGCCCCGGAATCTTGCCCTGGCTCGAGCGCAGCCCGCCGGATCGGATCTGGATCAGCGGCCCCGCCGGCGCGCCCCTCGAAGCCGAGCTCGAGCGGCGCGGGCTGCCCTTCAGCTCGACCGGACGCCAGGGTCCCCTTGGGCTCCGATTCGGTCCGGGCCCGGGAGACCCCCGGCCCGGCGCCCGCTAAAGCGGTCGGCCAGCAGGGCCGGGCCAGCACCCTTAAACTCGAGCAACGCCCATGAACCCGTCCCCCAGGCTCCGGCTGCGATCCGCCTGCTCGCGGCTCGCCGCCCCGATCGCCGCGGCGCTTGCGGCCCCATTCGGTCTTCGAGCCGAGCCGCCTGGCGCACCGAACGGCGCCCCGAACGCAGCGCTGCACCGCCCGTGGAGCGGCGCGGCGGCGCCCGCGCAACCGTGTGCGGCCGCCGGACAGGAGGCGAGCGATTCGAAGGCCGCGAAGGCCCTGGCCGCCGCGGAAGCGCTGCTGGCGGCCGGCGAGGTCGGCGCCGCCCTGGCCCGGCTCGACCGCGCCCTAGCGGAGGTGCCGATCGGGCTGGCGGGCCACCGCGCCGCGGCCGAGCGGGGCGTGCTGCTCCAAGGCCTCGACCGGCTGCCGATCCGGATCGGGATCGAAGCTTGGCTGGGGGACGGCGCGGAGGATTCCGAGGCAAGCCGTCGGCTGCTCTTCGCCGGACTCGAGCGCAGCGGCGCCCTGGGGCCGGCCGCGCGCCACCTGGCCCTGCTCGAGCTCTACCGCTGGGCCCTGGTCGAATTCGAGCCGCAGGCCCTGCGCGCGGCGCTGATCGGGGCGCTCGAGCAGCCGGACGCCGCGCTGCGCCTGGCGGCCGCGGAGCTCGGTGCGCGGCTGCCGGCCGAGCCGGTCCGCGCGCTGCAGAGCGGCGCTGGCCCGCCGGCGACGGCGGGCGAAGCCAAGCCGCCGCCCGCGCTGCCGGGCCTGGCCCTGGCTCTGCTCGAGCGCGCCCTGATCGACCGCGAGGCGGCGGTGCGCTGGAGCGCGGCCCGCGCCCTCCAGCGCCACGGGGACGCGGCCTGGGAGCTGGCCTTCGAACGGGCCCTGCGCGCCCGGGACTGGAGCCTGCGCCAGCACGCGGCGGAAGCGCTGGCGCTTTCGGCCCTGCCGGCCGCCGAGGGCGTCTTGCTGCTGGCTTTGGCGCGCGCGCCGGCCGCCGTGGACGACGGGGCGGACGCCGGCGGCAGCACCGCGCTGCTGTTCAGCGGCCGCCAGCGGGCCTACGTGGGCGACTTCGACGTGGAGGTCGCCACGGGCCAGTCGATCGCCGATCCGCGCGTCGATGTGCTCAGCGAAGGCGCGGCCCTGTGGGTGCGGGTCTGCCACATCGAATCCCGCCAGCAAGCGTTTCGGCGCCAGCTGCGCGCGGCCCTGGAGCAGGTGCGGGGGCGCGCGCTGCCCGCCGATTTCGGCGCCCGGGCGGCGCAGGCGGAATTCGAGGCCTGGAGCGCCCGCCAGGGCGCCGTGCACAGCGGCGGCTGAGCCGCGCCGGCCCGCGGGTCGCGCCCGGCGCCGGCCCGGGCGGCTGCGGCCCCCGCGATCGGCGCCGGGCCCGGGATGGATCCGACCGCCCCGTGCCCTGCGGGCCGGCGCCCGGGTCCCTCAGGCGCCCGCGCCCGCGTCCGCGGCGCCGAAGCGCTTCTGGACGAAACCCTGGAAGCCCTGGATCGCGGTGCGCTGCATGTAGAAGTGGAGGCCGCGCAGACCGCCGAGCTCCTCGCCCCCGCCGGCGCGGCCCGGCCCGCCGTGCACGGTCTGCGGCAACACCAGGCTCGGCGGCAGCCCCTGCCCCGCCAGGCGATCGGAGCCGATCCACACGCGGCCATGCCAGGGCGCCACGCCCAGGGCCACCGCCTCCGTCCAGCCGTCGTCGTTGCTGTAGAGGGCGCACACCAGCCCGCCGCCGCCCCGGTTGACCAGCTCGATCGCCTGCGCCGCGCTGCCGTCGTAGGGCAGGATCGAGACCACCGGGGCGAAGACCTCGAGCTCGTGGAAGCGGGCCTCGCGGGCGTCCTGGGCCAGGATCAGGGTCGGCGCCAGGAAAGCGCCCGGCGTGCGCGCGCGCTCGGCGCCGCCCAGCAGGATGCGGCCCTTCTCGGCCAGTTGGCGGATGCCGGCCTGGGCGCGCTCGAGCTGGCGCATGTCGGTCAGGGCACCGATGCGGGTCTCCCCGTCGGCCGGATCGCCGAGCTTCTGCCGGCCGAGCTGCGCGGCAAGATCGGCCACGAAGGCCTCGACCCGCTCGGCGGGCACCAGCACGCGCCGGGCGGCGGTGCATTTCTGCCCGGCCTTTTGGGTCATGTCCGTGACCAGGTTTTGCAGCAGCAGGTCGTAGGCGCCGCTGTCGCTGGCCACATCAGGGGCCAGCACGTGGGCGTTGAGCGAATCCGCCTCGACGCTGACGCGCACGCCGCGCTCGATCAGGCGCGGGTGCGAGCGCACCAGGCGGCCGGTGTGCGCCGAGCCGGTGAAGGCCACGTGATCCGCTGGCCCGAGGTGCTCGAGCAGATCCCCCGTGCCCCCGGCGATGAACTGATAGGCGCCCTCCGGGAGCAGGCCGGAACCGACGATCACCTTGGCCACCTCCGCGGCGATCCAGGCGGTCTGCTCGGCGACCTTCTCGATCACCGGGACGCCGGCCAGCAGGGCGCAGGCCATCTTCTCGCCCTGGCCCCAGGCCGGGAAATTGAAGGCGTTGATGTGCACCGCGACCCCGGGCCGGGTGACCCACACGTGCTGGCCCCAAAAGCGCGGGGTCCGGCCGAGCTGCAGACCCTCGCCGTCGGGCAGATGGCGCTGCTCGCCGAGCTTCTTGCCCAGGGCCGCGTAGGCCGCCAGGGTGCCCGTGGCGCCGTCCAGGTCGAACTTGGCGTCGCCGCGCGTGCTGCCCCCGTTCTGGATCGAAATCTCGATCAGTTCCTCGCGCCGCTCGTGCAGGGCCGCGGACAGGCCCTTCAGCAGCTCGGCGCGCTGGGCGAAACTCAGGGCGCGCAGGGCGGGGCCCCCGCGCTGGCGGGCGAACTCCACGGCGGCGGCCAGGTCGAGCCCTGCCGAACTGGCCTGGGCCACGGGCCGCTCGTGGGTCGGGTCGACCAGGGTTACGAAGGGCGGACGGCCCGCTTGCCAGCGGCCGCAGAGGTAGCTCTCGAGGGTGATCATGGCGGGGCGAAGGGGCGGAGGCTCGCGCAGAGGGTAGGGGCCCGGGGGCCGGATCGGAATCGAGGACTTGGCCGGAGCCCTGCCGCGGCGGGCCCGGGCGGGGCGAACGGCGCCGAGGCCGGCCGGCCGAGGCCCGCGCCGAAGCCCGCGCCGAAGCCCGTACCGGAGACCCGCGACGTGCCAGGATGGAGGCATGCAGACCCGACCGCCGCCCCCCTCCGCACGCTGGCTGCCCGCCGACACCTTTCGGGGCCAGGTGGCCTACGTGACCGGCGGCGGCACGGGCCTGGGGCTCGAGATCAGCCGGGGGCTGGCCGCCCTGGGCGCGAAGGTCGTGATCGGCTCGCGCAGCGCGGAGCACCACGGGGCGCTGCTGGCCGAGGGCGCCGAGCGCGGCTGGGCGGTTTCGGCTCAAATCCTGGACGTGCGCGAGGCGGCGGCGGTCCAGCGCGCGGTGCAGACGACCCTGGAGGCGCACGGCCGCATCGACATCCTGGTCAACAACGCCGCCGGCAACTTCGTCTGCCCCAGCGAGCGCCTGTCGGAGCGGGCCTGGCGCGCGGTGCTCGGGATCGTGCTCGACGGCTCGTTCCTGTGCTCGCGGGACTTCGGCCGCGCCATGCTCGCCCAGGGCTCGGGCCAGATCCTCAACGTGCTCGCCACCTACGCCTGGACCGGCATGCCCGGCGTGGTGCACAGCGCCGCGGCCAAGGCCGGCGTGCTGGCCATGACGCGCACCCTGGCGGTCGAGTGGGGTCCGCGCGGCGTGCGCTGCAACGCGATCGCGCCCGGCCCCTTCGAGAGCGCCGGGGCCGAGCAAAACCTGTGGCCCGACGACGCCGTGCGCCAGCGCATCCTCGAGCAGATCCCCCTCGGGCGCTTCGCCCGGCCTGAGGAAGTTGCCGCCCAGGCGCTGTTTCTGCTTTCGCCGGCCTGCGCCTACGTCAACGGCGAGGTCTTCGTGCAGGACGCCGGCGCCTCCCTGGGGCGCGGCATGTGGACCCCGGGCGAGCGCGTGGAGCGCGGCAAGGGGCCCCAAGGTGCCGACACCCGGCCCCCGAGCCCCTGACGCAATCGATGCCACAGCGGTCGCCGGAGCGTCCGGCTGTCGGTCCGGCCCGCTGGGCCGCCTCGGATCCCGCGCGCGGGGCTTCCAGCTGGCAACCAGCACGCGAGTCTGCAGGGGCTGGCCTGTATTCAGGGGCTGGCATGGGCACTTGCGGTCGCTGAGCAGCCCCTCGGATCCGGATCGGTTTGGCCCCACGCTGGCCGAAATGTTCACGCTGAATCCCCGGCGCGGAGCGGCTCGACGAGGTCGGCGCCCAGATCGGTCGCCGGGCAGCCCACCCTGACCCACCTGGCCCAGCTCGAACGGCGCAGCACAACCGATCTGCGCGCGCCGCCCGCGGAGAAAGAATCTCCCCCGCAGCGCCCAATCAGGGCGCGCAGAATCCGCGACCTCGAGCGCGGATGCTCCCGGGCGATCCTTGAATCCCCCGGGCTCTCGCCCCCCCCCGCACACGGCCACCAGCCATACAAAGGCCCGCTGGGTCGCAGCGGGGGGCCTCAGGATCGGGCTGCCGGCATCGCTTCGAAACTGCCCAACGATCCCTGGGACAGCCGGCTCAAGGCTTGGTCGGCACAGCGGCGACCAGTTCGATGAACACAGGTTCCAAGGACTCCTGGTACTCGATGATGGCCCGGGTCTCGGCGGCGATCTCGGGCACCAGCATCCAGTTGATCATGTAGTTGCAAGCGAAGAGCCAGCACTCGGGGTGGGCCACGTTGGCTCCCAGGGGAGAGAGATAGGTCGAGTAACGGGGATCGGGGCAATAGTCGGGATCGCCGATACATAGGATCGGTCCCACCCGGATCCAGCCGATCTTGGGCCGATGGTAGGCATCGAGGCCGTCCAGGTCGGCGAGGATTGCAGCGCGCTTGCGGATCTCCAGGGCCCTATTCAGTTCTTCGAGATTTAGCAGTTCGCTACGAATCGCATCGCGCAGTGCGGCGTATTGGATGGAGGAGTGGTCGAGCTTTCTATTCTGTGGATTGTACGTTTTGACCTGGACGATACGTTCCAGCGCGGATACCGGATCTTGCGAGATCACTTTGGGCAGGGTGCGCAGATGCGAGTTCTTTCCGAATACTGTCTCATCGAAGTTCTTGATCAGGAATTCCGGCAGTCGCGGCAGACAGGCCTCGATGTCTCCAAGTTCTTCGTTGATCGTGATGGTCTCATCCGGATCGATCTTGTGCCCCGCGAACAGGGGCTCCAGCCACTCCCAATCCGGTCCGTAGAACTCGAACAACACGTCCCCCAGCCGGCGTCCATAGACGCGCTTGTCGTACTGCAATCGAACCCAGGGCTCGCCGCGCGGCTCGCTGGGCTGCTGGCCCTCTGCCCCGCTTGCCGCTCGGCTGTCCTTAAGGCTCAGCCGCGACCCGTTCGGAGATTGGAGTTCCGGCTGGACCGCGCCGCGGTCGTCCGGCACTGGGGAGGCCACGGGGCGCCCTGCGGACCCGTCGACGGTCATTGGACTCTCCCCCCTCCAGGCCAAGAAAACACCCAGTGCGCCGATGGCAAGGGTCAGCACCACGATTACAGACGTCTTTTTCATGGCAACAAATCGGTTGGGGGCTCGAGACCGAGCCTGAATTGCTATGTGATCCGCAGGGGCCCATCGCCTGGGAGTGAGCACCGATCGATCGGCCGCAGGAGGCGGATCGGTCCACGGATGTTGAGTGAAGAGCAAGCTGGAATTCTCTGGCCAAGCGAAACCAGCGGCCTTGGGCGTCGGCGCGTTGGCACGGCGATCACTAACCTATCCAACCGACGGTTGCTCAGGCCCGAGCTAAAACGATGGAGGGGGCTCACTGTTCGCCTGTCTGCGAGGATCAGCCCGGACCGCTGATCACGAACAGGCACGGGCTGCATGCGGCGGAGGCGATTGCCTGCGCCATGTCGGGGCAGGCGGGATCTGTGGACTGGACCCGTAGGACGGCCTCGTATTGACCGCCGCACATCAGGAAGAGGTCGATCTGCCCGGAACCAACTCCGCCCGGTTGGCCGCTGCTGCCTGCGACTTGCCAGCTATCACCTCCATTTTGGGGGTTGCTCGGGTCGTCGGAGTCGTAGAGCCGGTAGCCTGCACCCAGGTAGCCCGAGGTCGTGCCGAAATTCCAGCCGTAAAAGGCCTTGAACTCACAGGGCGATCCATCTGCACAACCACTTCCCTCTGGTTCACAAACCCCGTTCACCAGGGGAGTGATCAGCAGCTGGGCGCTGGTGCCGCAAGATCCCAATTGGTTGAGGACCGATCCGCCGCCTGTGGCCTGGCAGCCTTGACAGTCGGCTGCGGCCGGGAGCGAGAGGGAGGCCAGGAAGCTGAGGGCGAGGCTGGGAACGAGGTAGACCGTGGAGCGCATAGTTCGTGGGGCAAGGGGCCAGGAGGCTCTGCAACCTGATCGCCAAACTACCCCCCCCCCCGAGGCTGTCAAGCTAGCCCGGGAGGCAGGTTGCGGTACCATGCGATTAACTTTTACAAAACGAACACCACTCGCCCGCGAGCGGCTGCAACGAGGGCCCGGTTGGCTCCCGGAGGCACCCGGGAGCCAGGGCGGGGCCGAGGCGGATCGAAACCCAAGGTCGGGACGGCGGCCAGCCGGCACGGCCCGGCAGGGCTGGCTGAGCGGGTGAACCGCTTTGCGCCAGCGCATCCTCGAGCAGATCCCCTTGGGGCGCTTCGCACGGCCCGAGGAGGTCGCCGCCCAGGCGCTGTTCCTGCTTTCGCCGGCCTGCGCCTACGTCAACGGCGAGGTCTTCGTGCAGGACGCCGGCGCCTCCCTGGGGCGCGGCATGTGGACCCCGGGCGAGCGCATCGAGCGCCGCTGAGACGCGGCTCGAAGCCCTCCGTGCGCCGGGGCGCGGACCTCGCCGCGATCGGGCCACGGGGCGGGGACCCGTCGTTCCCTGGACCAGGGAGCTCGGATAGGCCTGCAACCCGGGCGGGCAGCCACGGTCTATGGAGGCATGCCGAGCGCACGCATCCAAGGCGCCTCCCTGCGCGGGGCGGGAGCCGAACTGGTCACTGTCGAGGCCCGCTTCGAGAGCAGCGAGCGCCGTCACGTGGAAGTCGTGCTTTCCGGATTGCCCGATCCGGTGATCCGCGAGAGCCGCGCGCGCCTGCTGGCGGCCCTGGCCGCCGAGCGGCTCTCGCTGCCCGCGGGGCGCTATTACGTGAATCTGGTGCCGGCGGCCACCAAGAAGCGCGGCGAGCTGCTCGATCTGCCGCTGGCCCTGGCGCTGTGCTGCGCGGCGGGGCACGCTCCGCCGCAGGCCCTCGAAGACTGCCTGTTCCTGGGCGAGGTCGGCATCGACGGGCGCCTGCATCCGGTGCCCGGCGGCCTGGCCGCAGCCGAGCTCGTGCCGCGCTCGGGCCTCAAGCGCTTGATCGGGCCCGCGCCCACGGCCAGGGAAGCGTCGCACCTGCCCGGCGCGCGGGCCTTCGCCGCCGCCAGCCTGGCCGAGGCCCTGGCCCTGGGCCTGTCCGCGGAGGCCGCCAACGCGCTCGCGCCGCCCGAGCCCGCGCGGCGCCCGGACCAGGGCGCCGCCGCCCTCGATCTGGTGCGCGGGCAACCCCTCGGCAAGCAGGCCCTGCTGGTGGCCGCCGCCGGCGGACATCATCTCCTGTTCCTAGGACCTCCCGGCACCGGCAAGAGCACCCTGGCGCGCTGCTTGCCGAGCCTGCTCGCGCCGCCGAGCCTCGCCGAGCGGATCGAGATCACGCGCGTGCGCTCGGCCCTGGGCGCCTGGCCCGCGGGGCTGGCGGATGAACGCCCCTTCCGCGCTCCGCACCACACCACCAGCTACGCGGGCCTGGTCGGGGGCGGCTCGCCGCTGATGGCCGGGGAGGTCAGCCTGGCCCACCGCGGGGTTTTGTTCTTGGACGAACTGACCGAGTGGAAGCGCGAGGTCCTGGAGGCCCTGCGCCAGCCGCTCGAGATCGGCCATCTCGAGCTGGCCCGCGTCGGCGACCGGGCCCAACTGCCGGCGGCCTTCCGTCTGGTGGCGGCCATGAATCCCTGTCCGTGCGGCTACCTGGGCCATCCGAGCCGCGCCTGCCGCTGCAGCCGGCAGCAGGTGGCACGCTATCGCGGGCGGCTGTCGGGGCCCCTGCTCGACCGCATCGACCTGCGCGTCGAACTCGGCGCTCCCCGCTTGGATGAACTGCTGACCGGCGCAGACACGGAGCCGCACAGCCGCCAGGGGCCCCTGGAGGTGGAGCGGGAAGCCGCCCCCGCCGCGGGGAACGGGCGCGGCCGGCCGCGGGCTGCGGTCCGGCGGCCCGCGTCCGGTGCCGCGCGGGGGAGCGCGGCGCCGGCGCGCCCGGAGGGCGCTGGG
>ERZ1066117.1422-NODE-1422-length-11937-cov-5.588958_pt1 | contig 11937 bp, 5 predicted proteins | sample MGYA00382764_ERZ1066117 | MGnify/ENA primary metagenome ERZ1066117 (study PRJEB33369, sample SAMEA5778347) | biofilm metagenome | biome: Industrial cooling water; feature: Water cooling tower basin; material: Biofilm | place: United Arab Emirates | collected...
GAGCTATCACATGGGGTTGTTCAACTCGCTTTCGGGTTTGATCCTGCGTCAGGTCTTCGCTGAACAGGCGGAATCATTACTCGGTTTTGTCAATGATCGCATCACGGATAACTCTCGGCGGTTGGAACGAGTGCTGTTTCGTTCCAATGAGCGTGCCTGGCGTGTCCTCGAAATCGCACTGGCCGGGCCGACGCTCTGGCAGGCGGCCTGCGACCTGATCGGCTCGCGGGAAGATAAGCTGCTCCGTTTGCAGGTGCAGGCGTTTCTCGATCGGTTGCCGGGCTATCCGGGGCCGTTTCGCAAAAGCTGCCTGCGGGAGTTGCATAGTGCCCGGCGGGTCAAATTGGTGCCCGGCACCGCGCCGGGTGCCTACGACATCACCGGCGAACTGGAGACCTTCGCCCGCTACGGCGATCCGGCCTGGGTGATGAAGCAGGAACGCCAGGCGCTGGACAATATCGCCCTGTTGCTGGCCCGAGAGGGCTATCCCATGCTGGCACGCTATGTCGAACTGCGGCCCTGCGGCTCCGACACTCTGCTTGTCTGGGCCGCCCGCTATTTCTTCCGGCGTGAACTGGAGCGCGACCCACGATTGTCGTCGGCCCTGACGCTGGACCACCTCGAGGGCACCCGACAGGAGTTGCACCGTTTCCAGCAAATGATGGCCGCCACCCTGCGTCTGCAGCAAGAGGAGATGCAACGGATGCAGGCGTTTTTGCGCGACTGGGCCGAACGACCGCTCCCGGATGGCCCCGTGCCCCCTGTGCCGACACCAGCACGGAAACGGCTCATCTCGGAGCTATTTGATTCGCCGCCACCTCCGCGTGGATCGGGTGACCCAGATCAACGGGGGCAGGCATAACGCAGCAACCGATTGCCCGCGGCGACGATGCATTCCTCGCCGCGGAACTGCACGCCGCCGATCGGCTCGGTGCGTCGTCCCGGTAGCGTGAGCGGTTTACGGCCCGTGCTCAGATCCCAGAGGATCACGGTGCCGTCGAGTGCTCCGCTGGCCAACCATTTGCCATCGGCCGAGAGTGCCAGGCAAGTGACGGGGTGAGTATGAGACTCAAGGGAGTGCAAGCGTTTGCCCTCGCGGGTATCCCAGACGTGGATCTTGCCGTCCACGCCGGCGGAGTAGGCTCGGCGTCCGTTGTCACTCAGCACGATCGCCCGCACCTCGCCCTCGTGCCCGTTGGCCTGGACGAAGTTTTCCTGCTTGGAGGCGAGAAACCGCACCGTACCGCGAATGTCTCCACACGCCAGATTGCCAAACGTATCGGCATCAAGCGATGATATCGGCGTGGAGACGGGATGAATCTCAGGCGGACCGCCCCCTCGCAAGGGCGCGACCACGAGCCCCGCCCGGCCGGGATAAACGAGCCGTGCCTGCGGTCCGACGATAACGCGATCGCCTCCCAGGAAACGCGGTGCAAGTTTCCCCACGGGAGTGAAACCCTCGGTCCCACGATCGCGGAATAGGTAGGCTTGCCGCTGATGGAACGCGAAAGCAAGCGGGAACCCATCGCTCTTGCCCAGCAGGTGTTCCTGGTTGGTGAGGCGATCCTCTCGAAGCACCCCTCCGGTGGATAGCCCCACGATCAGGTTCTCGTTGTCATCTTTTTCGAGCGCGTGGATGCGTCCATGGGACCGATAGGTTCGTTCGCCGAGTTGTCGCAGCGGCGAAACCCGGGCCGTGGATCGTTGAGGCGTCGGGGCGAACCCTGCTTCACGCAAGCGGTAGGCATGTCCCGAGCCCGTCACCAGCCAGCTGCCGGCCAACACCTGCACCGGAGCTATGAAGGGGGGATCGAGTTCCAGCGTTTCGCCCGTCCGTGCGATCTCCGCAGGGCGCGTTGCAGGGGGCACCTTGCCCACGGGAATTTCGCGCGGAGTAAATCGTCCCCGATCGACGATGCCATACAGCCGGGTGCCCACGGCCACCAACTCCGCATGCCGGGTCTCCTCCCGCCAGCGGGCCAGTTCGCGATTCTGCTCGTCGAGGAAGAGCGTTGAACCACGCGCCGAATCGGGCTGCGTGCGGACCATTACCCAGTGCGGCGTCACGGCCAGATCGCGGATGGGTCGAGCCAGTTCGAGCAGGGGCGTCACCTCTCGCGTTGCCAGATTCACGCGCACCAGTGCCCCGGCGGTCTTGCCCGGCACGAGCCCACACACGATGAGCGTCTTGCCATCTGTCGAGAGGGCCAGAGGACCGGTCGGTTCCAGGGGGACCACCAGCGGTTCCCGCAGACGTAGGTTTTTGCACTCCACGACGTGCAAGATCCGTTCCTTGCCCTTCTGCTCGCGCACGATGGCAACCTCGGCTCCCACGAGAATCTCGTCGAACTGGCCTGAGAGAGGTAGCGAGCCTCGCGGTTTCAGTACCGGGGGGCAGGGTTTGCCGTCGAGCAGATCGCGCACATCGTAAACAAGAACCGGCCCGCGCGCTTTCTCGGGGCCATCGAGCGTTTCCAGGCGATTAAGGTCCACCGTCGCAGCCCAGAGCAGTCCACGGGTGGGGTCCAGAGCCGCCCGGGGGATGATCTGTCCCGTCCAGAAAACATCACGTGTTTGCAATGCGGGCAAATCGAGACGAAAGAGCAACCGATCGCGAGTGAATGCCAGAGCGACACCTTTGTTCCGATCGCCCACCAGGGAGAGATGCGGTTCCATGGTCTGTGGTACCAGATTGGCAAGCTCTGGCGCGGCGCTGTCCGGGGAGGGGGCCGGTGCCCCGGGCCGATCAAGGAACGGGGGCTTCTGGAGATTCACCACGCGCAAGGGGCGATCGGCCATGCCCAAATAGAGCCGCTGGGTTCCGTCCAGAGCGACGCCAAGCGATTGGGGGGTGGGAAGCGTCCGGAGACTCCGGGCCGAGGGGACATCGATCACCACGGAGAAATCGCTCTGGGTCAGGACGAGGGTGCGTGAGTCGTCGCTAAACAGCAGCGACGCCCCTGCGGAGAGTTTTGTCGACGGAATCCCAAGTCGGCCGCGCTCCTGGAGCGTCTGGGTGTCCCACAAACGCAGCGTTCGATCGGGGGCGAAGCTCGCCAGCGTTTTGCCATCGGGAGACTGGGCCAACTGACTGACCGGCGCGGTGTGGCCCACGAGATGGGCGAGCGTGGCCCCGGTCCGAGGATCGAGCCAATCGATGCGTGTGCTGTCGCGCCGGCCGAGCGCCAGGCGTTCTCCCGTGGGATGAAGGGCGATCGCCTGCACCTGGTCCCCCTGGGGAAGCGGACGGCGAATCGTCGCCTCGGGACGTTGCACGTTCCACAGTCGCAACCGCCGCGCGTGGATCGAAGCGATCCGACCGCCATCCGGCGTCATGGCCACGAACTGGGCGGGGTCCACATCCACCTGAGTCGCCAGGACGCGATGCGACGGCATTTCAAGAACCTGAAGTTGCAGGCCGCTACGAACCAGGCAACGCCTGCCGTCGGGAGTCACGATCAGATCGGCATCCTGTGCTCCGTGCAGGCGAAACGGTTCCCCCTCACGTTCCAACTCAGGAGTTTTGAACGAATGAATGCCCTTGTCGTCCAGAAGCGCGATGACTCGTTCGCGCGAGCCGACCATCCGCAACACCCGGCCGGGGAGATAGCCATCGAGCAGATTGAAGGGGAGCGGTTGGCGTTCCAGCGGCGTGGGGCGGACGGCTCGGGCCACATCCCATTGCTCGATCCCGCGGCGGGTGACGGCCAGCAGGGCCTCGCCACTCTCAGAAAAGGCCAGGTGACGGACCATGCCGCCCCCAAGGCCCTCGCCCCCAGGGCCCTCACCCGCAGCCTCACGGCGCTCGCGAAGCTGGGCACGCGCCTTGCCCGTCAGCGTGTCAAACACCCGTATCACCCCATCGGCCGCACCCACAGCAAACAGCCGACCGGAGGGAGAAAAGGCCGCCGAGGTGGGTACAGTGGGCAACACGATCTCGAAGAGGAGCCGACCATTGCGGGCATGGTGCAGTCGGGCCGTGCGATCGGCACCGATGGAAAGCAGGCGTGCCCCATCGGGTGCAAAGCACAGTGCGGCGATGCGAAAGCTCGTGTTCCGCGTCGAGGGGGGATCGTCCGGGCGGCCCTCGCCGTGTCGTGTCTGTGCGACGAACCGCTCGCGTGTGGTGTTTCGCGGCACGATGGTGATGCTGCCGTCGGCCTGGGCGACGGCCAGCACCTCCCCACGCGGGGCCAGGGCGACGCGCACCACCTCGCTGGCGAACCCCTCCAGCACACTCTCACGGCGCTGCCGTTCGGTGTCCCACAGGTGCACCTTGCCGCCGCCTTGTGGCACCGTCAGGCCCACGGCCAACCGTTTCCCGTCAGCCGAGAGTGCCACCGCACCGCGCGGTACCCTTGCTGCTTCGGTGAGCAGAAACACCGGCAACTCGCCGGGCAAACGCACGAAGGCCACCTCATTGCCGGTGCCCACGAGATAAAGCGGACTGCCGCGAACACAGGCAGCCGAGACCACTCCGATCGTGGCCGGCCAGGTGGCGTGTGTCGGGTTGCGTTCGACATCGACCAACCCATGCTCGGTGTGCAGCCCCAGCACACGGCCCATGCCCGGACCATTCGAGTGAAAGCCGGCCCAGAAAAACGCACCATCGGGGTCGTGAAGCAGTCGTGCTTCGGGAGCCACGACCCGGGCGTCGCCGGGCACTCCGGCGTCGGGCATGCCGGCAAGGGGGCGGAGCCAGTCGTCACCGAGCAACTCCAGGGAGTTGAAAAAGTGCTCGAAGTCGGCATTGGGCCGACCCTGCGCGACGAGGAGGACGGCCCGTTGCCGAACGAGAAAGGCACGAATGTGCGTCTCCATCGCTCCCTTGCGCGTCACATAGCGATGTCGCTGGACGGGGTTGCCGTGAATCACCTCGGTCTTCTGGATGGGGCCGAATAACCGCTCCAGGGAACGTTCGATCTCGGCCCACTTGGCCTCACGCGTCGGCTGGCCCGGGCTGTCGAGCGGCGGCCAAAACTCGCCGTAAAAAACACGAAAGTGGCGTTCGCCCCCGTTGACCAGGAGAGTGCCCGCGCGAGGTGCCTTGAAACACTCCAGGCGTTGGTCCTCCAGTGTCACGGCAACTCCGGGCATTTTGACCAGGAAGCCCTGATCGTGGCGCGGGACGATGCCCCACAGATGCGGTGGGGTGGGGCTGTCGGGGTTGCTTTGCAGCATCCACACCATCAGCAGAATCGCCGCTCCCACGACCCCATTCATACCGACGGCCATCAGGGCGCGAAAGCCCCGCGACGCGGAGACCGCATAGAGAACCAGGGCCGTCATTGCCGCGAGCACGGCGGCAAGGGGCGTAACCAGCAGCATGAGCCGCCAACCGCCGAGGGGTCCCGCGAAGCCGACGAGCAGGACTGGCAACACGAGCAATAGCGAAAGCGGAAAATCACGTCCGGGCGGTGCGATCGTCTGTGTCCTGCCGTTGAGAAAATCGACCAACGCCAGGGTGAAGGCCGAGGCCGCCTGGGTGCGTACCCGGATCTGCACCCATCGGCCTTCGAGAAAGACCCGCATGCGATCACGACCAAGATGGCGGGCACCGTCGCCGCGTGGGGCATGCAGGACGCGACCGTTGCCGCGCCAGAGATGCAATCCCTGGAGGTCAATCTCCGCGTGGAAGTCGCCTTCGAGACGCTCGTCGGGATCGTACTCCACGCGGACGGCAAAGCGAATGGGCGTCGTTGCCCCCTCAGCCGCAGCCGTGGTCCGCGGGGTCGCAGGCAGCGGCAACGGTTCCAGTTCGCTATCGCGCGGGGTCGCTCGTCGGGGTGGTGTGGGGCTGGGGGTTTCCGTCTCGACAGGCAGAGCCGGGGCGGGGGCCGAATCGACCTCCGTCACCCAGGAGCCACCTTCGAGCCGAACCGAGAATGTCGTCTGGCAAAGCGGGCAGCAGACGGGGCGACCCAGTACATGCTCGGGTAAGTTCAAGGCCCGTCGGCAGTTTGGACACGAAACCGTCTCGTAGGCCGGCATGATCGGTCACTCTTGCCTCGAAACCTCCCCCGACAACCGCTTATAGGAGTGTAACCGGTGGCGAGTCGAACCTCAAGCGGACCGCGTCGGTTAGCTGGCGCGCCGGTAGTAAATCGGGGCGGCCTCGCTTTCCACCGCGGGGCAGGGGGCGTCCGGGATCGCCGGTGTCGTCTGCTCGGTCGGCGGGTCGTTGTCCCACAGCCACAGCGTGAAGGCAGGGACGAGGAACGGCCGCACGAGGAAGGTATCGAGCAGGACGCCAAACGCCAGGGCAAAGCCCACCTGCACCAGCGTATTGAGCCCCGCGAGCATCAGCGTCGCGAAGGTTCCGGCCATGATCAGCCCGCAACTGGTGATGGTACCCCCCGTGTGAGCCAACCCGCGCCGCAGGCCCTCGCGGCCACCGTGGCGCTTCTTCTCCTCCATCGCCCGGCTGAGCAGGAAGATGTTGTAGTCCGCACCGACGGCGACCAGGATCGTGAAGAGGAAGAACGGCACGCGCCAGTCCACCTCGCCGAAGGGCCGACCGTGCGCCAGGTGCGCCAGAATCATGGTGGCACCCAGGGTCGCGAAGTAGCTGACCAGCACGGTGCCCAGCAGATACAGCGCCAGGCCCAGATGCCGCACGAGCAGGAACAGGATCAGCAGAACGCCGACCACTACCATCCAGTTGATCCGTGCGCGATCGCTCTCGGTGACCGTGGCCATGTCTTTACTACTAACGGTGATGCCGTATGTCTCTGTGCGGATGCTGCTCATGTCCTTGGCGAGCATCGGCACCGCGTCGGCGGCCCATGTCTGGATCACTTCCAGAGTGTCGCCACTGCGGGGATCGAAGGGATCGGTCCGCAGCACAACATCCAGGCGGGTGACGTGCTTTTCGCCGTTGCGTGCCAGATAGTGGCCCCGCGCCGCCGACTGGACGCGGTCTTCCAGACCGGCCGACACCTTGCTGACCAGGTGGGCGAGGAATCCGCCCTTGGTCGGAGGCGGTTCGACCATCGGGGTAAGCGGTTGGCCCAGCGGCCGGGTCAGGCTACGTACCTCGGCGACATTGGGCAGCACGGCAAAGCCGACGCTCAGGTGTTCGATGATCTGCTTGCCCTGGACCGAATCCCACGATTGATCCGCTTCGAGCAGGAGGGTGATCGGCCCCAGTTCGCCGGGCGTGAAGTGCCGAGCGATGGTTTCCAGACCCTGCACGCTGCTGCTCTGAGGCGAAAGCTCGGCCGTGGCACGGTAGGAGGGCTTGACCGTCAGCCCCAGCATGGCCAGAGGCACCAGAGCGAAGAAGCTCAACATCCCGATGAGCAGGGGACGCCGCAACACCCCGTGGCTAAGTCGCCCCCAGAGACCCTCGCACTCTGCCGTCGTGGTGGCCACCCGGGGCACACCCACCGGCCAGAACGCGAAGCGGCCGACCAGGGCCAGCAGGGCAGGGGTGAGCGTGAGCGAGGCCAGCAGCGCGACACCCAGACTCACCGCGATGGCCGGGCCACCGCATCGCACCTTGGCAAACTCGGCCAACGCCATCAGTCCCAGACCGCAGATGGTGGTGGCCGCACTCGCTGTAACTGCCTCGCCGACTCCGCCGACGGAATCGATCAGGGCCGTCAGGCTAGGCTTGCCGGCCGCCAGTTCCTCGCGGTAGCGGCTGATGAGAAACAGGCAATAGTCGGTGCCGGCTCCATACAGCATCACGATCGCAAAGATGGCACTGATGTTCACCAGATAGAAGCCGGGGATGCGGGTGCACATGGCCAGAATGTTCAGCGCGATCCACACCGCCAGGGCGATGCTGGCCAGTGGGATGAGGGCCATCAGGGGCGAGCGGTAGACACCCAGCAAGATCACGATCACGAGGATGACCGTCGCCAGGGTGGTTCCATCGAGACTCGCGCCTCCCGCCCGGAGGAGGTCGCGTCCCACGCCCGCCGGTCCAGTGGTGTACAGCGTCGGTAGCGAGTGTGGGCTGCTCTGTGCGGACAGGTACTCCCGCACGACCTGATCAGCGCGATCCACGGCAGCGCGTGTCTTGAGCGCTAGGTAGGGGGTGCCCAGCGACACCTGGATCAGGGTGCAGTGCCGATCGCTGCTGATCAGCCGACTGCCCATGAACGGGTCGCGTGAGGAGACGATCTTCTTGATTTGCAGGTGGGGTTCCTGATCCCGCAGGGCATTGAGACGCGAGACCAGGGCATCGCTCAGGGCCAGGTCGTCCTCGGTTAGTGGTGCGTCGGGCCGCTCCAGGGCAAAGATGAGCTTCGAGGCGTACACATCCTGAGGAAAGGCCGACTCCAGCAGCCGATAACCCTTGACGGAGGCACAGCGATCGGGCAGGAAGTGGATGTCGTCGTCCTGGGCGGATTTGTCCCAGGACGGCGCAGTGCAGGCCAGGGCACTGCCGACCACCAACCACAGGGTCAGGACGAGCCACGGATGCCGTGCGGTAAATCCACCGACGCGGTGAAACATGGACAACGCCCCTTCATCAAGCGGATACCACTTCCTGCAAATTGCAACCGTCTCGGGTTACATCGGCCATCGAAGCTGCGGACTGTAGCGAAGATAGCTGAGCGGGGTTCACCGCGCGACCGCGATCCCCGTCGGAACAGTCACATTCAGCCCACGCGGCCAACTCGACGGCAGGACAGTCGGCTCTGGTTTTGCCTCGGCGCTCACCAACGACAGCGCTCCCGGCGGGATGGCCGGCAGGAGATCAGCGGGGGTGGGCTTTGGGGCAGGCAGTTCCGGAACGGGTTGGAGGCTGGGCGGAAACGCCGGGCGCGGTGCATTCTTCACCATGCGGACCGTTTTGCTCAGCCCGCGGATCTGCATCAGCATCTGTTCGCCAAACGCGGCCAAGGCCTTGCGACGGGCCACCTCCTCGCCGACCTTGGGGTCGAGCAGGAAGCTGGGTGCCATGCTCTCGTGCTCGCCTTCCCCATCAATCGAGCAGTACAGGTAACCGTTGTTCACGTCGATGAGGCCCGCCTGGATGACGTGTCGGGCCCGGGAATGGCTGGCCGGCACCACGAAGCCGCCCACGATGGTGAGGTTGAACGCGGCCAGCGAGTTCATCCACTCGTCGCGATCCGTGCCGCGGCTGAGTACCAGCAGGGCATCGGCCCCGTAGCGGGCGGCGGCGGCACGCAGATCGCGCAGCGATTCGCCCTTCTGGATGAACATGCTCGACATGAACACCACATCGCTGGCAAGGCCCTCGGCCTCCAGGCTCTTGGCCCACTGCTGCAACTGCCGCCGATCGTCGCTGCTCCAGCGTTCGCTGCCGCGCTTGTCCTCCAGGGCCACGGCGATGCGACAGGGGAAGACGAGTTGCGGACGAAGGCTTTGAATGGTGCGGATTTCTTGATCGTTGGTTTCGCGACTTTCCGCCCACGACATCTCGGAGATGGAGCGATGGAACCCGGAATTGGATACGCAACCCACCGCCGCCAGAAAGAGCAAAGGCCAGACGCGCAGGGCAAGCATGAGCGACCCCCGTGAAGAGACCACGAGACGACAGACCGAAGAGCATCGGGAAGTGCAACCGGCCATATCGCAAGCCCGATCGCGAATCAAGCGAGGCTTAAGCGGTTCATCCCCGAGGCGCTGGTTCAGCTCTCGAGGCCCAGCAGGCGGCGCAGGAACTTCACGCCTGCTTCCACATCGGCGGCGCGGCGGTCGCCCTCGTCACGGACCACGACCAGCCAGCCGCGGTATTCGATCTCTTGCAGCAGTTCCAGGTAGCTCAGCCAGTCGATATCGCCTGCGCCCAGGGCGGTCTCTCGTGCGGCGCGGCTGGTGCTCGAACGCCGGCCATCACGGGCGTGTAGATGCGCGATGCGGCCGGTGAGGGCTCGCGCCGCCGCACTGGGATTGAAGCCATGCAGCAGCAGGTTGCCCGGTGAGAGGTTGGCTCCCAGGCTTGCGGTGTCGAACGAGGCCAGGTAGGCGGCCAAGGTCTCACCCGATTCCAGGCCGGTGTCCAGTGCCAGCACGGTGCCGACGCGGTCGCCATGACGGGCGAGGGCGTCGAGCGCATCGCGGTGGAGGATGGCGCGGGGGTCCTCCGGTGCCCCCTCGGTTTGCTCGGGCACCTGCCCCACCGCCGCCACCACGATGCGCGGCCCCAGGTCGTAGGCCAGGGTCATCACCTCGCGCAGATAATCAATACGTGGTTGCAGATTGATCGGTTCGTCGAGGCCGCCGTCGAGCGGGCAGTGGAGCGCGGTGAGTTCCAGGTTGCGTGCTCGCAGCAGATTGCGCACCTCGCGCCGCCCGGAGTCCGAGAGCCGCAACGGCGACAGATCGCCCACGGCGTCGAACTGCACGCCACCGGCGCCCATGCGGGCTGCCTCGTCGAGCGCCTTGCGCAACGGCAGGCCCAGCGATTCCAGACGGATGCCCACTTTCAAGAAGCGTGCGTTCAAAACGGTGCCTCCGCATAAACCGAGCGCGTGAAATGACCGAACGGCCGCACGTGGGCGCGATACTTGGCCGTGGGTAGTGAGACGGTGCCCCAGCGCGGGCTGCGCACCCGCATGTGCTGCCGGTAGTCCTCGACATCGATGGCCCGGAACAGGTAGCGCTCGTCGCGGAACGTGAACAGGTCGGGGGTGCCCTCGGCCATCGCGACGCTGGGATCGAGGAGATACGCGAACACGAGCAACGGGCGGTAGTCCTCCCCGGCCATGCGGGCCCAGCGTTCCAGGCCGTCGATGTCCTCGCGGAACGACCAGCATTCCCAGATGCGCCGCGGATGGTCCGGCGTGCCTCCGGGAAAACGGCGGCCCTTGATATCGATGCAAAGTCGAGCCGCCGGCGCGAACACCAGGAAGTCGAGCGTCTTGAGCGGGTCGTCGATCAGCGGGGTGCGGCGCGTCTCGTCGACGGCCACATAGGCCAGGCGGTGTGCCTGCAGATACGCCTCAAAGGCTGCCTCGTAGGGATTGGAGCGATCCATCGGGCTTTCCTCGGGACGGGTTACGCTTCTCCCAGAATCCGCTTCACCGCGCCCAGCACGTCGGCCGTGCGGATCTCTTCCTTGCGGGCCAGATCCTTCACGTTCCACACGCCCTCGGCAAACTCGCGCGAGCCGGCGATGAGGGCGACGCGGAACCCCTTGCGATCGGCATACGTGAGTTGTGCGCCGATCTTTTTCACATCGGGGTAGACCTCGACGCCGATGCCTGCGGCACGCAGTTGCCGGGCCATGCCCTGATAGACACCGATGGCCGGCTCCATCTGGACGATGAGCACCGGTGCGGGTGTGCTCACCTGCGGCAGCACGTTCATCGATTCCAGCGCGGCCAGCAGGCGATCCAGCCCCAGCGACGCCCCCACGCCGGGCAGTGCCGTTTTGGTGTAGAGCGCGGCCAGATTGTCGTAGCGGCCGCCGGAGCAGACGCTACCGAAGGTGGCGAGCGGTTTGGTCTTGCCCTCTTCGTCGACATAGTCGCCCAGGAGGAATGTCTCGTAGATGGTGCCGGTGTAGTAGTCCAGCCCACGAGCGATCGACAGATCCAGGCGCAAGCGCCCCTCGGGGATGCCGGCCTGTTGCGTGGCGCTCAGCAATTCTCGTAGTCGTCCGATGCCGTCGGCTGCCAGGGGATCGCTGCCGTAGTCGGCCTGCAGGCGATCGAGGATTTCGGTGTTACTGCCGGTGAGTTGGGCCAGCGCGAGCACCTTTTCGGCCTGTTCGGTCGTGACCTGGGCCTTCGCGACCATCTCGGCCGCGACACGGGTGGCATCGACCTTGCCCAGTTTGTCGAGGCAACGCAACAGCGCCCCGGCTCGATCGGCCAAGCCCAGCGAGGCCAGCAGACCATTGAGCACGAGCCGGTTGTTGAGCCGAATCTCGAAGTTCTCGACGCCCAGCGCGACCAGGAGGTCGTGAATGACCAGGGCCGTCTCGATGTCGGCGGCATTGGACGTGGTGCCGAT
>ERZ1066117.1425-NODE-1425-length-11927-cov-8.168969_pt1 | contig 11927 bp, 11 predicted proteins | sample MGYA00382764_ERZ1066117 | MGnify/ENA primary metagenome ERZ1066117 (study PRJEB33369, sample SAMEA5778347) | biofilm metagenome | biome: Industrial cooling water; feature: Water cooling tower basin; material: Biofilm | place: United Arab Emirates | collected...
CCGTGCTGTCGCGCAATCCGCACGCCCACCTCGTGCGCCTGCTGCCGCCCGGCACGCGCGTCGTCACCGGCGATGTCTACGACCCCGGCCTGCTCAAGGCGCACTTCAGCGGTGCCGACGCCGTCATCAACCTCGTGGGCATCCTCAACGAATCGGGCGACAACGGCCGCGGCTTCCATCGCGCGCACGTGGCGCTGACCAAGCTCGTCATCGCGGCCTGCCAGCTCGCCGGCGTGCGCCGCCTCCTGCAGATGAGCTCGCTCAACGCGGGGCGCGGCGACAGCTTCTACCTGAAGACCCGCGGCGAAGCCGAGGCGGCCGTGAAGCAGAGCGGCCTGGACTGGACGATCTTCCAGCCGTCGGTGATCTTCGGCATCAGCGATGGCTTCTTCTGCCGCTTCGGCGAGCTGCTGAAGCTGAGCCCGGTGCTCCCGCTGGCGAAGGCCGGCACGCGCTTCGCGCCGGTGTACGTCGGCGACGTCGTCGACGCGATCCGGGTCGCGCTGCGCGAGCGCCGCACGATCGGCCAGGTCTACGAGCTCTACGGCGCGGAAACCTTCACGCTCGCCGAGCTGGTGCGGATGACGGCGGCGCAGCTCGGGCTGAAGCGCATCGTGATCCCGCTGCCCGATGCGCTCGGCCGCCTGCAGGGCTTCGTGTTCGACTTCGTGCCCGGCAAGCCTTTCTCGTCCGACAACTACCGCTCGCTGAAGCTCGACTCGGTCGGCGCCATCGACGGCCTGCACCAGCTCGGCATCGAGCCCACGCGCATCGGCCAGCAGCTCGCCACGATCCTCGGATCCTCGGCGGAAAAGCAGCCGCGCTATGACCGCTACCGCAGCGCTGCCCGCTGAGGCCACGGCCTATCTCGTCGGCGGCGCGGTGCGCGACGCCCTGCTGGGCCGCGCGCCGGGCGATCGTGACTGGGTGGTGGTCGGCACCGATGCCGAGGCCATGCGCGCTGCGGGCTTCAGGGCCGTCGGCGCGGATTTCCCGGTGTTCCTGCACCCGCAGACCGGCGAGGAATACGCGCTGGCGCGCACCGAGCGGAAATCCGGCACGGGCTACACCGGCTTCACCGTCCATGCCGACCGCTCGGTGACCCTCGAGGACGACCTCACCCGCCGGGACTTCACCATCAACGCGATGGCGCAGGCCGCGGACGGCACCCTCGTCGATCCGCTCGGCGGCCGCGCCGACCTCGAGGCCCGGGTGCTGCGCCACTGCAGTCCGGCGTTCGCGGAGGACCCGCTGCGCGTGCTGCGGGCGGCGCGCTTCATGGCGCGCTTCGCGCCGCTCGGCTTCCGCGTGCATGAAGACACCCGGGCCCTGATGCGCGGCATGGTCGAGGCCGGGGAGCTCGCCCACCTCGTGCCGGAGCGCGTCTGGCAGGAGCTGGCGCGCGCGCTCGCCGAGCCGCGGCCGTCGGCCTTCCTGCAGACCCTCCGGGGCTGCGGCGCGCTCGCCGTCGTGCTGCCGGAGGTGGACGCGTTGTACGGCGTACCCCAGCGCGCCGAGTACCACCCGGAGGTCGACACCGGCGTCCACGTGGAGATGGTCGTCGACATGGCCGCGCGACTCGCGCCGGGCGACGCGGACGTCGCCTTCGCCGCGCTCACGCACGACCTCGGCAAGGCGCTGACGCCCGCCGAGGTGCTGCCGCGCCATCCGATGCACGAGCACGCGGGCCTGGAGCCGCTGGCGGCGCTGTGCGCGCGCCTGAAGGTGCCCAACGCCGCGGCGCAGCTCGCCACCGACGCCTGCCGCGAGCACCTCAACGTGCACCGCTTCGACGAACTGCGCGACCCCACGGTCTACGCGTTGATCGAACGCTGCGGCGGGCTTCGCCAGGGCTCGCGCATCGATCCGCTCGCCCTCGTCTGCGAAGCCGACAAACGCGGACGCCTCGGCCACGCCGAGTCCGACTACCCGCAGGGCCGCGCGCTGCGCGCCTGCCGCGACGCCGCGCTCCGCGTCCAGGCCAAGGACGTGAAGCGCGACGGCCTCGAAGGCCCGGCCCTCGGAGACGCGCTGAGGCAGGCCCGCATCGCCGCGATCGCTGCCGTCCGTGCGAGCTGGGCGCAACCGCCCGGCGCTCCCGGCCCGACCGGCTAGGCCCGACCCCACGCCCGCTCGATCCATCGGGGCAGCGACACCCACAGCCCGAGCGCCGTTCCAAGGCCCACGCCGATGGCGTTCGCCACGAGGTCGAGCCCCTCGCGCTGGCGATCCGCGGTGAACGCGCCCTGCGCCCACTCCATCGCGGCACCGAGCACGAGCAGCGCGAGCAGCGCGCGGCGTCGGCCGGCGGGCGTCGCGAAGCAGCCCATCGCCCACCACGCCAGCGCAGCGTACGCCAGCGCGTGGTTGAGCTTGTCCGCGTGCGGGAACAGCGGCGCCGCGCCCGGCACCGGCGGGCCCAGCGACAGCGCGACGCACAGCGCGAGGCCGAGCGCCCAGACGGCGATCCAGCCCCGGCGCCAGCGCAGGTCGGAAGCGGCAGGTGCGCCGGACGTCACCGTCACAGCCGCCGCGACAGTTCGCCGAACGCGAAGGCGGCCGAGAGGTCGACATCCCGCGTGAAGCCCATCACCTGGAAGCGCTCGCCCATTTCCCCGGGCAGCGTCAGCTTCCGGATCTCGTTGAGGCGGCGGTGTCGCTCGCGATCGTCGGGCACCGCCTCGGCCTCCGCGATGCGCTGCGGCAATCCGTTCGCGATCAGGAAGCTCGACTGGCTGCAGTAGCCGGCGAAGTCGAACCCCGCATGCACGCCGGCCTCGGCCAACGCGGTGAAGTCGACGAAGGCGGTGATGTCCTGCAACCCCGGCAGGAAGAACGGATCACCGTGCGCGCGATGCCGGTAATGGCAGACCAGCGTGCCGTCGTCGCGCTCGGTGCGATAGAACTCGCGACGCGGATAGCCGTAATCGACGAACAGCATCGCGCCATGCTTGAGCAGGCCGCCGATGGCCTGCACCCAGTAGGGCAGCTGCGGCAGCAGTTCGGAGCGGTAGCCTTCGGGCAGCGGCGCGCCGAGCGAACGTTCGACGTGGCGCACGGCCGCACGCACGAGCGCATCCGCCGGCTGGTCGACGCGCATGAACCCGTCATCCGCATCGAGGCTGACGAACTCCTCGTACACCTCGCCCTCGTGGATCGCGAAGCGCGTGGTCGGCAGCGCATCGAGCACTTCATTGGCGAACAGCACGCCGGCCCACTCGCCCTCCGGAGGGCCATCCAGCCAGTCGCATCGCGCGAACACGGCGGGCGGGAGCTGTTCCCGCAGGCGCTGCTGCTGGCGCTGTCGCAGGTCCGCGCTCGGCTCGAGGATCGCGTAACGCTCGGGCAGCACGCCCAGGCGCTCCGCATGCCGCAGGAAGGCGACGGCGAAAGCGCCGCTGCCGCCGCCCAGCTCGAGGAACCCGGGGTGCGGCAGGCCGCGCAGGACGGGCGACACCGCCTCGCAGACGCATTCGGCGAACACGCTGCCGAGCTCGGGCGAGGTGACGAAGTCGCCGGCCTCGCCGAACTTGCGAGCGCCGGCGCTGTAGTAGCCCAAGCCCGGCGCATAGAGCGCGAGCTCCATGAAGCGGGCGAAGGAAATCGCCCCGTTCTCACGACGGATCGCGGCTTTCAGGAACTCGACCAGTCGCGCGCTATGCTCGCGCGCCGCGCTGCCCGGCTCGGGCAGGCCGAAAGTGCTCATCAATCCGCTCGTCGTGAACTGGATGCCAAGGATACCGCCACTCGCCCTTGCCCTCGCCCTGGCGCTCAGCGCTGGCTGCGAGCGTGCGCCGCCCACGGCGCTACCGGAATCGACGAGCCCGGCGCGGGCCGACGTCGCCGCGCCCACCGGCACGGCGTGGCCGGCGCCGACGCCGCCGATCCGTGCGACGCACTGGTTCGGCGACCACTGGGCGAAGAACCTGATCAACGCCTATCGCCGGGAAGACGTGGCCGCGCAGTTCGCGACGATCCGCGAGGACGGCTTCGACACCGTGATCCTGGTCGTCAGTTGGGCGGATTTCCAGCCGGTCTTCTCGCCGTGCTGCCATGAAGATGAGCGCGCGTTCGACCGCCTCCGCTTCCTGGTCGACGAGGCCGAACGGCAGGGCCTCCGCGTGATGCTGCGCATCGGCTACGCGTGGGGCTTCCATCCCGACAGCCCGCCCACGCTGGTGCGGGTCCATCGGCTGATGAACGAATCGGCGGCGCGCGCGTCGTTCCAGCGCTGGGTCGAGCGCATCGCCGAGGACATCGAAGGCCGACCGCACGTCCTGATGTCCTTCATGAGCTGGGAAGACCAGTGGCTGAGGACGATCGAACCGACGGCCGCGTCGGACTATGCGCGATTCGTGGCGTCGCTCCCCGCCCCCGAGCGGCCCGGCGGGCCGATGCGCCTGCCTCGCGCCGACGACGACAGCGCCGGGCTGTTCCACCGCTACTGGGACTGGCTGATGATGGATGCGCTGCACGCTCCGGCCCAGCAGCGCATCCCCAACCTCGGCTACGAAGTGCGGATCGACAAGGAGCCGCTGTGGCGGGTGGCCGCCGACGGCACGCGCTCCGTCGTACGATGGATCGACCATCGCACCCTTTACCGGCAGGCGGGCCACGCGCCGCTCGTGCTGTACTGGGCGCCGTACTGGGGTGCGCGGAACACCGGCGAGACGCTCGATGCCGCACAAAGCCTTGCGCTGATGGGCGCGATGTTGACCGAAGCGCAGGGGTGGAGCGGCGGCCGTCCGGGCTTCATCAACCAGTTCAACCTCATCGACAACACGCCGGGCCACGAGCACAACGCCGTGCTGCCGGACGCGCAGATCGCGCCCTTCCTGCGCGGCGCCGTGTGCGTCCTCAAGGACCACGGCGTGCTGGGGATCGGCCTGTGGACCGGGCGCGACTACGCCGAAAGCCCGCTGTACAACCCGTCCTTCGCCTTCGGTCTGGACGGGTGGCGCCTGCTTGATGCGGAACGCCGCGACGTCGCGCCGGACGACGCGCTCGACATCGCGCCGGGGCGCGACCCGATGCTCCGTCTTCGTGCGGGCGAGACCCTGTCGCAGGGCTTCGGCATCGAACGCGGCCGCTTGCCGCATCGCGATTCGCGCCCGGACCAGGCCTGCGTCGACGCGACCTCGCGGGACGGCGCGACGTTCCGCGTGCAGGCCGGCGCCGGCGAGCCCGCCACGATCGTCCTCGCGGCCGGCCACGCGGGCCGGCAATGCACCACCATCGACAGCCACCCGGCCGGCGAACGCCTCGACCTGCGCCTCACGCTCGACGCCGGCAGCGCCACGCTGCGCGGCGTGTGGCTCTTCGACCACGTGCAGGACGGCGGCATGCGCACGCTCGACAACGGACCAGGCCGGCATCTCGACGCGTTCCGGACCTTCAATGCCGCCATGATGCGGACCGAACTCCCCGAGGATTGCCGCCGATGACCGCCACGAATCCCGTCGCCTTCGTCACCGGTGCCGCCAAGCGGGTCGGTGCGGCGATCGCCCGGCGGCTGCACAGCTCGGGCTTCGACCTCGTCCTGCATCACCGCGCCTCGCCGGCCGAGGCCGGCGATCTGTGCGCCGAGCTCGAATCCCTCCGCCCCGGCAGCACGCTCATCGTGCATGCCGAACTCGGCGACGCCGCCGCGCTGCCCGCGCTCGTCGCCGCCGCCGTGGCGCGTTTCGGCCGGCTCGACGCGCTGGTCAACAACGCGTCCGCCTTCCATCCCACGCCGATCGGCAAGGCCAGCGCGGCGGACTGGGATGCCCTGTTCGACAGCAATGCCAAAGGGCCGTTCTTCCTCGCGCAGGCCGCGGCGCCCCACCTGCGCGCTGCCGGCGGCGCCGTGGTCAACCTCGTCGACGTCTACGGCGAGCGCCCGCTGGCGCAACACACGATCTATTCGATGGCGAAGGCCGCCAACGCCATGCTGGTGAAGTCGCTGGCGATCGAGCTCGGTCCCGAGGTGCGCGTCAACGGCGTGTCGCCGGGCGCCATCCTGTGGCCGGAGTCGGGCAAGTCCGAGGAGGCCAAGCAGGCGATGCTGGCGAAGACGGCGCTGAAGCGGGTGGGCTCGCCCGACGACATCGCCGAAGCCGTGCGCTGGCTGCTGCAGGACGCCCGCTACACCACCGGCCAGATCCTCGCGGTCGACGGCGGGCGCCTGCTCAACCTCTAGTCACTTGCGGCGGAAGGCGCCCTCCAGCGCGGCCGCCTCGAAGCCCATCGGCGCGCGGCCGTCCACGGCGAAGCGGTAGACCGCCGCCTGGTAGATGCCGACCAGCGCCGCCTGCGTCGCGGCGAGCGCCACGATCAGCGCGACGACCAGCGCACCCACGACGAGCGCCGGCACGCTGCCGAACAGCAGGGCGGCCGCCACCACGGCAAGCGCACCGCCGAGCACCAGCCCGGTCATGACGACGCCGAAGGCGAGGCCGAGCCCCGCGCTCCCGATGATGTTTTCGCCCCAGCTCTTCCGGAGCAGGGCGAAGCTCTCTTTCACCGCATCGATGGGGCCGATCCGGTTCGCGACCAGCACCGGCACCACGAGGAAGGTCGAGACGGTCCACGCCGCGCCGAGCAGTCGAGCCACGAGGGAGCCCAGCCATTCGCTGCGTTCCTCCAGCGCCTTCAGGACCAGGCCCACCACCGCCGCGATGAGCGCGTAGCCCACGATCGCGCCGAAGCGTTCGCGCGCGATGCGCAGGCCGTCGGCGACCGTCGGATCGCCGCCGTCGAGTCGGATCAGCGCCGCCCCGACGAGCGCGCTGTTGAAGAAGAAGATCACCGTGAACTGGCAGACGTAGAACGCGAAGCCCACCGTGATCGACACCGGGCCCAAGCCGCCATCGAAAAGCCCGCCGAAGACGCTCGGCACGACGAACGTGGCGCCGACGATCATCGCGGCGATCGATGAGATGACCGGGAACCACAGCAGCTCCTTGTCGGCGCGGAGCACCTCGGCGCTGGCCTTCATCAGGGCCCAGCTGCGGGAGAACTTCTCGAACATGGCCACGCTCCGCCCGGGGGATTCACCCCAGTATCACGCGCCCGCCCCGCGGCGTCACGGGCCCAAAGTCAGCGACGCCAGCGCCGGCGGCCGGGCCACCTCGGGATGCGCCGCCCACAGCTCGGCCAACGTGCGGCTCTGCACCGGATCCACGAAGTCCGGCGCGATGTCCGCCAGCGGTTTCAGCACGAAGGCGTGCTTCAGCTCCGGACGCGGCAGCTCGAGATTGCCAGCGCCGCGCATCACCACCGCATCGAAATAGACGATGTCGACATCGAGCGTGCGCGACGAGAAGCGCGGAACGTCGCGACGCCGGCCCTGACGGTCTTCGAGGGAATGCAGCCAGTCGTTCAGGGCCTGAGGCTCCAGATCCGAGCGGATCGCGGCGGCGCAGTTCAGGAAATCCGGCCCCTCGAAACCCACCGCCGGCGTGCGATACACCGGCGACACCACCACCTCGCCGAAGCGCGCCCGCAGCTCGGCGACCGCGGCACGCAGGTAGTGCTCGGGCGATTCGTTGCTGCCGAGGCTCAGCAAGGCGAGGCCCGGGCCGCGTACCGCAACGCCGTCGGCGCCGCAGGCGACGAAGACCGCGGCGGTCCGGCGGGCCTCGCTCATTCGTTCCGCGTCCGCTCGATCAGGATGCCGACCGCCTTCGCGCCGCGAACCGCACCGGGCTTCGACAGCTTCAGGCGCACCCAGGGCACGCCGAACTCGCCGGTGATGATGCCGGCGCAGCGCTCGGCCAGCGTCTCCACGAGCCCGAAATCCGACTCACCGACGAACTGGATCAACCGCTTGCTGACGGCTTTGTAGTCGAGCGTGTCCTCGATCGCGTCGCTGGCCGCCGGCTTGCGGTTATCGAAGCCCATCTCGATGTCGAGCACGATGGGCTGCTTGATGCGCCGCTCCCAGTCGTAGATGCCGATCGTGCACTCGATCTCGAGCGCTTCGATGAATACCTTGTCCATTCCCGCTCCATCGCCTTGGCGACCCTTCCGGTCCCCTCGCCCTGAAGGGCCTGTCGAGCATCAGCCTGCCATCGGGGATGGCAAAGCGGCGACAGGATCGAGCGTGGCCATGTCCCAGCGCGGCTGCACGCGGAACTCGAGGTCACGCTGCCCGGCGGCCAGCCGCGTCGCTCCCGCGAAGGCGATCATCGCGCCGTTGTCGGTGCAGAACTCGAGGCGGGGGAAGCTCACGGCCACGCGTCGTTTCGTCGCCAACGCCGCGAGGCGCTCGCGCAGCTGCCGGTTCGCGCCCACGCCACCCGCCACGACGAGGGCCTTCATGCCCGTCTCGCGAAGGGCGCGCTCGCACTTGATGGCCAGCGTTTCGGTGACCGCATCCTCGAAGCCCAGCGCCAGGTCGGCCCGGGTCGCGTCGGCGCGATCGGAGGCCTGCCAGGCCAGCAGCACCTGCGTCTTCAGTCCGCTGAAGCTGAAATCGAGGCCCGGGCGATCGGTCATGGGCCGCGCGAACGTGAAGCGGCTCGCACGCCGCCCCTCGGCCTCGGCCGCCGCCCGCCCCTGCAGCGCCAGCGCAGCGAGCTGCGGGCCGCCCGGATAGGGCAAGCCGAGCATCTTGGCGGTCTTGTCGAAGGCTTCGCCGGCCGCGTCGTCCAGCGTTTCTCCGAGCAGGGCATAGCGGCCGATGCCCTCCACCGCCACGAGCTGGGTGTGCCCGCCCGAAACGAGCAAGCAGACGAAGGGCGGCGGCGCCGCACCCGGCTCCAGCAGCGGCGAGAGCAGGTGCCCTTCCATGTGGTGGACGCCTACGCTGGGCACGTCGAGCGCCCAGGCCAGCGCGCGTCCGGTCGCGGCGCCCACCAACAGCGCGCCGATGAGGCCAGGCCCGGCGGTATAGGCCACCCCGCCCAGCTCATCCACGCCCACGCCCGCATCGGCCAGGGTCTGGCGCACCAGCGGCAGCAGCTTGCGGACGTGGTCGCGGCTGGCCAGTTCGGGCACCACGCCGCCGTATTCGGCATGCAGCGCGACCTGGCTGTAGAGCGCGTGCGCCCGCAGTCCACGGACCGTGTCGTAGACGGCCACGCCGGTTTCATCGCAGGAAGATTCGAGTCCGAGGACGATCATGAGGGAAGCGCGAACGCGGCTGGCGGGTCGGGTGGCGCCGTCCGTGGCGGGCGCGGTGCCGTCGTCATCGCCCGCCCTGAACAAGGGCCGGGGCCGACTTGCACGGCCCCGGAAAGCCCGCGTATCATACGCGGCTCACCCGGAGCACCGGGTATTTTGTCGATCCGAGAACCCCTATGCCCAACGTCAAAGTCCGCGAGAACGAGCCGTTCGAGTTCGCGCTCCGTCGTTTCAAGCGCACCTGCGAAAAGGCCGGCGTCCTCGCCGAGACGCGCAAGCGCGAGTTCTATGAAAAGCCGACGCAGGAGCGCAAGCGCAAGGCCGCTGCCGCCGTGAAGCGTCAGCTGCGCCGTTCGTCGCGCGACGTCACCAAGCGCCAGCGCCTCTACTGAGCGCGGCGCCTGCCGCAAGAAGCCGGCCCGCCTCAGGCGTCGCCGGCTTTTTGTTTTTCCAGCCCCGGAGAATCCCATGTCCCTCAAGCAGCAGCTCACCGACGACATGAAGACCGCGATGAAGGCCGGCGAGAAGGATCGCCTCGCCACCATCCGCCTCATCAATGCCGCCCTGAAGCAGAAGGAAGTCGACGAGCGCATCACGCTCGATGACGCGGCCGTGCTGGCCGTGCTCGAGAAGATGGTCAAGCAGCGCAAGGACTCGATCAGCCAGTACGAGGGTGCCGGCCGCGACGACCTCGCCGCCGTCGAGAAGGCCGAGATGGCCATCATCCAGGCGTACCTGCCGGCCCAGCTCTCCGAAGCCGAGATCGATGCCGCCATCCAGTCCGCGATCGCCGAGGCCAATGCCGGCACCGGCCCCGCCGCGATGGGCAAGGTCATGGGCGTGCTGAAGCCGAAGCTCGCCGGCAAGGCCGACATGGGCCTCGTCTCGCAGCGCCTCAAGGCCGCACTGGCCGGCTGAGCTGCGCCATGCCCCGTGCGGCCACGATGCGCCGCACGTCGGCGCCGGTCATCGCCCTGCGCGCCGGTCCGAAGCCGTAAGCTTCCCCCATGGCCGGCCGCATCCCCGACAGCTTCATCGATGGACTGCTCGCTCGCGTCGATATCGTCGAGCTGATCGGGTCGCGCGTTCCGCTGAAGCGCAAGGGCAAGGAATACACCGCCTGCTGCCCGTTCCACGACGAGCGCACGCCGTCCTTCTACGTCAGCCCCACGAAGCAGTTCTACCACTGCTTCGGCTGCGGAGCGCATGGGACCGCGATCAAGTTCCTGATGGAGTACGACCGCCTCGAGTTCGTCGATGCGGTCGAGGAGCTGGCGAAACGGCTGGGCCTCGAGGTTCCGCGGGAATCCGGACATGGCCGCGAGGCGCCGCGCGAGGGCCAGGACCTCTATGCCGCCCTCGACGCCGCGCAGAAGTACTTCCAGCGCGAACTCGCGAACAGCGAGGTCGCCAAACGCTACCTCGAGAAGCGCGGACTGGACGCCGCCACCATCGAGAAGTTCGGCATCGGCTGGGCGCCCGACGGATGGAGCGGGCTGATCGACGCGCTCGGCAAGGGCGATGCGCGACGCATCGACCTGCTCGACAAGGCGGGCCTCCTGTCGAAGAACGACAGCGGACGCACCTACGACAAGTTCCGCGGCCGCGTGATGTTTCCGATCCACGACCGGCGCGGGCGCGTCATCGCGTTCGGCGGTCGCGTCATCGAGAAGGACGACGGCCCGAAGTACCTGAACTCCCCGGAGACGGTTCTTTTCCACAAAGGCCGCGAGCTCTATGGCCTGTGGCACGCGCGACAGGCGCACAGCAAAGTCCCGCGCCTGATCGTGGTCGAGGGCTACATGGACGTCGTGTCCCTGTGGCAGTTCGGCATCACCACCGCGGTCGCCACGCTCGGCACGGCCACCACGCCCGACCATGCCGAGCTGCTGTTCCGCAATGCCGCCGACGTCTACTTCTGCTTCGATGGCGATGCAGCCGGACGCCGCGCTGCGTGGAAGGCCCTCGAATCCGTGCTCCCGCGCATGACCGACGGTCGGCAGGCGTTTTTCCTGTTCCTGCCCGAGGGTGAAGACCCGGACACCGTCGTGCGCTCCCAGGGCGCGCCGGCCCTGGACACGGCGCTCGCCGCCGCGCAGCCGCTGAGCGAGTTCTTCTTCGCGCAGCTTGCAAGCGACGTCGACCTCTCCAGCGCCGACGGCAAGGCGCGCCTGGCCGAGCGGGCGAAGGCCTACATCGCGCGAATCCCCGACGGCGAGTTCCGCGACCGCATGCAGGCGCTGCTGGTCCAGCGCACCGAGGTCGGCTTCCACGCCAGCGCCAAGCTGGCCGACTTCACCCGCGAGCTGGTCGACCTGGGCACGCGGATCCAGAGGGACGCACTCGACCTGTCGCAGGGCCGCATGCCCGACGGCTACCTCATGAGCGTCCCGCACCTGGCCCAAGGTGGGGCGGCGCGCGGATGGCAAAACGATCGCCGCCCGTCGCGCCCCGACCGCCATGGCCCCGGATCACGGCGCCCGCGCAGCGCGGCTGATCGCATCCTTGCCGAGCTTCCTGCACTGAGCGCGCCCCGCCCCGCGGGCGTCGACCACCGCCGAAGCCTCGTGCGGACGGCCATCAGCCTGCTGCTCGCGCGCCCCTCGCTGGCGAGCAGCGTTGAGCACCTGGACTGGATCGAGACCCTCGACCAGCCCGGGATCCCGCTGTTCGTCGAGCTGGTCCGAACCGTAGCAACGCGCCATGGACTCAGCACCGGCGCACTGCTCGAGTCCTACGCAGACCACCCCCAGATCGACGCCCTGCAGAAACTCGCCGCCCAGCCTCTATCCGGTGACGATGCCGGCCTGCAGGAGGAC
>ERZ1066117.1430-NODE-1430-length-11880-cov-44.333277_pt1 | contig 11880 bp, 15 predicted proteins | sample MGYA00382764_ERZ1066117 | MGnify/ENA primary metagenome ERZ1066117 (study PRJEB33369, sample SAMEA5778347) | biofilm metagenome | biome: Industrial cooling water; feature: Water cooling tower basin; material: Biofilm | place: United Arab Emirates | collected...
TCGCGGTGATCCCCGTTTGGGGCCGCTGGCGCGTCTATACGTGCGAATTCTGGCTAGGTGCCAGTGTTTGCCACGTCCTTACCACCGACGATCCGGCGGTTGAGCACGGCCGCGGCCGCGGGGCCGGGGTCGCGCCCCATGATCTTGTGGACGTAGCGCTGGGTCACGGTCAGGTCGCTGTGACGCAGGTGCTTGCTCGTCTGCTCGAGGGTCGCGCCCTCCGAGATCGCGCGGGAGGCCGCGCAGTGCCGGAGCCAGTGAGCGCGCCTCACGGGCAGGCCGGCGGCCTCGTGGACTTCCGCGATCCGCTTGGACACGAGCACCGTGTACAGCGGACCCTCCGGGCCGACGAACACGTAAGCCGTGCCCCGGCCGTTGACGCGGCGTTGCTCGGCCGCGAGCCGATCGGCGAGCCGATCCGTCAAGTAGACGGTCCCGGCCTCGTTCGCCTTGGGCGGCAGATCCGAGTCACCGGGGGCCGCGCGCGTGTTCCGGACGATGATGCACTTGCGGCGCAGATCGACGTCGCACCATCGGAGACCCGCGACCTCGCCAGGGCGCAGACCGGCGTCCAGTCCGAGAAGGACCATGAGCGCCAGATCGGAGCCCGGGAAGCGACCCGCGGCCGTGAGTTGCTCGCCGGCGCGGACGAGGGTGTCGAGGTCATCCTCCTCCGGGACAGCTTGCGCGGGCTTGCGGGCGGTGCGCTCCGGCTTGATCGACGGAACATCCTCGAGCAAGCCGCAGTCCGCAGCAAACTCGAGCATGCGGCGGAGCAGACCCAGCACCTGGTTCGCATAGTGCGCGTCGTTGGTCGCCAGGGATCCGCGCAGGCGCATGATCTCGTGACGGCCGAGCTCGGAGATCCGCAGCTCGCCGAGCACGGGCCGGATGCGCGTGCGCCAGCGGGCCTCGTCGACGCGCTTGGTTCCCGGACGGAGCCGGGCGACGCGCTCGGTAGCGAAGCGCTCCCAGATCTCGGCGAGGGTGGGGGACTCCGGGGGAGAGGGGTCGCGCGGCTTGGCGCGTGCGGTGTCTGTAGAGGACGGGGCCTCGCTCTCTCCGCGCATGAGTTGCTCGAGCAGGTTGAGCGCCTGTTGACGCCCCCAGACAAGCGCGGTCGCCTCGTCGCACGGGGTCGGAGTGACCAGCCGGCGGCGCACGGGCGCGTGTGTACGGGGATGCTCGAGGATGATGCTCACGTGGCGGCGGGTGGGGTCGTTGCGGTACGGGGGGGCGGAGATGTGCATCGAACGTGTCGCTGTCTCTCGCGCACCGCCGATCTCGCTCTTGCGACAGATCCACGCCTCGAGATGTTCACGAGCGACCCGCACGCTTCTGCCCATGCGCACAACCCGCAGATCCTGCATGGTTCCGCGCTCCAGGCGTCTCCGCACCGCTTTGGTTGTGATCCCGAGCCTGTCCGCGACCTCGGCGAGCGTCAGAAGTGCCTGCGCGTCTCCGCGAGATCTCCCGGCCGCGCTCGTGTCGACCTGCCGTCCACGTCCCCCCACCTTGCACCCCCCACCCGAGGCCCGCGCGCGCGGCGCGGTGCCTCCCGTCCCTCACCAGCCCGGCGGCCGGGTGCCTGCCCGATGAGACAGGTATCCGACCCCAGCGCAGGATACCCGGCCGGTCGACCTGGCGACAAGACCACACGGCCGCGCGGCGCGCCGACGCGAGCGGCGTTCTCGGTGCAGGTCCGTGCATGGTGGATCGCGTGGCGCTTCGCGTGACGGCGCCCTCGCGGGCCCACGCGCGTAAAGGGGCGATGCAACAGGGGCCAAGGCCCGAGCAACAGGGGCGAAAGAGGGGCGATTGCCATTCAATTGCCATTCTTTCTAATTCGCCGCCCTTTCATTTCTATTCTTTGCGGTTCGCAGAACCGCTCTTTGGAAACAATGGCCGAAAGAAACAAATGCGCGATTCCATGCAATTGTTGAATAGTAAGTCAATTAGCTTGCGGTTTACTTGCGCTTCACATGCCGACAGCATGCGCGCGATTGCGCTTCACTTGCGCGTTACGTGCGGGTCGCTTGCGCGTCAGTTGCGATCCGGTCGGGCCGCCGGCATGATGGAGGGGGGGCTGTCACGGTGGAAAAAGGGGGAAATGGAAAGGCTTTGGAACCCGGGCGCGAAATAGAAGTGGATCCCGTGGCGGTCGTGGCGGCGAGCTGCAGGCATGCGACCGCACGGCTTCCACGAGGCCGGCTCGGAGCCGCGACGGCCGAGGAAGTCGCGCGCGGGCTTGCTGCAGCGGTCTCGCGCCGGCTGCCCGATATCACCGGATCGCCGACGGAGGTCTTTGCCGTGCTCGTGGGTCGCCAAGTTCTCGAGGAAATGCCTTGTCCGCGCGTGCGCGGCCCCGCTCTGCGCTTATTGGCGCAGGTAACGCCCCTCGTCGCTTCCAACGGATCGCGGCGTTGGAACCTCTGGCTCGAGACGGCCCTCGACCCTCGGAGCGATATCTTCTCGCTACTCTGCTCGTCGACGACAGGCTCGCGCGACGCTTCAGGTTCAATTCTGAACGAGGGAGAGGAGACAACAGGGCGCGCGAAAGGGACCGGCGAGCGGCATGAAATACTCGATCAATTCGCGGCCGAGAAGCGGCGCGAGCACGCACGTTTCGAGAAGAGAGAGCAACTCACCACGCGCTTGGTTCACGGGCGAACGTGCTCGCCCGGAGCCTGCGGGATCGACGTTCTACAACGCTCGATCTTGGATCTGACCCGCGAGCGCGACGAGCTGAGGAAAGACCTCTTGGCGTGTCGAAACGAACTAAAGACGCTCTACCGCAAGATACGTGACGAAATTGACCCCTTTAAACCGGAGCCATGCAACCTAGAAAGCGCGTGGCGCATAATTGAACAGCATATCCAGAGTTTGAGGAAGGAAGAAGGTGCCTGAGAACAAAGATGAATAGCGCCGCCGCGAGCCCCGCAGGGCCCGTCGCCACTCTCTCCCTCGGCCGCCTCGCTCGCCTCGCCTCGCCTTGGAAAGCCACGGTCTGCCACGGGGGGCGGGCGCCGGGCAGCCCGCACTCAAGGCGCGCCTCCGGATTCTCCGGATTCTCCGGATTCGAGCGGGATATCGTCATAATTGGCCTCCACTATAAACCTGGCAACGGCAATCTCTAAGTCGTCTGGGATGAGTTTCTGGCCACCTCCAGGCTGCAAAATGGGATCGTCATTCACCGTGTGAATTGTTGATCCTGCTCCGAGAAGATACTGTCTTGAGATAAGAGTGCTGATAGGTGCGAACATCGCCAAATCACGGAAGGAAGGGGGTCGCCTATAGACTTCCGTGTTCCAGAATTCGGGGTCGTCGTCGCCTTCACAATCGCATTCCGGGCCGAAAATGTACTGGATGCCCATCATAACTCCATTCTCTACCATCCCCGCGCAACTCCGCGCAGGCCAAGCACGATAATTCATCAGCCTCCAAACGAAGGCTGCCGTGTTTCCCGTGAGCACCTGATCTCGAGAGAGGATCTCGGCTCGTCTAAACGCCATCGTTGTAGCAAACTCAGCCATTCCCACGGGCACCGGTTGTGGGTCGCAGAATAGCTTGAGGCGTAATGGGGGAGCAATGGCGAGATAGAAATCGCCCAGACGGGAAAACTCGTTCGTAGCCAAAGCCCTGGCATAGTTAAGCGACCATTGCGATTCACCTGCGACGCCTGGCCGGAACGCTCGCACAGCATTGAGCGTCCACATCTGGAACTCATCCCAGAAAATGCCGAACATTAACTCGCCACCAACAAGATCCGCATAGGCGAGATAACTCTGCATCATCCTGTCCGAGATTCTGTACTCATAGCTAGACATGTCCTTAAAGTGTTGCGCGTGCAGCTTTACTTCGACCATAATGCGGTCGCCAGAACGTGTAACTATTGTGAAGTCAGGGATGGCAATGTTCGAGTTTTCCTCATGAAATACATCTCCAGTATCTTCCGCTTTCAAGAGCTTGATCTGACTCAACCCCGCGACGACAGTCTGAAAGATCATCTCGGCGCGGATTCCGCTGACCCTGTGCGGTCTTGCGAAGCTTTCGGATAGTCCTCTTTCCAATTGTTCGGCAAACATTTTGAACAAGTCCTCCCACTGGTTGCCTGAACTTTGAGTCTGGCAAAAGCTGGAAAAGGGTCGAACAAAATCAAGGCTAGTATCGCTGCGGGAAAGTTTGCGCATGAGTGTGCCCGCTTCTACCACGAGTTCCATGCCGAGGGCGAGGGGGGCGTTTCCGCACACATCCGTGGAAGCCGTATTTTGAGGCGAACACTAGGCCTCGAGCTCCGTGGACTACCTCCACGTCTGGACCCACGAGTTCCATGTCGACCGCCGCAAGATGGAGGCCGCAAGGTGGCGTCGCACGCCCGAGTGATCTGCGACGGCGAGGGTGCCGGCGATCATCGACCGGTTGGCGTCCTGCGAATCGGTACGGTCTCGCGAATGCGCATTTCAGGCCTGCGGTAATCACCACACCATCGCAGATAGAAAAGAACATGCGGATCAGTGATCGAGAGCTGCTCGCCATCCCATACAAACGTGTTCGCCTGTTGCAGGTCTGCAATCTCCTGCATGTGAGCAAGCGTCCTAACTACGCTACCCCAAGGGGGAGGGGTAACGCAGATGCTATGGATACGCACCTGAAGCTCAGTGGCCTCGAAGTCGAGAGTAGGCGGATCAATCGCGATAGCACGGAGAATGCACGTGTAGACGTCATCCGAGGATCCGTCCCGAAATTGAATCATTACGCGCTCCTTGCCCCGCGTCCTCTTCCCTTCATCAAGCTTGCCGACAAGCGATCTGCTGTCATTCATCGTAGCAGCAAGCTTGAGCGCCGATTCGACATCGGCGTCTTTTGGGGTAAGTCGAAGGGAAGTCCTCTGGCGTTCCTCGACCCCGAGAGCAATGGCAACCGTTGTGTAACACAAAGTCTGCATCAACTGCGGGGAGCCTGCGGCTTGCTCGGCAAGTCTTTCGATTAGGCGGGGTATAATCTCGATGTTCAGCGTTGCCAGACCCATCTCGGCAATCTTCCGAAGCTCGTCGACTTCCCAGTATCTTAAATCAACAGTTCCGATCCTGCCACGAAGGTCAGGATTTGCCCGGACGGGATCGTCGGCACGGTGTGGCACTGAAGCAACGATAATCTGAACGCGCTGAGTACTGGCAGTTGAGCGCGTGATTTCCTTGAACTGCTTCGCGAGTTCGTGTTGCACATCCTTCGCTATATAGTGAAAGTCGTCGACGAGCAGGGTTAGCCCTTTCTCTCGCAGGAGCTTGCAGGCGCCCTCGGGGCCAGAGTGGGTATACGTATTTGTCACCCCTTGGCTCCGTGCGTTTTCGAGTGCCAATCCGCCACTGCCTTCACCTCCGGTCTTGGAGATGCCGATACCAACCTTTGCAGACAGATTTATCTTCTCGCCTTGCGTGGAACTGTCACTTCGCGTTGTGCTTTGAGGCCCGCCAACACGCGAAATAATCTGTGCCCAGAGACTGTCACTGGAACTGATCGTTCCTCCTGCCACGGTAATCAGCTTGTCGGGCCCCACGACCTTCTCAATGAGGACTGTCTTTCCAGACTTTGAAGGGCCTGCCACCGAAACAAAGCCGAACATCTTCAGTCCATAGGAAACGGCAGGCTCTAACGCACTATTTCTTGTAACATAGGTATGGGTCGGAAAACCGTTGGGCGTGAAAACATCCTCGGTGCGAATGTTCATGTAATCTCCCTTTCAAAGGATATCACGTTTGGAGGACGATTGACTCCGAGTCCGGGGGGAAAGAGAAACACAAGGAGCATGGCGCGCTTTCGGCGACGCACCCGTCGGCTGCGTCTATCACGGCGACGTTCCGTATTTAACCCTCGACTCCTTTACCACGCGATGATGGGTGAAACTCACCGGCCGCGAGCATGGTGACGATCTCGGGGAACGTGTGCCCCGCGTCCAGTTGCTCCTTTACCCAGGCGGCCTGTTCGGGCGCGTCGAGCGGCCAGCGTGCGGAGAGACCGCGCTGCCCGCCGTGGACCTTCTGGTACGGGGGGAGCACGCCCTTCTGTGACCAGCGGAACGCGGTTGGGCCGGAAATTCCGGCGGCCGCGCAGACCTGCGCCGTGGTCGACCAGCTCGGTTTCGCCTTGCTTGGCACCGGCGTGAGTTTATCGGCCCGACCCGGCCGCTAGAAGGGTCTTGCCGACATGAAAAGTCTGTGTATCGTGTGTTGGCGGATGAAAAGTCCGTGGAATATATGAAAGGTCCGTGCTCGACATGACAAAATCGCTCGCATCTCCCACTGCCACGCTCCAGGCCTACGCGGACAGCAACGGCGCCTGCGTGCTCGACACTGGCACCCGCGACCTGTCCGCCAACCTCGCCGAGCTCATCCGGTTCGTGGTGTCCCGGTCGGATGCCGCCGAGACCGCGGCGGCCGCGCTCGGTGTCACCGCCGCGCAGCTCGGCGCCCTCGCGCGCCGGCACAAGGTCGCGCTTCCCTGGTGCCCGTCGAAGAAGGGGGGGCGCTGACATGTTCCGCCGTTTCGTCGGCTGGTGGCGGAGCCGCCAGGAACAGGCACAGCTCGAGCACATCGGCCTGGGCCGCCGGCTCGAGCAGGTGGTCTCGGTGCTCGCTAACAACGGCATACCCGCGCGGTCCATCGCCGGGGTGTTCCTCCGCCTGGACGTGGCCGAGAAGGTCGCGTCACGCCTCGAGGACCTGCGGAAGATCGAGGACCGGGGGTACCTGTGACGGCCGAGCGTCGCCAAGCCCCTCCCTCCGAGGCGCTCCTCACCGGAGAGGTCGCAGGGCAGTGGGCGCTGGTCCACCTCGTCCTGCTCGACGGCGCAACCGTCGAGCTCAAGGTCGCCGGCGTCGTCGGCGTGAGCTGGGGTGCCTACGCCCCCACGCCCGGCGAACCACCGTCGATCGCCATTACACGCGGCGCACAGACGAGGCGCGCGAGCCTCGGTCGAGTGCTCACGAACACTTAAACACGCGACCACACAGACGGGAACTCGAGCTGCGCGCGATGCGCGGTGTCGGGCGCCTCGGCTTCGCGCCGAAGCGGCCGGCGAACGAACGGGCGGGGGGACTGTGTGGACGATCGCGCTCGAGTCCGGTGTGCTTGTTCTTGAGTCTCCACGGGAACAGGCGCGCCGGTTCTCTCGGCGGTAGCTCGACCTCAGCGCCGCGAGCGGCCACTACTGTTGGCCGCGCGTCGCCGCCGCCCGCGAGGCAGGCGAGTTTTTCCCACTGTGCCTCCGTGGAATATTGAACCCTCACCTTGACAGAGAAGGTCTTCAAGGGAGGAAGGCCTTGACGGGCGAAAGATGCTCGAATCGAGCCAAGGGCAGGCCGAGCACCGATCGCCTGTCAATCCTTGCTGGAGACGGACAGAAATCGTACCGTCTGGCATGGCCCGCTCCCACAAGCCAGTTCAAACAGCGATGCGATTCAACCAGCGGTTTCTCGACCGGCACGCTGGATCAATTATTAGCGACTCTTCCACTGCAATTGTGGAATTGGTTGCAAATGCGTGGGATGCCTCAGCTTCCATGGTCAAAATTAGGTGGCCAGACAAGCAAACGAACAAGCTCTTTTCCATCGAAGACAACGGCACCGGAATGACCAGGGATGAGTTTGAGACTTGCTGGACAGAGATTGATTATGATCGAGTCTCCATCCACGGGCGATTTGTCCCTCAGCCAGAAGGCAGCCAATCGACCAAGCCGCGCCAAGCCTACGGCCAAAATGGCCGTGGTCGACACGCCGCGTTCCACTTCGGATCGAGCGGCTACATTGTACGGACATGGAGAGATGGCACCGAGAATAGCTTCATGGTAAGGCGCGATGCGACAAACATAATTACATATGAGCATCTTGGAGCCAGGCCCTGCGAGGGTCACGGTACTGAAATCTGTGCGACTGAGTTCACCCCAGTGCGCATCAATGCAATCTCTGCCAGAACGGTGATTGGCACTCGATTCCTTGCAGACCCAAACTTTGAAGTAATGATTGATGGTAAGAAGATCGATTTCGACGACATTCCCAGCGACCGCTGCGATTCTGAAGAGATTGTTCTCGACCCGGCATTTTCCCCGGCGCGAATCATTGTCATCGATTGTGGAGATCCGGATAGAACAACCAAACAAAAGGGACTCGCATGGTGGGTTGGCCGGCGACTGGTCGGCAATTGCAACTGGGAAGGGCCGGACGGCCGTAGACTGCTAGATGGACGATCAAGCTACGCGAAAAGATACTCAATCATCATTCTTGCCGATGCCCTGCAAGCAGCTGTTGAAAAAGACTGGTCTGATTTCGACCGAAATCACCCCGTATGGCAGACGCATCAGAAGGCGCTCGACACGGCCATCGGAGCTGTGCTCGACAGACTAATGGCTGCAAAGAGAAATGAGCGAAGTCAACGAGTGCGCTCACAGTTGGACCGCCAAAGTCAAAGAATGCGGCCGCTCAGCCGCGAACGCTGGGTTAAGTTCATTGATGAGGCGATTGCCAAATGTCCATCAATGGGAGAGGGCGAACTTGTGCAGCTTGCCTCAATCCTTGCCGAGCTCGAGAGCAGCGATTCTCAGTATGCGATTCTGGCTCAGATGGCCGCCCTAAAGCCGCAGGAATTTGATAGACTTAATCAGATCCTGGCAGCTTGGCGAGTTGAGAATATGAAGATCGTGCTCGACAAGATTGATGAGAGACTAACGCTGATTCATCAGCTAAGGCAGAAAGCTCCTCTGAAGTCTACTCACGAGGTTCATGAATTGCAGCCACTGATTCAGCGCTCCCTTTGGATGTTTGGTCCGGAGTTTGAGAGCATCGAGTTTACCTCTAATCGAGGGATGACCGAGGTTCTCAGCATGATCAGCCGTCGCATGGGTGGGACTGAGCTCTCAGGCTCTCTGAACCGTCCAGATTTCGTTATCCTTCCGGATTCTACTGTCGGAGTTTATGGGCGGCCGGGCCCCGGTTCTGACGGAGAGTTTGTGGAGGTCGAGCGCGTTGTTATTGTTGAGTTGAAGCGGCCTGGAATTGCAATTGGAAAGGCGCAGAAGGATCAGGCGGAGATTTACGCAAGAGAGCTCCGCTCTCGTGGGTGTCTGAAACATACGAAATTTGTAGACGCATTCGTGCTTGGCCAGGATCTCGATCCTGAGTATACTGACATGTCCGAACACACTCTCGGCACCACAAAATTGCGCGTCGTTCCGATGCGCTATGACGATTTAATTGCGAAGGCCGAGCGTCGCATGATGAACCTCTATCGCCAGGTGGATACGACTCACTTTACGAGCAGCCAGCTCCGAGAATTTATTGGAGCCGACGCGGCGCCACTCTTGCGCTACGCTGGAGTTGAGGGCTTGAATGTGGACGCGACCTGACCCGTGGCCTTCGGACACCAGGCGGAGGGCAAGCGTCGGGTTGCGCTTGCCCTCGGTGCGGCCTAGTGCCGCGACCGGAGCTAACCGATCCGTTTAGGCGCGAATTTGCGCTCGACTCTGGAACCTGATCTACAGGTGCCATGGCCGAGAAGAAGCCACCGAGGCCGCGGTTCCCAGGGCTCAGGCTCAAGCAGGAGGACCGCGAGCGCTTGCGCCGCATGGCGAGAGAACGGCTCACGGAGCGGACCTGGAAGCGAATCCGGGCGCTGCAGTTGTTGGACGACGGGTACTCGTTGGCCGCCACGGCCGCAGCGCTCGGGTCGGCGGTGCCGTCGGTTCGCCGGGTCGGCGAGCGGTACCTCGCCTCAGGGGTCGAGGTGGCGCTCAAGGATGCGAAGCGCCCGATCCCGCCTCGAAAGCTCGATGCTCGGCAGGAAGCGGCGATCATAGCCATGGTCTGCGGTCCGGTGCCGGAAGGCCGCTCACGATGGACAATCATGCTCATCGTGCAGGAGTGCCGGAACCGAGGCATCGTCAAACAGATCGGTCGGGAGACAATTCGAGTCCTACTCAAGAACCACGAACTCAAGCCGTGGCGGGAAAAAAATGTGGTGCGTCCCCAGGCTGGACGAGCAGTACGTGGCGCGGATGGAGGACGTGCTCGACACCATGGCACAGCCGCCGGACGAGGCCGAGCCGGTCGTCGCGCTCGATGAGCGGCCAGTCGTCCTCCGGGATCCCGCTCGACCAGGGCGATCCGCGGCGCCCGGACGCATCGCTCGCCAAGACTACGAGTACGTGCGACGCGGCACTGCGAACATCTTCTGCATCGTCGAGCCCAAGGTAGGGCGCCACATGACCTACGCCACGCGCAACCGTACCGCGAAGCAGTTCGCGCGCGCCCTCAAGAGGATCGCCAATCGGTACCCCTCCGCGAAGACAATCCACCTCGTCATGGACAACCTCAACACGCACTCACAGAACTCGCTCTGCACGGCCTTTGGAGGAGAGGTCGGCCGCGCCCTGTGGGGCCGTTTCACCGTCCACTACACTCCAAAGCATGGAAGCTGGCTGAACCCTGCCGAGATCGAGGCGAGTCTATGGTCACGCGAATGCCTCGGTCGCTTGCGGATCGGCTCGCTTGCCGAGTTGCGTCGTCGAACGTCTCGGTGGAATGCCGACGCCCACCGCCGACGCCGCAAGATCACTTGGAAATTCACCAAGGAAAAGGCCCGCGACGTGTTCAAAATCGCGCAGATCGATACGTCGCGGTCGGAGCACTAGAATCACAAACGGCAGGTCCACCCGTCGGTGCCCGAGAGGGGCACGACTGGAGAAAAATGTGCACGCGTGCGACCGTTGACGGTCTTGCAAACCCGAGGAAACATGCAGAGCCGACGGGTGGGGCCTGCCACCAAACCCGGGCACGGGCGGGCGTAAAAGGCGGCCCTTTGGGTTCAGCCTTGAAGACCTGGTGCCTGGGATGCGCGATTTTGAAAGTGCGAGGGTGAAGGCGCCCTGTCAAGGCTAATCCGCGCGCGCAAAATGCGCGCAGCGTCCCTTGTCAATGCGCACCCCCCGCGCTTTAGGGGCAAGGGGTCCTCCGCGCGCCAAGAACAACGTTTTCGGTTCCACACCTGGCGTCGCGTCGTGGCCTGCTACTCTCTTCGCCCCCGAAGGGAGGACGAAATGCGCGTAAGCATCCAAGAAGATCAAGAGAAACACGACCAAGACAACGTCAACTGTGGCGAGACCTACCTTGGACTGATCCGGGCCGGTTTGCTGCCAAGTCCAGTCTTGGGCTCCACCAAACCTTCTCCAAACGTAGAGGTTCCGAGGAGCGCAGAGGACACGAGGCGAAATAACAGGCTCGCAATGTACCTCTGCTTTCGCAAGGCTCTCAAAACTCTCCATATTAACGAAACTGAGATCCGAGAGTACTTCGGTGATATCGAGGAATTTCAGGGCAGGTTACAACTCCGTCTCCCAGACGATATTAGTTTTGTAGTTTATGGTGGTCCGGGCGCTTCCGGGGCAAGGATCGTGGTGCCTGGGAACTACGATCTTCGCTGCACCCGCATCACACGCGCTCCAGAGGGTCACTTTGTGTTCTACAGATCTAGGGACTCCAGCCCTCAGCGTCTCGTTCGGGGTTTCGAGCCGTGCCACGGGTGCAGGGTAATTTGAGTTGCCGGCGGCACGAGAGGTCGACCTCGGCCCGCCTGACCCGCGGGCGGCGGCCCGCTCGACGCGGTCGACCTTCTTGAGCGGCAGCCGAGGCGAACTCCAGGACGAGGACGAGTTCCAGGGCGCCCTCGTCCCGTTGCCATTGCCACGGTTTTGCCATGAGGCCGGGAAAACGCGGGGCAACGGGGGGCAACGGGGGGCAAGCCTCTCCCCTGTAACTCCGCGGGATCACTTGAGATCGGCGGGGCGCCAGTGTTGGGCGCGGGGTTACGGGGGCGGGGCTTGTGTTCGCGGTG
>ERZ1066117.1434-NODE-1434-length-11835-cov-5.493888_pt1 | contig 11835 bp, 10 predicted proteins | sample MGYA00382764_ERZ1066117 | MGnify/ENA primary metagenome ERZ1066117 (study PRJEB33369, sample SAMEA5778347) | biofilm metagenome | biome: Industrial cooling water; feature: Water cooling tower basin; material: Biofilm | place: United Arab Emirates | collected...
GGAAACCACGTCAGAAGACGAACGACCACGGCGTGGGGGTGAGTCCTACCATGGGCAAATCGGTAGGGAAACCACGGCGCGCACGCATACCTCCCCCACCCGTTAGGGCCACACAGACAGGGGGCCTGCTGTGCGTAAACGGCTTAACCCACTGGCGATCTCTGTCCTGTTTACCGTGCACCGCTTTTCGGGCGGTCAATCCTGGCCCCCACCGTTGGACAGCGCCTGCTTGGCTTTGTCCGCGCGTGGTCCGCAAAGTGACCCGATCAATTCGGGCCGTGGCGTTTATGCACGTATATCCGCATCGGCATCCAGCCAGCCTTTGCGAGGGGCGGGTGACACCCCCAGAACATCTACTCTTTTGAGAGGGGGTAAGCCTCTTTGTGAGCTTGCTTTTGCCCGGATGCACGATGCAACTCGGAAACTTCAAGCGAACTCAAGGCAGCTTCATTGTGTGGAGCGGGGGAAGCGCCAACTCGCGTAAACCGCTGGCGGCCAACTGTGCTGTGATGCAAATCGGCCACCTAGACCGGGCCATGTGAGGCCCAAAGGCGCTGGGGGACTGCCAATAGAGGCAGCCCCCAGATTACGCCGGGAAGGGGGTATCAGCCCGCTTCGGTCGAAGTGGGCAGGTTGGCCGCCCATGCCTCAGCGTCGGCCACCGCGATGCGCGTTGACCGGCCGATCTTGCGGATCGGAATGCGCTTGCCAGCCACTTCGCGATAAAAGGTGGAATGGCTAATTTTGTAGCGGCTCGTGAACTCCGCTACTGTCAAAAGCTCTGTCATCTCTGGTTCCATGCCACCGTAGAAGCAGTGCGGAATTGCTCTGCATCTCTGGACACGGGCTGGGATGATCCGATCTCAGAACTGAATAAATGGAAACGACAATGGGCCTTGCGTTCCTATTTGGAACGGCGACGCCCCCTCTTTGGAATATCGGCTAGTTTCAGGTCTGGTTCGCGAGGCTTCCCATCAAAGCGGTTGGCGGCAGAGGGATCGACATAACCCCTTTTCAGTGACTCGCGCCTGAACCGATTGAGCCACTTATCAATCGCCGGGCCTTCGGGCAGTTGTCGAATTGGCCTGTTGAAAGCTGGAAATCCGCCCTCGACCGAAGGATAAGGTGCCCCAGTGCGATATGCTTCCTTCACGGCCTCAACGGCCTCCTCTTTCGACTGCCCGGCCTTCATGCGTTGATAGACTTCTTTGCCAATCACATAATCCAAATGGTCCTGCTCGACCTTGTTGTCGTTTTTGCCACCGTCAGTTTTTTCAGCAGGTTTCCGCTGACGGACACTCAGATGCCAAGGCTGCATTGATTTTGGAGCTGACAGCGCGGTCAACAGGATTGCATCCGTCCGACCAAAGCGCTTCACCAATATCCGCAAGGCTCGGAGGCGGTCACCGAAAGCTGCCGCTCTCCAATTTTGTGCCGCATGAGCCACAATCGCGAACTCTCTATACAAGTGGTCATCATAGGACCCGGTGCGTTTCCAAGTCTCATCAAACAGAACTTGCCGATCAATGTCGCGCCGGATGGCTTTCAAATCGCCGCTTTCCGGAACGTCGGCCGCCGTTCCTCCACTTGGTCGATCTCCTTGGATAGCCGTGGGCCTTTTCTGCATTTTGTTCCTCATGCTTCCGAACAGGCCCGTCTCGCTTCGGCGGGGCGGGTCTTTTTGCGTTTCAGGCGATGGTGCGCTCCATCACCCAACCCAGCTTACGCGCCATCGCCTTGGCCTCATTCGACCAGGCGAGAAACTGCATCACCGCTTCACGCTGCGCCTGAGCATCATCGCCCTGCATCGGGAAGGCCTCGGCAATCATATATTCATCGTCATACTGGCCGGTCAGGTGCAGCTCGACAATGAGCGCCCCGCCGCGCGTTTCGTAAATGATGAACGCCTGTTGCCGTGCCGTGCGATGAGCGGCGGCCTCATATTCAAAGATGACGCGGCCGATGAAATTGAGGGCGGGACCGCGCGCAGGGCGAAGGCGGTAATCTTCCCAAGGCGTATCGGCCAGCGCCTCTTGTCGGCCGATCAGACGTCCGAGCCGGTCGGTGCTTTGCTTGACTGCCAGATTCGTCTCATGCGGGTCGAGCGCATAAGCGGCGGCATATCGCTCCACCAACTTCTCGGGCAGGGCGATGACGGGGGAATGGTTCATGGTTTTCTCCTACGCTGCCTTCCGATACGCCAGACCGACTCTCAACACATTCCGCCATTCGGCCGATTTCCACGGAAAGGGGGCCAGTCAAAGCGCCAGCTCACCCAGTGCCTTGACCGCCGCATCGCTGGCAAGGTGTCCGTAGTGCCGTTCGATCATTTCGGCGCTGGTGCCAGAAATTTGCGCGATGGTGAGCAACGGCAGTCCCGCGCTGACTAGATCGGTGATGGTGCTGTGGCGTAGGGTGTAGGCGGTCGCATCGGCTGGCAATCCGGCCGCAGCGACAGCGGCCGCGATCGGCCTTTTCCAGCTATCCTTGTCCCATGGCCTGCCGTTGGTCCGCATGAAAAGTGGGGCATTGGGCAGTTTGTCCTTGGCTTGATCGGACAGCAATTGCGCGGCCTCACGCGGCAACTGGATGCGCCGCGGCTTGCCGGTCTTGTCCTTGCCAATAGTCAATTCGGCCGTGCGCTTGTCGAAGTCACCAGCGGTAAGCGCAGCCATCGCACCAGGGCGAAGTGGCAACAGACAAAGCGCGCGAATGAATGGCGCGGACTCTGCGTCGGCATTGTCGATCAAGGCGCGACGTTGCTGGCGGTCGAGATAGAGGGTTCGCCGCCCATTGGCGTTAGGGATGGCCTTGAGGGCCTCTTGCCATGCTGCCTCGCTATTTGGTGCGCCGGGTGACAGGACCTTGCTCAATGCGGCTCGCAAGACGACCATATCGCGATTGATCGTGGATTGTGCCCGTTCGCGCTCCACCCGTTCGCCCTGCTTGCGTCGGCTAACCAGCGCCGGTTGCGCCTCCAGCCGCTCGCGCCATTCCTTGACGTGGCGGCGGCGCAGCTTATTCAGCTTCACTTTCGCAATTACATCATCATAGACGTAGCGCCGGAAACGCTGCTCCGCCTCTGGCCGCACTTTGGCATATTCGCGGCAAGCATCGGCCACCGTTTCAATCTTGGCGCGAACCTCACCGCCCGCTTCAACGAGCTCCGCTAGCTTCTCTGCCTCTCGCTTGGCGGCCCCAAACATCTCGTTTCCACTAAGCGTGCCAAAGTCCCCCAGCGATTTCACCCGATACTTGCCAGCATCCTCGTCATAGACGCGGGCAATCCATGTTCCCGCTTTTCCGCCGCGCGTGGAAACACGAAAGCCAAGGAAGCAACCGGCGCGCAGCCGCTGCCAATGCGGCTCGCGCTGCGCCTTCAGTTTCTCGCGACCGCCAACCTTGCTCAGGTCCAAAGCCATTGCGCACACCCTCGTTGCGTTCGTATGTAACGAGTATGGAACACGTATGGAAATGGACGGGCACAAGCAGAGATGTTCAAATCATGTATTACAATGATTTAGTTATATCTTATTGTCGCTGAAAATCGCAACTCCCTGCCCTCCGAAGGCAGAGGCCAGGGGTTCGAATCCCTTCGGGCGAGCCATTTTGCAGGTCAGTTGGCCGTCAGCGCAAAATCGATACGGGCGGTCATGGTTTCGCCGGGGGCGAGCCAGGTGAGGCCGGTGACCTGCGCTGGTTCGGGCCGGTTGACGGCGTTGGTCATGTGGCTGACGGGTTCAACACAGAAATAATCGGCATTGGGCGGCGCATAGACGATGGTGTGCGCCAGCGTTGCGCTGGGGGTCATTACCAACCGGTGGGTTGGCCAGTCGATGGTGATGGGGCCGCGGCGACCCGTGAAGCCATGGTCCATCGCTTCGCCGTTCAGCCATGGCGGCGGGGACGCCAGCGGGCGCCAACGGGTGGGCAGGCAGGCGTCATCGCTGTCCCAGCGCCCATCAACCTGCATGTCCAGCACCGCGCCAGCGCGCGGGAAATAGGGGTGGATGCCCACGCCGCCGGGCATGGCGCTGTCCGCATCGTTGGTGAGGAGCAGCGTGAGGGTGAGGCCTGCCGGGCGCAGCGCAAAATGCTGCTGCGCGGTAAAGGCCCAGGGCCATGCGCCCGCAGCATGGTGCAGCACCAGCCGGGCCTGGTCGGGCCCGCAATCCGCCACGTCCCAGGCCGCCTGCCAGCCAAAGCCGTGCAGCGTCTGGGCCCGGCCATCGGCGTGATGGTTGGGAGCCAGCGTGACCGGGCGGCCATGCGCGACAAAGCGGCCCGCCGCGATCCGGTTGGAAAAGGGGACCAGCGGAAAGCTGCCCAATGCCAAGGGTCCGCTCGCTGGATCACCCGCGCGCAGCAGATCGTTCCCGCGCCAGCGCCACGCCGCAATGCTGCCGCCAACATCAGGCGCCAGCTGCAATTCGCTGTCCTCCACAACCAGCGGCAGCATCGGTCAGAGATCGAACCCGCATTCGAGCAAGGCATCGGGCGCCCCGCCGACCAGCAGGCGGTAGCGACCGCGCTCCACATCCCAGTCATGGGTCACCGGGTTGCGCCACGCGAGGGTGGCGCGCGATATGGTCAAATCCACCACCCGCGTCTCTCCGGGCTGAAGCGCGACCCGCGCAAAGGCCTTGAGCGATTTCGTCGGCCGTTCAGCGGCCACACCCGGGAAACCGACAAAGGCGAAAACAACTTCATCCGCCGCCATGGGGCCATTGTTACGCACCGCGACGCTGACCTCGATGGCGGCCTCGGTCACCCGCATTTTGAGCGCGCGATAGACAAAATTGGCGTAGGACAGGCCATGGCCAAAGGCATAGCGCGGCTTGTGGCCGGTGCGATCAAACAGCGCATAGCCATGCCAATAATCATAGGTGATGGCGGCGGCGTCGCGATCAAAGGGCGGGTAATGCGCCGGATCGCGCGCGACCGTGAACGGCAATTTGCCCGACGGCGACACCGCGCCGAACAGCAGGCGGGCAAGCGCGGTGCCGCCCTCCATCCCCGCGTAAAAGGTCTGCAGGATGGCACCCGCCCGCTCGTGCCAGTCTTCGACCAACACCGCCGAACCGGCGAGGATGACGACAACCAGCGGCTTGCCCGCTGCGGCGGCGGCGGCGATCAATGCCTGCTGATCCGTTGGTAGGCCCAGGTCGATGCGATCCCCGCCGATGGCGGCGCGGCGCGGTGCGGGGGCCTCATCGCCGCCCTCTTCGCCGGACGTTTGGCTGCCCTGGCCCAAATTGATGTCGCCCGGGATGAATTCGCCTTCTTCCCGCGCGGTATAGCCCGCAATCACCACCACCGCATCGGCGGCATCGGCGGCGGCGCGCGCGGCGGCCAGATCGGCTTCGTCAGCCGTGACAATCGCATCGCTGCCGAGCAGGGCGGCAAGGCCGGCGAGCGGGGTCACCACATAAGGGGCCTGGACCCGGCTCGACCCATTGTCGCCGGTATTTTCCAGGTCCGCGAGCCGCCCCAGCACCGCCAGCGTGCCGATACGGGCGCGGTCAAATGGCAAGATGCCATCATTTTTCAGCAGCACCGCCGATTTTTCGGCAGCCTCCAGCGCCAGCGCGCGGTGGGCAGGACATGCCACCAGCTCCGCCGGATAATCGGGAAGCGGGTCTTCGGCGGCGGCGAAGCGATACAGGGTGGTCAGAATGCGGCGGCAGGCGGTGTCGACGACCGCTGGCTCGATATGGCCAGCCTCCACCGCCGCCGTCAGCTTGTCCCCCCACACTAGCGGTTCGGGATTTTCAATGTCCAGCCCGGCCGCCGCGCCATAGGGGGCATAGACGCCCTTCACCCAATCGGAATGGACAAAGCCGTCAAAGCCCCATTCGCCGCGCAATATGTCGGTCAGCAGATGGCGGTGCTGGCCACAATATTCGCCGTTCACGCGGTTATAGGCGCTCATCACGCTGGCGACGCCCGCATCAATCGCCTGTTTGAAATGCGGCAGATACACCTCGTGAAGGGTGCGTTCATCGACGCGCACATCCACGGTGAAACGGGCATTTTCCATCGAATTGAGCGCGAAATGCTTGACCGTAGCGATGACATTATGCGCCTGGATGCCCAGCCCCAGCGCCGCGCCCATGACGCCCAGATGATGGCTATCCTCGCCATAGGTTTCCTGCGCGCGGCCCCAGGCGGGGTGGCGCAGCAGGTTGAAGCAGACCGCACCCGACAGGTTGCAACCCTGTGCGCGAATTTCGATCCCCATCGCTTCGCCGATGCGGCGTTCCAGATCGGCGTCGAAACTGGCCCCCCGCGCCATCGAGCAGGGAAAGCAGGTCGAATGGCCACGCGCGACGCCGCGCGGGCCGTCGGTAAACCAAAGCGCAGGCACATTCAGCCGCTCAATACCGCCGCCTGCGCGATAGGGCCGCGCGCCCCAGCGGCGATTGTCCGCCACAAAGTCGGCGAAAAACCCCTTGCCGGACATCATGCCGACCTTTTCGGCAAGCGTTGCTTCGGCGAGCACCCGGTCCACCAGTGCCGTAATCGCCGCTGCATCCATGCCCTTGACCGGGGCAAGGTCCATGGCGGCGGCGGTCGGGGCGGTATCGGTCATGCGCGGGGCTCCTGCCAGTGGCGGCCCAGCGATAGTGGGTGCGGGGGTGCCGTCAATATGTGTCGATGACGCGCGCGCCATCGCGGCGCGGGCGATGATGGGTGACCAGCGCGTCGCGCGGCGCGGGCGCGCGGGGATCACGCAGCGATTGCAAGCGCACCGGCGCAAGGATGCGGGCACGGGCCACCCCAACGGCGCTGGCCTGAGGGCGCGGCGCGGGCGCGGGGCTTGCCGCAGGAGCAGCGGTGCCAGACAAGAGGAGCAAGGCGGCCAGCATGGACATGACCCCATGCTTATCGGCAGCAAGGCCGCCTGCTTTAGCGCGTTAACCCTGTCTTTACCAAAAAGGGCCGCTATTTCTGGTCCATATCGGCGCAAAATGACGATGGCCCGCGCACCTGTTCCGCCATGGGACAGGTGCGCGGGCCAATGCTGTCAACCGGCGTTGATCAGAAGCCGGATTTGGCCGCCGCCTTTTCCGCCAGCAGCGGGGCAACGGCAAAGCCGTGCTTTTCCAGCGCCGCCGCAATTTTGTCGGTGCCCTCCAGTCCCGCCCAGAACATCGGGCCGCCGCGATAAACCGGCCAGCCATAGCCATAGATCCACACGACATCGATATCCGAGGCGCGCTGCGCCTTGCCCTCTGCCAGGATCAGCGCGCCTTCATTGACCATGGGATACAGCGTGCGTTCGACAATTTCCTGGTCGCTGATCGCGCGCTTGGTGATACCGGCCTTTTGCCGGAATTCTTCGATGATTTCGGCAACGCGCGCGCTTTCCGACGGCACGCGCTTGTCATCATAGTCATAGAAGCCGGCCTGCTTCTTCTGGCCCCAGCGCCCTTCAGCACACAGTGCGTCGCGGATATTTTCGATGCGGTTGGGGTCGCGGTGCCAGCCGATGTCGGTGCCCGCCAGATCGGCCATCTGGAACGGGCCCATGGGCATGCCGAAATCGGTATGCACTTTGTCGACCTGCGCCGGGGTCGCGCCCTCGAGCAGCAGTTTCTGCGCCTCGATCTGGCGCGGGGCGAGCATCCGGTTGCCAATAAAGCCATGGCACACACCGGCAACGACCGCGACTTTGCCGATTTTCTTGCCGATGGCCATGGCGGTCGCCAGCACATCAGGGGCCGTCGCGTCGCCGCGCACCACCTCCAGCAATTTCATGACATTGGCGGGCGAGAAGAAATGCATGCCGACGACATCACCGGGGCGGCTGGTGGCCGAGGCGATTTCGTTGACGTCAAGATAGCTGGTGTTCGACGCCAATATCGCACCGGGTTTGGCAATGGCGTCCAGCTTGGCAAACAGCTCTTTCTTCACCTCCATATTTTCATAGACCGCCTCGATAATCAGGTCGCAATCGGCCAGATCGTCAAGGGTCAGCGACGGGGTAAGGATGCCCATCATCGCGTCGACCTGTTCGGGTTTGAACCGGCCCTTGGCGGCGCTGGCGTCATAATTTTTGCGGATAACGCCGACGCCGCGCTGCAGGGCTTCGTCCGCCATTTCGACAATGGTGACCGGAATGCCCTTTTGCAGGAAATTCATGCTGATCCCGCCGCCCATCGTGCCTGCGCCAATGACGCCGACCTTTTTGATGTCGCGCAGCTGCGTATCCTTGGGCAGGCCGTCAATTTTGGCGGCCTGGCGTTCGGCGAAGAAGATGTGCCGCTGTGCCGCCGACTGGCTGCCGAACATCAATTTCATGAATTCGGTGCGTTCAAAGGCCAGGCCTTCGTCAAACGGCAGGCGCGTTGCGGCCTCGACACAGGCGAGGTTGGCGTAGGGGGCGTCAAAGCCCTTCCACCGCTTGGCATTGGCGACCTTCAGCTGTTCGATAACGGCAACATCGCCAAAGACGGCGCGGTCGCGCGTCGGCCGCGGGCCATCGGCAATTTTTGCCCGCGCAAAAGCGATGGCATCGGCGCGCAAGCTGTCTTCCCCCGCCAGCGCGTCGACCAGGCCCATGTCCTGCGCCTTGGGTGCGGGCACCGGGTCGCCGAGCGCGGTCATCGCCGCCGCCGCTTCGACCCCCACAATGCGCGGCAGGCGCTGCGTGCCGCCCGCACCAGGGAGCAGGCCGAGCTTGACTTCGGGCACGCCAAGCTTTGCCGAGGGGACGGCCACGCGGTAGTGGCACACAAGCGCCGTTTCGAGCCCGCCGCCCAGCGCCGTCCCATGGATGGCGGCGACAACGGGTTTGCCCGCCATTTCAATGCTGTTGAGCACCGCGTTGAAATCGGGGCCGCGCGGCGGTTTGCCAAATTCGCTGATGTCGGCGCCAGCGATGAACGTTGCACCGTCGCAGGTCAGCACAATGGCCTTTACCCCGTCATCGGCCAGCGCAGCGGCGAACTGATCCTCCAGTCCCTGGCGGACATGCCAGCTGAGCGCATTGACCGGCGGGTTGTTGACGATGATCAGCGCGACATCGCCGTCCTTTTGCAAGGATACCGATTGCGGGGTGTCTTCGGACATGGCTATTTCTCCTGTTTCGAGTAAAGTTTATACGCGTCATGCTGACCTTGTTTCAGCATGACGGGGCGGGGTTTCAATCATCGATGGCGGCGTGAACCAATGTCTTGATCTCGCGCCGCACGGCATAGGTGGAAGACGGCATCAGCTGAGTCATGAACACCATGCTCAAGCATTCAACCGGGTCGATGAAAAATCCGGTCGAGAACATGCCGCCCCAATAATAATCGCCATTGGTGGTCGGCAATCCCGTTCGCGCCGCATCGACGGTGACGGCAAAGCCCAGGCCAAAGCCTGCGCCCGCGCTGTCATCTTCAGCAAACACGCCGACGCTGTGCTGGGTCAGGTCGCCGCCGCCCGGCAGATGATGCGGGTGTCGCCCAGCTTGCCCCCACCCAGCAGCATGGCGCAAAAGCGGTGGTAATCGGCCAGCGTCGACACCAGGCCCCCGCCGCCCGAATGAAAGCTGCGGTCTTTGGCCCAGCGGCTTTTGGCCGCGCTGTCGAAAGGCACCATTTTATGGTCGGGGTGAAAATGCCACGCATCGGTCAGGCGATGTTGCTGATCAGCGGGCACCTGGAACCCGGTATCGACCATGCCCAAGGGGCCGAAAATCCGGTCCTGCAACACCTGGGCAAAGGCTTTGCCCTCGGCCCGTTCAATCACGCCGCCCAGAACATCGGTGGCCATCGAATAATTCCAGTGCGCCCCGGGATCGAACAGCACAGGAAAGCTGGCGAGCCGGGCCAGGAAACTGTCCATGGTGAAATCGGCGTCGAAATCATCGATCCGCGCTGCGCGATAGGCGGCGTCGACAGGATTGCGCTCCTGAAAGCCATAAGTGAAGCCAGCCGTATGGCGCAGCAGGTCGACAATGCGGATGGGCGAACGAAGCGGGCGGGTCACAAAGGGAATGGCGCCGCCACCGGCAACAAACACGCCGGTTTGCGCAAATTCGGGGCAATATTTGACCAGCGGATCGGACAGCGCAACGCGTCCTTCCTCCACCAGCATCATCAGCGCCAGCGACGTGATCGGCTTTGTCATGCTGGCGATGCGGAAAATTGCATCCTCGCTCAGCGGCACGCCCGGCCGCGCCTCGCCGATGCAGCTGCGATGCACAATCTCCCCATGCCGCGCGACCAGCGTGGCGGCGTGCGGCAGGCGGCCCTTGTCCACATATTTGGCGGCCAGAAAGGCCGGGATGCGGTCCAGCCGTGCCAGGTTCATGCCGTGGTTCATACCGCGGTTTGCCCCGTCAGCTGGCGGGTGACGGGGTGCGAGGAGGACAGGCCGCCGTCAACCGCAATCGCCTGTCCATTGACATAGCTGGCGAGGTCCGACGCCAGGAACAGGGCGACATTGGCGAGCTCATCGGCCTGCGCCGCGCGCTTCAAGGGATTGAGCTGCCCCAACTTGTGGGTAACCCCCTTGTCCCGTGCATAGTCAAAGGTCGGCTTGGTCATGCCCGTTTCGGTCAGCCCGGGGCACAGCGCATTGATGCGCACCCCGGTGCCGGTCAGTTGCTGCGCCGACACAGCGGCCAGGTTGATGACCCCGGCCTTTGACGCCGAATAGGCCGGGCCGCCTGCGCCCGAGCGGATGCCCGCCACGCTGGCGGTCAGGATGATGGCGCCGCCCTCCCCCTGATCCCACATCGCCTTGCCCGCATGTTTGACCATCAGCCAGGGGCCGATCAGATTGACGCGCAGCAGTTCGGCAAAGGCGCCCGGCGTTTCGTCAAACACCCCGGGCAAGCCGCCCGACACGCCCGCATTGGCAAAGGCAATGTCGATGCGGCCATAGGTATCGCGCGCCGTGGCCACCATCGCCGCGACATCCTCCTCTGACCCCGCATCCATTTGCAGCGCTGCGGCCTGGCCGCCCGCCGCAAGCACCTCGGCCGCGGTTTCATGGACGGCCTCTGCCTTGTCGCCGATCACCAGCCGCGCGCCTTCGCTGGCAAAGCGCAGCGCACTGGCCCGGCCAATGCCCGACCCGGCGCCAGTGATAACGGCTACCTTGCCCGTCAAAAGTCCCATCATGCCCCTCCCGAAATGGTTGCGCCGCCATCGCACACGATGGTCTGGCCGGTTGTAAAGGCCCCGGCTGGCGACGCCAGAAAGACCGCCGCACCGGCAATTTCATGCGGCTCGCCAATCCGTTTCAAACAGGCCGCCGCCGTGGACCGTTTCAGCGTGTCCGGATTGTCCCACAGCGCGCGCGCCATGTCGGTGCGGATCAGGCCCGGCGCGATGCAGTTGACGCGGATATTGTGCGGCCCCAGTTCCTGCGCATAGTTGCGCGCCAGCTGCATGTCGGCGGCCTTGGAGATGCAATAGGCCCCCAATATGGGCGAACCCTTAAGCCCGCCGATAGAGCTGATGATCGTCACCGACCCCGACCCGGCGGCCTGCATATCGGGCGCGCACAGTTGAATGAGCCAGTGGTTCGACAGGATATTATTGTCGAGAATCTTGCGGAACGCTTCGTCGCTGATGGCCAGCGATGGGCCATAATAGGGGTTGGACGCCGCGTTGCACACCAGCGCAGTGACCGGCCCGAACGCCGCCTTCGTCTCCGCCACCAGCCGTTCGAGCGCGGCCTTGTCGGAAATGCTGGCGGCGATGGCGATGGCCGTGCCGTCCCCATGGCGCACGTTGAGTTCGGCAGCGACCACGTCGCAGGCATCCTGTTTGCGGCTGGAAATGACCACGCGCGCACCCTGCGCCGCCATCGCCTCGGCGATGGCCCGGCCAATGC
>ERZ1066117.1436-NODE-1436-length-11825-cov-5.632116_pt1 | contig 11825 bp, 8 predicted proteins | sample MGYA00382764_ERZ1066117 | MGnify/ENA primary metagenome ERZ1066117 (study PRJEB33369, sample SAMEA5778347) | biofilm metagenome | biome: Industrial cooling water; feature: Water cooling tower basin; material: Biofilm | place: United Arab Emirates | collected...
CCGGCGTGAGGTGTTTGAGCGCGTCGGACCGTTTGATGAAACGTTCGACGCCTGCGAGGATTACGAGTTCAACACCCGCTGCGCCGAGGCCGGCCTCACCTGCTTCCTCACGCCGCGCGTGACCGCTCGTTACACGCCCCGCGATAGCCTGGTGCGGCTGTATCGTCAGATGGTGCGCTACGGTCGGGGCCGCATCCGGATGCTTCGCAAGCATCCCTCCACGCTCTCGTGGGCGGTGTTCGTGCCCGCTCTGTTTTACCTGGGTGTGGTGCTGGGACCGCTCGCCGTGGTGGCGGTGCCGTGGTTGGGCTGGATTTATGGTGGCGTGATCGGTCTTTACCTGGCTTGCCTGTTCGGGTACACTTTGGCCCTTGGACAACGCGATCGCCGCATCCTGCCCTGGCTGCCGCCAGTTTTTCTGGCGATTCACGGAGGAGCCGCCGCCGGGGTGTTGTGGGAATTGACGTTTGGACCTCCACGGAAGGAGCCAACCCATGAGCAGCAACACGAAGCGCGTCCCGTTGAAGTCCGTCGAGCCGCCTGAGCCGAGAGCGAAGCAGGGCGTGCTAAACGCCCTGACGATCGACGTCGAAGAATATTTTCAGGTGAGCGGGTTTGAGGGGATCGTGCCCCGCCATCAGTGGGACAGCATCCCCACGCGCGTCGGACCGCCGACCGAGCGTCTGCTGGAGATGCTCGCCACGGCGGGCGTTCGCGCGACTTTCTTCGTCCTGGGCTGGCTCGCCGAGCGCCAGCCTTCGCTCGTTCGTGCCATTCACGCCGCCGGACACGATATCGCCACCCACGGCTATGCCCATCGACTGGTCTACACCCAGTCGCCCGCCGAGTTTCGGTCCGATCTCCGCCGCAGCATCCGCGCCCTCGAAGATGCCATCGGCGAGCGGGTGGATACCTACCGTGCGCCCTCGTTCTCCATCACGGCCCAATCGCAATGGGCACTGGATGTGCTCATCGATGAGGGAATCACCCTCGATTCCAGCATCTACCCGGTGCGTCACGATCGCTATGGCATCCCCGGTGCGCCTGTCACCCCGTATCGGTTTGGGCGTTCCGGTGGTTCGCTCTGGGAGTTCCCGCCGCCCGTCACCCGCACCTGGGGGCTGAATCTGCCCGTCGGTGGTGGTGGCTACTTCCGGTTGCTGCCCTACGCCGTCACTCGTTGGGGCTTGCGACGCATTAACGCCGAAGGCCGTCCGTTCGCGGTCTATCTGCACCCCTGGGAGTTCGATCCCGAGCAACCACGCGTCACCTGCGGCTGGAAGCAGCGCTTCCGCCACTACGTCGGCCTAGAGAAAACCGAGGGCCGACTCGCGCAGATGCTGACCGAGTTCCGTTTTGGCACCCTTCGCGAAGCGCTGGTGGCCTGGCAACCGGCGGCCGGTTCGAGTCTGGAAACCCGACAACCGAACGCGATGGCTCCGTTGGCTTGAACGCACGATCACGCATCCAAGGTACGCATTCATCATGAACGACACCCTGACTTCTTCCGCCCTTCAGCGGCGGTCAGCCACCGCGCCGCTCAATGTCGTCCTCATCGACGAGGAGCTTCCCTACCCGCTGCTCTCGGGGAAGCGCCTTCGCACCATGGGACTCCTCTCTCGGCTCGCGCGGCGGCATCGGCTGACTTACGTGTGCCACCGCAACGCCGACGCCGACGAGGCCCGCACGGCTGCGGCGCACTTCGCCGAGTTGGGCATCCGAACGGTGGTGGTCGAGCGACCGACCCCCACGAAGAAGGGGATCGGCTTCTACGCACGCCTAGCGATGAACCTGTTTTCACCTCTGCCCTACTCGGTCGCCTCGCACACCAGCCCCGCCTTGCGGGCTGCCTTGCAGCGGATCGCGGCGGAACAGCCCGTCGATCTGTGGCACGTCGAATGGACTCCCTACGCTCAGTCGCTCGTCGGCCTGCCCGGTCGTCGACTCGTGATGGCTCACAATGTCGAATCGGTCATCTGGCAGCGCTACCACGAAACCGAGACCCATCCGCTCAAGCGTTGGTACATCGGCCGGCAATGGCAGAAGATGCGACGCTTTGAGCGCGACATTTTGCGAGACGCCAGCCTGACCGTGGCCGTGAGCGATCTGGACGCGCAGCGTTTTCGCGAGGAGTTGGGCGTGCCGCGCGTCGATGTGGTGGACAACGGCGTCGATACGCGATTCTTCTGCCCCAACGGTGCCCCACGCCGGCCCGAGGTGCTGCTATTTGTCGGCAGCCTGGAGTGGCGGCCCAATCTCGATGGGGTGCGCCAACTGCTCGACACCATCTTTCCCGCCGTGCAGGCTCGCGTGCCCCAGGCCGAGCTTTGGCTGGTCGGACGCAACCCGCCGGAGTGGCTCATGCAGGCGGCTCGGCGGCCTGGGGTGCGGTTGCATGCCACCGTGCCCGATGTGCGGCCGTATCTGCGGGAGGCGGGGCAACTCGTGGTGCCCCTGCGGGTCGGCGGCGGCTCGCGGCTCAAGATTCTCGAGGCGCTTGCTTGCGGCACCCCGGTCGTCTCCACCCGCGTCGGGGCCGAAGGGCTGCATCTTGAGGCCGACCGCCATCTGGTGCAGGTGGAGGACACGCGGTCGATGGCCGACGCGATTGTGTCTGCCATCCACGAGCGCGAGCGCATGCAGGCGATCACGCTTCGTGGTCGAGAGCAAGTGCTGCGCCTTTATGATTGGGATTCGTTGGCGGATCGGTTGGAGATGCTGTGGCAACGATGCGTTCGGGAGTGCCAACCATGACCCCCCCACCTTTTCATCTCGTTCACCTGACGGCTTCGACCCTGTACGGTGGCCCAGAGCGTCAGATGCTCGGTCTGGCCGACGCACTATCGGATCGCGGCAAGGTCAGCGTGATGTCCTTCCGCGAGGGCGGCAAGTGTCGGCCCTTCCTCAACGAGGCCAGCAAGCTGGGTCTGGAGGCCATCGAACTGGCCAACGATAGCCCACGTTTCCTGTCGGCAGCGCGCGAGATCGCGACACATCTCAGCCGGTTAGGTGCCCATGCCCTGCTCTGCCACGGCTACAAGGCCAACCTCATCGGTCGCATGGCCGCTCGCTGGGCGGGCATCCCGGCGATTGGCGTCTCGCGCGGCTGGACCGGCGAGAACTGGAAGGTGCGACTCTACGAGACGGTCGATCGCCTGCATCTACGTTTCATGGACCACGTCGTCGGCGTCTCGCAGGCCCAGGCCGACAAGATCACCGGTTGCGGCGAGCGGCTAAGCGTCATCCACAACGCCATCGATCCAGAGCGGTTCGCCGACCCGGACCCACGCTACCGCACGCGATTGGAACGCTACTTCACCAATGGCGTATGCTTGCTCATTGGAGCCGCTGGCCGTCTCAGTCCCGAGAAAGGTTTTGATGTCCTGATCGAAGCGGCGGCCGAGGTGTGCGAGCACTGCCCCGAGGTGGGCTTCGTGTTGTTCGGCGACGGACCGTGCAAGGCGGAACTGCAGGCGCAGATTACCTACCGGGGGCTGACCGGATCGTTCGTGCTCGCGGGACATCGCACGGATCTGGATAAGTGCCTGCCGGTGCTGGATCTGTTCGTGCAGTCCTCCTACACCGAGGGGTTGCCCAATGTGTTGCTGGAAGCCTGTGCCGCCGGAGTGCCGGTGGTGGCGACCACGGCGGGCGGCACCCCGGAGATCATCGAGGATGAGGTGAGCGGCTGGCTACTGCCTCCGGGCAATGCCAAGGCACTCGCCCAGCGCATTCTCGACGCCATCGAATCGCCCGAACGCATGGCCGAGGTGGCGTTTAACGGTCGGCAGAGCGTGCTGGAGCGGTTCAGCTTCCGCGAGCAGGCGCTGGCCTACGTGCGGTTGGTCGAGCGTCTCACGGGCAAGAAACTCTCGGCATCGTCGGAGGCATCATGACGAAACCTCATGGCCTCATCGGCCGACCCGTGCGTGTCGTTTTTGTCATCGACGAACTGGCCACCGCCGGGACCGAGACGCAACTGCTGGCGTTGATCCGCGAGGTGGATCGAACCCGCGTGCTGCCCGCGCTCGTGCTGCTTCGCGGCGAATGTGAGCGGTCCCAGGCACTGGAGCCGCGCGATTGCCCGGTGCTGCGGTTGGGCGTGAGCAAATTGCGCGACCCACGCACGGCCCTACGTGGCTGGCAATTCCTGCGCTTCCTGTGGGAGTTTCAGCCTGATGTCGTGCAGACGTACTTCCCCGACAGCAGCTACTTCGCCGTGCCGCTGGCACGCGTCGCCGGCGTGCCACATGTCGTCCGCACGCGAAACAACATCGGCCACTGGATGCGCGGGATCGATCGCTGGATGGGACGCCTGCTCAACCCGCTGGTGTCGGCAACCATTGCCAATTGCCGGGCGGCACGAGAGGCCCTGCTGCGCGACGAAAGGCCGACGCCAGCACGGGTGCATGTGCTGGAAAACGGCGTCGATCTCGACCGCTTCCTCGCTCTGAAGCCGCCGAGCGGACCCGCACGCACGGTCGGCGCGGTCGCCAACCTGCGCCCGGTCAAGGGGCTGGATGTTCTGGTGGCGGCAGCGCGACGACTACCGGGTCTGAGCTTCCACGTCGCAGGCGAGGGGGACCAGCGTGCGGCGCTTCAGGCGACGATCGATGCGGCGAAGCTCGATTTCGCGCTGCCCGGCGCGTGCCACGATGTGCCCGCGTTTCTGGGCACGCTGGATATCGCCGTCTTGTGCTCGCGAGCCGAGGGGCTTTCCAACGCGCTGCTTGAGTACATGGCAGCAGCCCGGCCGATCGTCGCCACGGCCGTGGGAGCGACGCCAGAACTCATTCGCGATGGTCAAGAAGGTTTGCTGGTGCCACCGGGTGATGCCTCTGCTCTGGCCGATGCCATCGCCCGTTTGCAGCGTGATTTCGTCGAGGCTCGGCGACTGGGGCTGGCTGCCCGTCGTCGCGCCATTGCCCGTTTCAGTCGCAACGCCATGATTCGCCGCTTCGAGGATTTTTACACGCGCCTGATCCAGGGAAGGATGCCGCATCATGAAACCATCCCCGCGTGACGTTATCACCGATGTGCCCGGCAAGCCTGGCCGCTTCTGGGGTGACCACACGACCTGTGTCGGTCCCACGCATCCGCCGCGCTGGCTCATGCGCCTCGTCGGCTCAGCTCGCGCCCACGACCTGTGCGGCTCTCTGGCGGCGATTCGCCTCTTTCTGCGTCGCCACCGCAGCGTTGGCGTCGTGACCGATGGTGGCGCGAGTGGCCAACTCTTCGCGCTGTTGCAAACGCTCGTTCCCTGGGGCCGCCGCCGCCATGTGATGGTCGACTGCAACTGGTATCGCTCGGCCTCGCCGTTGGCGCACTGGCTCAAGAGCCTACGGCTGCGGATTGCCGCCCAGAGCGTGGAACGCTTCGTTGTCTGGGCCAGTCACGAGGTAGACGACTACGCCGAGGCGTTCGGGCTACCACCCGAGAAGCTTGAATATGTGCCGTTTCATATCACGCTCACGGATTATCAGTACGAGGTGCAGGACGAGGGCTACCTGTTTGCGGGCGGCAACTACGACCGCGACTATCCACTCCTGATCGACGCCGTGCGAAACCTCGATGTGCCGACATGGATCGCCACCACTCGCCCTGAGCAACTGGCAGGCGTGAACATCCCTGCGCATGTGCGGATCGAGGGTACGACCGTCGCCGGCTTCCGTCAGGCGATGGCCGCGGCGCGGCTCGTCGTTGTCCCGATGGCCGCAGGATTGCTCCACTCGGGCGGACAGCAGACGGCGCTCAACGCCATGTACATGGGCAAGCCGACCATCTGCGTGGGCACCAAGTGGGCACGTGATTTCATCACCGATGGTGAGGATGGCCTGCTGGTGGAGTATGGCGATAGCGAGGGCCTTCGCCGCGCCATTCGCTGGGTGCTGGAGCATCCCGAGGCCGCAGCACGCATCGGTGAGCGCGCCGCCGAGCGTGCGGCGTGGTTTAGCACCGAGCGAACCATGCGGCACGTGTACGCGATTGCCACCGATCGGCCCGAGATGATGCTGCCGACCGACCCCACCGAGTCCCCTTCCCTGATGCTCGCGGAGACCCACGCATGATTTACCTTCTGGGTGGCTATCTGTGGATGTATGTGCATCGACCATTTGAAGTCTGGCCCTGGCTGGGTACGCTGCAACTGGAGCGCGGCTATGCCCTGCTGATGATCCTGGTGTGGCTGGTCACGCCACAGAAGACCTTTCACCTCACCCGCCTGCATGTTGCCATCGGGGCGTTCATGGCCGCCATTCTGGCGAGCTACATGATGACGCCGTACAGTAACGTGTCGGGCGTGTGGGAAACGGTCGAGAATGCGTTAAAGGTGTTTGTGGTCTATGTGCTCATGGTCACCTCGGTTCGCGACGAGGAGAGCCTGCGCAAACTCATCGCCTTCTTCCTGCTCGCCAATTTTCTCTACATGGGCCATTCGTTCTACGAACTGATGTGCGGCCGGTACGAATGGCGGATGGGCGTGAGCCGAATGGTGGGTGTCGATCAGACATACCGCGACCCCAATGCGTTCGCCTCGACCCTGCTGTACACGTTGCCGTTCGTGGCGATCTTCTGGCGCGAGCGTCCCCGGCGGTATCACACGGGGTTGCTCCTGGGCTATGTGGCGCTGACGCTCTTTTGCATCCTCCGCACCGGCTCGCGCGGCGGGTTCCTGGCCCTGTGTGTCTGGATTGTGCTCTACATCGTTTGCAACGCCCAGCAGAAGATGCGGGCGCTGGCCCTGGTTGCCGCGATCGGCTTCGTTGGCTTGGTGGGGATGGCGATCCTGTTGCCCGACGACTTGCAGAATCGTTACCTCACCATTATCGACTCCGAGCGCGGTCCCGAAAGCGCTCGCACCTCGGGCGAAGGTCGCTACCACGGCTTCTTTGGTGGCATTGCGATGCTCGGGCGCTCGCCGCTGGTGGGCAATGGGCCGGCGACGTTTGCTTATCTGTCGGGCGAGGGTTTGCAGGCGCATAACCTCTATGGTCAGGTGTCGTGCGAACTCGGTCTGGCGGGGATCATGGCCCTGAGCCTGATGGTCTTTTGCTTCTTTGGCAACTGGTGGTGGGCGTATCAGCAACGGTTTAGCGATCAGGACTTCGCCTACCAGGTGGCCCGTGCGGTGGGGTTCTCGGTGTTTCTCCTGCTGCTGCTCGGTTGGGCGGGCCACAATCTGTTCCGCTACCAGTGGCAGTGGTTCGCGGCGTTTCAGGGCATCGCGCTTCAAGTGATGCTGGAACGCGAGCGGGTCTACCGCGAGATGGGATTGCTGCGCCCGGTGCCGTTGCCCGCCTCCCACCTCTCCTCTTCGGGTTGGGCCGGGGGTTACGCATGAGCCGCTCGTTTCTGGGGCATGCCGCCATCTATGGCTTCGCGACCTTTCTGATGCAGGCAGCCGGTTTCGTCCTGCTGCCGCTGTACCTGCGGTGCCTGAACCCCGATGAACTGGGCGTGCTGGAAGTCGCGACGCGCCTGGCCGAGACCGCCGGGACGCTCTTGCTCTTTGGCGGCTTCCGTCAGGCGCTCTTTGCTCTGTATGCCCAGGCAGAGACGCCCACGGAGAAACGCCGGGTGGTGACGGCCGTGTACCTCCTGCTGGCGTTGGGCGCGGTGGTCGGGTTGGGGGTCGTCGCGGTGCTGCCCGGGCTGGGGTCCGTGCCGGCTGCTGAGTTGCGGTTGGCACTGCTGGGCGTGCTCCTGGAACCGTTCGTGTTGATTCCCCTTAGCCTGATGCAAGCCCGCACGCATTCGTTGATGTATGTCGGTCTGGTGGCGATGCAATTTGCCGTGCGGGTGACACTCTCCGTCACCCTCGTGGCCGGGTGGGGTTGGGGTGTGCAGGGGGTGTTGTGTGCTCATGTGATCGCCAGTGGCGTCCTGGGATTGACGTTCTCCGGCTGGGAATTGCTGCGCGGACTCGCCTGGCCGACCCTCGTCGATTTGCGGGCGATTCTGGCGTTTGCGTTGCCGCTGGTGCCGGGCGGCGCCTGCTTCTTCGTGCTGCACCACGGCGACCGATTCTTTCTGCTGGCCCACGCCACCCAGGCCGAACTGGGCGAATATGGCATCGCGTACAAGCTCGGAATGCTGGTGACGACCTTTGGTCTGGGGCCGCTCTACATGGTCTGGAGCGCGCGGATGTACGCCGTGGCCCGCGAGGCCGACGCGCCGGAACGCTTCGGGGAGGCGATCACGCGCATCCTGGCCTGGCTCTTGCTCGTGGGCCTGGGGCTGTGCCTGTTCGTCGGCGATGGCCTGCGCCTGCTCGGGGGCCGAGAGTTTCCGCTGGCCGCGCAACTGGTCCCGCCGATCGTGCTAGCCTGCGCCTTCCAGGCGTTTGCGACCCTGGCCGACGGGGGCCTGTACATCCGCCGCCGCACCGATCGCAAGCTATGGGCATCGGGCCTGGCCGCGGGCGCCATGCTGCTGCTTTATGCCGTGCTCATCCCACTTGGGGGAGTGCATGGGGCGGCCGTCGCCACGCTGCTCGGCTTTGTCGGGCTGGCCGTGCTCACGTATGCGTTCAGTCAGCCGCTTTTCGCGGTGCGTTATGAATGGGGCCGCCTTGCGGGTGTGTTGGGCATCACCCTCGGGCTCTGGCTGATATCGCACCTGCTGCCCTGGCTGCTGGGCACCCCGCTGACGCTGACGGCGCGGTCTGGGCTATTTCTCATGGCCCCGATATTGTACGCTACGCTGGTCTCGGCCAGCGAATGGCAAATCATCGCTCGCGGGCTGGGACGAAAACCATCAGGGATGAGACTCACGCAGGAGGGAACCGGATGAACCATACCCATTACCTGGGCGGCATCGCCCGGCGCGGCAGCATCTCACGCATTGACGGTGAAGAGTGGGGCTGGATCGGTGCCCAGCACGAACTATTCCTTCGCGGTGCTTCCACTTGTGCTCAGATGTTCAAATGGGACGGCATTGCTCTCCTGCTTCGAGGCTATGCGAGAGCGGATGCTGGCCCGCTCGACCTGCCGCAGATCGCCCGCACCCTGCACGACGAGTACCGCCAAACCGGCGAGTTGGCTGTCGACACCCTGGAGGGGGCGTTTACGGTGGCGCTGCTGGATAGCCGAGCCGAGCGAGTGCTGCTGTATCGCAACCTGATCGGCACGGGGTTCACCTACTACCGCGTCACGCCGCAGAGCCTGGTGTTCGCGGGCAACCTCACGGAGTTGCTCCCCCTGGTGCCCGAGGCGCGGCCCAATCGCGACGTGCTGCCCTCGTACTTCCTGTATCGCTGCGTGCCCGGTCGGGAGACTCTCTTCGAGGGCATCGAGCGTCTCCTGCCCGGCGAGCAACTCGAATGGGAGGGCGGCCAGTGGCGGCGCTTCCAACGGCATAGCTTCGCGACGCTCAGGAGCACGCCCATCGCCGCCCGCGATGCTCTGGAACAAACCGACGCCACCATGACCGCCATCCTCCGCGATGTCGAGGCGTATCGGCCCAACTCGGCCAATCTGCTCTCCGGCGGCGTGGATAGCTCGTACATCCAGGCCATCTACAATCAGGAGATCGCGCGGGGGCCGGAACTGCCACCCAGCTACTGCATTGCTGTCGACCACCCCATGACCTGGATCGACACCGACTACGCCATCACCGCCAGCATGGCCATCGGCACCCGGCACATGCTCGCTCCCGCTGATGGGCCCTACATCGGCTACCTCAACGAGACGTTGGCGGCGACCGCTGAACCACTCAATCACGTGCAGAGTGCGTACTTCGCCTCTCTGGCCCGGGTGATGGCCGAGGATGGCATTCGAGCCGGGCTGTGCGGCGAAGGGGCCGATAGCCTGTTTGGCGTGGGGTTGGCGAATAAGCTGCACAATGCGGCGACGGTGGAACGGTTGATGCCAGTGCCGCCACTGCGCTGGCTGGCCTCCGGCGCGGCGCGGCTGGTGGGGTGGGATAGCCTGCGTCGCACGCTGGACCGCGCGGGAAAGCGATACGAGGAAACCGATCCCGACCATCCCATCAACCAGGTGGCCTGCTTTACGGATCGACAAGCGGTGATTCGCTGCTTTGGCGAAGAGGCCGTCCTGCAGGCCGAGGCAAAGCGGCGAGCGCTGGTGGACCAATACGAGGCGGGTAGCGATCCGCTCGACCGGTTGCACGCTCAGGGGTTCCTGGGTGAGGCAATGGACTCGGCCGGGCTGTGGGCAACACTGTTTCAGCGTGCGGGCGTGGACCTGCTGTGCCCGTTTCTGGATTCGCGGATGATTCGCCTGGCGCTGAATCTCCCCGCGAGCGTTCGCTACACCTACCGCAAGCCCAAGGCGCTTCTCAAGGCCGCCCTGGCCCAGCGAGTCACGCCGGAAATCGCCTACCGGGTCAAGCTCGGCTTCGGCCAACCGATCTTCGAGTGGCTGCGTCCGGGAGGACAACTCAGCGGCCCCGTGTCGCGTCTGGGCAACCACGGTTTCCTTGCCCCCGGAGCGGTCGGCGGCCCGACCTGGTTCTCCTACAGCGCTCTGTGCTACGACCTGTGGCACCGGCAATTTATCGAGCGGCGCTCTCTGCCCGTCGAGACGCCGCAACCCAGCGAAATGTCGGCGGCGTAAACACATAAAAGGAGCCGCGTCGGGGATTCCCTCGACGCGGCCCTGTGTTTCTCTTGCGAACGATGCTTACTTCTTCCACTTCCAGGCACTGATGCCCTGTAATTCACGGATGAACACTTCATCGCCCACGATGGCCAGGTGGCCCCAGCATTCCTGGTCGCTCACCTTCTTCTCGTCGAGCAACTCGAACTTCTCCGGGTTGGCCTTGAGCAGGTACAGGATGCCACGCTCGTCCAGGGCGAGGATCTTGTCGCCGTTGGCAACCATGCTCCAGTATTTGCCGTAGGTTTTGGTGGTGGTCCAGGCGGTCTTGCCGGTTTCGAGATTCACGCATGAGACGCGCTGGTTGCGCAGATGCAAATAGGCATGCTTGCCGATCACCACGGGGCTGGACATGTACCCCTCCATCGCGATGTTCCAGCCCTCGGCGACATCCATCTTCTTGGCGTCGGTCGATTCCTTCTTGATGTTGAACAGATACGTCTTGGCCCCGTAGGCGGAGGTAAAGACGCCCTCACCATACACCGTGGGCGTAAGAATGTTCATACCCCGCATGGCCGGAATCTTCTGGTCCCAGAGCACGTCGCCCTTCTCTGGATCTACGCCGGCCAACGTGGTGCGCGTCTGGACGAGCAATTGCCGTTTACCTGCGAGCGTGGCGAAGGTGGGCGAGGAGAAGGTGCTGCCGTACATGCCGCCATCATCCTTGAGCGTCCGCCAGAGGGTCTCCCCGGTTTTCTTGTTCACCTTCAGGAACGAGGCTCCGGCCTGGATATAGACCGCATCGCCTTCCACCAGGGGCGACGACACGAACCCGAAGGCGGGCAGTGGCGATTTGTAGCGCTCCATGAAATCGACACGCCAGCGTTCCTTTCCCGTGGCTGCATCGAGACACACCAGCACATCCCGCATGCCAGCGACGAAGAGCGACTCACCGTCGAACGCCGGGGTCGCCCGAATCCACGAGCCGTTGGAGCGAGCGAAAAACGGCACACTCATGCTGCCCGGCCACGAGGTTTCCCAGATCTGCTTGCCGGTGGCGTTTTTGGTCCCGGCGACCCAGGGACGCTCCTTGGAGACGATGGGGCCCGGGTAGCCCTTGTCGAGGGCGACCCGCCAGGTCTTCTCCAGCCCGGTAAGCTTCTCCGGCCAGGCCGCTCCCTGGAGGATGGAATCGCGGCCAGGGCCACGCCACTGGGGCCAATCCGCCGCCAGCAGGGATAGGGGAAGGAGGGCGAGCGTGAATAGTGC
>ERZ1066117.1437-NODE-1437-length-11819-cov-4.926131_pt1 | contig 11819 bp, 10 predicted proteins | sample MGYA00382764_ERZ1066117 | MGnify/ENA primary metagenome ERZ1066117 (study PRJEB33369, sample SAMEA5778347) | biofilm metagenome | biome: Industrial cooling water; feature: Water cooling tower basin; material: Biofilm | place: United Arab Emirates | collected...
CCCTTCTTCTCTGCTTTCCACTCGTCCTGGCTCCACCCCTATCCCACCCTCTGGCTCGCTACAATACGGGCATGGTGCCGACCACGATCTATCTCGATCACAACTCCACCACGCCGCTTTTGCCGCAGGCGCGTGATGCCCTGTTTGCTGCTCTGGATGCCTTTGGTAATCCGGCCAGTTCGCATGCCCTGGGGCGACAGGCACGCCGGGCGCTGGAAGATGCACGCGAGGAAGTGGCTCATTTGCTGCACGCGCAGCCGGACGAGGTGCTTTTCACCTCGGGGGCCACCGAGGCCAATAACCTGGCCCTGCACGGGGTTACCGGGCCAATCGCACTCTCTCCTGTCGAGCACCCCTCCGTCACCGGGCCGCTCCAAAACGCCGACACTCGTTCTCTGGCGGTGCAACCCGATGGCGTGGTGCCGCTGACGGATCTCCCCGCCGAGTGCACCCTGGTCGTGTGCCAGCTTGCCAATCACGAGACCGGAGCCCTTCAACCCGTCCGACCTGTTGGCAAGCCCTGGCACTGCGACGCGGTCCAGGCGGTGGGCAAAATCGCCGTCGATTTCGCGGCTCTGGGCGTGACCACGCTGGCGCTCAGCGCACACAAATTTCACGGCCCCAAGGGCGTCGGCGCGTTGCTTGTGCGGCGCGGCCACGCTCTAGTTCCGCTGTTTCACGGCGGGCACCAGCAGCAAGGGCGTCGCCCCGGAACTGAATCTCCGGCGTTGGCCGTCGGCCTGGCAGTGGCTCTGCGGCACGCCCTGCGCGAACGCGAAGCCCGAACGGCTCACCTGCGGCATTTGCGACAACGCTTGCTTGAACCCTTACTTGAAATGAGAGCGATCCTCAATGGACCTGAGAATGGTTTGCCGCATGTGATGAATGTGTCTTTTGAAGGGTTGAAGGCCGACGCGCTCCTGATCGGGCTGGACCTGGCGGGGGTATCGTGTTCGGCGGGCAGCGCGTGCTCGTCGGGGTCGCTTTTACCCTCGCCGGTGTTGCAGGCGATGGGTCTCGCTGAGGGGCGATTGCGCTCGGCGATTCGGCTCTCGATGGGGTTTGGGCAGAGCGTGGAGGAGATCGAGGAAGCGGTTCGTCGTATCTTCAAGGTAGTCCAGAGGTTACGCCAGGATGGCCGGGGCTGAAGGCGAAGTGAACAGACGTTCCGATTTCAGGTGGAGCGGAATCGCTCGCATCTTCTTGATTTTCAACAACTTGCGGCGACCAATTCGGGCTTGTCGCCCCGGCGTTCCTTTGGTATCCTGAGAAGGATGAATCGTCACCCTTCGACCTGGATTCTGGTGAACGAAAACGAGGCGGCCTGGCACGCTGTTTCTCGGGTTCAGCAGTCCATGCTGGAGGGGGGCAAACGGCGTCCGATCAATCCCCTGTTCCTGCATGGTCCAGCCGGTACGGGAAAAACGCACCTGCTGCATTTGCTCCGCGAACGCCTGGGTGGGGTGCTCTGGTCGGCCGGAGACTGGACGCCGACCGATCGCTCCCTGGAGCGGGCAGAGAACGATTCACCAGCACCCTGGATCCTGAATCCAGCGGCCGAGGCACCCGTTGCTCTGCTGATCGACGATCTGCATCGCTTCCCCGCTCGGGCTGACGAAACCCTGGTCACATTGGTGGATCGCTGCCTGGTCGGTCGCATCCAGCTGGTGGTTGCCGCCGATGTCGGACCGGCTCTGCTACCCCACGCTTCGCGGCGTCTGGCCAGTCGGCTCGGCTCGGGGTTGGTGGTTGGTCTGGCACCGCTTGGCCCTGAAAGTCGGCGTGCCGTGCTGCAGCAGGGCGCGGCCCAGCGCTCGCTTGCCCTTAGCGAGCCTGCCCTTGCGTTCCTGGTGGCCCATTTGCCCGGTTCGTTCCGTGCTCTGGAGGGGGCTCTGCTCCGTCTGGAAACCCTGGGCCCGCAACCGAGCCTGAGTGCCGTCGAGAGCCTGTTCCGTCCCGAGGCAACCCCGTTAACTCCGTCCCAAACCCTGGAACGCATCGTGGCTCGGGTCTGCGATTACTTCCAGGTGCCCGCGACCGATTTGTGCTCCGCCCGTCGCTCCCGGCAGGTGATCCTGCCCCGCCAGGTGAGCATGTATCTGGCCCGGCAGTTTACCAATCTTCCCCTGGTTGCCATCGGCGAGCAGTTCGGAGGACGCGATCATTCCACGGTTCTCCACGCTTGCCGCAAAATCGAAAAGGAGTTGCAAAGCGATGCCAACCTGTCTCGGGCCGTCCGCGAACTGGCCGCAGGACTGGCGGGCGGCCGTTGATGGCGCTGTGGAAAAGCCGTTGCGCCACTGGCGCGCAGGTGACGCGCCCTGTCGCGCCAAAAGTCGCTTCCTCCAGCCAGCCGCCAACCCTTTGCACGGCGCAACCCGGCGCGTCAGCCGCGCGCCAGCGGCGCAACGGCTTTTCCACAACAGGGTGTGCGGCGCAACATCCGATAATTTCACAAGATAACGCCGCTTCTGGCCCCGTTAGTAACAGAAAGCGGCCCGACATTAAGACGGTTACGATGGTTTTCTAAAGAAGAGACTCTTCTTCTGAAGAAGACAGGGAACACAGGAGGTCCGAGTATGAAAGCTCAGTGTCATCGTGAGGGGTTGTTGGCTGCCTGCCAACTCACCAGCGCCGCCATTCCCTCCAAGGATCTCAAGCCCATCCTCAAGAACATCAAGGCCGTCGCCGGCGAGGGACGTTGGACGCTTATCGCCACCGACCTGGAAGTGGGCATTCGCCTGGATGTCCCGGGGTTGCAAATCCTGGAGCCCGGTGAGGCCATCCTGCCGGCCGCCAAACTGATCTCCATCCTGCGTGAGGCTCGCGATACCGACCTGCTCATCGAGGCCGACAGCACGGCCTGCCGCGTGATGGGGCTAAGCTCGCCGCTGGAGTTCGAGATGTCCAGCGAGGACCCGGCTCAGTTTCCTGATTTCCCTGAGTTTACCGACGAGCAATATCACGAAATCACCGCGGGTAGTCTCCGCGACATGATCCACAAGACCGCCTTCGCTGCCGCCGACGAAACCGCTCGCTACACCATGACCGGCGTGCTCTTTGAACTCGACGGCAACAATGTCCGTCTGGTCGCCACAGATGGCCGACGCCTGGCCATGACCACCGGCATCGCCACCGGGGTGGGTGGGCACTCAACACGTGGCTTCACGCCCATCGTGCCCAAAAAAGCGATGGCCCTGCTGGAACGCAACCTGGCTGCGGACCCCGAAGAAGTGGTCAAGGTGTGCATTCGGCCCAATGACGTTCTGTTTCGCACTGAGCGAGCGGTGGTCTACAGCCGGCTCGTCGATGGCCGCTTCCCCGATTACAAGGGCGTGATTCCCAGCAAGACCACCGTGAGCGTGTCGCTCAATGCAGGGAGTTTCCACGCGGCCGTTCGGCAGGCAGCGATCATGACCGACAACGACAGCAAGCGTGTGACCTTTGGCTTCACGCCGGAGAAGCTCACGCTTCGTGCTCAGGGCACGACGGCTGGTCGCTCGAAGGTCGAACTGCCGTTGAGCGACTACGCTGGCCAGGCCATGGAGATTCACTTCAACCCGGACTACCTGGCCGACATGCTCAAGATCCTGCCGCCGGACACGACCCTGGAACTCAAGATGATCGACTCGGGCAAACCGGCCATCTTCCAGGCAGGGCCGCACTACACGTATCTGGTGATGCCACTTACCTAAGGAATAGCGCCACCATGATCAAACGCGACCGACCGGAGAAGGGACCTGAAGCGCTGGCCGAGATTCTTGGCCAGCTGTTTACGGCGCGTGGGTGGGGCCGACGCTCCGAGCGGCTGCACCTGGAACGGGCCTGGGAACAGGTCGCTGGCGAACGCTACGCCACCCGCACGCGGGCCGGCTCCCTGCGCCGGGGGGTCCTGGAAGTTCATGTCGAAAATGCCGTCTTGATGCAAGAACTGAATTCGTTTCACAAACGGCGGCTGTTGACGGAGTTGCAACGGCAACTGCCCAACACCCCGATTCGCGATCTTCGTTTCAAGGCCGGGTTGCCGGACTGAGACGACGAAGGAGGACAACGACCATGAGCGAACCATCCACTCTGGATCCGGATATCACCGCCGAGGAAGAGATGCGCCGCCAGCAAGGCTCTGAAGCCTACACGAGCGGTGATTTCAAGGTGCTGCGTGACGAGGCCCACATCCGCGCCCGCCCCGGTATGTACATCGGTGACACCGGCGTCCAGGGATTGCATCACCTCGTCTACGAGTTGGTCTACAACTCCGTGGACGAGGTGCTCGCCGGCTTCTGCAAACTGATCGTCGTGAAGATTCACGTCGATGAGAGCTGCAGCGTTAGCGACGATGGCCGGGGTATTCCCGTGGAGATGCACGCCACTGAGGGCCGACCGGTGCTGGAGGTGGTGATGACCACCGTGGGCGCGGGCGGCAAGTTTGGCAAGGGAGCCTACAAAGTATCGCTGGGTCTGCACGGCATGGGTCTCAAGGCGGTCAACGCCCTTTCCGAATGGACCGAGGCCCAGGTGCATCGTGGCGGACGAACCTACCGCCAGGAATACTCGCGCGGCAAGGCCACCACGTCGGTCAAGGATGTCGGTGCGAGCAAGCGAACGGGGACGACCATCCATTTCCGCCCCGATCCCGAGGTGTTCCACGACGCCCGACTGAATTTCGATACTTTGGAATCGCGCTGCCGTGAATTGTGCTTCCTCAACAAGGGGCTGGCGATCAAGCTCATTGATGAACGCACCAACAACGAGGCGTTCTTCAAGTATGAGGGGGGCATCGCCGAGTATGTCGAGTTTCTGGCCAAGGACGAGAACGCGCTCCACAAGCCGCCCATTTACATCGACAAGATGGTGACCACGGTCAAGGACCAGGAGGTGCGCGTCGAGGTGGCCATGCAGTACACCGATGCGGAGGACGAACGCACCCGCGCCTACACCAACAACGGCTACAACCCCGCCGGCGGCACGCACCTGAGTGGTTTCCGCGCCGCGCTGACGCGTACCATGGGCGCCTACGGCACCAAGAACGAACTGTTCAAGAGCGTCACGCCCATCGGTGAAGACTACCGCAAGGGGCTGACGGCCATCGTGAGCGTTCAGCACCCCGAACCGTTGTTCAACTCGCAGACCAAGGAGAAGCTGAACAACGAGGAAGTGGAAAGCGTCGTCTCTGGGGCCGTTTCTGAGGCGCTGGCCCGCTACCTGGAGGAAAACCCCAAGGAAGCGGCCCGGATCATGAAAAAAGTCATCACCGAGGCCGAGGCCCGCGAGGCGGCGGCCAAGGCCAAAAAGGCGCTCAAGGAACGCAAGGGGTTGCTCACCGGCGGTGGCCTGCCGGGCAAGCTGTACGATTGCAGCACCAAGGATCGCGACGAGAGCGAACTATTCCTCGTCGAAGGGGATTCCGCCGGTGGCTCGGCCGTCTCCGGTCGCGACAACAACTATCAGGCCATTCTGGCGCTGCGTGGTAAGCCGCTCAACGTGGAGAAATCCTCGCGCCTGGATGTGCTCATCAACAACGAGGAAATCAAAAACCTCATCACGGCCATCGGCATCGACATCGGCGAGAAGGTGGACGAGACCGACGAGAGCGAGAAAGCCAGCGACCCCAGGAAGAAGATCCGCTATGGCAAGATCGTCATCATGACCGATGCCGACGTGGACGGTCAGCACATTCGGACTCTGCTCCTGACGTTCTTCTATCGCCAGATGCCGCTGCTGCTCTCCGAAGGGCGCGTCTATGTTGCCCGGCCGCCGCTGTATCGCATCACCGAGAAGAAGAACATTCGCTTCGCCCGGACGGCTGAGGATATGCACCGCGAATTGATCGAACGCGGTACCAAGGGCACCCGGCTGGCCATTCACCCGCGACCCGCAGCGGAAGGCGCAACCGTGGGTGAGGTGCATCGGCTGACCGAGGCCGAGTTACGCTCGTTGATGGATCTGATGACGCCTCTGGACCAGGCCATCCTCACCCTGGAGCGACGCGGTATCGCCTTCTCGTCGTTCCTGGGCAAACTCAAGGACGGCCGATTGCCGCTGTTTCGGGTCGTGGTCAGCGGGCGGGAGGAGTGGTGCTTCACGCCCGAAGAGGTCGACGCCCTGCGGCAACGCGAGTCGGCTCGGCTGGGTCGGGATCTGGTGGTGGACGATCTGGTCGCAGGAGCGACCACCAGCACGAACAGCACCGTGGACACCTTTTTCGAGCAAGAACTGCACGAAGTGAAAAAGATCAACGAGGGCCTGCGGGAGTTGGCTCGGTATGGTCTGGAACCCGCCGATCTGGTGCCTGCCGTGCGTGTGGCCGGTCGGGAACCACCGATTCGCCTGAAGCTGGAGAGCGGCGATTCGGGCAAGCCGCTGGGGCATCTGCGGGACCTGATCCTGGAAGTGCGACGACTGGGCGAGCGGGGCCTGGCGGTGATGCGCTTCAAAGGGCTGGGCGAAATGAACTCGCGCGAGTTGTGGGAAACCACGCTCGACCCGTCACAGCGGGTCCTTTTGCGTGTCCGCATGGACGACGCCATCAAGGCTGACGAGATGTTCCGGACGCTGATGGGCGACAAGGTGGAACCGCGTCGCGACTTTATCTACAAGCACGCGATCGAGGTGAAGGATCTCGACTTCCACGGGGCATAACCCGCCTGCAAGATCCGCACGACCGGCCACATCGTCACGTACGGTGTGGCCGGAATGCTTTAGGCAGAATCGCTATCTTTTTGGAATGATTTCACTCACGATACCGATGAGGCATCGGTAATACTTCCCTCAGTAAAGCTTGCGGACTGGGGGGAATGAGTCGATGAGTGAGAAAGCACGCGGACCGTTTTCGGTGCCCGGTCAGGCGACCGATGCACCACCCGGAACGGCGCGAAAAGTGCGAGTGTTGATGGAACGTGCCGCTCGCCGTGAACCGCTTTTCCATCCGGACGATAATAACCAACGGCCGCTGCCCGTATTAAGTGGGGCCGCGACCGAGGACAACGACCTGGGCGACGATCTGGACCTGTACGATATGGACCTGGCCGGCTAAGGGCTCGCTCCATTCGTTTGGGGGCGCAGCGCTTACGATGCCTTGTTCTTGGGCCGCTTGCCGACAAAATACTTCGACTTGGGCGGGATGCCCAGTTGGGGCTTGTTTCCAGCCCGGCGAGCGGCCTTGCGAGCGGCGATGCGTTTGCGAGACGCAATGGTACGCGGTCGCGATTGCATGATCTCAACTCCAGCAGTCCATTCCCATCAAAAACCCCATCATACACGTCCGCCCCATTCCTGCCAAGGTCAGCGAAACAACCAAACAACCAAAATGGGCTCGCCCCCGTCTGCCCTTGATTCCGTGAGCGACGCCACGGTATCGCCCCGGTATGTCAAGTGGTGCCAGTGTCGATTACCAGGTTGTTCTCGAAGCCTTTCAGGGGCCGCTCGATCTGTTGCTCTACCTCGTCAAGCGGGAAGAGGTGGACGTCCTTGACATTCCCATCGCTCGCATCGCCGATCAGTTCAAACGCTATCTCGATGTGATTCACTTCGTCGATGTCGAACATGCCGGCGAATTTCTCGTCATGGCCAGCACCCTCATGGAGATCAAGAGCCGCATGCTCTTGCCCCGTGCCGAGGAGCAAGCCCAGACCGAGGACGACCCCCGGCGCGAGTTGGTTAAACAACTCTTGCTCTATCGCAAGATCAAGGAAGCCGCCGCCCACCTGGAACGGCGTGAGGAAGAGCATCAGTTGCGGCTTGCCCGCCAACCGGCACCGGTGAACAAGGACCGCGGACCGGCCGCGATCGCTCCCGTCGAGTTGTGGGATCTCGTCAGCGCTTTTGGTCGGCTCATGCGGGAGACGGCTCTGGTGCAATCGACCGCGGTGGTGGTCGACCACACGCCGTTGAGCGTCTACATGGAGCAGATGATTCAGGCCGTGGAAGGAGCAGGCGGGGAGGCGGCGTTTTCGTCGTTGTTTACGCCGCCCTTTACGCGTTCGCGGTTGATCGGCATGTTTCAGGCGTTGCTCGAACTTGCCAAGTCGCGGCGGCTCGTGCCCGTGCAGCCCGAGCCGTTTGGCGAAATCTGGTTACGGCTCGATCGTCTCGAGTTGGACGCTCCCGTGTCGGGCGATGTGCTGAGCTAGCTCTTGCTCCAGACGTTCCATTTCGAGTTCGCGCTGGCTGGTCGAGAAACGGCTCGTCATCTCGGATTCGGCCCAGATGAGCACCTGGCGGCAAAACTTTTCGCCGTCGTCCTTGCCGGGCAGTTTCTTCCAGGACAGATCTTCCATGCCCTGGGGATGCATGTTGTGGATGGAGAACTGCTGGGCGGCCTGGAACAGACCAATTTCCCCACGCAGCAGCTGGTCGATGATCACGGTCTTCGCCTGGATCCGACGCTGGGTAATCTCCGAATGCTGGCTCGGTGTGGCCATCAGGGGTAGCTGGGCAGCAAGGCGATCCCGAGCGGACAAACCCGTGAACCATTCCGGGTGGTAGATCGTACCAACAGCAAGCAACACGGCCACGGCGATGAGAGCCAGCATGATGCGAGAAGTGCCAGTTGTCATGATTCAGCCTCCAGGCGAAAGATCGCCAGGTCAAAAGCATCCACTGCATCGCTCGGCGGGGGAGGATGAAGGGAAGACACAAATTGTCATGCGGTGAGGATAACCGCGACTCCCAGGTTTAGGACCCAGGAAGGGGGGGCAGGTTTTGATTCGCCGGGGGGCACGACGGCGTTCTACAGGTTAAACGCTCTTCGACACGATTTAGTTCCGAAGCACTTGGCGTGCCAAAGCCGGTTTTTGCCCGGTCTGAATGCGTTAACCTCTTTCAGGCGAACACTTTAGCAACGATTTCGCTTCTCGTCGTTTTTTCCCATAGCGGAGAAAAGGATCTTTTTTGGAGCGGCGATGTCGCGAGTTGCGGCACCCGGTGCCACATAATCCCTCAAGGGAAAGCAACAACGCCTGGTCTCCCTTGTGCAGGAGGCCAGGCGTTGTCATTCCCTGCTGCAATTTCCTTACGATTTGCCCAACAGTTCGTTCACCAGTGCCTCGGCTTCATACACCTTTCGCAGCGCTTCCAGGATGGCGGCCGCATCCACCGACGTGGAACGGGCCTCTTCCATATCGAAGGCGTAGTTCCACGCCAGCGACTGGATGTTGCCATCGAACACGATGCCCACAAACTCGCCGGCACGGTTCACCACCGGGCTGCCCGAGTTGCCCCCGATGATGTCGTTGGTATGCACGAAGTTGAACGGCGTCTTCAGGTCCAACTTTTCCTTCTTCGCGACCCAGCTTTCCGGCAGAGTGAACGGATACTCGTTCTTGAAGGCCGCCGAGCGCTCAAAGGCGCCGCCGATCTGCGTGGTGAAGGGGATGTCCTTGCCACCTTCCTTGTAGCCCTTCACCGTGCCGTACGACAGCCGCAGGGTAAAGGTCGCATCGGGATAGGTCTTGTCGCCGTCGGCCGCGAACTTGACCTTGGCCACATCGGCGTAGGCCTGCTTGAGCGGCTCTTCGACCTGCGTTTCCCACTGCTTGCGAACCGCTCGGCTCTCGGCATCGACCATCTTGGCCAGCTGGATCATCGGGTCCTTGCTGGCGTCGATCGCTTCCTTGCCGCCCTCGAACAGCCGCTTCCGCTCGGCCACGTCCTTCAGCTTGGTGCCCTTGACCAACTCGCGCGCCCGCTCCAGCGGCGACTTCCCGGCCAGAACCTTCTGCACGATGGGCGTCTTGGAACCGGCCAGCCCGGCCAGGAACGTCAGCGAGTCGGTCAGCTTGACGATCTCAAACTCGTCGTAGATCGGCTCGGGATCGAGCAGTTGCTCCTTGAGCGTTTCCAGGCGGGCGTCGCTGTAGGCCGGCAAACGATCCTTGTTGTCCTTGGTGCGTTCCTCGGCAGCCCGGACGAGATTGCGAGCGATGCTGAAGTAGTTGCTGAAAAACGCCGCGCCACCTTCCAGGGCACCGTAGCGGCGAAACATCTTGTTCTTGGCTTCCTGAATCTTGGCGATGCGGTCCCAGGCATCCTTAGCGCTGGCCAGCTTGGGGTCCTTCGCTGCCACTTCTTGCAGCCGCTTCTCCTCGGCTTTCTTGGCCGCCATGATCTTCGGATCCAGCAGGGCGGCCAGACCGCCGTTGCGTGCCTTGCGGCTGTTCTGGACGCTAAAGAGCAGTTCCTTGGCCTGCTGCTTGTTGGCCTCGCTGCGCTCGGAGTAGACGCTCAGCAACACTTCCAGACGGTTCAGCCGCGACAAAATGTACGGCATTTCGATATCACGGATAAACTCCAACTCGGCCACGGTGTTGAGACGCTGGGTCCGACCGGGGTGGCCGCTGACGAAGACGAGGTCGTCCTCCTTCAGAGGAGTGGTGGCGAACTTGAAGTAGTTGGGCGTCTTGGCCGGCTTGCCGTCCTCATAGACGCGGAAGAAGGTGATGTCGAGGTCGTAGCGCGGATACTCGAAGTTGTCGGTGTCGCCGCCGAAGAAGGCGATGGCCATTTCGGGAGCGAAGACCAGGCGCACGTCGGTGTACTTCTTGTACAGGTACAGGTGGTACGCCCCGCCCTGGAACAGCGTGACCACCTGCGGTTGCAGCTTGGTCTTTTCCTTCGCTTCCTTCTCGATCTTGTTGATCTCCGCGCGACGCTTGGCGGCCGCGTCCTCGGCCTTGCTGCCATCGGGCACGGCGGCGTTGACCTGCTTGGTCACGTCGATGATGTCCATCAGGACGTTGAGTTCCATGCCCTCGCACTTGAGTTCCTGGTCGCGCGTCTTGGCATGGTAGCCGTCGCGGTAGTAGTTCTTCTTCTCGGTGCCCAGCTTTTGCAGGGCGTCCGAGGCGACGTGGTGGTTGGTAATCACCAGGCCATCGGGCGACACGAACGACGCTGAGCCGCCGCTGTTGACGCGAACGCTGGCCTTTTGCATGTTCGTGAGCCATTCCTTGGTCGGCTCGAACTTGTACTTGGTCTTGAGCGCTTCCAGCGGCAGCGCGTTGTAGAGCCACATGCCCTCTTCGGCGCGAACGACGCCGAAAAGCGCGACGGCGACGAGGCCGAGGACGGCCCCCAGGGATGCGAATCGCTTCATGTGCGAAGAAACCTCCTGCAAATCATGGGTGATGGTCTACGCTTGCTTGTTCGGATCGGGTTGCGGGCGTCCCACCAGCAACAGCAGCCCGGCCAGAACGAGGAAAAGACCCAGGGCCACAAGGTCGAAGCTGGCGCCGAAGGTGCCCTTGTCGAGCAACCAGCCCAGCAGCGGTCCCTTTTCTTCACTGCCCAGGGTAATGAGCGACTTGAAGCGTGCCAGCCATTCCAGGCCCGGCAGGCTGCCTAACTCCAGAAACGCTCCGGTGACGCCGGCCAGCGAACCGCCCGCAATGAACCCGCTGGCCAGCAGCACGCCGGGGCTGGTCTCAGTCTTCACCACCTCGCTGGCCTCGTCCCCCTGCGCTGCGGTGTGGCCTGCCTGCCCCGAGGCCGGAGTGTTCCAGGCATCGACACCAGCCCGAACCAGACCGCCCAGGAAGATGGGCGCGGAATACTGCATGGGGATGTACAGACCCACCGCAAACGCCAGCGACGACACGCCGCACAACTCCAGGGCGATCGCGATGAACGCGCCGATGAGCACGAGCCCCCAGTTGAGCTTTTGCTCCAGCAGACCATTGACGATCAGCGCCATGACCTGGGTTTTGGGGGCGTCAAACTTCATCTTCACTTCTTCCGTCTGGAGCCGGGCGATGATCTGCCCGTTCTCGTTGACCAGATACTCCTCAGGCACCTCGCTGCCTTCGACATTCACCGGATAGACG
>ERZ1066117.1438-NODE-1438-length-11818-cov-4.734421_pt1 | contig 11818 bp, 18 predicted proteins | sample MGYA00382764_ERZ1066117 | MGnify/ENA primary metagenome ERZ1066117 (study PRJEB33369, sample SAMEA5778347) | biofilm metagenome | biome: Industrial cooling water; feature: Water cooling tower basin; material: Biofilm | place: United Arab Emirates | collected...
ACCTAGTCCTTGCAATACCTGTGTCGTTCCCAGCCCGACGCGACCACGGGCAGGCCCGTCGCCCAGGTTGGAAGGTCGCACAGCAGCCGCTCGAACTCGGACAAGGTGCCGTGTCCCACCGGGACGTCAGCGACGCCCTCGTCGTGGACGGTCATCACCATCGGGTAGCCCGCCTCCTCGGCCTGCAGCATCCCATGCGCCATCAGATCGCGCGCCACGGCCTGGACGGCGTTTTCGGTCAGTAGGCCCCCATACAGGGCAAACCGTGTCCAGCGTTTGGTTACGCTGTCGACGCCCAGAGCCGTCACGCTCGGCTTCGTGTCACCCCATGGCGTCTTGCGATCTTCGATGCGGGGCGACCCATAGGCCAAGCACCGGCCTGACGGCAGACGGCACCACAGGAAGCCGCGACGCACGACGTAGCTGATCTTGCCCCACGTCGCGATGGTACCGGGGTTCTGAACCGCCTCGCGCGCTGCGTCTTCCAGCCCCCGCCACATCTCGACAGTCTGGGGATGCTTGTTGCGCCAGAGGACTTTCGTCACCTCGGAGGCGATCCACGCCTCTCTGGTCATCACGTCGGTGCCCGAGTCGTTCCTCTCTAGGCACTCTTCGTAGCGAGCGATCGCGCGCTCCCAGATTTCCGGGTCCGCGGTGGCCTTCAGCGCAGGATACGCCTCGGCCATATCCACACCGTAGACAGCGGCCATTGCAAAGAACGCCAGCACACCTCCCTGGAAACCCAAGGCGAGCTCTGGAACTTTTCCATATGCCTGCCGCTGCGCCTTCGTGATGGAAGTGACCAGCACGTTCAGGATTTCGGACGCAGTCAGTTCGTAGATGCCCGGGCCGGTGCCAGCATCGGCGGCGCGGAACGCTTCCAGCTTCCACTCCTCGCCCGCCATCCACGCTGTGACGCGCCCCTCTATGGCCGAGTAGTCAGCAGCTAACAACCTGTTCCCCGGCGAGGCCGTGATGCAGGAGCGCAGCATGTCCGACACGGCCGACATGGGCCGCCCGTAGATCAACTCGACCCAGCGGGCATCCCCTGTCAGCATGTCGTCCACGGCGGCCTCCGGGTCCTTAACGGTGCCCGTGCCGCGGGGCATGTTCTGCGTCTGGATCAGGCGCCCCGACCATCGGCCCGTGCCGGCGCCGTGGTAGAGATGGAGGCCGCGCGCCCGGTCGTCCCGGCACACGACGGCCTGCATGGAGTCCAGCTTTGCGGTGGAGGTCTTGGCCGCCTCCTTCCGCAGCTCTACTGCCCGCCGCGCATGTTCCGGCAGATCGAGAGACAAGAGGTCTTCGATCGCGTTCTTGTTCAGCTTGTCGGCGTCGACGCCCTGGGTCTGAAGCCACCGTGTCAAGGCGGCTACCTGCGAGCAGGCCGTGACGGCGTGGCCCGTGACCCGAGTCATCTCCTTGTCGAGCCGGTCCTTGGCCTGTTCGGCGATCCGCTGCAGGGCGTCGACGAGGGCCATGTCCAGATGGACGCCTCTCAGATTCATGATGGCGGTGAGTTCCCAGACCTTCTGCTCGTAATCTGAAAGCGGAACCAGTTTGGACCGAAGTTCCTTCTCGACGCGGGTGTCGCCGATGCAGTACACGCCAAACTTGTGGAAGTCCTCTGGATGGTCCTCGGGCTCGTTCCAGTAGAGCCGCCCCGGCACCTCGCCCTTCCTAGCCTTTCGGGGCATAGAGAACTTTCGGATGAGCCGCATTCCGTCTTTGTCTTTCTGCTCGTTCAGACCGAGGGCCTGCGCAGCGCCGTCCAGGCTCTGCGGGATGGACACAGCCGCGGCTTGGGCCATCGTGTCGCGGAACTGCTCTACCTTGGGGACCGGGAACCCGTAGCGCGGGCCGAGGACGTGCTTGAACGCCAGAAGCTCGAACATTGCGTTAAAGGCCGGTACCAGACCGCCAGAGCGGATGTGGTAGGCCACGTCGTCCGGGCACTCTTTTGTGCGGTCCCACAGAACCTCCCGGCCGTCCGGCAACTGGAACGCGGCCAGGAGCACGTCCGTGGTCGGATCCTCAAAGTACCGAGCCGCCCCTGACTTTCTGAGATCGACGGCGCTTCTGGACTCGACGTCCGTGTTCATCTCGTCTTGCGTCATGCGAAAACATCTCCCGCCAAGTCGGACATCAGTCGAAGACACTGGACGTCGTCAAGGGCTTCGAGGCTTGCTTCGATGAACGCTTGGGCGGCTTCCGGAGAGATTGCATTGCCGTAGCCCCGCAGGAGCCCCACTCGGCCGGATACCCCATGAGCCAGCGGGAATGTTCCGGGTTCAACTGGCCGCCACTTTCCATCCCGGCAGAAGAGCCAATCAGCATCTCGCCAGAAGCCGTTAACCGGGCGGGGCCGACTGTCTGCGCCATCACTTGCAACGATGTGATCTGCGTCCGGTTGGCTCCCGAGCCGTCCCTCTCGCCCATGCGCTGCTTCATCGCCAAGTGCGCCTCCGGCGATTTCCCGTCGTCCTTCGCCACTGGCGTCGGCCACCCGGCCAACTCCACCGTCTTGCGGCTGCTGTCGCTGTTGCCCGCCGGGTTGTTCCCGTTCTGCGCGGGCGTCCCGGCCATCGGCGTCGGCCACCCGCATAGCTTGGCCTGCGACCCGAGCATCGCCTGCATCTTCGCGCCGGGGTTGCCCGCTGCGTCCTCGTTCGCCGAAGGGGTCAGCCAGCCTGCCAAGGCCGCGTCCGCTGGCAGCGCCCCGCCCGTCTGGCCCGGCCCGCCATTCGAGCCGTCCGTCGCCCGTGGCGTGTTCCAGCCCGCCTGCTGAACCGTGTCGTTCAGGTTCTGCATCCCGTGGCCTAGCGCCTTCTTCTCCGAGATGTAATCCTCCGAGTGAGCCGGGAAGTGATCCCGGCTTTGCGGGGTCGGCCAGCCGAAGAGCTCCGAAGAAGGTTCTTTGCCTGATGTGCGGGCCGCCGACGCCCGCAGCCGGGACATCGTTCGCCCAGACGGCGTAACGTGCTGCTTCCAGACGGTCTGATAGATCGTCGAGCCAAGCCCACGGAGGCGTTCCTTCAAAGCCCGGTCGATTGCCTTTTGCACTTGGTCCGAAGACTGCCGCGCTGGCGACCTGTTCGCCAAACAGCAAAGCGGGGCGGGCGGCCCTGATCAGGCTCGCAAATTTGGGGGCGAGATGTCTCGCATCGTCTTTTCCTTTCTGAAGTCCTGCGGCGCTGAACGGTTGGCACGGCGGCGAGCCCGTCCAGACCTCCACGTCATCGGGAACCCCGGCCAAGCGCAGCGCGTATGACCAGCCGGAAATGCCCGCAAAAAAGTGGCATTGCGTAAACCCGCGCAGGTCTTCCGGCTGCACGTCAAGGATGCTGCGTTCGTCCACGACGCCGTCGGCGACCAGCCCAGCCTTGATCAACTCGCGGATCCACGCTGCGGACTTGGGATCATTGTCGTTGTAGTAGGCGCTCAAACCCGACCCTCCTCGGCGCTCACCAAGGCCCGCACCTCCAGGCCCGCGCCGAGCGAGATGGCCTCCGCGACGAACATCTTCTGCTGGGCCTGCCAGTCGGCGCGCTTGGCCAGGTGACGTGCGTGTCTTTGCATCCAGAGCCAGGCGTCCAAGCGGTCGCAGAGCTTCAGGATCCGCATCTCTCGCTCCGTCAGTTCCTCCAGCGCGAATCCCTGCGCGGCGATCTCCGCTGCTTCCGCTTCAGCACACATCTCGGCCACAGCCCGGAAGCGCCGCTTCGCGTCATACGAGATGTCCCCCACAGCCACCTCGCCCTGATCGTGCGTGATGGCATGGCAGAGGAGCGTGCGGGACGCATCGGGGAAGAGGGACAGGACGAGCAGGGCGACACGGCCTTGGTGGCCCGCGTCCGTGTCGTTTGTGTCACATAGCGACGGGTTACTATGCCACCGCCGCACATGTGAAGCGTTCCACGCTCTTAGAGTCTTGCTCATGCGAAGGGATCTTTCTCTGGCTCGGGCAGCACAGTGCCGCGCGTGTCGATCAATGCGGCCTGCAAGGCCGCTACGGGCGTGGACCGGACGCCAAGGCCGTAGGGCTTGCCTGACGCATGGGTGTAGAGCGCCATGCAGTCCCAGGCGCCCGTTCCGGTGGAGCGCATGGAGATAGAGTGGAGGCCGTTTCGGGCGGCCTCCTGCAGTAGCGTTTCGAGGTCCATCAGAGCTGCGCGGGCAGTTCTGCGACGGTCGAGTCGAACTCTTCGCCGGCGGCCACGATGCAGGCCATGCCGTTGGGCTGCCGGATCAAGGCCGTCCAGGTGCCGGTCATGGTGTTGGCGAACATCTCGATCATGGAGCCGTCCGGGTTCAAACCGGACATTACCAGACGCTCGCCGTAGCGTTCGGCCAGACCGTTGACGATGTCGACACGGATGGCGCATTGCGCGGTCTGGGCGGCGGCCGGCGCATAGGTGGCCAGCAAGAGGAGGAGGATCAGGCGCTTCATTGTGTTCTCCCGTATTCGCCGTGCAGGATTGCACTAGCGTTGCTGTAGGCGGCGGCTGCCGCGGCTTTGGTGGTGAAGTGGCCTAGGGTGCGCCCTTGGCTGTGTAGCGCGGTGAAGGCCTCCGCGCCCGCGTTTTGGGAGTTCCAGTTGGCGCATACATGCGAGGCGCTCCGTGTCTCAGACTGGTCAAAAAACTCTACTGGTCGGGGGAGCCAATAAAGTTTTCCAGTCTCCGGCTCGTAGCGGAGCAGGCGATGAAGTTCCTCTGGCCGGACGAGGCTCGTCATCCGAAAACATCCGCGACATCGAAGTAGAATCGCGTGACTTCGCGTTGTTCGTCGGACATGGCGCGCACCCTCAGCACCTCGCCGAGCGCCTTCTTGTCAAAGCCGCGACCCTTGGCCTCGGCCCAGACTTCCTTGATCGCGTCGATGTACTCGGCGACCGCGGCGGCCTTCTCGTCTTTCAGCCGCTCGATTCGCTGGACGTAGCCCAAGAGCTCGTCTTTCGTGGCGGCGCTGTTGTGTCCGGCTTCCATGCGTACCTCCGTGGGTGATGTCTGCCGCTGTCAGCCGTAAAGACGGACAACGGCAGACGTTGAGATCAGCCGAACATGTCCGCGGCGCCTGCGCCGCTCGACCCTTCGGAACCGCCTTCGGTCGAGACGGACTCGAAGAAGGCGTTCGGGTCGCGCACGCCGCTGCCGCCCAGGGCCTCGTCTTCCTTGACGATCTGCACCATGGAGATGCCGAAGGACACGCCGTCACCGTTCGACGGGTTGTGCCAGGCGTAGGCGTTCAGCACCGGGTAGCCCCAATAGCCCGAGACGATCTCGTCGTCCGAAGCCGGCTGGACCTTGGCGTTGAAGACCTTGACGGCTTCGTTGCTGGTCGGGCGGATGAAGACGAACTCGGCGCCGAGGCCCGGGTGGATGTCGCCCGATTCCTTGTTGCGGGCCTCCTTGCCGTCGGCAGCGAGGATCGGGTTCTTGATGAGCCCCTGCTTGAAGCGCTCGACGCCCTTCTCGCCCCATTCGCCCTTGACGACCTCGGCGACCATCGCCTGTAGCTTTTTCATGCCCTCGGCGTCGGCCTTGGGCAGGATCAGCGTGCAGCCGAACTTCTCGACGCCAGCGTCATTGGCACGGCCCTTGCGCAGCGACTGCGCGTAGCTGAGCCGCATGAGGGGACCTTTGACCGCGTCCGTGCGGTAGAACTTCTTGGCCATCATTCACTCCTGTTCGATGGGTTGGAAAAACGTCTTGGCGGGGGCGGCGATCGCCCCTCGCGTCGTCTTGTCGGCGCGGGTCAGGTTGAACCCTGACGATTCCGCGATGACGAGGTCTGAGAGGGCCGAGAAGCCCTTCTTGCCGACAACCTTTTCGACCTGGGCGGGAGACATGGGTTTCGGCTCGTTCAAGAAGTCGTCCACAGGACGGCCTGTGCGGCTCTGCAAAGCGGTCAGAACCGATTGTTCGTCAGCCTGCCACTTGCGTGTCGCCCGCTTGGGGGTGAGGACGTAGACGCTGTCGCCCGCGGCCACATCGACGCCCATTTCGGCCTGGTCCTGCGCGTAGGCCCGGACGGCGTTGAGCCAGTTCTGGATCATGTCCGCGTTGTCGAGGACACGAACCATCTGCTCCATCGTCAGGGTCTGTGGGGCAGGGGGTTGCGCCATACCGCCTTCGGGCTTGAAGTAGGTGTGGGCCTCGGCCAGCGCCTTGGTCTGCAGGGCCGGGCAGGTCGGCTTGGCCTTGCAGAAGAGGCAGTGGTCGCCTGCGGCGAGGTAAGTCGCCGCCCACCCTTCCGCATCGTAGGCGCCCCGCTCCGTCAGCGCGACGTGCGCGACATCCATCGCCTCTTGCAGATCGACCGTCCAGTCGAAGAGGTCGATGACGTCGAACTCCTCGGAGCGGATCCGGCCGTCCGGGTGGGGCGCCCGAGGCTGCACGATGGTGACGCGGACGGTGCGCCAGTCGCCGGGATTGGCGAGGACCGCCCCCAGAGCGTAGGTGCGGAGCTGCTTGTTGCCCACAGCTTCCACAACTACGCCCCGGCCCCCCTTCAGGTCGACGATTTCGATCGTCTTGTTGACCTTGTCGAGGATGACGGCGTCCCCCGTGCCTCCCGCGTCGAACGGCGGGTTGATCTTGGCCAAGCTGAACTCCTGCTCGATGAGGAGCACTACTGAAATCGGCTTGTGTTCCAGCGAAGCCACAAGAGCCTGCCTGGTCGCTTCATGCACGTAGTCGATGTAGACCTGCGCAGTCTCGGCCATCTCGTCGTCGACCACGAAGCTGTGCGCCTTGGTCTTCTCCGTGGTGCCCAGAAACTCGACGGCGTCCTTGCCGCTCCGGAGGCACTTCTCCGAGACCTGATGGCACGCGGTGCCCCAAGCTGCGGCCTCGGATTCCTTGTCGGGCAGGCCAGCCGTCAGGGCCAATGACCCCGGGCAGGCCCACAAGCGATCCGAGGCCGAGGCGGACCAAGTGGCGTGCGCTCGCGCGCCGTGATCCGTCATTTCACCCTCCTGACTTCCAGATCGGCCCCGATTTTCCGGGACCGAAACTTCTTGGGATGGCGGGACGCATTGGCGTAGGCCAGCGTGCCGGAGAAACTGGCCATCTTCCGGTTGACGAGCGTGAAGGTCTCACCGACCTCCATCTCGTCCCACGGATACTTGCGCTTGGCCCCGGACGGTGTGCGGCTGGGGTAGTAGAGGGCCGCGTCAAGCACTCGCAGCCTCCAGGCGCTTGACGGCGGCCTCGAACGCGGCGGCGTCTTCCGGGATGGACGACAGCTTCGGGGCGCCCAGCAGGTCGACGGCGTTGGCGGCCAGCTTGTCCATGCCGTGCTTGGCCACGTAGATCTTCATCGCGGCTCTCACGTCGTCGCGGGTAAAGACACGGGCCGCAGGCGCTTCCCCGAAGACATCGACGACCTCGGCTTCTTCGATCTCCTCGACCGGCTTCCGGTCTTCCGGGCTGGTCGTGATTTGCGCGGCCGTTTCCAGCTCGACGGTCGGGGCGGGGTCTTCCTTGGCCTTGCGGGTGCGCTTGGGCTTCTCGGCCTCAGCCGTCGGGGTGGGCGCTTGGGCCTGCGCGATGTAGTCTTCGCTGGAGGTCGAGGTGGTGGCGCCGGTGCCGAAATCTGCTTCGGTTGCAGCGGTTTCCCCGCGCCACTTCGCGTCATAAAGGGCGCTGTCGGCTTCGCGTGCTGCCTGATAGCCCGGCAGGGCGGCGGCGAGCCACGCCGCGGTGTTCGGGCCGTCGAGGTGGAACTCAATCTTCATGTCAGTCTCCTGGTTGTTAAGCCACATGCTTCCAAAGCCGCCGATTTCTGATCTGGCTGGCTGTTGAAACTCCGATTCCGTATGCGTCGGCGATCGCGGCCAGGGGACCTGGGTGCGCACGGATTTCAGCCACCTCGGCGGTGGTGAGTTTCGCTACGGGGTTAAGCTCGCCGAGCTGCCGGTAGCCGTAGCCCCGCTGCGTCCGGCCCTTGACGTTCCTGTCAGCCATGTTCTCTGCATTCGTGCCGAGAAAAAGGTGCGCGGGGTTTACGCAGGCCCTGTTGTCGCAACGATGGCAGACGCACATCCCATGAAAGCTATCGTGGGGCGGGATCGGGCCAACGTTCAGTTCGTACGAAAATCTGTGAACGTAGACCTGTCGGCCGTGCGCGATAAACTGCCCGTACCCGGTAACCAAGCGGCCGCGCCACTCCCAGCAGTCTCCGTTGGGGCCTAGGCCGGGGGACTTATCAACTCGCGCCCAAAACCGGGCCTCGGGCGGAGGGTAGACCCTGCCTGTCATGCGATCACCTCGCGGTTAGTGGCGACTTTGCGGATGACGATGGCCTGTATGGCCTCGTCTACGGACCCTTCGAGCGCGGCCACCCGGACGCGGCACTGGCGCTTCTGGGAATGGTTGGTAATCCTCAGCGCGGCCTGCTGGACGTCCTTGGGCACAAACGACGACTCCACGAAAACGAGCTCGGACGCTGCCGATAGGTCGATGGCCTCTCCGGCGGCGATGATCTGGCCGATGAAGACACGACACGCCGGATCCGTCTGGAACATCTTGGCGGCCATTTCGCGGGCTTGTGGGGTTGTGCTGCCGTCAAGCCGGACAACGCCATACTTCTTCAGCCGGTCCTCAAGTGACGCCATGACATCCTTGTGCCAGCAGAATAGACAGACCTTGTCGAGGCCGTTCTCCAGTTCCTCTTCCAGCGCATCTGCGACCCCCGCGGCCTTCACGGTCCCGGTCAGCCGCCGCAGTGTCCCCAAGGCCATCTCCAGGCCGCGCGTCTCGCCCGTCTCGGCCGCTGCGAGGATGTCTTCTGCGCCTTCGATCTGGGCCTCGATCTCCTGCCGCTGCTTGTCCGAGATGTGGATCGGCAGCATCTCGTAGACCGGCGGGTTGATCCCGACGTCCTTCTGGGTGCGTCGCAACCAGAACCCGTCGAGCCGGGCCTTGAGTTCAGCCTCGTTCTTCCCGCCCACCACGACGTCGATCTTGGTCCAACGGCTGATCGCCTTCCGACGCACGACGCAGTAGCGGTGGAGGAAGTCATCGTATTTCGAGACGTCGGTAAATGGCTGCGGCAAGCCTTCCTTCAGACCCGGCTGCATGAGACGGCCCGGAGCGATGGCCCGCATCATCGGGTAGAGGTCGTTGGGGGCGTTTGGGATGGGCGTGCCGGTCAGGCACCACACCCGGGCCGCGCTGTCCACGATGCCGAAGTCACGGCTCGCGCCCCGGAAGATGCCATAGACGGCCTGCGTGCGCTTCGTGTCGATCGACTTGGCGTAGTGGGCCTCGTCAATGATCAGCAAGTCCCATCGCGCCGCTTTCAGGGCTTGGGCGTGCTTGGCCACTTCGGACCAGGAGACGATTAGGCGCAGCGGCCCGTCCAGCTTGCCCAGAGCGCCATAGACGGCTCGGGTGGGCAGATCGAAGCCCGACCAGTCCTTGAAGCCGCGGACCCAGACAGGCCGCCCCGAGGCCGTGGTGATGACGAGGACGCGCGAAGCGAAGATGTCGTCGGCCGCCATGATCGCAGCGCCCGTCTTGCCGACACGCGGCTGGTCGGCCAAGAGAGCGTAGTTCCTGTCCGACAGGAAGCGGGCCCCGGTAATCTGGTGTGGCAACGCTTCCATTCGGCTCCCGGCCCTCCTGTCTCACATGTCCGGCTTGTCTGGTGAATGTAGTTACTTGTATGTCGGCTGTATGTCAAGCGTGTTCTTCGGGTTTCGGGAAGTCATTGCGCGAAAAGACATAGACGATGTCGTGCTGGAACTGCTCCAGCGCGGCCAGATTGTGAACGCGCATGTCCGGCTCGCCGACGCCCTGCTCCGACTGGTGCTTCTTGCCGAGGCCTTTGCCCCGGCCCGTGATCTCGACGATGTGGCCGCCCAACGCCCGCACCGCCGCGGCCTCGTTCGGGAAGCGGCAGTCGTCAACCACGACGTCCAACTCGCGGTCGAACATGTTCATCACCTTCTGGCTCCAGGCCTCGACCCAGAGGTTCTGGTGAACGCAATCACGACCCCACTCCGTGCCGAGGGTCTGCATGGCGTGGCGGGGGGTGCGGCCTTTCAGGAACGGATCCGGCTCCTCTTTCATCGCGCCCTCGATCCGGGCCTCGATGTAGGCCGTGTCTTCCAGGCCGCACGACTTGTAGAAGGCGCGCATCATGTTCTTGAGCGGGTCGGCGAACTTCACGCGAACCCAGCCCTCCTCGACCAGCGCGTCGGCTGCGGTGCTCTTGCCGGCACCTGCTAAACCAGTGAATGCGATCAGACGGCCCATGTCTATCTCCCCTTCTTCCGGCGCCGGTTCTCTTTCTGGCGTCGCATGTGCGCTTGACTGTAGACTGTCACAGGGAAAGTGCCCGCAGCGAGGACGTAGAAGACCCCGGTCTCCAGTTTCACTCTCCAGAACGATTTCCCATCGGCCGCCTTCATCACGAAGTCGATGAAGTCCGGGTAGCGCTCGGGGTCGGCCAGGGCGATGCGCAGATCCGCATAGACGGCCGCCGTGTCCGTGATCCCGGCCCGCTCGCGCAGGCGCATGGCGAAGTGGGGCTCGCCGGTCATCCGAACGGCCCCAGATCAGGCTTGGCCGCCAGGACGTAGCGGCAGGGCTCGCGCGACGGCTGGGCACCCCAGACGGTCCAGATGACGTCCATCGTGGGCGAGGTGCCGCGCCGCAGATCGAACGACGGCCGCCACGTCATCGCGATGACCATCTCGGGCCGGGTCTCCGCGAAGAGCTTGGCGCGCGTCGCGGCGTGCCAGTATGTCGACTTGAGCAGCATGGCAAACGGCACGCCGTAGGACGCCGCGGTGCGGATAAAAGGCTCGGCAACGTTGAACGGCGGGTTGGTGACGATGGCGTCAAAGGACAGACGCGGGGGGTCATTCAGGAAGTCCCCAGTCCAGTCGCCGTAGCCCCTGTCGTGCAAGTCACTAGAGGCGGTCTTGTAGCCGGCCCCAGCCAAAACACGCGAGATAGCCCCGTCGCCGCAGGCGCCGATGATGTTTGCAGATGAGATGCTCATCCGAAAATCCCCTCCTTGTGCAGCACCTGTCTGCCGTATTCGGCCAGGAGCGCACTTTCGGCCCGGCCGTCATCGCTCTTACGGCTGAAGGTCTTCGCGAAGTCCGCCCACCGATGCGTGGCTTTGGCCCGCGACTGATCCTTGGCGGCCCCGATCAGGCCCATCGCCCGTTTCCATGTGGCGGGCGATACGAACTCGAAGCGCGGTACGGACAATTTCAGGACAGCCTCCGCACCCCCGGCGATCCGGCCGAACGTGAAGGCGCTGGAAGGAGAATCCCCTTCCATGCCGTTCACCTGCTCCATGAAGCAGACGTCGGCAGCGAAGTCGGACAAAAGAGACGCCAGACCGTGGACGTTAAGCTCCCGCCGGGGCTTGCCGTTCCGCATCACCTGGAAGACCGGCATGTCTTCAACCCGGAGTAGCACTCCTGCCGAATCCACCCAAGCAATCGCACCGCTTTGACCTGGATCAATGCCGAGAACGATCATCGCGTGCAGGCCTTCGCGTGGTTCTCGGCCAGTGCCCGCGAGATGTCGCGGCGGATGATTGGGTTCTCGGTCATCGAGCGGATGACCTCCAACTCATCTTCCGCGTCGGTTGTGTCCGCATTGGGGGCCGTCAAAACGGACGCTAGTCGAAGATGCTTGACGTGCTTCCAATAGTGCTGGATTTCGCGCTCGATGTGGTTGGACATGGTTTCCCCTGAATATACTTCGTAATCGAAACCGGGCTATTGTCCCGTGCCTCGATGATCCCCAACAGTGTGGCCAAATCTGGGCCGGGTAGCGATTCTCTGCGC
>ERZ1066117.1440-NODE-1440-length-11810-cov-5.758060_pt1 | contig 11810 bp, 9 predicted proteins | sample MGYA00382764_ERZ1066117 | MGnify/ENA primary metagenome ERZ1066117 (study PRJEB33369, sample SAMEA5778347) | biofilm metagenome | biome: Industrial cooling water; feature: Water cooling tower basin; material: Biofilm | place: United Arab Emirates | collected...
GAAGGCTGTCGTTTACACCCAACGGGTTTTGGCGAAACGACTTCGAGCTAAAGTAGATGTTTCCCTGAATGGCCGGGCAGGTGCGGCAAAGTCGGTACTGCTCAAAAAGCTGGCTTGGGTTTTTCCAGCGGGCATCCGTTTCGCCATTGATGCGATAGGCAGCCTGGCCGATGTAGATCGGTTTGCCATAGTGATTTTGACACCACCAGCGTACCACGGTTTCAAAATCCATGCGCTCATGGCCGATGGGCAAGTACAACTGCGGAGCCACGTAGTCGATCCACCCCTCGCGGAGCCATTTGCGCACATCTGCATATAAGTCGTCATAGCAGGTTTGGCCGGCCCATGTGGCCGATCCTTCGGGGTCTTTGTCTTGGTTACGCCACACACCAAAGGGGCTGACGCCAAAAAACAGGTGTGGCTTGATCTGCTTGATGGAATCATGCAAATGGTGGATCAGGAGATCGATGTTGGCGCGCCTCCAATCATCAAGCGATTGTCCGGGCAGGCGATAGTGCTGGTATGTGGCGCTATCGGGAAACGCCTGTCCCTCGATCTTGTAGGGATAAAAGTAGTCATCGAAATGAACGCCATCAATGGCATAGCGCCTGACCACGTCCAAGACAACCGACACCGTATGCTGCCGGGCTTCGGGCAGCCCCGGATTGAGATACTTGTTTTTTCCGTAAGTCACCAGCCATTCGGGATGCTTGGCCTCGATACTCAGCGGGTGAGGGTGCACGCTGTCCGTGGCGTTAAACCGTGCGCGGTAGGGGTTAAACCATGCATGCAGCTCCATGCCGCGGGCGTGCGCTTCGCGCAGGCAAAAGGCTAGGGGATCATACCCGGGCGTACGCGGAGCCGTAGTCAGCCACTCGCTCCACGGCTCCAGCGAGGAACGATAGAACGCATCGGCCGCAGGCCTGATTTGAAGCAGGACGGCATTGATGCCGTTTTTTTGGTGCAGGTCCAGCAAGGCTCGAAATTCCTGTTGCTGAGTCTCATCGTCCAGGTTTGGTTTGGACGGCCAGTCGATATTAGCCACGGTGGCTACCCATACGCCCCGAAACTCGCGTGCGGTCTGGCTGAAGCCGGTGTGCAGCACAAAGAAGCTGATCACGACACTACAAAACCGCCAGACCATTTGTTTGAAAAGGCGTTAAAATGTCTGAGTCGGGCGGCAGTTCAGTGACCAGGGTATCGATCTCGTGGATGTCGCAGATTTTATATCGCTGTGTGGAGTTGAGTTTAGCAGAGAGCGTCAGCGAAATGGTTTTGCGGGACGACTTGATCATGGCTCGTTTTAACTGCACCACTTCCCAGTCAAACTCCGACAGGCCATCTGCGGGGTGCAGGTGCCCGGTGCCGAGGAAGCAGATGTCGGCCTTAACAGAGGCCAGCGTGTTGAGGGCCTCTGCGCCAATGGATACCTGGGCTTCGGGCGATACGCGTCCGCCAATCAGGATGGTTTCAATGTTTTTGTTGCGCGTCAATTGCATGGCTATTTGCAAGCTGGGTGTGAAAATGGTCAGGTGCATGCCCGGTGGCAGTACGCTGACGAACTCCAGGTTGGTGGTTCCTCCGGTGATGAGGATGACGAGCCCATCGCGCAAGACGGACAAGGCCTTGTGGGCGATGATTTGTTTGTTGGGGTGGTCGTAGATTTCTTCCTGATGGAAGCTGAACGGGGTGAACGACTTGGCGATGGCACCGCCATGCACTTTGATGAGTTGGCCGCGGTCGTGCAGGTCTTTCAGGTCTCTGCGCACGGTGTCCTCGGACACGGCCAGTTTTTGGGCGATGTCGGCCAGGAGGATGCGGTTTCGGATGCGCAGCTCGGCCAGGATGTGCTGGTGGCGTTCTTCTTTGAGCATGGAGACATGCAAAAAACAGTACAATATTGGGTATTTTACCGCCTTTTCAAATTTTTTTTGCGGTTTTGTGCGGTTTTTTGTCACCTTTTTCTGTATTTCAGCCGCACATCCACTAAATCAACTCGCTATGCAGCACCATTACCCTCGCAGGCCCCTACGGACGGCCCTCGTTTTGTTTTTGATTGCATTGCCCTTGGTGATGTTGGCGCAAACCAACACCGTCAGAGGAAAAGTGACGGACGCCACAACAGGCGAACCTATCCCCGGAGTCAACATTCTTGTTCGCGGAACACAAACCGGAACCATCACAGATGCGGACGGCAGATTCATCGTTGATGCGACTCCGTCTGATGTGTTGATTGCTTCGTTCATTGGGTATGCACGTACGGAAATCAGCGTGGGCCAGCAAAATGAAATCAACATCGTACTTCAAACAGAAGCCCAAAAGCTGGACGAAATAGTGGTAGTAGGTTCAACAATAGCAACCACGAAACGTCAACTGGGGAACGCCATCAGCTCAGTTTCTGCCGATGAACTTCAACGAACAGGCACGGGAAATCTTTTTGGTGCACTGCAAGGAAAGGTACCAGGTGCGCAAATTACGCAAAACTCGGGGGACCCAGCGGGTGGTATGACAATCCGACTACGTGGGATCAAGTCGTTAAACGGTAATTCAGATCCTCTATATGTTATTGATGGCGTGGTCGCCAGCAACAGCACCACGAACGTGTCACAGCGATCGGTAACATCAGCCGGTGTAGCGTTGGGTACTAACCGTATGGCAGATATTAATCCTAATGACATTGAAAGTATCAATATATTAAATGGAGCAGCGGCAGCGGCCGTGTATGGTTCCCGTGCTAACAATGGCGTTGTGATCATTACTACAAAAAAGGGAAAAAGTGGTAAGCCGAGATTCACATTTTCTACCAGCTACAATACAAACGAATTGAGGAAACGAGTCCCTTTTACATTGTATAACAAGCAATTCTGGTCTGCGACTCAGGTACAGCACACAATCGCTAACGTGGGCACTGCGGCAACGCCCAACACTACGTTTGTCGAGGGCAATACAAACCCAGATCGGTTTGTGGGCACGAATTTAGTGGACGTTACTCGATATGATTATCAAGACTTAATTTTTCGAACGGGGAAGGGCACTGATAACTATTTCTCGGTAAGCGGTGGCACTGATAAGACTACCTATTTAGCTTCGTTGTCTTATATGAAAAACGAAGGGATTATCCGTGGAACTGACTTTCAACGTTATGGCTTGAAACTTCGAATCGATCAAACATTGACTGATTGGGCTAAAATCTCCATTGGATTAAACTACATCAACAGCTTTGCCAATGAAAAACCTAATGGCAACGTTTTTTACAGCCCAATCAATTCCATGACCATCAATAATAATATCTATGATTTAACTGCACGAGATGTTTTTGGTAACCTTCGAGCGGTGGACCCTGGCAGACCCAATCCTCTTTCTGTTATTGAAACATTCGACTATTCGCAAAAGGTTAACCGGACGATTTCGGACGTGCAGCTAAAATTGGCTCCCTTGAGAGGCTTGACGGTGGATGTGATTGCCGGGTTGGATACCTACTCCGAGTTAGGACTAAACTATATACCAGCCTATCCCTACGCAGTTAATGCGGATCAATACAACACCGGATTTGCATCCAGCGCAACCAATCAGGCCTTCCTAGCCAATGTCGATGCAAATGCAACATACGAACGGGATTTTGGTGATTTCAAATCTATCACCGTAGCGGGATTCAACTATCAATACAATCGAAGTGACTTTACGTCCGCCAGCGGTGAAGGCATGAGTGCCGGAATACGAACCGTGGCGGGGGCCACAACGAACCTACGAACGATATACGAAGTAGATCGATTTAATATCTATGGCGGGTTTATCCAACAAACCGTAGGCTATAGAAATTTGGCGTTTCTGACGCTATCGGGCAGGATTGACGGGTCCTCTAAATTTGCCAAAGATGCTACCAACCAATTCTATGGCAAGATTACTGGAAGTTTTGTGGTATCAGATCTTGGTTTCTGGAAGAATAACATCGGTGGCACCATCAGCAGCTTTAAGGTTCGCGGTGCCTTGGGCGATGCTGGGGGGTTGAACGCGATCGGTTCTTATTCCAGATTTCAACAAGCGGTGGCCGGCCAGTTTTTGGATCGAAGCGCCTTTACGCCAAGCACCACCATAACCAATCCCAATATTCAACCCGAACGGATGCGCGAATTGGAAATCGGAAGCGACATAGGGTTTTTGAAAGACCGGGTCAGTCTTGGATTTACTTGGTATAGTCAGGAGATCACTGATCTAATTGTTCAATATGTTGTGGCCTCTTCGAGTGGGGGTACTGCACGGCTAGATAACATCGGTACCATGACCAACAAGGGCATTGAGTTGGCGTTGGGAGCGTCTTTAGTCAAAAAAGCGGATTGGGGTTGGGACGTAAATTTGGTCTACAGCCGCAATCGCAATCAAGTGAGCAAACTAGGCAGCCCAAGAATTCAAATCGCCAATGCTACGGGTGCTCCCGTTTGGCACGTGGAAGGCGAGCCGGCCAGTGTATTCTTCGGGACTTATTTTGCCCGCGATGCGAATGGCAATCCGTTACTGAATTCGGCAGGTCAGTTTTACCAAGAAAGAGGAAATGCCACAACCAACGAACCTTTTAGAGATATTAATGGGGAGCCTTTTCAAACAGGTGTTAACTCGGGTGTCATTCGGAAGATTATTGGAGACCCCAATCCCGACTACACCGCTTCCTTTTCATCGACAGGTCGTTTCAAGAACTTTAGCTTATCGGTATTGCTGGATGCAGTGCAGGGATTTGACGTATTTAACGCAGATCGGAGAACAAGGCAGGGCATAGGCAACGGTGAATATGCCGAGCGGGAAATGAAAGGAGAATTGCCGCGTGGGTATATTTGGTCCATGTATTCCATCGAAGAGTGGCGTATCGAAGACGGTTCTTTTGTTAAGCTTCGCGAGCTTTCGTTGAATTACACATTTCCACAAATCATCAAGGGCATTTCGAATATTCAGCTTTCATTGATAGGCCGAAATCTTTATTCGTGGGATTCCTACGAGGGGTACGATCCGGAGACGAACGCAGGGAATAACAGTGATCGATTCAGGGGCACTGACTTTGGGAATGTTCCCATTCCAAGGACGTATCAAGTAAAACTAACTGCCAATTTCTAATCCAACATATATGAAAACGATTAAATATTTACTCCTGTTGGTCGTATTGTTGGGCACATTTTCATGCCATGAAGAGTACACCAATCCCAGTGCACTCACTGAAGTGCAGGCCACCGGAACAGTTGATGGTTTGATTTCGCTCGTCAATGGTTTGCAGTCCCGCTATAGTACCTCGCGTGCCTGTCCGATATATAATTATGTTGCAGGTGCCGGCTTAACATCCCGAAGTCTGATTGTTATAAATCCTGGAAATACGGATGAGGTACAGTTGGAGGCAGGGGGCAGCTCGGTGGTAGGCACGAATGCAATTGTTAGAAACTTGTGGGAGCAGAGTAACATTATTAAAGCCAATGCAGATTTGGTGCTGTCAAACGTGGGTATTGTCGCTGATCCGGGTGCCCGAAGCGGGTTGTTGGGTGGCGCTGCGATCTTCAAAGCACTTGCGCTCGGTAACCTTGCTATGTTTTGGGAGCAAGCACCGATTGAGATAGTCGTAAATGCGCCCTTCGCCTCAAGGGAAGAGGTGCTCAACGAGGCAATACGTGTTTTGGAAGAGGCTGAGCCGTTGGTTGCGGCTAATCCTATCCCAGCGTCTTTTTACTCCAAGGCTGTAGCCGGGGTTGATGTGCCTAATTCAATTAATGCGCTCATCGCCAGATATGCGCTCATGCTCGGACAATACGATAAAGCAATAGCAGCCGCTAACAAAGTAAACTTGGCCGTCAAGTCAGAATTTAGATTTAACCCGACAAATCGAAATCCAGTTTTTGATGTGGCGTTTGGAAATGAGAACGTGGTTCGTTCCCGAAATTTGAACATGGGGCTACCAGCCAGCCTGGCTCCCGTGACAGCGGATGCACGAATTGATTTTTATTTTGCCAGCCGTACATCGGTCGATGCACCTACGGGCGTACCTTACTATCCAGATAAGGGCTTTTACAACTCTAACTCAACCTCTGTCCCGGTTTACCTGCCGGGTGAGATCAGCTTGATACTGGCGGAGGCCTACGCCCGAAAGGATGACCTTACTAACGCAACCACATTCTTAAATGCTGTCTTAACCAAAACCGCAGCCACGGATGCATGGGGAATTGGTGCCAATTTGCCCGCTACAACAGCCACTACCAAAGACGATCTTCTTTTAGAGATTTATCGGAACCGATGCATTGAACTTTATCTCTCGGGAATGATTTTGGAAGATAGCCGAAGGTTTGGCCGACCAGGCCCTTTGGTTTCCAATCCATCTTCGGGTGACCGCAATAGAAACTTCTATCCGTATCCAGCCAACGAGCGTGACAATAATACGAATACGCCAAATGACCCTGCTATCTAAGCGGCTGCATCCATGAATAACCGTTGATCTTATTAGCCATGACTCGATTTATGAGTCATGGCTTTTTTTATGAAAGGCATTATTCCGCCAAAAAAAGCCAAGATTTCCCGCCTCCTCATCGGCCTCATGTCCGGCACTTCGCTGGATGGCTTGGATGTGGCCTTGTGCCAGATCCGCGGGAGCGGCCTGCGCACCAAGCTTTCGTTGCTCCGCTTCAATACGATACCTTACACGCCCGCCATCAAAGCCCGCATTGCCGAAGTATTCGCCAAGCCTCAAGTGGACTTTGTCAAACTCTCCCAATTGCACCCGTTTATCGGCAAACTCCACGGCAACATGGTGCTGCAATGCCTACGCCAATGGAAGATAAAACCCTCGGCCATCACGGCCATTGCGTCACATGGGCAAACCGTCATGCATGCCCCCGCACATTTGCATCCTGACGATCCCACCAACTCCACGTTTCAAGTTGGAGACGGTGATCATGTAGCCATGGCTACCGGCATTTTGACTATCAGCGACTTCCGCCAGAAGCACATTGCGGCCGGGGGCGAAGGGGCACCTCTGGCTGTGTATGGCGACTACCTATTGTTGTCGCACAAAAAGGAGAACCGGATTTTGCTTAACATTGGCGGCATCGCCAACTTTACCTTTCTGCCTGCAGGCCAAAATGCCGCCCGCGTATTTGTGACCGACACCGGACCGGGCAATACATTGCTCGACCAAGCCATGCGCCACTATTTTCCGGGTCGCTATTTTGATGAGGACGCGGCCGTGGCCCGACAAGGGCGTGTCAATCACCGTTTGTTGGCCGCACTCAAGGCTCACACTTTCTTTTCGTTGCCTTTCCCAAAAACCACCGGGCCGGAGCTGTTCAACCTGGAATACCTGGGCCGTGCGCAACAAAAATCGGGTACTGTCAACTTGCCGGTGCATGACGTGCTGGCCACGCTCACGCGCTTCAGTGCCGAAACGATGGTGGAAGCTATCCAGCGCGCGGTAAAGAAACAGTCCTTCGCCATTTACCTGAGTGGCGGTGGCGCCCATAACCCGTTGCTCACGCAGTGGATTTGTGAGGGGCTGGGAGTACGCGCCTTGCCTGCCACCGATGTGCTGGGCATACCGGGCGATGCCAAGGAGGCTATTCTCTTTGCCATACTGGCAAACGAAACGCTCCACGGAAAACCCGTTACCTTTGGCAAACGCAGCAAAATTCCTTCCGTCACGATGGGAAAAATATCACTACCTTATTGACTTGTAACGTCTATGATGCTCTCCGACAATCCCGAGAAAATTCCGGTAAAAATATTTGAGACCTCCGAGGCCGCCTCGGTATTTGTTGCCCACGAGATAGCCGCCCTGATCCGCGAGAAACAAAAGCAAGGGAACGCCTGTGTACTCGGGCTCGCCACGGGCTCTACGCCCACGCGCGTCTATGCCGAGTTGGTAACATTGTACCAACAGGGGCTCAGTTTCAAAAATGTCATCACGTTTAATCTGGACGAATACTACCCCATGGAGCCGGGTTCGTTGCAAAGCTATGTGCGCTTTATGCGCGAGCATTTGTTTGATCATATCGACATCGCGGCCGAAAACATCCACATCCCGGATGGCACCGTGCGCAAAGAAGACATCGCGGCCTTCTGCAAAGGCTATGACGAAAAAATTGCTGCGTTTGGCGGCATCGACTTTCAGATATTGGGCGTGGGCCGTACCGGACACATCGGTTTTAACGAGCCGGGCTCGTCCGAGAAATCGGCCACCCGCATCATCACACTTGATCAAGTAACGCGCAACGATGCCGCCAGTGACTTCTTTGGTGAGGAGAACGTGCCCAAGAAAGCCATTACCATGGGTGTGGGCACCATCCTGAAATCGAAACGGATTGTGATGATGGCCTGGGGCGAGGGCAAGGCCCCCATTGTGCAGCGGGCGGTAGAAGGGCCGGTTACGGACCAAATACCGTCCACCTTTTTGCAGAAGCATGGTAACACCACCGTCATCCTGGATCAGGCGGCTGCCTCACATCTCACGGCCATTAAAACACCCTGGTTGTTGGATTCCATCGCATGGAACGAAACGCTCATCCGAAAAGCCGTGGTGTGGCTGTGTCAGCAGATCAATAAACCCATCCTTAAGTTGACCAACCACGACTATGCCGAGCATGGCATGGGCGACATTCTGACGGAGTACGGGTCGGCCTATCAGGTAAACATCAGAGTCTTTAACCAACTGCAACATACCATTACGGGATGGCCGGGCGGCAAGCCAAATGCCGATGACAGCCACCGACCCGAGCGGGCCAAGCCGTTTCCCAAGCGCGTCATTATCTTCAGTCCACACCCGGATGATGATGTGATCTCCATGGGCGGAACGTTCATCCGTCTGGTGGATCAAGGGCATGAGGTGCACGTGGCCTATCAGACCTCCGGTAATATTGCGGTGTTTGACGAAGATGCCGTACGGTTTGCTGACTTTGTGCGCGACTTCAACCATGAGTTTGGGCTCAGCCAAAAGGAAGGCATGGTTTTTTACGACAAAGTGGTGACGTCCATCCGCAGCAAAAAACCCGGTGAAGTGGATAGCCCTGAAGTGATGAAGATAAAGGGACTGATACGCAGGGGCGAAGCCAAGGCAGGCTGCCGCAACGTGGGAATACCCGATGAACAGGCGCACTTCTTAGACATGCCGTTTTATGAAACGGGTAAAGTGAAAAAGAAACCGCTGGGCGAAGAAGACATTCAGATCATTGTTGACCTGATCCGGAAGATAAAACCCCACCAGATCTATGCCGCGGGCGACTTGTCCGATCCGCACGGCACACATCGCGTGTGTTTAGCTGCCATTTACATGGCCATTGACCGACTGAAGTCCGAAGCGTGGATGCACGACTGTTATGTTTGGCTCTACCGCGGAGCATGGCAGGAGTGGGACATCAACGAAATAGAGATGGCTGTGCCGCTAAGCCCGGAAGAACTCATGCGCAAGCGAAAGGCAATCTTCAAACATCAATCGCAAAAGGACAGTGCGCTGTTTCCCGGCAGCGATACGCGCGAGTTTTGGGTGCGTGCCGAAGACCGCAACCACGCCACCGCGGCAGCCTATAACCAACTGGGCCTGGCCGAATATGAAGCCATCGAGGCATTTGTGCGGTACAAATTCTCATAAGAAAATGAATATGCCATGACCGAACGAGAGCTGATTAAACTGGAGGCTACCATTCGCAGTAAAATGGAAGATATCAAAAAACAGCGGGTGACGTTGAAGGATTCCGGCCTGGGAGGGTTGATGAACACCCTCAAAAAAGTAGACGAAGCATTGTATGAGAAAATCATGCCCGACTACAAGCGAATGGTGAAAGACTACTCGCTCTTTAAATAAATGCAATATGGATGTCACATAGACACCGTACCCAGATTCTGAGCATAAGCGAAGAATTTCCCTGCCCGGGTTACGGTGCGAGAAAAAGACTTTTAAACGCCTCTGTTAGTTGGGATTTGCGGGAAGCCTCCAGGCCACGCAGCTCGTTCAGTGCGCAGGCATTGACAACAGACACATGATGGATTCTTGTTACCTTGCCGAAGGGGAGATCCGAACCCACGCCAAAAAGCACCGCGCGCGAGATTCCCACGAGGTCAAAATCCGCAGCCGTCATCTGCTCGCGGTGAACAATTTGTACATGCCCCAGCGCCACGCGATAGTACGCGAGCAGCTTTGATAACTGCTCCTGTTCTTCAGGTCGCACCTGCTGCCAGGCATAGGGCAACGCAACCAGGGTGCGAGAAGGCACCGCATACACCGAAGATCCATAGAGAAGCTGCGCGGGCGTCATTCTTTAATGTCAAAAATGGATTTCAGTTCCTTGGCTTCGGAAGGCTTCATGCGTCCTGATAAAATCAGGCGTAACTGACGCCTGCGCAGCGCTCCCTCATATAACGCCTGTTCCTCTTCGTTGGTAGGTTCTACTTCCGGCACGTCTATGGGCCGGCCCGTTTGGTCGACCGCCACAAACGTGAAGTACGCGCTGTTACTTTCAAACTTGACCCCCGAGGGAACATCCTCGGCATCCACATCGATACGCACCTCCATGGAAGAGCTGAACGCCCGTGTTACCTTGGCGCGCAAGGTCACTACGTTGCCCAGCCGGATGGGATGACGAAACGAAATGTTATCCACCGAAGCCGTGACCACGATACGGTTGGAGTGTTTTTGCGCGGCAATGGCCGACACGATGTCCATCCAATGCATCAGCCGACCTCCCATCAGGTTGTTCAACGTATTGGTATCGTTGGGCAAAACCAGTTCAGTCATACTCACCAACGACTCAGAGGGGGTCTTCTTCTTTCGTTTCGACATATTGCAATCGTTACCGACAAGCTATCGCTTGTTCGCTTTTTTTAATGCGTTGCAAAAATCCACAATTTTCTTTGCAATACACCCTTGCTTTCCATTATTTCACGTCATCATGAAAGGCATTGCATCCATCAACCACTGCTTTGCTCCGGTAGTTACCGGCACCATTACCCGCATTACGGGGTAGTCCCGTTCACCGTATCCTTTACCCGTTTCGCGCTTTGCACGCTTTTGTTCGAGGAACATCCGGGTCGTTTTCAACTTTTTCCGATCACTTATTTTCTGGTTTTATCGTATGATCATCAAAAAATTCGGAGGGTCCTCGGTGGCTACTCCTGAACGCATTCAATCGATCCTTGAGCTTTTGCAAAGCGATAACTGGTCAGACACAGCCCTCGTATTTTCAGCTTTTGGTGGCGTAACAGACCACCTGATCAAGATGAGCGCGATGGCGTTGGAGGGCAACCATCAATACAAGTCGTTGCTTGCCGAATTGGAAATGCGGCATTTGAATGCGGCCCGCGAACTGCTGCCCGTGGCTCACCAAAGTCCGGTGCTGGCCAACGTAAAAGTGCTGCTAAATGAACTGGAAGACGTGCTGCACGGTATCTACCTGGTACGCGAGCGCACCGCGCGCACGCTCGACTACATCATGAGCTTTGGAGAGCGCCTCTCCGCGTACATTGTGGCGGAGGCGTTGAAAAGCAGAGGAATCCGGGCCCGGTTTCTGGATGCGCGCACCGTCATTCGCACCGATGATCAATTTGGCCACGCACGCGTAGACTTTGACATTACCTATCAACTCATCCACGCTCATTTTTCGGCAGGCGATGAGCTGCGCGTGATTACCGGCTTTGTGGCCTCCACCGCCCAGGGCGAGACCACCACACTCGGGCGCAGTGGTTCGGATTACACCGCTGCGATTTTTGCAGGTGCACTAAAGGCCGCCTCACTGGAGATATGGACGGATGTAGATGGCATGATGACGGCCGATCCACGTAAAGTGCCATCGGCCTTCACG
>ERZ1066117.1446-NODE-1446-length-11739-cov-8.218504_pt1 | contig 11739 bp, 9 predicted proteins | sample MGYA00382764_ERZ1066117 | MGnify/ENA primary metagenome ERZ1066117 (study PRJEB33369, sample SAMEA5778347) | biofilm metagenome | biome: Industrial cooling water; feature: Water cooling tower basin; material: Biofilm | place: United Arab Emirates | collected...
CTTGGGCAGGCCGTTGTACAGCTCCGGCTGGTCGCCGTGGCCGAGCACGTACATCACGTGGGTACCGCCGACCCCTTTCGGGTCGTACAGCGCGGCGTTCTGGAAGCCGCGTTCCTGCAGTGCATGCACCCGCTTCTCGGCCTTGGCCACCATCTCCTTCTTGGTGCCGAAGGTGATCGCGCCGGACGGACAGGTCTTCACGCACACCGGCTCCAGACCCACCTGCAGGCGGTCCGAGCACATCGTGCATTTGTAGGCCTTGTTGTCCTTCTTGCTGATGCGCGGGATGTTGAACGGGCAGCCGGCGACGCAGTAGCCGCAGCCGATGCAGTTGGCCTGGTTGAAGTCGACGATGCCGTTGGCGTACTGCACGATCGCGCCCGGCGACGGACAGGCCTTGATGCAGCCGGGATCGGCGCAGTGCAGGCAGCTGTCCTTGCGCATCAGCCACTCGACGCGCCCGTCGGGCGTGTCGATCTCGGCAAAGCGCATCACCGACCACATCTGGTCGGACAGGTCGACCACGGACTCGTCGTAGTTGCCGACGCCGTTGCCGATCTCCTCGCGCAGGTCGTTCCACTCGAAGCAGGCGGCGGTGCAGGCCTTGCAGCCGATGCACTTGGTGACGTCGATCAGCTTGCCGACGGGCTCGACCGCGCCACGCGCCTGCGGCGGCGGCGTGGTGGTCGAGGACTTCCTGACGATGGCGACGGATTGGATGCTCATGTCGCCCCCCCTTAGACCTTCTCGACGTTCACGAGGAACGCCTTGTACTCGGGGGTCTGCGACACGGCGTCGGCAACGACCGGCGTGAGCAGGTTGATCATGAAGCCCGGCTTGGCCACCCCCATGAACCCCCAGTGGATCGGAATGCCGACCGTGTGCACCTTCTTGCCGTCACAGTCGAGCGCCTTGAACCGCTTGGTGACCGAGACCACGCATTCGATGTGACCGCGCGGGCTCGACACGCGCACCTTGTCGCCGTTCCTGAAGCCCTTTTCCTTGGCCAGGTCCTCACCGACCTCGACGTACTGGCGCGGGGCCAGGATGGCGTTGGCACGGGCGTTCTTGGTCCAGGCGTGGTAGTGCTCCGGCAGGCGATAGGTGGTCGCGGCGTACGGATACTCGTCGGGCTTGCCGAACAGTTCCTTGTCCTTCGCATACAGGCGTGCGGACGGGTTGCTGACCACCTTGTCGTGCAGCAGGTTGGTCCCGACCGGCGTCTCGAAGGGCTCGTAGTGCTCGGGCAGCGGGCCGTCCGGCATGTCGGGCGAGAACAGGCGAGCCACGCCCTCCTCGGTCATGATGAACGGGCCACCGGCCTCGGGGCCGACGTTGCCGGGGTAGTCGACGACGTCATTGCCGACCCAGGCCTTGCCGTTCCAGCTGACCAGCGGGCGTGACGGATCCCACGGCTTGCCGGTCTTCGGATCGAGGTTGGCGCGGTTGTAGAGCACTCGCCGGTTGGCCGGCCACGCGAAGCCCCAGTTGAGCGTATTGCCCATGCCGCTCGGGTCCGACGGATCGGTCCGCTGCGACAGGTTGCCGCTGGGCGGGAACACGCCCGAGTAGATCCAGTTGCCACAGGCGGTCGAACCGTCGTCGCGCAGCTGGCCGAAGCCGGTCAGCCGCGTACCGGCCTTGACTAGCACCGTCTTCGGGTCCTTCGGGTCGACCAGATCAGTGACCGCCTTGCCGTTGATCTCCTGCAGCAGCTCCTCGGCCGTCGGATAGGTCGCGTTGGCATAGCCCCAGGTGAGGTTGACGATCGGCTCGGCGAACTTGCCGCCTTCGGCGCGGTACAGCTCACGGATCTTGCTGTACAGGATGCCGAGGATCTCGCGGTCGTTCTTGCCTTCGCCCGGCGGCTGCTGGCCGGCGTAGTGCCAGGTGATCACGCGGCCGGAGTTGGTGAAGGTGCCGTCGTCCTCGGCGAACAGCGAGGCCGGCAGGCGGAACACCTCGGTCTGCACCTGCGCCGGGTCCATCTTGTAGACGTCGCCGTGGCCGCGCCAGAACTCGCTGGTCTCGGTCTTCATCGGATCGATGACGACCAGGAACTTCAGCTTGGCCAGCGCTGCCGCCGACTTCTTCACGTTGGGCAGGAAGAACAGCGGGTTGTAGCCCTGCGAGATCATCCCGGTCATCTTGCCCTGGGACATCCGCTCGAAAATGGCCACGCTGTCCCAGGCGCCGGCAGTCTTCGGCAGCCAGTCGTAGGCGAAGTCGTTGTCCTTGGTCGCAGCGTCGCCGTACCAGGCCTTGAGCAGGCTGACGATCCACTTCGAGGTGTTCGACTTGTAATTGACGCTGTTGGGGCGCAGCGCCTTGGGCGTGTTCTTCTCGATGTACGAAGCGAGCGTCGGATTGGCTTCGAACGGCGCCTTGATGTAGCCGGGCAGGTCGGCGCCGAACGGGCACATGTCGGTCGCGCCCTGCACGTTGGTGTGGCCGCGCAGCGCGTTCACGCCGCCGCCCGGACGGCCGATGTTCCCAGCCAGCAGCTGGATGATCGCCATCGTGCGGATGTTCTGCGAGCCGTGCGAGTGCTGCGTCCAGCCCAGCGCGTACATGATCGTCATGACCTTGGACGCGTTGGCGGTGCCGCCGATCAGCTCGGCCACCTTGAGGAACGACGCCTTCGGCGTGCCGCAGATCTTCTGCACCATCTCCGGCGTGTACCGGGCGTAGTGCTTCTTCATCATCTGCCACACGCAGCGCGGATGCTCGAGCGTCTCGTCCAGCACGGCGAAGCCGTCCTTGCCGAGCTCGTACTTCCAGGTCGCGCGGTCGTACTGGCGCTTGTCGGCGTCGTAGCCGGAGAACAGGCCGTCCTTGAACTCGAAGTCCTCGCGCAGGACGTAGGCGGCGTTGGTGTACGCCTTCACGTAGTCCCAGTGGATCTTGTCGTTGGCGATCATCCAGTTGATGACGCCGCCGAGGAACGCGATGTCGGTGCCCGGCCGGATCGGCGCGTAGAAGTCGGCCACCGCGGCCGACTGCGTGAAGCGCGGGTCGACCACGACCAGCTTGGCCTTGCGGGCCTCCATCGCCTCGGTCACGTACTTGAAGCCGCAGGGATGCGCGGCGGCGGCATTGCCGCCCATGATCAGCACGAGGTCGGCGTGCTTGATGTCATTCCAGTGGTTCGTCATCGAACCACGCCCGAACGTCGGGGCCAGACTGGCCACCGTCGGGGCGTGTCACAGACGGGCGGGCATGTCGATGGCCAACATGCCCATCGCACGCCCAGTCTTCACTGCAAGGTAGCTCGATTCGTTGGAGAACGACGGCGACGACAGCCACGCCATCGTCGGCCAGCGGTTCACCGTCAGGCCGTCGGCGTTCTTCTCGACGAAGTTCGCGTCGCGGTCAGCCTTCATGCGCTTGGCGATGCGGGTGATCGCCTCGTCCCAGCTGATCTTCTTCCACTCGCTCGCGCCCGGCTCGCGGACTTCCGGCATGGTGCAGCGGTTGGGCGAGTGCACCAGGTCGACCAGGCCGGCGCCCTTGGCGCACAGCGTGCCGCGGCTGACCGGGTGATCGGCGTCGCCTTCGATGTGGATGATCCGCTGCTTGTTGTTCTTCGCGCGGTCGCCCATCGAGTAGAGGATCACGCCGCAATTGACCGAGCAGTACGGGCAGGTGTTGCGTGACTCGGTGGTCTTGGCGAGCTTGAAGGCGCGTGCCTCCGCGAGTGCGACGCCCGGCGACATGCCGAGGCCGACCACGGTGGACGAGCCCATGCCCGCGGCACAGATCCGGAAGAACTGCCTCCGGTTCATTGGCGCATTCATGGTGCCTGTTTCCTTGGGAGTGAAGTGAAGCGGATCGCTGTGGCGCCCTGCCCGTGGGCGAGTGCCATGCGGACCGCCGCATGCTCCGCTCGCACACCGCGCCGCGCTTGCGCTGCATCAATCGGCGCCGCGCGCTCACCGCCGGAGATAGCGCCAGGCTGCGCTGCGTCAGCCCGCCGTCACGGCGCGCCTCATCCTGTTTGGGTATGCGCGCATCAGAACGTCAAGGTCTGGCAGCACCGACCGCGCGGCGGACGGCGCAGACGATCGGTGCCGCGCAGCGCGAGCAAAAAAAACGGCGGACCGGAGTCCGCCGTTTCATGTCGGCCGCTGACGCGGCCGCGGGGGTGAGCCCTACTTTGTGTTGCCGGTGACCCGCCGATACCAGCGCGGGTGATGGTGCTTGGCCCAGGCGTGCGAGACGGTTCCCCGGGTCATCGCGCGCATGCTGCCCCGGACCCAGAAGATGGCCGAGTAGATGTGCACGATGATCCCGAGGATCAGCACGAAGGCCGCGATGGCGTGCGCCAGCGCCGCCACACGCACTACGGTGACCGGGAACACGCCGAAGGTGTCGCGCCAGAGTACGATGCCCGACACCATCAGCACCACCATGGTCACGATCATGGTCCAGAACAGCTGCTTCTGCCCGATGTTGTACTTGTCGATCTCGGGCAGGTTCTGGTCGCGGTTGTTGATGACGTCGGACAGGCGCTTCTGCCACTCCTTGTCGTACGGCTGGATGATGTTGTCCTTCCAGTACCGCACCGCCATCAGCGCGAAGAACACGAACATCACCACCCCGAGGAACGGGTGGAGGATCCGCGACCACGTGCCGCCACCGAGCAGGCTGGTCAGGAACCAGAACGCCGGGTGGAAGAACGCCAGCCCCGAAGCCGCCAGCAGGATGAACGTGATCGCAACCACCCAGTGGGTGACGCGTTCGTTCGCGTTGTAGCGAGGAACCTCGCCGCTCTTCATCACGATGCTCATGCCTGTTTCTCCTAGTGAGCGCCCGGTTCTTCGTCCTTCGGACCACGCGTGACGTAGTGGAAGAACGCACCCAGGACGGCCAGGCCGAGACCGATCGACAGCAGCGGCTTGGTAACCCCTTTCCACAGACTGACCCAGGGACTGATCTTCGGATCGGTCGGCAGGCCGCTGTACAGATCCGGCTTGTCGCCATGCTGCAGCACATACATCACGTGCGTGCCGCCGACGCCGGCCGGGTCGTACAGCGCGGCCTGCTGATAGCCGCGTTCCTTCAGATCGCCCACGCGCTTGGCGCCGCGCGCGACCATGTCCTCCTTGGCGCCGAACTGGATGGCGCCGGTGGGGCAGGTCTTCACGCAGGCCGGCTCGAGGCCCACCGAGACCCGGCCAGAGCACAGCGTGCACTTGTAGGCCTTGTTGTCCTTCTGGCTGATGCGCGGGATGTTGAACGGGCAGCCGGCGATGCAGTAGCCGCAGCCGATGCAGTTCGAGGAGTTGAAATCCACGATCCCGTTGGCGTACTTGACGATCGCACCGGGCGAGGGACAGGCCTTCAGGCAGCCTGGATCCTCGCAGTGCATGCAGCCGTCCTTGCGGATCAGCCACTCGAGCTTGCCTTCGGGACTCTTGTACTCCGCGAACCGCATCACGGTCCACGACTGGTCGGTGAGGTCCACCGGGTTGTCGTAGATGCCGTGCTGCACGCCCACTTCGTCGCGCAGGTCGTTCCACTGCATGCACGCGACCTGGCAGGCCTTGCAGCCGATGCACTTGGAAATGTCGATGAGTTTCGCGACCGGCTCGGACGCCACCCGCACCGAAGGCGGAGTGGTCGTCGTGGCCGACCGCTTCTGTACTGCAAGCGATTGCATGGACATGACGGGTTCTCCTAGGCCTTCTCGATGTTGACGAGGAACGCCTTGTACTCAGGCGTCTGCGAGTTGGCATCAGCGACATACGGCGTGAGCGTGTTGGCGAGGAAGCCGTCCTTGGCGACCCCCACGAAGCCCCAGTGGATCGGGATGCCCACCGTGTGCACCGTCTTGCCGTCGCACTGGACCACCGACATGCGCTTGGTCACCACCGCCGCGGCCTTGATCTCGCCGCGGTTGGAGCGGACCTTGACCATGTCGCCGTTCTTGATGCCCTTCTCCTTCGCCAGTTCTTCGGCGATCTCGACGAACGGCGACGGCTGCACGATCGCGCTCGACTGGACGTTCTTGGTCCAGAAGTGGAAGTGCTCGGTCAGGCGGTAGGTCGTCGCGGCGTACGGGAACTCCTTGTTCTTGCCGAAGGACTCGAGGTCGCCCTTGAACACGCGCGCGGCCGGGTTGCTGAAGGCCTTCGGGTTGTTCGGGTGCAGCGGGTTCTTGTCCAGCGGCGACTCGAACGGCTCGTAGTGCTCGGGGAACGGCCCTTCGGCCATGCCGCCCAGCGAGAACAGGCGCGCCACGCCCTCGGCGGTCATGATGAACGGACCGGCGCCGGAGTCGGGGCCGAGGTCCGGACGGATGTCCGGAATGTCGATGCCCGCCCAGGCGGTGCCCGTCCAGCGAATGCCGCCGCGCTTCGGATCCCACGGCTGGCCGGTCTTCGGATCGGTCGCCGCACGGTTGTAGAGCACGCGGCGGTTGGCCGGCCACGCATAGCCCCAGGTCACGTTGTTGCCGAGCCCGCCGGGGTCGGCGCTGTCACGCCGTGCCGACAGGTTGCCGGCCTGCGACCACACGCCCCCGTAGATCCAGTTGCCGCAGGCGGTCGAGCCGTCGTCCTGCAGCTGGCCGAAACCGGCGAGCTGCTGGCCGGCGGGCACCAGCACCTTGGTCTTGTCCTTCGGATCGAGGACGTCGGCGATCGCGCGGCCGGAGATCTCCCGCAGCACTTCTTCCGGCGGCGGGTTGGTCGGGATCGAGTAGCCCCAGGTCAGGTTGAGGATCGGATCGGGGAACTTGCCGCCGTCCTTGCGGTACATGTCGCGCAGCTTGACGAACAGCGAGCCGATGATCTCGCGGTCCGTCTTCGCCTCGCCCGGAGGATCCTGTCCCGCCCAGTGCCACTGGATCACGCGGCCGGAGCTGGTGAAGGTGCCGGCGTCTTCCGCAAAACTGGACGACGGCAGGCGGATCACCTCGGTCTGGATGTCTTCCGGCTTGACGTTGTTGAAGTCGCCGAAGTTCTTCCAGAACTCGCCCGACTCGGTGCGCAGCGGATCGATGACGACGAGGTACTTCAGTTTCGACATCGCCATGCTGACCTTCTTCTTGTTCGGCAGCGCGGCGAGCGGGTTGAAGCCCTGCATGATGAAGCCGTTGACCTTGCCCTGGTGCATGCGCTCGAAGATCGCCAGCACGTCGTAGGCGGCATCGCGCTTGGGCAGCCAGTCATAGGCGAAACCGTTCTCGGCGGTGGCGGCATTGCCGAAGAACGCCTTCTGCTGGCTGACGTGCCACTTGGCGAAGTTCTGGCCGAAGTTCATCTGGTTCGGCCGCAGCGCCTTGGGCGTGCGCCGCTCGATGTACTCGGTGCGCGTGGTGTCGGCATCGGTCGGCGCCGACAGGTAGCCCGGCAGCACCTCGCTGTAGGCGCACTGGTCGGTGATGCCCTGCACGTTGGCGTGGCCGCGCAGCGCATTGACGCCGCCGCCGGCCCGGCCCATGTTCCCCAGCAGCAGCTGGATCATGGCCATCGTGCGGATGTTCTGCGAGCCCACCGTGTGCTGCGTCCAGCCGAGCGCGTACATGATGGTCATGACGCGGTCGGGCGTGCTGGTCGAGCCGATCATCTCGGCCACCTTCAGGAACTGCTCCTTCGGCGTGCCGCAGATCGTCTGCACCATCTCCGGCGTGTAGCGGCTGAAGTGCTTCTTCATCAGCTGGTACACGCAGCGCGGGTTCTCGAGCGTCTCGTCCACCACCGCGTAGCCATCCTTGCCCATCTCGTAGGCCCAGGTGGTGCGGTCGTAGCTGCGCTTTTCCTCGTTGTAGCCCGAGAAGATCCCGTTCTCGAAGTTGAAGTCCTCGCGGATCACGAACGGCGCATTGGTGTACGCCTTCACGTAATCCAGGTGGATCTTGTTGTTCGCGAGCAGGTAGTTGATGACGCCGCCCAGGAAGGCGATATCGGTGCCCACGCGGATCGGTGCGTAGTAGTCGGCGATCGCGGCCGAGCGCGTGAAGCGCGGGTCGACGACGATCAGCCTCGCCTTGCGGTGCTCAAGTGCTTCGGTGACCCACTTGAAGCCGCAGGGATGCGCCTCGGCGGCATTGCCGCCCATGATCAGAACGAGATCGGTGTTCTTGATGTCCACCCAATGGTTGGTCATCGCACCGCGCCCAAACGTCGGGGCCAGACTGGCCACCGTCGGGGCGTGTCAGATGCGCGCCTGGGTATCGAGCGCCACCATCCCGAGTCCGCGCGCCATCTTCACTGTCAGATAGCCGGACTCGTTCGCGCTGGCGCTGGAGACGAGCAGGCCCGTCGTGTTCCAGCGGTTGACCGTGACACCCTTGTCGTTCTTCTCGATGAAATTGGCGTCGCGATCGGCCTTCATGTGCTTGGCCACGCGCGTCAGCGCATCGTCCCAGGAGATCTTCTTCCACTCCTTGGACCCCGGCTCGCGCACCTCGGGCGACAGCAGCCGGTTGGGCGAGTGCACCATGTCGAGCAGGCCGGCCCCCTTCGGGCACAGCGTGCCGCGGTTGACGGGGTGATCGGCGTCGCCCTCGATGTGGATGATGCGGCTCTTGACGTTCTTCGCCTTGTCGCCGAGCGTGTACATCACCACGCCGCAGCTGACGGAGCAGTACGGACAGGTGCTGCGGGTTTCGGTGGTGCGTGCGAGCTTGAATGCGCGGACTTCGGCCAGCGCGGCGCCGGGCGACATGCCCAGACCGACCAGCGAAGACCCGCCCATGCCCGCCGCAGTGATCCGGAAGAACTGCCTCCGGTTCATGGGTGCGTTCATGTGATCCCCCGATGATTGGAACAAGCCGCCATCGACGAATGCCGTGGCGGGACCCTCTCTCAACTCGTTGTTCTTGTCGCTGCGCGTGTTGCCTCCCTGACACGGCGCGCAACGGCTTTCCGCATCGTAGGAGTCAAGCGACTTCGTCACAATTTGCAGCGCAACAAAATGACTTCCCGCAAGTAGTGATTTGCCGAGGGGAAAAACCTTGGCGCAAGTGTTTATTGCGCCGCACGATGCAGGACGCCCTAGGACGCGAGCCCGTTGCCTAGGACAGCCCCTCGAATTGACCGCACGTAGGCAGGTTCGCAGGGCTGGGGTGGCGCCCTGCTGGCGCTGCGTCTTTGCGCCGAACGCAACGACGCGTTCGATCCGGCGCAACGATCAGCCTGCTCTGCCGCGGGCTTGTCCCTAGGAACCGCCACCCGCCGCCCGCGTCAGAGCCAGCGTCTGCCGTGACGGGCCCCTCTGGCGATGCGTGTGCGTCGCGATGTCGTCGCGCAGGGTTGATTCATCAATCAACGCTGCCTGACGCCCGTTTGCTTGCGGATGGCGGCGTTTTTCGTGGGCTCTCTTCACCATGGAAGCACTGACCGCCTTCCTGACGGCGGATTTCCTCGGCAAGGCCGCCTGGCTCTGGCTGATGTTCATCGGCATCGTGATCGCGCTGCTGGTCTTCGACCTCGGCGTGCTCCACCGCGACCCCAACCACGTGATCGAAGTGAAGGAGAGCCTGTGGCTCTCCGCGATGTACATCAGCCTCGCGCTCATCTTCGGCGCCTGGGTCTGGTGGTACCTCGGTGCGCAAAGCGGCATGGAGTACTACACCGGCTTCCTGATCGAGAAGTCGCTGGCACTCGACAACGTGTTCGTGATCGCGCTGATCTTTTCGTACTTCGCGATCCCGCAGAAATACCAGCACCGCGTGCTCTTCTGGGGAATCCTCGGCGTGATCGTGCTGCGCGCGATCATGATCGGCCTCGGCGCGGCGATCGTCTCCGAGTGGGGCTGGGTGCTGTGGATCTTCGGCGCGTTCCTGCTGATCACGGGCATCAAGATGCTCTGGATCATCGACAACATGCCCGACATCGGCAGCAACCCGCTGCTGCGCTTCATGAAGAAGCACATGCGGGTCACCAACGAGCTGCATGACCACCGCTTCTTCGTGCGCCAGCCGCACCCGGTCAGCGGCAACCCGGTGCTCTGGGCCACGCCGCTGTTCTTCGCGCTGATCCTGGTGGAGTTCGCCGACCTGATCTTCGCGGTCGACTCGGTGCCGGCGATCTTCGCGATCACGCAGGACCCGTTCATCGTTTACACCAGCAACATCTTCGCGATCCTGGGCTTGCGCGCCCTCTACTTCGCGCTGGCCGCGGTGATCCATCGCTTCAAGTACCTGAAGTACGCGCTGGCGGTGGTGCTCATATTCATCGGCTGCAAGATCTTCTACAACCAGATCTACGGAAAGATGGATGCGTGGATCTCGCTGACGGTGACGTTCAGCCTGCTTGCCGCCGGCATCCTCTACTCGCTGTGGAAGACGCGCGAGGCGGCGCCGCCGCCGCCGCCGGACGCGTCCGCCGCCGACGGGTCCGGCACGCCGCGCTCCGGGCCGCGCGCGGCTGCCGCCGCTGCCAGTGCCCGCTCCTGACCGCCACCGAAGGACATCGCCATGAGCCTGCACACCGACTCGATCACCCGCTACGTCACCGACAGCCCGGCCGCCATCGCGCGCGCCGTGGCGCTGACGATGATGGCCGACGCCAGCGTCCACCCGAAGGAACTCGACGCGCTCGACGCCATCGACCTCTACGCCAAGCTCGGCCTGACGCGCGAGGAGTTCCTCGGCGTGGCGAGCGAGTGTTTCGCCGACGCGATGCTCGACATGCGCGCCCGCGACCGGCTGACGCTGCTCGACGACGCGCTGGTCGACCGCATCCTGGCCGACGTGCAGGACCCGCGCGCACGCGAACTGGCCTACCGCGCGTCAGTCGCGCTGCTGCCGGCCGACGGCCGCCTCAACGACAGTGAACTGGCGGTGCTGCAGCGGATGCTCGACACCTGGCGGCTGCCGCGCGCCACGGTCGAAGGCGTGCTGAGCTGACGGCCTCACGGCACAGGAGAACGACATGCATGCACGTCAGCTTCTCGCACCGGTGTGGGTCGTCGCCGTGGCCGGCCTCGCGCTGTGGTCGCTGCTCGCCTGGGGCACCGGCGCGCTGCTCAGCGGCAGCGGCGACTGGATCAGCACCCTGGCCACGGCCGCGCTCGAGAGCGCGCGCCTGGAGGCATGGATCGACACCGGCGCCGGGTGGGCCGAGCGGCTCGGCCTCGTTGCCGTGTGGGCGCTGTGGGCGCTTGGCAGCATCGGCCTGCTGCTGACCGCGATCTTCGCCACCGTGCTGCTGCGCCGACGCCAGGCGCTCGACATGGTGTAACCCCGCAGACGCGCCCTGCCCGTACGGGCATACGCCTTGCCGTTTTGCGTCGTCCCCGGTGTGCCGGGGGCGGTCGCGCGCGCTCGCGTGTGCCGCCCCGGATGCCCCGAAAAGCCGGTCCACCCGCCACTTCACTCACACGCAGGAGACTCGCAATGAACTTCATCACCTTCCGCCGCCACGGCGGGTCGCATCTGGCACCGGCCGCACTGGGCCTGGCGTTCGCGGCTGCGCTGTCGACCGCCGCGCTGCCGGCGCACGCCGACGCACGCGGCGAGACCGCGCAGAACCGCCCGTTCGTCAGCGGCGGTGTCAGCATCGAAGAAGCCCGGGCACTCGAACGTCAGCGCAACCAGTACCGGCTGTGGCTGGTGACCGCCGACCGCGGTTCGGGTGCATGGCTGGCCGGCGCGCAGGCCGTGGTGCGCGACGGGCGCGGCGATGTGGTGCTCGACACCGTGCTCGACGGCCCGTACCTGCTGGTGGATCTGGCGCCCGGCCGCTACACCGTCGACGTGCGGCACGAGGGCCAGTCGCAGCAGCACAC
>ERZ1066117.1447-NODE-1447-length-11727-cov-45.890764_pt1 | contig 11727 bp, 12 predicted proteins | sample MGYA00382764_ERZ1066117 | MGnify/ENA primary metagenome ERZ1066117 (study PRJEB33369, sample SAMEA5778347) | biofilm metagenome | biome: Industrial cooling water; feature: Water cooling tower basin; material: Biofilm | place: United Arab Emirates | collected...
CCGTCCATCGAACTACGTGATCACTGCGCCATCCCTCAGCGCGGCGCTTCTCACCTGGCCCTGGCTGCTCGCCGTGGCCGTGCTCGTGGGCTTCGCCCTCGGACGGCTTCGCACGGTGCCGTCCAGCGAGGTCGCGCGAGCGCCGGCCCCGGTCGCCGTTGCGGACGCCCCGCCGCCCACGCCCGTCTCCGCCGCCCACGCCCAACCGCCAGACTCCCCTGCCCTGCCGACCTTCCAGGAGGCGCTGCTCGCCGCTCGACCGGCGCTTGAGCGCTGCGCTCGACAGGCGCAGGCGCACATCTTCGTCGAGCTCGCGGTCGCCGCCGGCGACACGTCGATCCGCGAGCTCACCCTCCTGAACACCGGACCGGCCGCCGAGTGCGCCCGCGGGATCCTCGGCGCGCTGCGCTTTCAGCCCTCGCCCGCGGAGGCCGTCTCCGAGGAGTACAGCCCATGACGCTCGTCCTCTCCCTCGCACTCCTCGCCGCGCCCACCGGCCACGATTGCACCGTGGGCGACCACGCCTGCAAGGCCGTGCAGTTCGACCAGGCCGCCGCGCGCGCGACCGACCCGGCCCTGAAGGCGCAGCGCCTGTATCTGGCCCACCGCTCGTACCTCTTCCTGTACCGAAAGACAGGCGACCCGGCCGCGCTGTGCAACGCGCGGGCGCGGCTCGACGAGGGCCTCGCCGTTCGTCCACGGCCCACGGAGCTCGACGGGCCGCTGCGCACGTCCGAGGCGGAGCTCCGTGCGCGCGAGGCGGCCGCGAAGATCGACTGCACGACCCAGCCCCGGCCGACCTCGTCGAAGGTGCTCGTCGCCCGCAAGGCGACCCCACCGTCCGCATCACCCATGGAGCGCAGGGCGCCGGTGCCCGTCCCCGACACGTCCTCTCCTCCGCCGACCAGCCGCGCGCCGGAGCGCCTGCTCCTCGACGCCCCCGAGCCCCCTGCAGCGCCCCCCGGTGAGCTCTTGCCAGTCGTGCCGACACGTCGCAGCAGCCCCCAGCCTGCACCCCCCTCGCCGTTCCCGAAGCGCCCGCGCCGCCCTCCGGCGCGCATCGCTGGCGGCTCCCTGTTCCTCCTCGCCGGCGCCGGCCTGGCCGTAGGCATGGGCGTGAGCCTCCACCAGCGTGCCGTGGTCGTCGGCAACTTCCGCGACCTCGAGGCCCGCCTCGACGCCGCCGGCCGGGACGCCACTTCCGACGAGTACGCCCTCGCCGACGCCTACAACCAGCGCTACGGCCGGCTGACCCTCGCCGCCGGCATCACCGGCGCCGCCGCGATCGCCAGCACCGTCGCCGGCGTCGTCCTGCTCGCCACTCCGCCCCGGCGGTCCCGGATGCTCGCCCTCCCGTGGGCCGGCAGCCGCTCGGCCGGCGTGGCCCTCCACGGACGTTTCTGACGCGCGTTTTTGCCCAGGAGAGTTATCCTGCATGTCGATGCTCCGGCCGCTCCCCGCCCTGGTCCTCTGCGCCGCCGCCTGCACCTTGCCCGGCTACGAAGGCTTCACCTCGTTCGAGCCCGAGGGCGGCAGCACGACCGGCACCCCGCCGACGCCCGACGACCCGCCGACGACCGGCAACGGCATCCAAACCGTCACCGGCGCCGACCCGGGGACCAGCTCCGGAGACGGCTCGACCGGGCTCGACGAGACGACCGGCGAGCCGCTCCCCCCGCCGCCGGCGATCCTTGGCCATACCCTGAGCCCGAACCCGCTCACCGAGCTCGGCACGATCGCCGTCACCATCGTCGCCGAGCACGCCGAGGGCGTGCGCATGCAGGTCGACGGCGGCGACCCCGTCGAGCTCACGCCGGCCCCCGAGGGCTTCACCGGCGGGATCCCGATCTACTCGGGCCTGTCCACGGGACCCCACCACGCGACCTTCGTCGCCTGGCGCGGCGATCAACAAAGCGAACCCACGCAGGTCCCCTTCGAGGTCGCCCTGCCGCCCCCGGGCGAGGGCTACGTCTGGGAATCGGCTGACCTGATCGGCCAGGGCGCCGTGGCGGCAGTCGCGGCTCTGCCGCCCGGCGACGGCACTGCCGTCATGGTCGAGTGGGGCACTTACTACCCCGGCGGGCAACCGCGCTGCTATCTGCGGCGGCGGGACGAACTCGGCGCCTGGGGCCCGGGCGACTTCGTGGAGATCAACCCTGGCGTTCACTGCATGGCGATCGACATCCAGGCCCAGCCCGACGGGACGCTCTACCTACTCGCCTCGCGCAAGACCGGCAACGATCCTCGCTGGTGGCTCGGCCGGATCGGGAGCTGGGACATGGTGGCCGCACCTGAGAACCTCAGCGCAGGCGACCCGGGCGACATCGCGCACGCGCTCGCGCTTGGCGAGGACAAGGTCGCGGTCTGCGGCGCACGGCCCGTCCAGAACCCCATCGACAAGCTCGACGCCGCCGTGTGGGTCCTCGGCGATCCAGTCCGACTGTACGACTACAACAAGCCCATGATCGATCCTCACTCCATCGATGAGACGCTTCGGGACTGCGCCTTCGACGGGTCGACTCTCGTCGGTGTCGGTGATGCCTATGGATGGCACGAGGGAATGATGGACCCCAAACGGCGGCGTCATCTTCAGCTTCGCCTCAACCTCGACTCCGATACCTTCACGTCACACGTCGGTGCCGAGCTCGGCGCCGCACAGCAGAGCGGAGCGAACGCTGTGGCGATCGATCCGAGCGGGCTCGTCGTGACGGTCGGATATCTGTGCGACGATGTCTGCAAGCAAAAGTCGTATCTATGGGCTCACACTCCGGACGGCGATCTCGAGTGGTTTGCCCCCCTTGGCGCCGACCTCGCCGCACCGCTCGACGTCGCGGCAAGCCCTGCAGGATATTTTGTCCTGGCAGGCGCGGTCAACGAGGGACCGTGGTCGTCGAAGTTCTGGATCGGGGCCTTTTTCCTCGGCGAAATTCCGCCCGCCTGGACGTACGTGCACGATGGCTCGCCCGGGCTTCCTTACGCCAGTTCGGTCTCGGTGAGCCCTTCGGGCCACATTTACGGCGCAGGGGTCGGCAAAGATGGTTACCCGGCTCTCACGTACATCTCGCCGTAAGCGAACTCAGCGCGGAATGAATTTCGAGCACGCCTCGATCGCAAGGTCCGTAGCAGCGTCGAAAGCGGGGCCATAGCTCGGGTCGAGGGCGTATCCGACCGCGCGGAAAGGGAAATACTCGATAAAGTCGCACGCACGGTTGTTCTTCTGTGCGTCGCACCACTCGAGGCTCGGCGGACCGATGTAGAACATCACGATCGAGTTAGGGTCGCCGCCCTTGGCGTCCAGCACCGCCTGGGCCCACGAGGCCGGCGTGCCGTCGGAGTCGACGTCGTACAGCATGTTCGTCACGAACGTGACCACGAGGAGTGCGTCATCCCGTAGGAAGCCCTCGTTGCAGCCGCCGGAGCCCGTCAGTTCCGGGCTCACCGCCGCCGCGAGGGCTTCGGGGACGAGGTAGTACCCGCTCGCGCCGACCTGGGCCAGGCAGGCGAACGTCTCCAAGAAGTTGGGCTGCCCCTTGGCGATGAAACGCTTGCCTCCCGCGACGTCGCACGGCTTGTTCGGCGCCAGCCAGCCAGCATTGAAGACGACGCCGGCACCCCAGGTCTCGTCACACGGCGACAGCTTGTCGAGCATCTCACACGGATAGTCGTCAACCCCGCACTGTTCAGTGAACGGACCTGGGCACTCCGCGTTGCAGTCCATGCCGCCCCAGTGAGTGTCGCCCTTGGTGACGAGGATGTGGTAGTCGAAGTTGGCGAACTTGCTCTCGATGGCGGAGAAGAAGTCCGGGATAGCCGCGACCAGACGTTCATGGATCGTCCCATAGTCCTTGTACGGAATCCCCATCTGACCGGCCCGTGAGATCACGAACAGGAAGTCGATCTTCCCCTTGCACCCGACAGGCTGCAGGTCCCCAACGTCCGCGCCGTTGCCGACGTCGAGAACCAACGTCGTGCTCCCGGAACCACCGGCGCCGGCGCTGTCACCGGTGCTCGTCGTATCCCGCTCGACACTCGTCGTGCCCGTCGAACTTGCGGTCGTCCCCGGCGCAAGCGACGTGACCATGGGCGGGTCTCCCAAACTCGCGCCCTCCCGCGGTCCGCAGGCGAGGACGAGGACCAGGAAGACATGAGGCCGCCGCATGATGCGCGATTTTACACCACCGCCAATCGGCGCGTTCCGCGCCCATGGCCGGCACGAGCGATCTTGCGCGCGACCAGTTGTTCGAGCGCCATCCCCTCCATCTCCTCGAAGCAGGAGACCCTGACAGGTTCACCATGGCTGACGACGACGCGGCCTTCCGCACCGAGCTGACGCAGCAGACCTACGACCTCACCCGCGAGGGCCCGCGCGCGGCCCCGCCGAAGAAGCCAGCACAGCCTGCCCCGGTCCCTGCCATGCCCACGCACGACGCGGAGCACACCGCCCTCGGGCTGACCGCCGAGCAGGCCGCAGCGGCGTAGCGCTTGTAGACCTCGCCGTAGGTCTCGGGGTCCTCGCGCAGGAGCGCTACCATCACGCGGCCGAGCGCCTGGGCGTGTTCGATGCGCGTGTTCTGCTCGTCGGCGCTCGTGCGGGCGTTGCGGTGTTGGTGAACTCGTCTTCGAGGTACTGGAACTCGGCCTTGAGCGACGCCACGAGGTCGTCTTCGCCCTCCTCGTGGAGGCGCCAGACGGCGAGCGCGTCGTGGAGGATGCGGTTGACGATGGCTTCATCGTCCTCCCGCCAACGCTCGCCGTTCGCCTTGCGGTAGCTCTTGGCGGCCTCGATCAGGCGCGCCCGCCATATGCGCGAGTTCACGGAGTTCGAGACCTGGGACGCGTTCAAGCCTCGGCACGGTGTGGCGGCCGACGTTCACCTTCGATCCGCTGTCGGGCCTGATGGTCAGCGCCGACGACGGCACCGGCACGATCCCGGTGAGCGACCTGTGCCTCTATCCGCGGCACCAGGGCTGCTACATCTCGATCCGCTACTCCGGCAACGGCGCCGGCGGCGGCAACTTCCACATCGTCGAGCCGACCACCGGGCAGGCCCTCGTGGCCGAGACGAACCTGACCGCGGTCCTGTGGTCCAAGGTCCAGTTCGTCAGCCACGACGACATGATTGCCCTCGAGGCGGCGCCGAGCGTCGCGGGGGCGAAGCTGGTCGTCGACATCGAGCTAGCGCGCGTGCAGCCGGGCAACCGGCTGGGCGGGCGCTACGCCGGGGGGCTGTGACGATGGCCGGCATCGTCCTCGACCGCCACCGCGTCGCGCTGCTCATCGAGCTCGCGGCGCTGGAGCGGAGCGCGAAGGGGCCCGAGCGCCTGCTGCGCGAAACCGACGTCTCGCTGTTCGTGAAGGCTGCGTATGACGACGCGTCGGATTCCGCGCGGGCCGCCTTCATGGAGAAGGTCAGCCAATTGCCGACCAGCAATTGGCCGTGGTCCGCGGTGCAGACCCTCGTCCCCCGCGGAGGTGGGGGCAACGCTAAGGACCTGGCGCTCGGGCCGGTGGCGTCGTTTCCGGCGGCACCTGCGGCGCTGCTCTTGCTCCGTGGACAGGTCGACACGTCGGAGGTCGATCCGGGCAATCGGATCCCCACGCGGGGCAGCCTCGACGGGGCGCTCTGGGAGCCCCTGTATAGGGCGCTGGACACCTGGGACACCCGGACTCTCTCCGCGATGGTCGGGCCGCTCGGGTGGGTCGTCCCCGGCAGCGAGGCCGCGGCTTCTCCCACGACCGACGGGGCGACCAGCGGCGCGTCCGCCGACACGGGAGGGCCTGGGGTGACGACGGAAAGGTCGCCCGACCTGCCCCAGCCCACGGATGGCGACAAGCCTCCGTTGTGGATGCACCCAGCCGCCCTCGTGGGCGGCGCGGCGGCGATCGCCGTCGTCACTGGCGTGACCGTGTACGCGGTCGCACGTCGCGGCCAGGGCGCGCTCGAACGTGAACTCCGTCGCCAGGCGGAGGGCACCGAATAGAGCCCCGCGCGCAACTCGGCGCGGGGCATCCCCCTTCCCCCGGATTTCATCATGGCCACTTCCGACATGCTCGCGTGTTACGGCGACGCTGCGGCGCTCGCGGACCTCGTCGGCGACTTCGATCTGCGGTCGCCCGCGGACGCGACCGCCTGGTACCGCCTCGAATGGCAGGAGATCGCCGAGAGCCTGGGCTTTGCCCAGCAGCTCGCCGCGGCGCTCGGCCCCGTTCGCAGCGTGCGTGATGACGGCGCCGCGGTCCGGCGCGCGGGCGTGGCGGCGTTCGCCAGCTTCCTCCGGCGCCAGCCGGCGGCTCTCTCTGCGGCCCAGGCTGCTGCGCAGTCGTCGGTGCTGGGGGAGCTCGCGTCGCGCGGGCGGTCATCCGGCGCTCTGTGGCGCGTGAGCGTCGATCCGACCACGCTCGACGGCGGCGCGTGCTTCCGCGACGGCGATCGGATGCAGCGCGCCTTCTACCCTGACACCGCACCGGGGTACTTCGGCGACGGCTGGCAGGGCCCGACGCCGCGGGCGGACAGCGCTTGCGGCTGGACAACGCCGCTCGTCCTCCACCTCGGGACGTTTCCATTCGTCTACAGCTCGCGCATCGACGCCGCGCCTGCGGGCCTGCGGTGGATCGGCCCGGCGACGTTCCCGGCCCTTGAGGCGATGCAGGTGATGGCGAGCATGATGGAGCCGGCCGTCAACGTGCGGCAGGACGCGCAGCAGGTCGCCGCGATCGCCGAGCACTTCGAGGCCCACACGGCGCCGATGGTCGCGCGCCTCCCGGCGTTCCAGCCCGGTCGCATGAAGCCCGGGGCGCTCTACCGGCGCGGTGGTTTTCTCTACGTTCACCACGGGAGCCTCGCCGTCGCGGGCCTGAGCGGGCCGCGCGGCTACCTGCCCGCCTGGGCCTACAACTTCATCCGGCGCAGGTTCGCGGTGTTCTTCGCCGTCCGCCGAGCGACCTTGCGCGCGCTCCCGTCGCTCGCGCGGGACGTGCAGGAGTTCGCCCGCGCCTCGACCGACGCGTGCCTGCGGGCCCACGCCCAGGAGGGGGGTCCCCGTGCAGATTGAGGTCGGCAGCGATCGGTACCGGGAGATCTTCGGGGACCGCTTCGAGGATCCCTTCCAGTCCCGGCTCCCAGGGTTCGACGTGCTCGTGTCGGCGCTCTCGGACCCAAGCATCGACCCTGACCAGATCGAAGAGATCCGGGACGGGATCGCCCGGGCACGCTCGGACGGGACAAGCGTCCTGATGAGCCTGGGATCGCAGGACTTCCTCAAGATCTCGCAGTACGCCCTCAATCGAATCGTTCGCCAATACTCAGGCGGCCTTTCAAAGCTGAGCGCTGGGATCCCGAGCTATCTGGGTCAGGCGTTCGAGATCGTCGCTCGACAGGGATGGGAGTTCGGGAGCGCGATCGCGGACGACACGCTCGATGAGTTCCTCATCGAGTCCGCCTGGGCGGGGGGCATGCAAGCCTTGGGGGCGATCGGCCCGATCGGCAAGATTGCTGCCGCGATCGCTGGGTTTGGGCGCGAGATCTATCGAGCCTTCCAACAGCGCGAGATCCGGAAGGACATGCAGGCGAGACAGCGACAAGCCGAGGCGTTCTCGCGCATGCCTCCACTCCAGCAGAACCGCAAGGAGACCGACGACTGGTACCTGAATTCGGTCGTCCTCACCTCCATGGAGACCGGCAACTGGACGCGGCTGTTCTCGCCGCGCTTCGACCCCACGAAGGAGTGGCGCGGCATCGAGCGCAACGGCGGCTTTGCGTTCGCGCCCGGGAACCGGATCAAGGGGTCCACGGACGAGTTCGGCCGCGAGGTCGAGGTCTTCGAGACCGCGAAGGACAACGGCGTCGGGATGGTGCCCGGGCTCGACTTCATCACCTCCGTGGTGCAGGTTTCGCTCGACCCGATGTCGCCTGTCATGGACGGTCCGCGCAAGGGCAGCCTCGCCAACCAGAATTGGCCGATCAAGCCCTCCATGGTGCAGGACGTCGGCAAGTTCTACATCAACACCGGGCGCCTGTGCGCGGTGGCCTGGTCGTGGGCGACCGTCCCCGACGCGTCGCCGCACCTGTACAAGATCGACGTCGGGCTGCCCTCGCCGCTTCGCCTCGGGAGCTTACACGCCAAGTGGTCGTCGTACTGCGCGCTGGGCCTCGACTACCTGCGGAAGAACGCCGACGATTGGGAGAACAACGCCGGCAAGGGGCGCGTGCTCTCCGGCAACCTCGAGTACCTGTACGGGAGCGCGATCGCCTGCGCGATCGGCACCTGGACCTGCACGTGGAACGGCGGGACGACCCTGCACCCGACGTTCCGCCAGTTCGCGCCGGGGTTCGAGCGCGAGCAGATGAACTCACTGGCGAACATGCACCCGGACGCATGGCTCGGCTGCGTGATGCCGCCGCAGTACACGGCGAAGACCGGTGAGGGTCAGCCCTGCCTGCGCAGCCTCTACGAGACGCACATCCGCCCGGTGCTGGTCGAGGTGCGGCGCCGTCAGGAGTATTTCCTGCGGCACTCACTCGTGTGCGCCTACGTGCGCGAGGGCTGGGACTGCTTTCAAGACCCGAAGATGCTCGACCTGCTGCGCAAGCAGCGGCAGCTCCTGCTCGTGCATCCCGACCGGCACCTCGTCGTGCTCGACGACGTCCCGAACGAGGAGCCGTTCGACGGCGGCGATTTTCGGACCAAGCTCATCGCCTCGGGCGTCAAGCGGCGGCCGCCGTTTCTCGCCGGCGGTGGCGGACGCGGCACCAAGGGGCCGCCGGGCACGCTCGAGCCGACCGATGCGCCGCCGCCCGTGGTGCCGCCGTCGGAGGTGCCGATGCCGTTCGCCGGTGCGGCGGGACGGTGCGGGCCAGCGTGCCGGGAAGACAAGGCGCGGGTGCGACAATGGACGATCGCCGCGGTCGGCGGGACCGCCGCGGCGGCTGCTGGCTACTACCTGTGGAAGCGATCGCGGAAGGAGATGGGGAGATGAAGTGGGCCGTGGAACACGTCAAGATCACGCTCCGAGACGCGGACTCGGGGCAGACCGTCGTCGTCGAGCAGGAGCCGAAGCACACCGCCGCGTCGGAGGCGAAGACGAAGGCCAAGGAGCCGGCGGAAAAAGACGCCGCGCCGAAGAAGGAGGCGGAGCGTGGGCCCGAGAAGGAGGCGGCGCCAAAGGCGAAGACGGCCGCCAAGCGGAGCAAGGACGCCGCCAAGACGGCGGCCACGCCGAAGCCGCGCAAGGGCTCGACGCTCCACTGGAAGCCGATCCGCGACCACGAGTACGAGGGGATCGGCGCGAAGTCCGGCGAGGGGATGTTCAAGATCCTGCACGCGAAGAACACCCAGCACGCGCTGTTCTATGACGTGATGGGCGTCGACTCGCAGCCGCTCGCGTGCTTTCGCAAGCTCGAGAACGCGAAGGCACGCGCGCAGGAGTACCACGACAAGGGGGTCGAGCTCATCGACAGGAAGAGCGAGCAGATCCGGAACGCGTGTCCTATCGACGCCCGCGCCGCGGACGATGACGACGGCGCCGCGGCGAAGACGGCGCCCGCGAATGGCGAGGCCGCGAAGGTCGCCGAGGCCGAGAGCGACGCGGACTACATGCAGGCCCTCGAGTCTGTACTGGAGAAGCAGCTCCATGGACATTAAGGCCCACTACGAAGCGATCGCGGCGATGCTCATCGCATCGCCTCCTTCCGGGATGTCTGCGGCCCAGGCTCAGGCCCTCGTCACCCGCGAGCGGCCGCGGGTGCTCGCGGAGATCATCCGCAGCGCCCGCGGCCACGCGTTCCAGATCGCAGGAGACTGGTACGTCGACAGCGGTCTGCTCGCGGCCGCGGCCGCCGGCGACGAACTCCTCGCGCGCAGGAACGGCTATGACGTCGGGCTCGGCGAGGCTGTGGTCCGCCTCGACAGGGTCGCGGCCGCACAGTGCGTCCCCGGGCAGCGCGGGTGCCTGTACCACTGCGAGGGCCCCGAGGCCGAGGTCGCCGCGCTCGTGCGGCGCTGGACCGACGCCGGGCACGGGGTGGCGATGCCGGGCCTTTCTGCCTGGCCGAAGAGTCAGCCGCGACCGGCGGCCCCGGCGTCCGCTTGCGGGGGCACCTGCGCGTGCCGCAAGTGCCAGGAAGGGAGTGAGGACGCATGACGACTGCCGCCACGCCCGCGATGAACGGGGCCAAACTGCTCGAGCTCATTCTGCCGGCCTGGCGCGCCGTGCTGCCGCCGCACCGCGCCGGAGAGCCCTTCGATCGCTTCCTCGCGCGCAACCGCGGCAAGATCGAGACGATGCTGACGCGGTTCTTGGAGAAGCGGGCGGCGCTGCGAGCGGCGTCCGTGTCCGTACCCGGGCCGCGCGCCGACACCGACGACGCGCCGCCGGAGTGGCACACGAAGGCGCGCCGCACCCAGGCCAACCTCGCGGCGATGCACCTCATCGCCAGCGCACAGGGTCGCGCGCTCACGGCCGAGGAGCGGCAGATCGCTGAGGCGTACAGCGGATGGGGCGGCCTGTCGATCGAGGAGAACCTCGAGAAGTTCCCGGCCGACTTCAAGCCGGACGCGTTCGCGCTGATCCACGAGTATTACACCGCGTGGTTGATCGCGCGGGCGATCGCGGAGGCCGTGTGCCCGCTCCTGCCCCAACTCGCAGGGTTCGACGGCGTCGTGCGGGCGCTGGAGCCGAGCGTCGGGATCGGCCGGCTCGTGCGCCCGTTCGACGCGAGGCGCTGCCTCGAGGTCGAGGCCCAGGGCAAGGTCCGAGAGATCCGGTGGACGGCGATCGAGCTGTCGCCGGTGAGCGCGCGGATCTTCGCCGCGGTGCGGCCCGACGTGGAGCTCCACCAGACGCACTTCGAGCGATGGATCGCCGAGCACGGACCCAAGGTCCAGCACACCTACAACTTCATCATCAGCAACCCGCCCTACGGGCAGCGCGGCGACTTCGCGGCCGACGACCCGCACCCGGACTATCAAGAACGCGCGGCCTATGCGTACTTCATGCGCCGGTCGCTCGACCTGCTCGCGCCCGGCGGGCTGGGCGTGTACATCGTCCCCGCGGGCTTTCTGTCCGGGGTGACGAACAAGCCGCTGCGGCAGCGGATCTTGCGGCGGCATCATCTCGCCGCGGCGTTTCGCCTGCCGAGCCGCGACGAGCGCGGGCGCGAGGTGTTCCCCGGCGCGCACAACGTCGTCGACGTGGTGTTCTTCCGGGCCCGCGGCGGCGAACTCTCGCGCCTGGACGACGCCGACCTGTTCATCGCCGATGGGGAGTACTTCACGCGACACCCCGAGTACATCCTCGGCCGCGAGGAAGGTGCGGCCAGCGGCGAGGATGACCTGACTAAAAAGCCACGTCACCGCTACGCCGTGATCGGCGACTTCAAGGGCCTGCCCGCGCTCGAGGAGCGCCCGGTGTGCGAGTCGTGCGCGCTGCGCAACGTGCCGCGGCTCTCGGCCCTGCGGCAGCAGTCACCGATCCGCGCGATCGACGCCGAGGTCGAAGGGCTCGATCCGGGCCTGGAGTTCGCCGTGTCGCTCGGGCGGCGGTTCGACCAGTACATGCGCCTGGTCGCGGCCGACGACCCCGAGGCGGCGGACCTGTGGCACGAGCTCCGCCAGGCGCTCCTCGACTTTCAAGGCGGGTCCGAACTGCGACCCTACGCCGGCAACCCGTGGATGTTGTGTCGGGTCGCGTTATCCACGTGATCTTGGGTCGCGATCGAAGCGGGGTTTG
>ERZ1066117.1449-NODE-1449-length-11721-cov-7.469398_pt1 | contig 11721 bp, 6 predicted proteins | sample MGYA00382764_ERZ1066117 | MGnify/ENA primary metagenome ERZ1066117 (study PRJEB33369, sample SAMEA5778347) | biofilm metagenome | biome: Industrial cooling water; feature: Water cooling tower basin; material: Biofilm | place: United Arab Emirates | collected...
CGCTGGTCTTCCGCGGCGGCTGGAACACCGGCTTCCGCGCGCCCTCGCTGGCCCAGGCCGGCGCGGGCACGACGGCCGCGTCGTTCACCCTGCCGTGCACCGCGGGCAGCGAGTTCTTCGCCAACTTCTGCGGCTCGCGCACGGGCTCGCCGACCATCTTCAGCCAGGTGCTCGCGAACCCCGACCTGCAGCCGGAGACCTCGGAAGCCTGGAACCTCGGCGCCGTGTGGTCGCCGGGCGCGCGCACGACCTTCAGCCTCGACTACTGGAACTTCGACCAGGAGAACCTCGTCGACGTCGACTACCTGAGCCTGCTGCGGCGGGCGCTGGCCAACCCGTCGCTGATCTACACCTTCGTCGACGGCAGCCGTCCGCGCCCCGTCGACGCGGAAGGCATCGAGCTCGGCAGCGGCACGGTCGGACGCCTGTCCACGGGCGAGGTGTTCGCGCGCCTCGGCAACATCGGCCTGCAGCGCACGAGCGGCTGGGACTTCAGCGCCAAGCACGGCCTCAGCGACGACCTGTTCGGCGGCACGCTCGACCTCAGCGTGGACGCCACCCGCGTCAACTCCTTCGAGCGCTCCGAGTCCTGCTCGCCCAGCGTGGCGCCGACCCGCGGCGAAGGCGCCTGCGTCAACGGGCTTCGCCTGGTCGAGCTCAACGGCGAGTACCGCTACCCGAAGTGGCGCGGCACCGTGGCGCTGGACTGGCGCGGCGGGCGCACCGACATGGCGCTGTGGGCGACCTACGTCGGCTCGTACTTCGACGACTTCCGCATCGACCCGGAAGCGACGCCTTCGACCCGCGTGGCCTCGTGGACGACGCTCAACGCCTCGTTCGGCTGGGACATCGACGAGGTGCACCGCGTGTCGATCAACGTCAGCAACCTCACCGATCGCGACCCGCCTCTGGCGCTCGCTTCGCGGGCCGGCGTCGACACCTTCAACCACGACGCGATGGGCCGCTACGTCACGCTGAACTGGATCGGCCGGTTCTGATCGGTTCGGCCTGAGCACCGCGAACGGACCGCCCACCGGCTCGCCGGTGGGTCCGGGGCACGGATGCCCCCCTCCTCCTGCGATACCGTGCGCCGAGCGCGCGGGTCGCCACACCGCGCTTCGTCGCACTCCCACCGGACGCTCCGATGACTTCCACCGCCGCGCCCTCGCGCGCGCCCGACACGCTGCTGGTGCTGCTCGCCGTCGCCCTCGTGCTGGCGGCGATCGTGCCCTTCGTGCCCGCGGGCCTGTTCGCGCCCGGGCAGCCGATGTCGCTGGCCAGCTTCCAGCCCGGCGAGTCGGCGCTGGGCCTGCGCCTGTTCTCGAGCAGCGCCGAGCACCCGGGCCTGCTCAATCTGTTCTTCGACGGCTTCACCTCGGGCAGCCGCAACGGCGCCGCCATCGGCGTGATCGCGTTCGTGCTGACCGTGGGCGGCGCCTTCGGCCTCGTGCAGGCCAGCGGCGCGATCGACAACGGCCTCCGGCGCCTGGTCGCGCGCTTCGGGCATCGGCCGCGCCTGCTGCTGGCCGTGCTGTTCGTCGCCTTCTCGACCGGCGGGGCGGTGTTCGGCATGGGCGAGGAAACCATCGCCTTCCTCGCCCTGCTGCTGCCGCTGATCCGGCGCCTGGGCTATCCGCCGGAAGTCGGCGTGATGGTGACCTACATGGCCAGCCAGATCGGCTTCGGCACGTCGTGGATGAACCCCTTCAGCGTCGCCGTCGCGCAGGGCATCGCCGGCGTGCCGCTGCTGTCCGGCGCGCCCTTCCGCATCGTGATGTGGACCGCGTTCACCGCGGTCGGCCTGGCCTTCGCGCTGCGCTACGCAACGAAGCATCGCCGTATCGACGCCGACGACGGCGCGGCGGCGCGCACCGACGGCGCCGGCGGTCCGCGCCTCGGCTGGGTCGACCACGCGGTGCTGTGGGCCACGCTGGGCACGGTGGTGTGGATCGTCTGGGGCGTGACCGTCGCCGGCTACTACATCGCCGAGATCGCCACGCAGTTCTTCGCGCTCGGCCTGTTCGCCGGCGTGGTGGCGGTGATCGGCGGCCGCATCAGCGCGAACGGCGCGGCCCAGGCCTTCACCGACGGCGTGCGGAGCCTCGTGCCGGTGGTGCTGGTGATCGCGGTCGCGAAGGGCATGCTCGGCATCCTCGGCGGCAGCGACCCGCACGCGCCGTCGGTGCTCAACACCGCGCTGTACGCGATGGGCAACGCCATCGCCGGCACCCCCGAGCTGATCGCCGCGTGGGGCATGCTCGCCGCGCAGTCGGCGTTCAACTTCTTCGTCAGCTCCGGCTCCGCGCAGGCGACGATCACCATGCCGCTGATGGCGGGGCTGGGCGAACTCGTCGGCGTCAGCCGGCAGATCAGCGTGCTGTGCTTCCAGCTGGGCGACGGCCTCACCAACCTCGTGATGCCGACCTCGGCCGCCATGATGGGCGCGATCGGCGTGGCGGGCCTCGGCTGGCTGGCCTGGGTGCGCATCATCTTCCGTTTCATGCTGCTGCTGATGGCGATGTCCGCCCTCACCGTGGCGATTGCCGTCGGGGTGGGCTATGTCTGAACTGATCTGGATCCGCGATGCGGAGCTGATGTCGCCGCACCCGGCGGGCCGCGGCGACGTGCTGATCGCGAACGGCCGCGTGCTCGCCGTCGGCGAGGGCCTCGACCCCCGCGGCTGCGGCGTCGCGCTGCGCACGATCGACGCCGCCGGCCACTACCTGTGCCCCGGGCTCGTCGACAGCCTCGTGCACTTCGGCGGCGGCGGTGGCGAAGGCGGATTCGCCACGCGCATGCCGCCGCTGGCCGCCACCACCGCGCTCGCGGCGGGCGTCACGACGATGATCGGCGCGCTCGGCACCGACGACGTCACGCGCAGCCACGCCGACCTGCTCGCCTGCGCGCGCGCCCTGGCAGCCAGCGGGCTGTCGGCCTATGTCCTCACCGGCTCGTACCAGGTGCCGCCGGTGACGCTGACCGGGAGCGTGCGCGGCGATCTCGCCTTCATCCCGGAAATGATCGGCCTCGGTGAAATCGCCATCGCGGACCATCGGGGCTCGCAGCCGAGCGCGGCGGAGCTCGCGCGGCTCGCCTCGGACGCGCGCGTCGGCGGCATGCTCGCGGGCAAGGCCGGCACCGTGCTGGTGCACGTCGGCGAGGCGCCCGAGGGCCTCGCGCTGCTGCGCGAGGCGAGCGCGCGATGGCCCGTGCCGCTCCGGCAGTGGCATCCCACCCACGTCAATCGGCACGCGACGCTGCTGGCCGACGGCTTCGCCTTCGTGCGCGACGGCGGCAGCATCGACTTCACGACCAGCAGCACGCCGGATTTCGTCGCCGCCGGCGAGGTCCCCGCGGCGCGGGCGCTGGCCGAGGCGCTGGCCGCCGGCCTGCCGGTCGAACGCATCACGCTCAGCTCGGACGGGCAGGCCAGCCTCCCGCACTTCGACGCGCAGGGCCGCCTGCTGTCGCTCGAGGTCGCGCCGATCGGCAGCCTGCTGGGCAGCGTCCGCGACGCCGTCGAGTCCCACGGCGTGGCGCTGGCCACCGCGCTGGCCGCGGCCACCTCGTCGCCGGCCGCGATCTGGGGCCTGCCGCGCAAGGGCGGCATCGCGGCCGGCATGGACGCCGACCTGATCCTGCTCGACCGCGACACGCTGGCGCTGCGCTGGACGATGGCGCACGGGCGACTGTGAATGGCGGCCCGCGCCACGGCCGCTGAACGAGGCGCCGGAGACGCGGAACTTTAAGTACGCATTCACTGCCGCGGCGGATGATGGGTGGGCCCCTCCAGAGACCGCCGCCATGCTGCGCCGCACCGCGTTGTTCGCCCTGTCGTCGCTGCTGCTGAGCGGCTGCGTCACCTATGAAGTCGTCGAGCGCCGCGTCTACCACGCGGACGGCAGCTACACCCGGATCTACGACCCGCACCAGGACGGCCGGCGTTACGAGGATCGTCGCTACGACGATCGCTACGGTCCTTACGACGGTCGCCACGATCGCTACCGCGACCGCCGCTACGAGTACGACCGCTACGACGGCGGCTGGGACAACGACCCCTACGACCGCTGGTTCTACGGCTGGCGCGGCGACGGCTGGCGCTACGGCAGCGGCATCGCCTATGACCCGTGGTTCGGCTACGGCGGCAGCACCGTCACCATCATCTACGGCAACGGGTGGCGCGGCAGCCGATGGGGCAGCTCGTGGCACCGGCCGTCGTTCGGCCCCTCGTGGTACGGCCCTTCGTGGTACGGCTCGACGTGGTCGAGCCCATGGGGATGGCATCGCCCGTGGTCCGGCTTCGGCCCGTCGTGGGGCTACGGCCCCGGGTATGGCCACGGCCACGTGCCGTCCCGGCCCCGACCCCCGAGCCCGGATCCGATCCAGCCACGCGCCAAGCCCATCGCCCGCAGCGTCGGTCCCGACGTCGTCCTTCCGGTGATGTCCGGGCCCAGCATTGGCGGTGAACCGATCCGCGCCTTGCCGAGCCAGCAGCGTTGGGAGGAACCGACCACGCGGGTCGGCACGCCGGCGCCTGATGCCTTGCCCGACCCGCTCCCGCTGGAGAAGCCGGGCGCGGCGTGGATCGAGCCGCCGCGCGAAGAACCCCGCTTCGAACAGCCTCGCTTCGAGCAGCGCGACGAACCCCGCTTCGAACAGCCCCGCTTCGAGCAGCGCGAAGAACCCCGCTTCGAGGAACCCCGCTTCGAGCAGCGCGGCGAACCCCGCTTCGAACAGCCCCGCTTCGAGCAGCGCGACGAACCCCGCTTCGAGGAACCCCGCTTCGAGGAACCCCGCTTCGAGGCCCCGCGGGACGAACCGCGCTTCGAGGAATCCCGCTTCGAGGCCCCGCGGGACGAACCGCGCACCGAGCCGGTGATCCGCGAGGACGTGGAGTAACGCCCAGCGGCGCCACCGGCGCCGCTGCTATGGTTCGCGGGTCGTTCGCCAGGAACGCCCGCCGTGCCCCACCCTCCGCAGCCCGCCGCGGCGTCGATGCGCCCAGCCACCGCCACCCGGGACTGGCGCGGCCGCGGCGTCGTGCTGCTGCAGTTCACGCTGGTCGCGTGCATCGTCAACAGCCTCGCCCTGCAGCTGCCGGGCAGCACGCCCTTCCTCGTGGGCAACATGGCGGCCGTCGCGGTCGCACTGCGCTTCGGCTTCGCGCTGAGCGTTCCCGTCGCGGCATGCGCCACCGCGATCACCGGCGACGTGCAGTGGGTGCTGCTCGCCGTGCTCGAAACGCTGCTGGTCGCCCATTGGCGCGGGCGGGCGTGGCCGGCCCTCACGCTGTGGTGGCGCGTCTGGCTGCCGTTGTCCCCGCTGGTGGCGTGGCTGACGCTGCCGCGCGGTGCGGACGATCCCGTGCTGTGGGCGCTGTCGATCGCCGTCGTTCTGGCCACGGGCCTGTGCTCGATCGTCGGCGGCCGGCAGCTCGCGCAGGTGACGCGCTCCCGACGCCAGCGGGCGCACCAGCCGATGGCGCTGCAGCTCTCGGTGCAGCTCTCGACGCTGATGGCGGCGCCGGCCACCGTGCTGGTGGCCCTGCTGCTGCAGTGGCTGCACCAGCACGACCTGCAGCGCAGCGCCATCGTGCTGGACGCGCGTGCGCAGCGCCTCGTCGACGACGTGGCCGGGGCCATCGCCGCGCATCGTGACGTGCTCGCCTTCGCGGCGCGCCGCCTGTCCGAGGGGCCCGCCCCGGCGCAGGCGACGGCCGTCATCGCGGACGCCACGGCCGCCGTGCCCGGCTTCCTGTCGCTGCTCGTCACCGACGCCGATGGCCACGTACGGGTCTCGATCCGTCGCGGCCAACCGCCCGATTCCCGTCGACGGACCGTGGCCGACCGCAGCTACTTCCTCGACGCGCGCGCCAGCGGCCGGCCCACGGTCACGGCGGCCTTCCTCGGGCGGGGTCTGGGCACCGACCCCATCGTCGCGGTCGCGGCCCCGCTGCGCGATGCGCAGGGGCGCTTCGCCGGGGTCCTGCAGGGCTCGCTGGCGCTCGGCCAGCTGGGCCGCATGCCGCGCGACATGCTGGACGCCGAAGGCTTCGGCTACGTCGTCACCGACGCCACCGGGCAGGCCGCGGTGTCCAGCCTGCCGGACGTCCTCGTGCTCGCACCACGCGCCGAGGTGGAGGCCCATCTCGCGGGCCGACAGGCCGTGCCGTGGTGGGCCGCCCGGGCGTTCCCGGCGCCAACGCTGGGCTTCGACGCGAACGGGCTCCATCTCGTCGGACGGCGGAGCTCGGACACGCTGGCCTGGTCGGCGCACGTGCTGCAGCCGATCCGCCCGCTCGCGCGGGCCCAGACGCTGCGCTCGCTGATCGCCGCGGTGTTCGTCCTCGCGCTGATCGGCGGCCTGCAGCGGATCGCGCGGCGCTTCGCGGAGGGCCACACGCGCGGCTTGGCGGCGATCGTGGCCCGCCTGCGCGGGCTGGACCCGTCGATGCGCGGGGGCTCGCTCGACGTCGCCGTCGACGCCACCAGCCTCGAGCTCACCGAGCTGCTGCGGGACTTCGAGGCGGCCGAGGCCCGGCTCCAGGCGATGCACGCCGCGCTGATCGAGGCCTCCGACCAGCAGCGCGCGCTCAATCGCGAGCTCGAGGCCCGCGTCGACCAGCGCACCGCCGAGCTGCGCGATGCGCTCGCCCGCGCCGAGCACCTGGCCGCGGCGAAGTCCAGCTTCCTCGCCAACATGAGCCACGAGCTGCGCACGCCGCTGGCGGCGATCCTCGGCTATTCGGAGCAGGGCCTGCGCGACGAAGCGGGCACCGCGGAAATGCGCCGCTGCCTGCAGACCGTCGTGCGCAACGGCCGCCACCTGCTCGAGATCGTCAACGACGTGCTCGACGCCAGCAAGATCGAGGCCGGCCAGCTCCGCGTGCAGCAGCAGCCGATCGCGCCGCTGCCGCTGCTGGGCGAAGCCATCGAGCTCCTGCGTCCGCGCGCCATGGAAAAGGGCCTGCAGCTGCTGCTCTCGGCCCACTGGCCGCTGCCCGCGCAGGTCGCCGCCGACCCGCTGCGCCTGAAGCAGGTGGTGCTGAACCTCTTGAGCAACGCCATCAAGTTCACGCCGTCCGGCCTCATCGCCGTTCGCGTTCGCGCCGATGCCGACGCCCTGGCGTGGACGATCGAGGTCGAGGACACCGGCATCGGCATGGACGCGGCGCAGGCCGAGCGGGTGTTCCAGCGCTTCGAGCAGGCGGACGAATCGACGACGCGGCGCTTCGGCGGCACCGGCCTCGGCCTGTACATCTCGCGCCAGCTCGCGCGCCAGATGGGCGGCGACCTCACGGTGTCGAGCACGCCGGGCGTCGGCAGCCGCTTCCTCGTCTCGCTGCCGATCGGGCTGGACGCGGCGTGGGTCGATGACGGCGAGGCCCTGCCCGCCACGGCAATGCCGCTGGCCGAGGCCAATCCGCGGCTGCGCGGCCGCGTGCTGGTCGTCGACGACGTCGACGACCTGCGCCTGCTGCTGCGGACGCGCGTCGCGGCAACCGGCGCCGAGGTCATCGAGGCCGCGAACGGCCGGGAGGCGCTCGACGCGCTGCGCACCGGGCGCCCCGACCTCGTGTTGATGGACATGCACATGCCGGTCATGGACGGCCGCGAGGCCGTCGCCCGCCTGCGCGCCGACGGCCACCAGCTGCCGGTCTACGCCTGCAGCGCCGACGTGATGGAGCAGGACGTGGCCGCCTTCCTCGCGCTCGGCTGCGACGGCGCCCTGGCCAAACCGATCGACGTCGGCGCGCTGCACGCGGTCCTCCGACGGCACCTGCGCGGTGCCGATGCGGTGGGCGCGGCGACTCCGGACGACCCGCTGGCCGCGGCGATGGCGCAGGTCCGCCAGCGCTTCATCGCCCAGGCGGCCTCGGAGCAGACGTCGCTGGCGCGGGCCGCCGCCGCCGGCGACCTCGAGGCGCTCCGCCAGCAGGCGCATCGCCTGAAGGGCAGCGCGGGCACCTTCGGCTTCGCCGCCGTCAGCGACGCCGCCGCGGCGCTGGAGGTTCTGCTGGGGCCCGCCGCCGACGGAGTGGGCGCAGGCGCGAGCGCGTCCGCCTCGGCGCCGGACGAGCGCCTCGCCCAGGCCATCGCGTTGCTGGACCGACACCTGGGCGGTCTAGACTGAGCGCCCGATCCACCGCGAACCGGCCGGCCCCGTGACCCCTCGACCGCTGACCCACATCCTCTGCGCGGACGACGACGCCGACTTGCGGATGATCCTCGAGGTCGCGCTCGGCACCCTCGGCGGCTGGCGGGTGACGCTCGCCGCCGACGGCGAGGAGGCGCTGGGCGCCGCGCGCGAGCAGCGCCCCGACCTCGTCCTGCTGGACGCCTCGATGGCGGGCATCGACGGCCCCGCCGCCCTGGCGCTGCTGCGCGCCGATCCGGCGCTGTCGGCCATCCCGGTGGTGTTCGTCACCGGCCACGCCTCCGAGAGCCAGCGGGCCGAATGGATGCGGCTCGGCGCCGCCGACGTCATCGCCAAGCCGTTCGATCCGACGGCGCTGCCGGGCCGGATCCGCGAGATCTGGGCCCGCGTGGCGGGCTGACCCCCCGGACGGCAGGCAAAAAAAAGCCAGGAGCTCCCCCCGGAACTCCTGGCTTACGTTCCTGCCCTCCTGGCTGCGACGCTCTCGCGCGGCGGCCACGCCCCCCGGCGCTGGAATTGGCTGGAACGGCCTCATGATGCCCTAACGTCAACCGCCGCGCATCACGGATTTGTCAATCGCCGTCAAACCGTGTCGCCGCCCTCACTCTCCGCCCGGGCGGCGCCTCAGCCCCGCGCCGGGAGGGTGAAACGGGCCGCGATCTCGGCGAGCTGCGCGGCCTGGTCGCTCATCGATTGGGCCGAGGCGGCCATCTCCTCGACCAGCGCCGAGTTGGCCTGGGTGGTCTGGTCCATCTGGGTCACGGCGTGGTTGACCTCGCCCAGGCCCTTGGCCTGCTCGACCGTCGCGGCGCTGATCTCGCCGATGATGTCGGCCACCTTCTGCGACGAACCGACGATCTCGCTCATCGTCTGGCCGGCGCGCTGCGCCACGTTGGCGCCTTCGGCGATCTTCGCCACCGACTCGTTGATGAGCTGCGCGATCTCCTTCGCCGCGGTCGCGGAGCGCTGCGCGAGCGCGCGCACTTCCGCCGCCACCACCGCGAAACCGCGCCCCTGCTCGCCGGCGCGCGCGGCTTCCACCGCGGCGTTCAGCGCCAGGATGTTGGTCTGGAAGGCGATGCCGTCGATGGTGGTCGTGATGTCGGCCATCCGCCGCGAGCTGTCCTCGATGTCGCGCATGACCCGGACGACCGCCTCGACCGTCTGGCCGCCGTCGCCGGCCACGGCCGCCGCGCGCGTCGCGATCTGCTTGGCCTGCTGGGCGTGCTCCGCGCTCTGCTTCACGGTGGCGGTCATCTCCTCCATCGCGGCCGCGGTCTCCTCGATGCTGGCCGCCGCCTGCTCGGTTCGGCGCGACAGGTCCATGTTGCCAGAGGCGATCTCGTTGGCGGCGTCGGTGATCGAGCTGACGGCCTGCTGCACCTCGCCGATCGCCAAGGCCAGCGCGTCCGCCGTCGCGTTGGCGTTGCTGTTGAGGTCGCCGAAGCTGCCCATCATCTGCGCCTGCGAGCGCACGGTCAGGTCGCCCTCCGCGAGGGCGGCCATCGTCGCCTGCACCTCGCTGAGGGCCTGCGCGGTGAGGTCCATCAGCGAGTTGAAGATGCGGGCGAGCTCGGCGTAGCGTTCCTCGCCGTCGATGACGTCGACGCGCGCGGTCAGGATGCCCGCGGCGGCCTTCTGCGCCACGTTGCGCAGCTGGTGGCGGAAACGCGTGTCGGCGGTGCGGTCCTGCCACTCCAGCGCGGTGCCGATGCGCTCGCCGCCGGCGCCGAACATCGGGCTGGCGGCCAGCTCGAAGTGCATGTCGCCCATCGTCAGCCGCGCCTTGTGCGTGGCCTTCAGGCTGGGAATCAGCTGGCGCTGGTGGGCGGGGTCGCGATGGAACTGGTCGAAGTTGCTGCCCATCACCTGGTCGGCGCGGAAGTTCGGCAGCCGTTCGCGCATCGCCGTCTCGCCGTCCTTCAGCGTGCGCTGGACGGCCGGGTTCATGTAGACGATCACGCCTTCGTTGTCGGCGATCATCATGCCGCTCGTCGCCACGTCCAGCGCGTTGCGCACGCGCGCGTTCTCGGTCGAGATGGCGCGCTCGCGCTCGATGCGTTCGCGCAGCTCCTGCTGCATCCGGGCCAGCGCGCGCATCAGCTCGCCGAACTCGTCCTCGCTGCGCGCCTCGATGCGCGTGTCCAGCTTCAGCTGAGCGATGTTGCGGGCGGCGCGGACCGCGTACGTGGTGGCGCCGATGGCTTGCGCCGCGACGGTCCAGACCACGAACGCGATCAGCCCGATGATCACGCCGAGGAAGGCCGCCTCGACCCAGAACACCCGGCGGGCCGCCGCGCCGTTGTCCTGCGAAAGCCGCCCGAGCTCGGCCAGCATCGCAACCTCGAGCGCATGGTGGGCCCGGATACCGGCGGTCACCGCGTCGTAGTAGGCCCCGGCGCCGTCCGGGCCCGTGGCGGCCTCCCCGGCCAGCAGGGCATCGATGGCGGCCACCGCCTCGGCGAGGCGCGCGTCGCTTTCGGCCTTGGCCGTTTCCAGCGGTGCTTTCAGTGCGGGATTGATGGCCATGGCCTTGCCCAGCTCGCGATCGAACTGCAGCAGGTAATCCTCGATGCGATGCTCGAGCCCGACGATGCGGCCGCGGCGCTCCGGATCCGCCTCGTCGGCACCGAGCTGGACCACGCCCAGACCGCGCGCTTCGGCGAGCGCGTCCTCCAGCGCGGGCCCGACGGTCAAGCCCGCGAACATCAGGTGGTAGCTGTCAACGAACGGCGTATACGAATAGCCCGACTCGTCCCGCACGCGGTCGAGCACGACATCGAAAGCCAGGATCACCGGGGCGAAGGCCTCGATGTTCTCGCTGGCCGGCACGCCGTCCGCGGCGACGCGCGGCGACAGCGCCGCCCACGCGGCCTCGGCCTCGGCCAGCCGCGCCGCGGTGTCGGCGAACTGCGGCTTGTCCGCCACCGAGGCCTTCAGCACGCCCACGGCGCGATCGACTTCGGCGAGCGCGGCGGCGCGCGCCTCGGCACGTTCGGCCGCACCGGTCGCCACCAGCGCGTTGAGTCCGCGCGCCTCGCGCACCTCGACGAGCACGTCGAGCACGGCACGAGCCGCCGGCGTGCCGAGGATCTCGCCCTCGGCGACGGTCCACTGCCCACGCAGCTGGCTCAAGGTCTGCCAGCTCGGAATGGCGATGGCCACGAGGCCGGCGAGGCCCAGCAGCAGGAACTTCGATCGGACCGATAGCCGGCCCAGCCCGCGCGAAAGAACGTTCATCCCCACTCCCCGGAACGATGGATGCAATCGATGTGATTCGCCGGCCATCCTCACCGATTCCTCGGGCCAGGAGCGTGCGGTTTGCAACATTTTGGCGACCGTCCCGACGGCGCCCTCCCGACGCCGCCGCCTTCAGTCGGACCAGTCAGAACTCGGTCCACTCCCCGTCGCTGTCACCGCCACGCGCCTTGGACGCTGGTGCCGCGGGCTTCGGGGCCGCCTTCGGTGCCGGGCGTCCGGTCGACGCTGCCGGCCTCGCCGGCGAAGCGGCGGGAGCGGCCGGCTTGGCCGCGGCCCGCGCCGCGGGCGCACGGACGCTGCGGG
>ERZ1066117.1452-NODE-1452-length-11711-cov-5.944406_pt1 | contig 11711 bp, 8 predicted proteins | sample MGYA00382764_ERZ1066117 | MGnify/ENA primary metagenome ERZ1066117 (study PRJEB33369, sample SAMEA5778347) | biofilm metagenome | biome: Industrial cooling water; feature: Water cooling tower basin; material: Biofilm | place: United Arab Emirates | collected...
TGCTGCATGCCATCTTCGCCCAGGAAAATGTACGTGGGTACCACCGCAGCTTTCGTTTTTAGAGCCAGCACCGCAGCTCCCACCGGTGTGGCCGCGGGCATCCCAAAAAAATCAACAAACCGGCTTTTCACCCGCGTATCCTGATCAATCAAAATCGCCACCGTGCCTCCCGAAAGCAAGGCTTTGATCAACCGCAACGTTTCTTTGCCTCGCTCAATGGCCACCGCTCCATAGGCGTTGCGGTAGTCCCACAGCAACTCATTCAGGCGTTCGTCCTTCAAACCCGTGCCAATGATGTTGGGCTTTAGCCCCCGAAGGGCCATGTTGGTCACTTGTAAATCAAAGGCTCCCAGGTGGCAGGTGAGAAAAATGACTCCTTTGCCTTTGGCAAACGCCTTCTCATAGTTATCCAATCCTTCGGTCACCAAAAACTTCTCGAGATCGGCCAACGATTTGACATTGATGGAGCGAAGGATGTCTCCGGCATTTTTTCCCAGCATCACAAACATCCGTTTGCTCATGGCCAATATCTCGCGCTGCGATTTCTTTCCGGCATAGGCCATGCCCAAATGAACGATGGCGCGTTCGCGGGTTTGCCTGGCAAAAGAATACGCGAGCTTTCCCAGGCCGCCACAGAGCGACAGCCACCACGTGCGCGGCATGGCGTTCGAAACAACGATGAGCAGCCGCACCAAGTAATACACGGCTGTATACTTGGCTTGTTTCCTAAACGGTTTGGATCCGTGCATTCGCGCAAAGATAGTTGATTGCTTAACTTTCGCGCCACAAGGGTATGAAACGACTGCTGCTGATACGCCACGCCAAATCCAGTTGGGATGACCCCACCCTACCCGATTTTGACCGACCGCTGAACAAACGTGGACAACGCGATGCGCCCCGCATGGCACAGCGTTTAAAAGAACGGAGCATTCACCCGGATGTGCTCATCACCAGCCCGGCCGCACGGGCACTGGCTACCTGCCAAGCCATGGCATCGGTCATGCGCTTCGAAGCCCAACGGATCCACTACGAGCCCAAACTCTATCACGCGGACGAACACCAATTGCTGGCGGTGGTGCAATCCTTGCCGGACTTGCCCGATCAAGACGAAGTGGTTTTGCTTTTTGGCCACAACCCCGGGCTGACCGATTTTGCCAACCGCCTTTTCTCGGTCGACATTCCCAACATTCCCACGGCCGGAGTGGTGGCCGGTGAGGTGCGCGTGCTGAAGTGGAAAGACACGGAGTGGGGCGATGGCCGTTTTGAGTGGTTTGATATACCCAAAAGCAAGGACGATTAATCTGAACAACGGACTATCGCGGCAAGAACCGGTACCGATCAGAGTTCCTTTATGAGATCGATGGCCCGTTTTTTCAGGAAGCCCACTTCGCGAAAGCGATAGCCCAATACCAATTTGAACACCGAAGTAGAATTGCTGTAGCGGATGTCTTCGACACGCAGGTTGCGCGATTGCAAGCTGAAGCCCATGCCCCCAAAGAAACGCTCGCTGTTATACCCCACGGCCAACCGGACAACGGCATAGCTGTTGATGGAGACCCGGTTCACTTCCGTGCCGCCCGGCAACTGCACATACACCCAATTGTGCGCAGGCCCAAACCCGAGGGTGCCGTTCACCAAAAACTTTTTGTAGATGTAGTTGTACGAATAGCCGGGGGCCAGCCCAAAGGTGGTGTAGCGCATGCGCACGAAATCGGTGTCCACGTCATTGCCACTGCGCAACGAAGAGTCTCCGGAAATGCGGAATGAATTGACCGTGCCAATAATCATCCAAGAGCCGTGCCGCTGGAGTTGCTGTTCGGCATAGTTGAAAGACGAGCGCAGGGAAAAACGTTGTTTGTCAAACACGTAAAACCCGGAGAGGCCAAAGTTGCGCGACTGGATGTCGGCCCGTTGCGGAAAGCCCGTGGGCGAAGCCAGGTTGGGATCATCGAGGTAAAAGCCCTCGTACCGCTGCCAATACACATCTGCACCCCACGCCTTGCCAAACACGTTTAGTTGCACATCGCGTGAGTCGGTGGTGCCAAACTTCTGGGTGCTCGCTTCATCTTCCGGCACGGCAAAGGCCAGTTCAACGGCTATCTCAAAAAGATAAAGACCCACGCCCAGGCTGGTGCGCCCATTGGGCCGGTACCGTACCACTTCGTTGGTGCGGATGTTGCGCGCATCAAATCCCAAACTCCGGCTTTTGATGACACCCCACACGCTAAAGTGATCGGGGAACTGACGGATGTAGCTTGCCCGTATCGAATCAGACGGGGCGTGATGGGCCACGGTGTCTTCCTGTGCGTACAACTTCGCCCCCACCCAGATCAGCACCAAGAGACAACGGAAACGCATCAGAGTATGTATTCGCTCAGGTCCTTGCTCTTGACCAGGTTTTGCAGTTTTTCTTTTACCAGTGCCCGTGTGATCACGATGTGCGCAGCTCCGGACAGCCGGTCGGGCACATCAAACAAAAATTGGTTTAGCAATTTGCTCATCACCGTATGCAGCCTTCGCGCCCCAATGTTCTCGATTTCGGCATTGATCACAAAGGCCGTCTCGGCAATTTCCTCCAGGGCATCATCGGCAAACTCGATGGTGACGCCCTCTGCGCCAAACAGCGCATCGTATTGCTTGGTCAACGCATTTTTGGGTTCTCGCAAAATACGCACAAAGTCTTCGCGTCAGGTTGTCCAACTCCACACGGATGGGAAACCGCCCTTGCAACTCCGGAATCAAATCAGAAGGCTTGGAGATGTGGAACGCCCCGGCCGCAATAAACAACACATGGTCGGTTTTGATGACACCGTATTTGGTGTTGACCGTGCTGCCCTCCACAATGGGCAGCAAGTCGCGCTGCACGCCTTCGCGGCTCACATCGGGCCCACCCCCATTTTTGCGCGAACCGGAAGCGATCTTGTCTATTTCGTCAATAAAAATGATGCCGGCATCTTCGGCCCTGCGGATCGCCTCTTCTTTCACCTCGTCCATGTCAATGAGCCGGGCGGCCTCTTCTTCCAACAACAGTTTGCGCGCTTCCGATACGGTCACTTTTCGTTTGCGCGGTTTTTTGGGCATCATACCGCTGAGCATTTCCTGCAGGTTGATCATCGAAGCTTCGTCCATCATGCCTGCGCCAATCATCCCCACGTTCGGATTGCCCCCTTGCTTGATCTGGATTTCGATTTTGCGGTCTTCCAGTTCCCCGTTGCGTATCTTCTCACGAAAGTGATTGCGGGTGCGTTCGTTCAGTTCTTCATCCGAAGTGGGCGTGGCCTCGTCATCGCTGGCCGGAAAACCCACCGGCCGTGCGGTGCTGGCTTTCAGCGGGGGGATCAGCGCATCTAAGATGATTTCTTCGACAGCCGCAGCGGCTTTCTCTTTTACCTCCTCTTTTTTGCGCTGCTTCACCATGTTCACCGATTGCTCCACCAGGTCGCGCACCATGCTCTCCACATCGCGGCCCACGTACCCAACCTCGGTAAATTTCGATGCCTCTACTTTGACAAACGGGGCATCGGCAATGCGGGCCAGCCTCCGCGCAATCTCGGTTTTGCCCACCCCGGTGGCACCGATCATCAAAATGTTGTTGGGCACAATCTCGGCTTGCATCGGAGCCGGTGCGTGCATCCTGCGCCAGCGGTTGCGCAGGGCAATGGCCACGTTGCGTTTGGCCTCGTGCTGCCCGATGATGTATTTGTCCAACTCGGCAACGATTTGTTGGGGTGTTAAGAAAGAAGCGGGAATCATGTTGCAGTTTTGGGGCTTTTAGGCGTGGAGCACGGGCTTTGATTCGGTGACCACCAACTCCAATGCCTGTTTCACTTTTTCTTTGGTCAGCGCTTTTGCCAGTACCTGGTCAACCGTGTCTACATACTGGAAGGTCAATCCCCGCAGATAGGTTTTTTCGATCTCATCGATATCGCGTTTGTTTTTTGCGCTCAGGATAATCTCCTTGATGCCACCGCGCTTGGCGGCCAGTATCTTTTCTTTGATGCCGCCCACGGGCAATACTTTTCCGCGCAAGGTGATTTCGCCCGTCATGGCCAGCTTGGCCTTTACTTTTCGCTGTGTAAAAATAGAAGCCAAAGAGGTGAGCATGGTGATGCCGGCCGAGGGGCCATCTTTGGGCACGGCCCCCGCGGGCACGTGAATGTGCAAATCATACTGCTGAAATACCCGGTGATCGATGCCGAGCGACTCGGCATTGGATTTCAGATATGACAGTGCCGCCATGGCGGATTCCTTCATGACTTCGCCCAATTGCCCCGAAAGGGTAAGTGCGCCTTTGCCGCGGCTGATGCTCGACTCCACAAAAAGAATGTCACCGCCCACCTGTGTCCAGGCAAGGCCCGTCACCACGCCCGCCTGTTCGTTGCCTTGGTACAATTCTTCATCAAAGATTTCTGCGCCCAACACTTTCACCACATAGTCGGGGGTCACGTGCTTGATGGCCGCCTCTTCCATGGCAACGGTTTTGGCCACGCTGCGCACCACCGACCCGATTTTGCGTTCCAGGTTGCGCACGCCCGACTCGCGCGTGTAGCGCTCAATGATTTTGAGAACGGCCTCTTTTGAAAATTTGAGCGCGCTCAGGGCCAAGCCATGTTCTTTCACCTGTTTGGGCACCAGGTGCTTTAGCGCAATCTGTACTTTTTCTTCTACGGTGTAGCCGCTCAGTTCAATAATCTCCATCCGGTCGCGCAGGGCGGGTTGGATGGTATCCAACGAATTGGCCGTGGCAATGAACAATACTTTGGAGAGGTCATACTCCACCTCTAAGTAGTTGTCCATGAAGGCGCTGTTTTGTTCCGGGTCCAGCACTTCCAACAAAGCCGATGAGGGGTCGCCCCGGAAATCAGTCCGGATTTTGTCGATCTCGTCCAACACAAACACCGGGTTGCCCGACTTTGCCTTTTTGATGTTCTGCAAGATTTTGCCGGGCATCGCCCCGATGTACGTCTTGCGGTGGCCGCGGATTTCCGCCTCGTCATGCACCCCACCGAGCGACATGCGCACATATTGGCGTTGCAACGATTTGGCGATCGACTTGCCCAGCGAGGTTTTGCCCACCCCGGGCGGACCATACAGGCAAAGAATGGGCCCCTTCATGTCCTGCTTCAGTTTGAGCACGGCCAGGTATTCCAAAATACGGCTCTTTACTTTCTCTAAGCCGTAGTGATCCTGTTCCAAAATCCGCTGCGCGCGTTTGAGGTCGAAATCGTCCTGCGTGTAATCGCCCCACGGCATGTCCAGCAAAAACTCCGCATAGTTCATCGCCACGGGAAACTCAGCCGACTGCGGATTGACGCGTTGCAGTTTGTCCAGTTCCTTTTGGAAGTGCTCGGCCGCCTGTTTGCTCCATTTCTTTTGCTCGGCACGCTTGCGCAGCTTTTCAATTTCTTTGTCGGGGCCATCGTATCCCAATTCATCCTGTAGCACCTTGATCTGCTGGCGCAGAAAATAATCGCGCTGTTGTTGGTCAATGTCCGTGTGTACCTTTTTCTGAATTTCGTTTTTGATCTCCAGCATTTGAATCTCGCGCAGCATGTATTGCAGCAAGAGTGTGCCGCGGTCCGTTATGTTGGTGGTTTCCAGAATCTTTTGTTTATCGGCCACCTCCACGTTGAGGTTGGACGACAGAAAGTGGATCAAAAAGGCCGTGCTCTGGATGTTGTCCAAGGCCACTTGTGCCTCTTGCGGTATCTCGGGATTTAAGCGCAAAATTTTGCTGGCCGCATCTTTGAGCGATTGCACCAGCGCTTTGGTTTCCTTGCTCTCCAAATCAATCTGCGGCTCTATCTGTAAGTCTACATGGGCCGTCAGAAACGGTTCTTCTTGTACGGTTTGGCGGATGGCAAACCGGTTTTTGCCGTGGATGATGATGGTGGTATTCCCATCGGGCAGCACCAGCATTTTGATGATGCGCGCCACCGTGCCCACATGGTGGATGTCATCAAGGCCCGGCTCTTCGGCCTGCTTGTTTTTCTGGGCCACCACGCCAATGATGCGGTTGCCTTGATACGCCTTTTTGATGAGCCGGATAGATTTTTGGCGGGTAACGGTAATGGGAATAACCACCCCGGGAAACAGCACCGTATTTTTGATGGGCAAGATGGACAACTCCTCTGGTACCTCGCCCGGCTTCAGGTCGCTTTCCTGATCCGGGTTTATCAACTGAATCAACTCTTCTGAATCTTCCTGCGCCAAAACGCCCTGGGGTGATGAAGTAAAAATCATGGAAATGCCAATTTGACACAAAAAAGCCGTGTCTGCAATAAAAACGTTATTGGCGGCATTATGGTCAATAGCAGTGCCAACCTTTGTAATTGATGCGTAATTTGCACACATTGACCCATCCGGCACGTGGCCGGTTGCCTATGATCAAGTACTTTTTCCTTTTTGTCGTGGTTTTTTCCTTGGGTTTCTGCTCCGTCCACGGCCAGCGAAAAAAATTAAAAGGGGGTGGCGTGGTACAAGTAAACGATTCGGTCAAGAGCTATCAACAATCTGACATTTTTACCTTCCCCAACCTGCACCGCCTGCAGTTTTATACGGACGGGAGCGCCATGCAGAAGATCCGCCAACTGGAAGCGGCCGGCAACGAAGAAGCGCTCTACAACAACCTGCGGACATTTGTGAAGAATTTTGGCGTGGAAAACTTCAACCGCCATGTAAACCTGATCTGGCGGCTGGCGCGGCTGTCCGAAAAACACGGGCCTGCGGGCGAGGCTATCCTGCTGTACCGGCTGGCGCTGAAACATCATGTGGCCGGGGCCGAACTGCAAGGCTTGCGCGAACGCTATGACTCGCTGGAAACGGACAAATCCAGTTACTACGTGCCGCTGGACTACTACTATGAGTTGGTGGACTTCCGCAAAGAAATAGACACCCTGCGGCCTCCGCACGCTGTGCTCACCAACATGGGCCGCGACATCAACTCGGAAAAAGAAGACTATGGCCCCTCCATGGGCAACGTGGACTATCTGTTGCTGTTCACCAGCAAACGCAACCAACACACAGGTGCTACAGGCCGCACATTTGACGAAGACCTTTTTTATAGTGTAAAAGTGGACGGCCACTGGACGGAAGCCAAAGAATTGGAGAACATCAACTCCAACTACAACGAGGGGTCTGCGTGCCTCAGTGCCGATGGGCAAACACTGATTTTCGCGCGCTGCAATGCCCCGGGCGGGGTGGGCAATTGCGACCTGTACCAATCCAAAAAGAAACGCGATGGCACCTGGGCCGAACCCAAAAACCTGGGGCCCATCATCAACAGCAGCAGTTGGGATTCGCACCCGTCACTTACCCCTTCCGGGGATACGTTGTACTTTGCGTCCGACCGCGTGGGCGGCTTTGGGTTATCAGACATTTACTATGCGGTGAAAAACAAACGCGGTGAGTGGAGCCGCGTGCACACTGCGGGGCCCATCATCAACACGCGCAAAAGCGAAGTGAGCCCTTTCTTTCACCACCGGCACAACGTGCTCTATTTCAGTTCCAACGGACAGCCGCTCAACTTTGGCGATTTTGACATCTATAAATCCAGGCGAAGTACCGCGGGCTTCGAAGAACCCAAAAACATTGGCCCGCTGGTGAATGGTGAGGCCAGCGAATATTATTTCACCATCGACTCACAGTCGCACGATTTGTACTATGCGCGCTCCGAAGCGGACGACCCCAAAAACCTGGATCTGTTTTCCTTTCCCGTGCCCATGGAAGCGCAGCCGCTGGCCACCGCCAACCTGAAGGGCACGATCACCGTCAGCGGCACCGGAGGCCAGCCCGCCAAGGGCATTGTGTCCGTCATTGACTTGGACAAGGGCGTGGAAGTGGCCCCGCGCTTCCTGCGCGAAGACGGCACCTATAACTTTGCGCTGATCAACAAACGAAACTACCTGTTGATCATCCAGGGCGAAGACTTCTTCCGCATCGAAGAAGTATTCTTTATGAATGGCGATGTGGAGATCAACCGCGAAGCCGACCCGATCGAAAGCAAGATCGCCTTCCAATCGCTGGAGTTTGAGAATGGCAAGGCCGATATTTTGCCCACCATGCACACCGATTTGGCCAAGCTGGGGAATTTCATGCTCGATCACCCACAGGTGAAGCTGCGCATCAGCGGCCACACCGACTCGCAGGGCCGTGAAGAGGTGAACCTCAAATTGTCGCAGGCGCGGGCCGATGCCATCAAAGCGTATCTGGCAGCCGAGTTCCGGATTGACGAGGGGCGCATCACCGCCATTGGCTACGGTAGCGCCAAGCCCATTGCACAAGAAGAAACAGACGACCACCGTCAGTTGAACAGGCGTGTGGAGTTTGAGATTTTCCGATAACCGATCGTTGCATGGACACCCCGCGTAACCCCCCACCAAACCGACACGCTATGACCGCGCATAACCCGGCCATCCGCCAACCTGCTGGAACAGGGCACCGACATCAAATACATACAAGAAAGGCTCGGTCACAACGACATCCGCGCCACGCTGCGGTATTAAAGAGCGTGGCAAAATTGCAAGATTTCCGATAAAATTCTGCGAAATGCACGTGGTGATATATAGGCGTATATACGAAAGATGTGTACGCGCGATGATTTTGTAACGTACAGGCAACCAGCATGTTGCATTTTTTTGCGAGAGAAAAGTTTCGTATATCTTTGAGTTGGGCTCAATTTTTACAGGACATGAAAGCAGAACTTATTTACGTGGAATTAAAGACTGGGTACAGCGACAACGGACCAGCTTGGATTGGAAACGGGTTTTATAATCGGACTCGTAAGACAGTTTACTTCAATGGACAAGTGTTCTGCAGAAGTCAAGGTATCTCAAGTAACCACATTGACTTAGAGACAAGAGAAGAGTATTGGATTTCAGGAGTAAAGCAAAAGGGGACTGACAGACATTGGGCTGGCTCGGGGACGATAAAGATTGACGAGAGTGTAGTTGCCGACTATTTGGAGCTTAGAGGTCTAACAAGTTTGACAAAAGGAAAATATGAAATCGTAACACTCGACAACGAGCCAGCAACGGAGACTTCAAAGCATCTGGAAAATTCTAAATCAACTGACGACTTTAATGACGCACTCAGATTCAAAGAAATTTCAGACCTGACCGCCACTGAATTAAATGCTCTCATTGACTATTACGACAATCTCGACTTGACTTCGATTCATAAGAAGGCAAGAAAAGAATACATTGATAAGATAAATGAGTTGAAAGAACTTAAGAAGATTCGTGAAGTAAAAACAGCGGCCAACAAAATGCTTCTGCAATAGCGCGGTAAGGTGTAAGCTATAAGTGTTATCCTCGTTCCACGTTTGGTGTCGGGGACAGTGACGCGCTTCGAACTCCCGCCACTACTTATGCACCAACGTTGGGCGTAATTCAACCCATCCCGGAAACGAGATTGATTTCCGAAGCTAACGAGAGACCATCCGGACGACATCTCGCAGACAAAAAAATTCAGTAAATTGGATCAGTCCTTTGTAAGGCCGATGAAGCAAGTGGCGCATAATAGCCCGGGCGTAATTCTGGTTGGAATGTAAAAAGCCTTCCTGTTGTAGCAAGAAGGCTTGAGGTGATTTCAGTGGTGGACTCTTTCGAGTACCCCGTTCAGAATAATTTCATACCAAAGATACATTCCCTTGGGACATTTTTAAACCTATTAACAAAAATGTTTTATGAAAGAAAAAAGTGTGTCTATGAAAGTAGTCAACTCCCACGCAGCAGGGATTGATGTGGGAAGTCGCTCTCATTTTGTTGCCATCGGACAAGACGATGATCAAGTGAGAGAATTTGGTGCTTATAATGAAGACCTTAATTCCCTCGCGCAATGGCTTATCTCCAATGATGTAAAAACGGTGGCCATGGAAAGCACCGGGACTTACTGGCAAAATTTGTACACTGTTCTTCAGGGTGCCGGATTAGAAGTGATCCTGTGCAATGGGAAATTCACCAAGAACATCAAAGGCAAAAAGACCGATGTACAAGATTGTCAGTGGATACAAAAACTACATACCTTGGGGCTATTAAGTGGAAGCTTCCTTCCCGATGAAGCATCGGAGCAATTGAGGACTTATTGTCGCCATCGGGCTAATTTATTAGGGCTTGCTGCATCCACCACTCATAAGATGCAGAAGTATTTGCAATTACTGAACCTGCGCCTCGATATAGTTGTGAAAGACGTGACGGGGCTCACGGGCCTATCGATCATTCATGCCATCTGCAGTGGGGAAAGCAATCCAGAGAAGCTGGCTTCCCTACGAAATGGCAATTGTAAGAAGTCAGAAAAGGAAATTGCCAAAGCCCTTCAAAGCAACGGAAGGAAGGATTATCTGTTTACGTTGACCCAAGAGTACAGATTATATTTAAGCCTTCAAGAAAAAATAAAGGAGTGTGACCAGGAGATCGAAAAAATGCTACAAGAACAGATCAATGGAGATGACGAAAAGAAACAGCACTTCATTGAGAAAAAGGTTCATAAACGAGTAAACAAGAACACTCCCAAAAACATTGACATCAACCTGCTTGCCTACCAATATTATGAGGGGGTAGACTTATTAGCTATTGAAGGGGTGAGTCATGCCACAATACTTACACTGATGAGTGAGATTGGAACAGGGATCAACAAGTTTGCTACGGCCAAAGAATTTTCAAGTTGGCTCAGGTTATCGCCCAATACCAAGATTAGTGGGGGAAGGGTGCTGAGCAGTAAAGTTGCAAAAGGAAGTAACCGGTTAAAAATTGCGTTGCGCAACGCTGCCAATGCCATTGGCAATTTAAAGGATACGGCACTTTCAAATTTCTTTAGGCGTATTGCTTTCCGCAAAGGAAGGGTTTCCGCCATCTCTGCAACAGCCAGAAAACTGGCGGTCATCATTTGGAACATGCTGGTAAAGAAAGTTCCATATAGACCTGAAACTGATTATGAGTTCCTCGACCAAAAAAGAAAGAGGAAAGTAATGGAAATGAAAAAGCTAATTCATAAGTTTGATATCACACCTGACGACCTCGGATTGCAATTGAATATCAACAACTTGTGAAACGTTAGTCAGAATAATTTTCGGGAAATCGATTCCGTTGAATAAAAATAACGTAAATGAAAGGACTTACTGTCGGACATTATCTCGACATCTATTCAACAAGAAAGGAGATGCAAGAAAAAGGAATAACCAATCCGAGTGAACAGATTAAAATATTCACTAACGACCTTGTTGAGAAATTAAAGGCTCTTCCCCTGGACGAAGAGATTATTGTGAACGACCACTCATTCTTTGACAGCAAAGGGAATTTAATATCAAAGATGCCGTTGGGGTAATCTTTCTTGAAACAGTATGGACAACTATAGACGTACAAATATTTCTTTAAGTTTTCTAATTCATCAACTGTACGGTGACAAGGACTATAGGTCAGTAAAAAGTTCTTTGGACATAAAGAAATTGAAGAAGTACTATTTGAAAATATGGACTACAATCCGACTTTCAATAGCCGAGACAATCAATACTACCGACAACGCTCATCGTCAAGAACTGCTCAATTCAATCAAAAGAAATGAAGAGACAATACTGCTAGCAGAGACATTTGACGACCTTGATCAAATTATGGTGGCTACTCAAACGGAGCTAATCTTCAGGCTAATTGGTCACTTTCCGAAAAATTATCGAGCCAAGAGAGTTTTTAACAAAAGAGGCAGTTGGACATTAAATT
>ERZ1066117.1455-NODE-1455-length-11678-cov-5.643638_pt1 | contig 11678 bp, 22 predicted proteins | sample MGYA00382764_ERZ1066117 | MGnify/ENA primary metagenome ERZ1066117 (study PRJEB33369, sample SAMEA5778347) | biofilm metagenome | biome: Industrial cooling water; feature: Water cooling tower basin; material: Biofilm | place: United Arab Emirates | collected...
ACCAACTGAGCTACAGCGGCATGGAGGGTGCTGCAGGATTCGAACCTGCATTCCTGGCGAAGAGGCCAGGTCCTGCCCCGGCAGCGTTGCACTGCGTGGGAGGGCGTAGCCCTCTCTTGGACGAAGCACCCGTAGCTGAGCCATGGATGGCGAAGCTAGCTTTCGTTGCTGGATGCAACGATACAGGCTAGCCCGGCGCCGTAATACCCGTAGGCGCCGGGGCTGTCTTCTATCTCTCATCCCCCTACGGGGGTGGAGATAGGCAAGCTAGGCTAGCTTAGGGGCGAAGCCCCTTGCCCTCCGTTGCTCTTAGGGAACCTTGTGGTTCCCCAAACCCCTCCTTGCCTGTCGAGCAGTTGCGGCGTATCCTCACTGCTCTCCCCAGGCAGAATTATAAAGAGTCCCGTGAAACCTGTCAAGGCAAATTTGGTAACAAATTGTATCAGCCTTCCTGGCGCTGCTGCAAACGTGAGTGCGCACTAACACAAAAGGCGACTTTGCTACGTTAGTGCACACTAACCTTGTTAGCGCTACCCTACCCCATTTGGGCCAATCCTACCCCATTTTGGGCAAGCTGCTTCAACGATGCTGGCCAAGCCTTTGTCCCTCCTGGCAAAAAGCGTGCCAACTTTGCGCAGCCAGCCCCTGCTTTCTGCCTGCATTGCTGCTGCACCAAGACAGGGCAAAGGGCCTGCATTTTCCTCCCCTCCAGCGTAGGTGCGGGTAGCCCAGCTCCAGGCCCGTACAGGCAGGGGGGGTGCCCCCGGCCCCGCCAGCCCAGCCCGCTCGCTCGCGTGCGCTGCGCCGCAAAGCAGCGCTGCTGCGCTAGCCTGCGCTAGCCCGCTGCTGCGGTTGCGGCCAGGGTGGCTGCGATGGAGAGGCGGGACGGGACCAGCATTGCGCCCAGCATTGCCACGCTGCGGCACCTTGTGCCTGCCTGCGTCACCATGCTAGTGTCGTGCTGCGTCACATTGTGCCTACCAAGGCCAGCCACTGCAAGCAGCGTGCCAGCTGTGCATAGCAGCAAAGGCCTTGCGCATCAATGACTTAGGCCTGCTCCTGCAACTTGGCACGCCCTGTGCAAGGTATTGGGTCCGGGCATGGTGCCCGATGAGGAAGCAGCAATGAAATACCGCAAACTGGTGCAGAAGACGGAGGCAAGCCTCGCCTACATGGCAGGCCCGTCCTACGCAGCCCGCGTCATGGAAGCAGCTGCGGAGAATGCAGCCAGCGCTACGGACCTGGACGACGCTGCCGCGTTCTATGAGGCCTTGTACCTGGGCGTGCACGGCGTGCTGGAAAGCCTCAACGCCCCTGCAGCGTACTTCGACTGCATCGCATAACTCTGAAGGAGACCCACAATGAACCATCTGACCGTCGAGGCTGCAACCCTAACCTGCAGCGAAACGCGCCTGTGGCAGGCGGACGGCCTGTACCTCGTGCGCCTAGCCCGCGCCACCAGCGACGCGCTGAACCCGCACACAGACGCCAGACTGGCCGTGCGCTGGGGCGTCGAGCATGACGGGCGGATGTTGGAATGGTTCGACCGCCGCAAAGACGCCCTGCGCCTCGTGTCGCAGATTGTCCGCAGCCAAACCAGCACGGGCGCGTAAGCGCCCAAGGAGCACAACCATGCGCGATTCACAACGAGCCAAACTCTACGCTGCCGAAAGCCCTCTGCGCAACGCCTTGGTAGATGGCGATGCTGCCCTGCCGCACCTGGACACAGAAGCCCGTGTGCGCCTGCTAGTGCGCGCAGGCCTACCAGAGGCGCAAGCGCACGTTGCCGCTGCCAGCACAGGCGCATCAGCACATGCCAAGTCACTCGACACTTGCGTGGCGCTGGCGCACTCAGTGTGGACAGTGCTGCTGCCGGAAGAGCCGCTGCCTACCTTCTCCCGCAAGCGTACTCGCACGCTGAGCGGGCACCATTCTGGCGGCTATGCCGCGTATCGCGCTAACCACATTGCCATACACGAATGCAGCGCTGGATACGAGTTAGCTACAGTTGCGCACGAGGTTGCGCACCTGGTGGCGTACAAGGTAGTCGGGCACAGCAGGTTTCCGCCCCACGGCGCCGAGTTCAGAGCCGCGCACCTTATCGTGGCTAGCATCATGCTTGGGCGGGACGTAGCTGCGTCGCTCAGTCTCAGTTACAAGGCAGCGGGCCTGTACTACTGCGCCGCTACGCTGAAACACCTTGTCAACCAGCGTGACGCTGTGCGGCAGGCGAAAGCAAACGCGAAGGCAGCAGCGCAAAAAGTGCTTGCGCAGGGCGTAGCGTCGCGCTAGCCTACACAGAACACGGAGAGCAACCATGCAAAACAAGCTACTGACTCGGCCTGACCTTGTGTACTCGCGCAAGTGCTTTGAATGGGCGTGTGCCTACTCGCGGGCGCACGCTGTGCTAGCTGCGGACGCTTTGGAGCGCTACGGCGACCACGGCGCACAGGTTAGCGGCTGCGTCCGGGAGCACTTCCCTGAAGACGTTAAGGCGTCTCTACGCATACTGGCGCGGCGCGTTACGGCACATAGTAACTGCGCCTATGACTACAAGCCACGCCGCGTGCACGTCGCTACCATTCGCGCGCTGGGGCGCGCTGTAGCTGCACGCGACGGCTTCGGCTTTTACGGGCCGCAGCCATGACAGAGTACGCAACGGAGACAACGAGGGCAGCATGGCTAGCAGCTGTGCTGGCTCTGCCCAATAGCAAGCGCAAAGCGCGCTTGCTTCACCAATACCGCCAGACACTGGCGAAGTGAGGAATGACACCATGACGACATTTACCCTAGTTAGCGCTGCTTGGAACAGCGTTCTTGCGCGCGTGCCTGTGAAGGACGCATCGCGGGAATACTTGCTGGGCGTGCACGTCACGTCCCGCTGCATCGAAGCCACGGACGGGCACGCGCTGGCGCGCTGGACCTACGCGCCCGACGCACCCGACGCAGACCACGGCATTTACAGTTTCGCCAACGTCGGCAAACTGAAGCCGCGCGTGGAGTACACCTTCGCGCTGGCAGAAGACGGGGCGCGCTTGACTGGCGGCGGCTGCGCGTGGGCGCTGTCTGCCATCGATGGCGTGTTTCCAGACGCGGATCGCGTCATCCCCGCCGAGTACCAAGACGCGGACGCTGCCGCCCTGGTCGGATTCAACGCCGCGTACATGGCCAGCATCTGCCAGACGTTTGACGCCTTGCAGACGGTACTGGGCTGGAAAGGGCGTTTGCCGGAGGTGCACATGCGGCAAGGCGGCGCGGGCAAGGTATTCGTGCTGACGGCGCCTGTCGCGCCCCAGCTGCTAGTGCTGCTCATGCCCATGCGTCTCTGATTGCAGCTTATGGGCGTCCGCGCGGCGCCCATGCTGGTGCGATCCGACACCAACAAACCGAGGGACACGAACATGACCAGCATTTGGGATTGCGAAGCGCTAGTAACTGACTATCTCGATGTCGAGGTGCCGGCCTGGATTGAGCAGGACATCTGCCCGTACACGGTTGCTGCCATTGTGCAGGGTGGCTGCGCCTCCGGCGCGTACATGCCTGCCGTCACGTACTACACGGCGCTGGCAACCATGCAGGAGCATGGCGACGACGTGCTGCAGTACATTGAAGACCAGCTGGGCGAACTGCCCAGCGTGGAGGGGCAATCCTGGTCGCAGATGGCCTGCACGTACTTGAGCGCTGCCGTGGAGCTGTGGGCAAGCAGCGTTGAGGCCGAGTTAGAGGAAGCCATTGACCAGCTGGACGAGTGACGCAGCGCGTCACATTACGACGCAAGGGAGCAGAAGATGACAGAACCTACCAAAGACACGAGCCAGCCCCAGATGCGGTACGTCGAGGCCTGGCATTGCCCGGAGGCGCTTTTGCAGGAGGCCAAGCGCGAGCTAGCTGTGCGGGTGCTCATGGCCAAAATAGGCCTTGAGGCAGGCCCTGGCGCCGTTCACAAGGTGGCCTACCAAGTGCTGCTGTGCGCAGGAGTGCTAACCCATGACCAAAATTGACACGCAGGGATGGGCGGCGCTGTTGCTGCTCTGTGCCGCGCTGCTGGCACTGCCGCTGGGCTGCGTCCCATCGGACCTAACGCCTGCCACGGCAGCAGAGCAGGAGTGCATCACGGATCTTGAATGTGAGCAGGAGGGCACAGCATGACGGGGCCGCTGGGACTGGTTGAGGCCGTCATGGCCATAGGGCCGCCGCCCTGCGATGAGTGCGCACTATCGCTACAATGCGCGGCGCAGCTGACAGCGTGCCGCGATTTCCAGAACTACATCAACCAAGGGCAAGGGCTGAAGACGTGGCCAGCGGAGCGCTTCCCCAGCGCTGCCATCTACGCCGCTTGCTTCCCGGAGGATGCACCATGAAACGACTTGTTTCTATCGAGCGCAGCGCTGGCGTTGCTGCTCGCGCCTGCGAGCGCGCGGAATACTACTTTCGACAGCGGCGGATGACAGCTGCCGCTGCTCGCCTGCGCGCTGCTGCTGTCGCGTACCGCGAGGCTGCCAGCGCTGCCGATCAAGCAGCCAACCTCCTGGACGCAGGCGAGCCGGAGGCGTACTTTGACGACGGCGACGATTAGGCTTAGCTTAGCATGTCCAGGCTCTGACCCACCGCCCGTCACCCTGGCCCCGTGCCCATCAGTGGGCTACGCCGGCGTTGCCGGTTTTGGCAGGCTAGGAAGCTGCCAGAGGGGAATCCGAGTACCCGCCTACGCGCCCTGATGGGCGCTAGGAAGCAAGCTCGCCAGCGTCGCCCCTAGCGGGGCGCAAAGGCAGGGCACGGGGAAAGGGGCGGCCTTGTAACTAGAGGGTAAACACATGCACGTTTTCATTCTGAGCGAGACGGGGCGCGTTGCCATCAACCTGGCGCACGTCGAGGCGCTAGTTGTAAGCGAAAAGCCCGACGGGACCTACTACGTAGCCGCCGCTCTGCACGCGCCTGGCGGCGACGAAGTCCGGGCCTTGCGGATGGGCTTCTCAACGAAGGAAGAAGCAGAGAAGGCGCTGCAGACACTGCTGCAGCAGCCGGGCACCTCCGGCGCCGTGCGGACGTTGCAGGCATGAACGAGTACCGCATGAGCACGCGCCTGGACGCTGAGTACCCAGGCTGGCGCCTGGAATACAACGGCAACGTCCGTGAGGCATGGCGCGTCCTGATCTTGGGCAGCCCGGAGCGACAGGGGCGCCTTGCGCTACGCGAGCAGGGCGAGGATACTGTGCGGGAGCTGGATTTTAGCGCGCTAGGCTTCGGCCATGAAGCGGAAGACGCCTAGACCGCGCCACAGACAAGCGGAGCTAGTGCGCAAGGCTGGCCCGCACCAAGACAAGCGCCAACGGCGCAAACACAGAGGGCACGAGCATGAACACGAGTAACGGCATTACCCTGCAGGACCTATTCGACGCGGCATGGCGCGCGTTCATTGTCGAGGACAAGCCGCCTGCTGTCACGCGGATCGGCTGCCACTACCTGACGCCCGACGGCAGCAAGTGCGCCGTGGGGCTTGTGCTGCCTGAGGGTCACCCGGCGCAGCGGCGCACGGAGCGCTTTTCCGTTTTGGTGCGCACGTACCCAAAGCTGTGGGCAGACGACGTGCGCTCCATGCCTGACGTGGTGCTGAACCAGCTGCAACGCGCGCTGCACGACGACCTTGCCCACACAGGGCGCCCGGAGTGGGCATCAGGGCGGGCAACCCGAGAGGCAGTGTACCGCGACATTGCGGCTGAGTATAGACTGACGGTGCCAGCATGAGGCAGAACGCGACAGCTGTTCGCCTGTTCCTGGAGTCGCCCGCCTTCAATCCGGCAGGCCTGAACTACACCACGTGCCCGGAGTGCGGGCATGAGGGCAAGCTCATGGTCGGCCTGCATGACGACGGTTGCGCCTGGTACAAGTGCCTTCGCGCACGCTGCCAGCTAAGCGGTGTTGTCGGCAAGGGGCACGTTCGGAAGCCAACGGAGAAGCGCGTCAAGCCCCCGGCCCCGCTGCCGGAATGCGTGTGTACCCTCTCCGTGTACGAGGATCTGCGCGCGGACCTGGCCGAGGCTAGCGTCTTTGCAGACATGGCGTGGCTGGGAACCTTTTGCGCCGGCTGGAACCAGAGGACGGGCAGGTACGTCTACCCTATCCACGACGCGCAGGGCACGCGCACAGGCACAGTGTTGCGCGCCTACTACAAGACACCCAAAGTGCTGACCCATCGCCACGTCCGCGACGTGCCCTTGCTGGCCTGGTACAACCAGCGCGCGCTCACTACTGGCCGCGCCATTGTCGTTGTGGAGGATCAGGTTTCCGCTGCGCGTTTGGGCGGGGAGCTGGTAAGCGTTGCCCTCTTGGGCACGCATCTTTCCGCAGAGGGCGCCGACACCATCAACGCTGCTAACAGCGCACGTCTGCCTGTCTACGTTGCCTTGGACGCCGACGCAACAGACAAGGCTGCCGCCATTCGGGCGAAGCTGCGCAGCGCCTCTGTACTCCCGCTGGGCAAGGACATCAAGAACATGGCGCGCTCCTACTTCCACGTGTGGCGACGCAGCTACTTTGAGGGGCAGGCATGATAGACGAGGATGCCATCCTGTCAGCAGCGCTCTTTGACAGAGCGACGTGCGAGACGCTGGCGCCGCACATAGCTGCAGGGGATCTCTCTGCTATTGGGGAACTAATCTGGGGCGAGACGCTGCGCTACTACGCAGCAGACACGAAGGCGACACGAGCAGACCCAGCCATCCTAGCTGCTCGCGTGGAGCGCGCCCAACCGAAAGCAGCAGACACAGCGCGCGAAGTGCTGCGCCGGCTGTCGCCGGAGCTGGGCGCGCGCAACCCAGCACGCGAAGTGCTGGAGCTGAAGCGGCGCAGCGCTGGGGAAGCGCTCATGGTGGCTGTATCGCAGCAAGCAGCGCCTGACAAGGTGCTGCTTCTGCTGGAGGCGTACAGCGCCGTGACGACGGCAGCGTCTGTGCTGGAGGCAGGCAGCGGCGCCCTGCTTGACGCTGACTTGGCGGAGCTGATAACGCGCACGGAAGCAGAGGGCGCTCGCACGAAACTGTTACCTAAGTCTTTGAACAACTACTTGCGCGGCGGCCTGCTGCCAGGGCACTGCGTCGTTGTGTTCGGCCGCGTGAATGCAGGCAAGTCCACCTTCGCCCTGCACAATGCTGCAGGCTTCCTGCGCCAGGGCAAGCGCGTCTTGTACGTGGAGAATGAGGATCTGCTGGACGACACTCTGCTTCGTCTTGGCTGCCGCCTCGTTGGCAAAGACAGGGATTGGGCGCGTTTTCGGGAACTTCCTGCTGCCAGACCCGGCGCCCATGACGCTGGCAGAAATAGACCAGATGATAGACAGGCTGACGCCAGATGTCTGCATCGTCAACCAAGCGCGCAACCTCGTGCAAGGCGCGAAGGACCCTGTCTCGCAGCTGGACAACATTGCCAAGGGCTTGCGCAACATAGGCAAGCGGCGCCGTGTTATCATGCTGCTGGTGACAGCAGCGCGGGAGGGCGAGGCAGGTTACAACGGCGAGGTCAAGGACAAGGCCGTGCTGGAAATGCATGACTGCTACTCCAGCCGCACAGGCTTCCCGGCGGCAGCGGATGTCATGATTGGGTTTGGGGTAGACAGGTCGCTGCGCGAGCGAGGCCTGGCCTGCCTCTCGCTGTGCAAGAACAAGCTGGGCAAGCACAACGGCAAGACAGAGGGTATCATCTACGTGAAAACAGACTTCGACAGGGGCTTGCTGGCAGACGTGGAGAAGAACGGATGAGCGAGCCACGACGCTGGACAAGAGCAACCACGCGCAAGAACGTCGCGCGCGAAATGGCGCAGATGGAAGACGACGAGTGGGCGGTGTCGTTGCAGGTTGGCGGCTGGTGGCGCATAGCGCACGAGCTGCAGCCTGCTCCCGTCCGCACGCTGACCCCAGAGGAAATTGCGCAGGAGTACAACCAATGAACAGGCACAATGGCAAGTACGTGCGTCTGACTGGCCGCCAGCAGCGGCTGCTCAAGCGCATCCGCGAGTCGCAGCAGTATCTGCACGTCAGCGCTCCGCTGGGCTGGGACGACAGGGCGCAGGCCTTCTACCTGCTGCCTGTCAAGGGCAGCACGTACAGAAAGCCGTAGCATGTCGCAAGCTGTGGAAAGCCTGCTGGAAGCAGTGCAGGAGCGGCGCCTGCCTTGGTTCCTCTCCCCGCCAGGCCCGCACCATTACGACGGGCCGTACATGGTGCTGGACTTTGAGACAACCAATGCGGAGAAAGGCAGCCCTATTCTACGCGAGAATCGCGTAGTTGCTGTTGCCTGGTATGTTCAGGGCGAGGGCAGCATCCAGTACGAGCGCGGCAACGAGTTCAACCTGCCTGCCTTTTCTGCAGCGCTGCAGCAGCATCAGGCCCGCAGTGGGCATCTGGTAGGCCACAACATCAAGTTCGACCTGCAGTGGCTGGCGCGCTGCGGATACGACCTGCACCACTACCTCGTGTATGATACGATGCTGGGCGAGTACGTGCTGGACGGCAACGTCAGCCGCCCGCGAAACCTGGACGCTGTAGCGAAGCGCTACGGGCGTGTAGGCAAGGCCAGTCATGTTGACAACATGATGCGTGCTGGCGTCTGCCCATCAGAAATGCCGCACGATTACCTGCGTGCTCGCGCCATCCGCGACGTGAAGGACACGCTGCACATCTACCTCGCGCAGAAGCGCAAGCTGACAGAGCGGCGCCAGTTGGCTGTGCAGTACACGCGCTGCTTGCTGACGCCTGTGCTGGCCCACATGGAGCTGCAGGGCCTGCGCCTGGACAAGGCGCGCGTGCAGCAGGAATACGACAGGGCTGTCGCGGAGTACAACGAAGCGCTGCTGGAGTTCAACGAGCTGACAGGCGGCGTCAATCCGCGCTCGCCTGCGCAGATGGCGAAACTCATCTACGACAAGCTAGGATTCAGTGAGCTGACGAACAAGGGCGGGTTCCTTATTCGCGGGAAGGCAAGCAAGGCATTCCCGCTGGGCGCCCCCAAGACAGACCAGAAGACGCTGGACAAGCTGCGCGCTACGACAGCGCAGCAGAAGCGCTTCTTGGAGCTGCGCGCCAAAGTAGGCAAGCTGGACGCGCAGCTGACGAAGACTTTGACGTTCTTCAAGAAGGTAGTGGACGAGCGCGGCGGCATCTTCTATGGCCAGTACAATCAGGCTGTGACGGCAACGCATCGCCTGTCTAGTTCCGGGCGCCGCATTACGTTTGCTGACGGTACAAGCGGCTCCCTGCAGTTCCAGAACATGCCCAATGTTTTCAAGGACTTGATCCGGGCTAAGCAGGACGGTTGGCTTGTTGGCGACCACGACGGCAGCCAGCTGGAGTTTCGCGTGGCGGCCTTCCTGGGCAACGATGCGAAGGCGAAGACTAACATTCGCGCTGACGTGGACCAGCACACATTCACAGCGGCGCAGATGCTGAACAAGCCAGAGTCGGAAGTGACGAAGGAGGAAAGGCGGCTGGCCAAGCCTGATACCTTCAAGCCTATGTATGGCGGGCAGCGCGGCACGAAGGCGCAGGAGCGCTATTACGCTGCCTTCCGCCGCGAGTTTGCAGCGCTGGCGGAGACGCAAAAGAGCTGGACGTACACAGTCCTGGAGAGCGACAAGCTGCGCACGCCCTGGGGCATGGAGTTCCACTTCCCAGGCACGCGCATGAGGGACGACGGGTACATAGACAATACGCCGTCCATCTACAACTACCCCATTCAATCGCTGGCGACGGCAGAGATCATTCCCATTGCCCTCGTGTACCTCTGGCATCGCCTGTACATCAACCATGCGCGCAGCGTCATTGTCAACACTGTGCATGACAGCGTCGTGGGCGAAGTAGCGCCAGACGAGCAAGAACTGTGGCTAGCCCTTGGGCTGCTCTGCTTCACTGTGGACGTGTACGAGTACCTGCGCTTTGTGTACGACCTGGACTTTGACGTGCCGCTAGGTGTAGGCTCCGGGCTGGCAGAGCGCTGGGAGGCGCCAGGCGGCTTTGAGCGCGAGCTGAATGTGGAGCCAGACGGAACATACTGGAGCAAGGGAGACAGAGCAAAATGACAACCATCAAAGAAGGCGACTGGGTAACGCTGAATGCGCCTGTACAGGTAGTGGTCGTCGCCCCGGAGGGTGTCGGCACAGCCATTTCTAGGGACGGGTACGTGGTGCGGGCGCACATTGAGAACCTGGTCAAGGTCGCCCCACCCGAGCCTGATTGGGCCAACGTGCCAAGGGGTGCACGGGTTGAGGTGCGGGATTTCGAAGACTCGGAGTGGCACCCAGCAACCTACTTCAGCTACGCGGCTGGGGAGCGCGACCCGCACATAGCGAAGGCGTCCCGACACGGTTACTACATGGGCTGGCGCTACTGCCGGCTTGTGGGAGGCGAGCATGAGTGACGTGATCGGGCAATGCTCGGCGTGCCGTGGCGACGTGACCCACAGCCAGAGGGTCGACTACCTGGGCGACCACATCAGGCACGGCAACAGATCCGATTGCGTCCGCCCGCTGCAGGCCGAGATCGACCGCCTCACCCGCGAGGTCGAGAGGCTGCGGGAGGCCGTCAGCAATGCCTTAGACGACGTACTTTCAGACGAGGCCATGCCAGCACACAAGGTTGCGCTTCTGCGCGCAGCACTCTCGGGAGGCGAGCATGAGTGATGTAGACGGATACGATCCGCTTGAAAGTGAGGCTCGCATAGCTGATGGCAAGCTGGTCATCAGCCTGCGCATTAGCACATTGGCGCACGCTGCACGACACAGCGACTACTTTTTCCAGTGCGCTGAGGATGGCTTGAGGCTGACGATAACTGACGAGGCTGTCTTTGCGGCCTCGGTGGTACGCGCACTGAACGAAGAGGATGAGGACGGAAGCACTCCGATCACTCGCATGATTGACGCCGCTGTACAGCATGTTGTTGAGCAAGGCGAAGAAGGCGTCGAAGAAGGAGCCACCGATGAGCAATGAGAGTGGGCCGGAAATGATATGGGCGTTGCCGCCGGCGTGGCGGTCTGAGCCAGTCACAGGCAGCTGGTTTGGTGCTGTACCGAAGGATGCCGAAGGCTTCAACGCGAATAACCCGGTCGCCTACCGCCGCGCCGACCTTGTGAACGCCGAGATTGACCGGATCACCCGCGAGAGGGACGAGGCAAAGGAACAGTCAAGCGCACCTTGACAGTTGCCTCGCTTGGGGCTAAAGTGTGTTACCTAACAAGGCTACAGTGTCCACGACGGAGATACTTATGAGCGCAGGAGTTTACGAAGGTCGGGTCAAGTGGGTTGGCGCCGACAGCTACAGCAAGGACGGCGGCGTGCGCGTCAAGATTGACGGGTGCGACGAATTTTTTAACGTGCCTGGCAGGTTCGCTGCCGTCTTTCGCAAGGGCGCCGAAGTCAAGGTCAAGCTGGTGCAGAAGGGCAAGAAGCTCTTTGCCGAGAACGTGAAGCAGCTGGCTGCAGCGCAGCCGGAGGCGGAGCGGCCCTCCAGCAATCGCGCTAGCGGCAGCGGTGGCGGTGTGGACTGGGAGAAGAAGGACAAGGCCATCCAGTACCAGAGCAGCCGCAAGGACGCCATCGAGCTGGTGAGCCTGCTGCTGGCCAATGGGGCACTGCCCCTGGGTTCCGGCAAGGCTGACAGCAAGGCTGCCATCATTCTGGGCGAGGTGGATC
>ERZ1066117.1456-NODE-1456-length-11667-cov-3.797537_pt1 | contig 11667 bp, 5 predicted proteins | sample MGYA00382764_ERZ1066117 | MGnify/ENA primary metagenome ERZ1066117 (study PRJEB33369, sample SAMEA5778347) | biofilm metagenome | biome: Industrial cooling water; feature: Water cooling tower basin; material: Biofilm | place: United Arab Emirates | collected...
GTATGAAGCGTTTGTGGAGAAGAAATATTCGATCAGTTGATGTTGAAGTTGAGCAACTGTTGGCATTACCTCATCGGCCACGCGGGCTGAGGGATTGTAGTATTCATCGTAGGCCAACAGCAGCAAAAACTGATTTTGTTGTTCAATTAAAAAAGTAGCACGCTCCTGCCCACCTCCTTCATAGCTTTTCAGCTCACTGACAATATGGTCCATCAATTCCGTTTTCAGTGGCAGCTTGCTGTGCTTATCGAAGTACAACAGCACACGGTAGGCTGCAATGGACTGTTCTACCCGTTGTTTTGCATTCGGGAGTCCGGAAAGATAGTTGAGCAAACTACCGTTCTTTAATCGTTCTTCTACCAACAAATAGGTAGCTTTATTAATATCGCTTACCTCTTTGGATTGAAGCAACTGGTGCGCTTTCTGCATCACCAGGCTTTCTACGCGACTATTGGTTTTGCGCTGTGCATCATACCAATAGAAGCCTGTCATCAACACCATCGCCAGCAAGGCCATGCCCACGGCTATTCTGCGTGCGCCATATTTCATAAATGCACGCGTCACCATTACTTTGCTGGCGCTGCGCTTAATAAACTCCTTGGTATCGGCCAGTAACGCTTCGGATTGTTGTATAGACCGTTGAGGATCGTTTTTGATTTCTGAGTAGCGGTCGATCCAATACCGGTTAGGCTTGCATTGATTATACCAATTCTCGAAGTAGGTAAGCGGCCCAAGGGGCAGCAAGAAACCCGAACTTTTGCCGCTTTCTTTCCAGCGCAGCAATTGTTTTTTGAAATCAAGAAAGGTGGTGTAGAACTCAAATTCCTGGTTCGCCCACTTGTTTAATAATCCCCAGTTGCGGATCAGTGCTTCATGCGTAATGTCCAATACGCTGTCGGGCGCTAAATGCTGGGTTGCTTGTTCTTCTGTTTTATAAGGTCGAATGAATGAGTTGTTGCTTTCGCGGAAAAGATTGAGCACCGCACCCACTACCTCAGGGGTTAAGTTCGGTTGGTTGATGATGTTGGTGATCTCGGCCAGCGACATGCGGTTGCGCACGGCCCGGCTGTCATCAATTTTGGTCAGGCACGAAAACGTAAGCGCCACGATGCGTTTGGCATCCTTTTGTGTGATGGGCTGGTGGCTATGGGTTTGGTTGTAAGAGGCCCATGCGCCTTCGTACAATCGGCTCGCATGTATTTCAATGATTTTATTTAAGCCCGGTTCAGCATAAAACTTTCGTTGCGTTTCGGGCACATTCACAAACCATGCCTGGTACTTCTTCTGGTCGGTATCCGGTAAATCAGCGGCCGGCATTCCGCCCACCATCGCGTAATGGATCAAGTCCATTTCCTCATTGCCGTGATCAGCCACCAGCCAAATTTGCCGCAAGGCATGTTGCAAAATGGGAAGCTGGTCAATACCATCGGCCAGGTCATAAACCAATCGTTCAACCAGTCTTCGGGTGATTCGATTGCCGCTGAGTAACGCTGGCTCTTCAATTACCTGTTTGATTTCCTTGCGCTTCAGGCGGGGCACAAAAAACTGAGAGAATCCGATGTACTCGGGCAACCCGCGAAAGGCCGAACACTGCCCGATGTAATCCGAGCGCATCGTACACACCACATAAACGGGCAGATGGCGGGCAAGCGCGAGGCGTGCGGTTTCCAACACCAGATTCACCACCACCTGCGAATCCTGCGAGGGGGTTTCGTTTTGATAATTTTCCGGGTTGGTAAAGAATTCTTCAAATTGATCAACAATGATTAACAGATTAGCGGCACCACGCACTTTACTTTTTCGTTCAACATCGGGCAATGACTTGAACGTGTCGTCAGTCTCGTCAATGAAAAAAGGCGAATTGGTGTATAGATCAATAAGCGATGAATACCCCCTGCGCAGTTCCGTTTCAATGGTATTGGGCTTCACACCAAATGTTTTACCTAATGCGGCCGCCATGTTTCGCACAGGCGTTCGTTCCGGCCGGAAATCGCTTACTACCCAGTTGGTGTACCTGGCTTTGAAAAAGCCTGCGCGGGCATTGGGAATAAGACCCGCATAGATCAAGGATGATTTGCCCTCACCCGAGGCGCCCGTGAGCATCAAAAACTTATTCTGCTCCAGCAGCTCCGCCACCTGGTTGATTTGTTCATCACGCCCCTTAAAATAGAGAGACTCTTCTTCCGTAAACGAACGAAGTCCGGTGTAGGGGCAAATGTTACTATTTTCAATCATGTTAAACGCACTTCAATGTTCACCTGTTTTATCTCACTGTTCGAGATTATCATTCCTACGATAAATTTCTTCACCTCACTAATTCGTCTCATCCACATATGGAACCCATTTCATTGTTTTCCAGAACTCGTATATGTTCTCGTATTCTTTCCACTCAGGACCGGTCGGCTTGCTATTCGCGTAGCCATTAAACATATACCACAAAAAATCCAGTTTATCCGAGTCGGATAAATTGGACGGAATGACCTCAGTAGCTTTGAAAAGTTCATCCCGATAGGCAAGCTGTTGTGCCATGCGCTGCTGAATGGTAAGTTTCAACGCCTGATTCTTGATGATGCCGTTTGCCTGAGCAATGGAGCCTTCGGTGGGTGAATGGACCAGCATAGCCACTACAATCCTAAACCGGTTGGGCTGCTCGGAGTTCAGGTTTTCCAATCGGTTCATTTCCAACTTCGCTGAATCAAGCAGGGCCGTCACCATTGTTGCTTTTGCCTGCTGCACTGAAAAATCGCGCGCTGCAGTGGCATAAAGCGTTGAACGATTAACGGGCTTCTTGAAGAAATTCAGAATGTTCTTAGCTTCGACCTGCTTATCATTTTGAAGGTAAAAGGTGAAGACTTTTGCCATCAACGCAAATGATGTATTGTTACTTAAGCCGGCAGATATTTTAAACCGTAGCAGGTTTCCAAAATTCTCTACCCGTAACTTCGAATAGTATTGTAACGCCAATGATTGTTCGCCTTTCTCCTGGGCATAGTAGCCAAGATATAAGTACAGCAAATTTAGATCCACGCGGTTGCTTGCGTCCAATTTTGCCAATTCACTTTCTATCTTAACCAGTAAATTGAAATCAGCATGCGCACGCATGAAGAGATGACTCCAGAGTGTGTGATAATGGTAATCCGTCAGCCACGTTTCAAACAATTTTAGTTCTGCCGTTTCTTTGTAGAAAGTTGAAAACAAGTTCTTGTCAATCAGGTAATTCAAAAAACTAACGGACATATAATTAAAATGGAAGTCGCGCGCGCCATGTGGAACAAAAGGATAAATCAAGTCCGGAAACAAAAACAACCGACTGCGAGGGGCTAAAATCATGTCAGCGGAAGCGGTGATGGCCTGGTCAATGGATTCGTTTACATAAGCGGCACTCACCTGGTTGTAATGCAAAATGCTCTTGTCGAACAGGCTCCGAACGGTTTCATGATCATACTCTCTACCAACCAGTTCCGCCTTGTGCGCAATGGTAATGCCTTCATTTTTATACGATAAGGCCAGCATGAAATTACGTTCGTTAACATTTGCGCTTTTAGAAGCTGCCTCGCGAAATTTTCCATAGAAGAAAGCGATCTCCTTTTCTTCACCATAACTCAAGTTTGGGTTGTGCGCCTCCGGCCAAATACCTTGATAGTTCGAAATTCGGGTGAGATTGTAAGGCTGCGCACGACCCAACAAGCGCTGGTAAAATTCAATCTCTGTTATCTTCCTGTTTTGGCAGTAGCCAGTGACAAATTCATCCAATAAATCAGCGTGTTGTGTGCGGTAGAGCACCGAAGCCACGTTGGCCGCGTTGTCCAGCATATTGGTATAGTCGCGCTGATAGTAAGGTTCGCTATACTTCATTAAGGTGTCAATGGCCTGTAAACTTTTGGCCACATTGCCATCGGCTGCATAGAGCAGGGCAAGTTCCTGATACAAGCCATTGAAGTTAAATCCATATCCTTGGTAGCCACGAATCAGCAGCTTGTCGCGTTTAAAGGTATTGGTTACCCAAGCCGATTTTGCACCCGGCTCAAAAGGCGAAAGGGCAATGGTGACGCGGGCCAATTCTTCGTTTGAAAACGCATTGAAATTCAGCGCGGTCTCTAAAGCGAAAGTGAAATTCAAGATGTCATCGTAGTTAGCCGGAGTTTTTTCAAGTAATGCAAGTACGGCTTGTGCGGAGCGCTTTGCATTCTCCTGCTGCAACCGCATGAGTACCTCCGTAGAATTATAAAAATAGGCAAGCCCCAGCGTGGTACGCCATTCATTTACTTCCTTCAGATACCTGGATGCTTTTTTGCCATCGCCAAAGTCGGGTTTGAAATTCTTTATTAAACTATCGGTAACGGAAATGGCTTGCGCAATTTCGCGCGCGGGTTCGGTACGCCCTTCAAAAATGAGCGCGGCAGAAATGCCGTTTGCCATCACCACTTTCTCAAGCGGGTCTTTCACATTACTGATGACTTCCGGTATCGTGGTGATTTTCGCGCGGAGTTGCTCGTTCACCACGGTAGCGCGGTTCCAAAAACCAAGTTTTGGATTATTGATTAACTCGAAACTCTGCTGGCGAATGTCTTCCAGCACTGCCACATTTCTCCTGTCCAGATACGTTTTGAATGCAAACGAACTCAAACCGACAAGTGCTACCACCGCCAGCACGGCCGCAATCTTGCGAGGGCCATACTTCATGACGGTGCGGGTAACGGCATGTTTGCGGGCGCTGCGTTGCAAAAACTCGTGTGCATTAGCCAAGATGCCCGCAGCTTTTGCTTTTCGCTGATCGTGTTTGATATCCTCGCCCAGGTAGCGGGCAATCCACTCCACATTGGGTTTTGCCTTTTCAAACCAGTTCTCGAAAAAAGTGAGCGGCCCTATGTAGAGCAAGAACGAACCGGACTTATCGCTTTCCACCCAGCGATTCATCTGCTGGCTGAAATCGAGGTAAATGGTGTAGCTGTTGAATTCGTCCTTTGCCCATTGATTCAGATTTGCCCAGTTGCGGATCAAGCTCTCGTGCGTGATGTCCAAAACGGAACTTTCGTTCAATTCCGGCACTTCATCTAAAAACGGTCGTAGCAGCGTGTTGCCGGGCTCCCGGAAGACAGAAAGAATCTGGCCAACTTTCTGAAACGTGAGGCGCGGCTGGTTGATCACGGCCGTAATCTCGCCCAGCGTCATCCGATTTCGGACCGCCCGGCTATTGTCAATTTTCGTGAGGCATTTGAATGCCGTTTCGATCACAAACTCGGCATCCTGGTCGGCCACCGAAATTCCATAATTCGCTTTCACACGTTCGGCCGCAAACGTGTAAAGTTTATCGGCATGGGTGTTGAGTACATTTTGTAAATCCGGTTGGTCGTAGCAGGCCTGAATTTTCGGTGGCAGGGCACCAAACCAATGTGAGAATTTTTTCAGGTCTTCGGGTGGCAAATCGTCACCCCGCATGCCGCCTACCATGGCGTAGTGTACCAGATCCATTTCCGCACGGCCTTCATCGGCCATCTTCCAAATCTGGTTTAAGGCATGTTGCAGAATGGGCAGTTGATCGGTGCCTTCCACCATGTCGTGAATCAGGCGCTCGGTGAGCCTGCGGGCGATTCGGTTGCCGCTCAGCATCGCAGGCTCTTCGATTACTTCCTGAAGCTGTGCGCGGTTCAGCCGGGGAACAAAAAACTGGGAAAAGCCGATGGCCTCCGGTAAGCCCCGGAAAGCCGCACACTGCCCGATAAAGTCGGAGCGCATCGTGATAATGACATAAATCGGCAGGTTTTCTTCCAGCGCGATTCGAGCGGTTTCAAGCAGTAAGTTGGTGACCAGCGCGGCTTCCTGAGAGGGCACCCCCTTATGGAAGTTCTCCGGATTGGTGAAAAACTCCTCAAACTGATCGGCAATCAGAATAAGGTTGGCCGCAGTGCGTTTCCGTTTCGCCTTCTGCTGATCATCCAAAGCGGTGAAGTCTTCTTCTACCGTATCCAGATAGAAGGGCGAGGCTTTATATACGTCCACCAAGGCTGAAAATCCGTGGCTCAGTTCAGCCCGCACTGTACTCTCGCTGGCAATACCGAGCTGCCTGGCCAGGGCTTGACTTAAGTTACCCAGCGGATTGCGTTCGGGCCGGAAGTCGGCCACCACCCAATTGGAAAACTGAGAACGCAGAAATCCGGCTTTGGCATTGGGAATAATACCGGCATAGACGAGCGAGGACTTACCATCGCCCGAGGCGCCCGTGAGCATGATGAACTTATTCTTCGCCAGTTGGTTCGTGGCTTGCATGATATGCTCATCACGACCTTTAAAATAAAGCGATTCGTCTTCGGTAAACGGGCGAAGTCCGGTGTAGGGGCAAATAGCAGTTTCCTCCATGACAAATGAATTGTTAGAGTTTAACTACTTTTACGTATACCTTTTTCACCTCTTCCGGCACCTCTTCTTTCGGCACAATGCTCGAAACCACCTTGGGCGCTTTGAATACCCGCGAGGCGTTGGTTACCGGATCGTTTTCTCCCACCAACATGATTTGCGTTGGAGATGATGCTCCGCCAATTTCTTTCCAGATTTGTTTAACAAATGGAATCGCCCAGTCGGCCGCATATTTAAAATACACTACGGCCAGTTTGCTTTTGGGAATTTGCTGAGCCGATTTTTCGCGGTAGGATTCCTCGCCATCGGGCGTAATGTTCAAGGTCTCAATCGGATAGTATTCGCCAATGAGGTCGGTAATTTTTCCGGCATCGCCCTCATCCTGCTGGTTGAATATGAAGAAGATGTCGGTATCCTTACTGTCGAACAACTTCACTTCTTCCTTCATCATAACAACCCGGATATCATCCACCAATTGCATAGCCCCCGCACTATTGCTAAACATCATATTGCGGGTAATGGAATTCCGGATGTGCCGCACAAATTCGGCCTGCGAAGAGTTGATGGGCCTGCCTTCCGGGGCTACATTCCAGATAAAACACTGAAAATCGGAACTGGCAGATTCTAACGTTTTTCGTACTTGTTGAAGTTGATATTGTGGGAACGAGATATCACTTTCTATTTCAAATCTGCGGCCAAACTCGGTGCCCAGCATGTGAAGTGAGCACGAGCATTTGGCCAAGTCCTCCATCACTCTGCGTTTAAACTCCTCATCGTCTGCCGGGCAATCGGTAGAGGGCAGCACGTTAAACCCGGCCTTTTGCAAGATAATGGCCAATTCTTCTCGCTGCTCTTTCAGGTCGCTGGAGGTCCAGGCCAGATAAACCGTGGGGCGTTCGCGGTCGATCACTTTTACTTTGATCGAAGACGGCAACGAAGTAGTGAAGGTATTGGACGCCACCTGCCGGGCGGTCAGGTCGTGCCCAGGGGCGAGGGCAGGCTCCTCCCGGGTTTTTAGTTTAATTCCTTGAATAATTTCTTTGATGGCATTAGCCAGTTTGTTGATCTGGTTTCGGTACAAGACCCGACCCCCGGCACTCCCAATTTCGTCATCCACGGGGCGCAGGGGCCGGTTCACGCCTGCGTCCCGGTAAATAAAATCAATTGACCGGAGTACTCCGCTGAGCTCATCTTCCAGCAGGCGGGTGTCTTCCGTGTCAATGTCGTGGATCTTAACCGGAAGAATGCGGGAGCCCACATTGCCGCTTGGCAGTTTGACCAGCCGGCCAATGGTGTCCATTTCGGATTCTTGCCTGAACACCTTGAACTCATGCTTCCAGGCGAAAGCCTGCGTATCGCAATACGTTTGCGAGATGATTGGGATAAAAATGAGGGCTTTGATTTTGCTTTGCAATGACTCGTGAACCTGGTGGGCTTCACTCAAGCCTTCTTTGGCATTCTGGTCGAAGTAGATCGTTAGCTTGTCTTTGAGCGTGGCATCCAGTTCCTGCTTCAGTTTCTCGACAAACTCGGTAACCCAACCATCATATTTATTGTCATTGTGCCGGTAACTAACGAAAATATCATACTCAAACCCGGGTACGATAGAGGGCATAGGTAGGTGTTTAGGTGGCTTTAAAAAGCATGTATGTTAGGAAGAAAAAGTCGGAAAATCAACGCCATTAAATAGCAGAGGTGCTGGAACCTCTTCGGTGCCCCCCAACCTTTAAAAACCAGTCTCGTTAAATCAGTTTGCATATTGCCAAACCCCATGTTATGAAACAAACCCTCCTCTTCATCGGATTGCTCGTGGTGTCTGCCTTATCGACCCACGCCCAGCTTCTTCAACTGCCCGATGGCGGTGTAAACCTCAAGCGCTCAACCGGCACCCGCGTGGGCGTTACCGATATTGAAATTCATTGGAATGCCCCCGGTGTGAAAGGCCGTGAAGGAAAGATCTGGGGAACGGGCGTGGCTCCCTATGGATTCACGGTGCTGGGCTTTGGTTCCAACGCTCCCTCGCCCTGGCGGGCAGGCGCCAATGAAAACACGACCATGAGTTTTTCCACCGATGTGACCATCAACGGTAAAAAGCTGCCGGCCGGCCGATATGGCTTTCACATTGCCTTGTATGCCGATTCGTGTACGTTGATCTTTAACCGGAAGACCGAAGGCTGGGGAAGCTATTTCTACAATGCCAACCTGGATGTGTTGCGCGTGACGACACGTCAGCAGAAAGATCAGAAGGAAAGTGTTGAACGGCTGGACTATCGCTTTTCCAATCATACTGACAAAAGTGTGGAGGTGGCGCTGGAGTGGGAACGCTGGCGGATTCCAATCACAGTGGCTGTCGATCTCACCGCCACTACGTTGGCTTCCATTCGCACGCAGATGAGTGGCGCCATGGGCTTCGACCCGCCCAGTTTGGAAGCAGCTGCTGCGTGGTGCCTGCGTAACGAAGTGAATTATGATGAGGCCTTTAACTGGATTGTATCAGCGACTGACCCTAATCTGGGCGGCAGAAATAGTTTTACAGCGCTCTCCACCAAGTCGAGGTTGCTTAGCAAGCTCAACCGTCAAGCGGAAGCCGATGAAGCCATGAGGTTAGGTTTGGAAAATGCCTCGGCCCAGGAAATGCACTTGTACGGGCGCGAACTGTTGACGGAGAAGAAAACAAAAGAGGCGTTTGCCGTTTTCGAAAAGAACTTCAAAAAGAATAAAGGCGCGTGGCCTACCCATGTGGGCATGATGCGCGGCTACTCGGCCCTGGGTGATTTGAAGAAGGCTCTCGAGCATGCCCGCCTGGCACTGGCGCAAGCGCCCAACGAGGTGAATAAGCAATCGCTGGAGCAGGCGATTAAGACCTTGGAATCAGGTAAACCCTTGTAGCATGAAGAAGATTGGTTTGGTCATGATCTTGCTTTTGTTGGCCGCGTTCGCTAATGCGCAAAAGGCAACGATCAAAAAAGACAAATGGCATTGGAACGATCCGTTGAAACAGGACACCACAGCCGGATATGTGCAGGTCGTAAAAATTGATAATGTGCTGTACATCTCCGGGGCGGTGGCCCTGGAGGTGACACCGGCCGGCATTACGCAGGTGTACCGTGCGCTGGAGAAATCGCTGAACAGCTTTGGCGCCACGTTTCAAAACGTGGTGAAAGAAAATTTATACACCACCGATATGGAGGCGATGCAAAAACACAACGCGGCACGCAAAGCGTTTTATAAAGGCGATTTCCCGGCCGCCACGTGGACGCAGATCTCAAGATTGTACATGCCCGAGGCCAAGCTGGAAGTGGAGTTGGTGGCGCATTTGCCGAAGTAAGTGAGCGGCCTTTCATTCACAACGTTCCGGCTTCAAATTCTCGAAGGGCTTGCTTCATAGCGGCTTGGTTGAGTTGCCAGTGCCGTTGCTTGCGTTTGTACAACTGCTGAAATTCGGGATGTTTGCGCAGGTTATCAAACATGGGGTTTCGCTCAACGCGATAACTTTCCTGCAAGAACGCACTATCAAGATGGTGAAGGGCTTTTTCCGATTGGTTCAGAATGCTGTACATCGCAGCCAGATTAAATTGATATAAGCATGCATGATAATACCTGGGTTGATTGGGTTGAATGGCCCTTTTATGCAGAGCGATATCCTCATTAATCAGCCTTAGTCCTTCACCGGTGTTGCCCTCAAGAAATAATATGTAACCTAGCTTGTGGCGGAAATCTGTTTTCAGCGTGGTGTCAGGTCGGCTTGATTCCAGGTTAGCGTATGTCGTCAGCAACTCTTTTGCTTCCTTGTAGTTGCGCTGACCGATATAGATTTCAACTTGCACCCAAAGCAGCAACTCTTGCTCACGCCAGTGGTTAGGTGATGATGTAGATAACTCGCTGTATGCTCTTGCGGCACGATCAAACTCCTCGTTACTCCACAAGAACCCAGCTTCAATGGTTTTGAATGCTCGGTCATTCTCATACGAAGTGCACGCCTCCTCGATAATTTTTCCAGCGCGATTGAGATCGCCCGCCAATTGATAATACTCCGAAAGCCTTGAGAAATAATCGAGCGAATTTTTTGAACCCTGTAGTTGAAGCGCTTTCAATCGCAAGGCTGCGCCCTCCTTGTAATATCCAGCCCGGCAATAATACTCGGCAAGCGAGGGAAGGATATCCGGATTATTCGGAGAATAACGGTATGCCATTTTTAAGTCCTCAAATGCTTCCACATGCCGATTGGTAAAATGATAGAAATAGAACCGGGCATAGTAGGCTTCACCCAGGCGGCCGTCAAGCTCAATCGCTTTGTTCGCCAGCAGCAGGGCCGAGTCCTTTGTCTGCCGCGCTTTACGACTTCCATCAAAAGCGAGTATTCGACTCCATTCGGCATAAGCCTCTGCGAAATTCGGATCTAACTCAATTGCCTTTCGATATAACCGCTGAGCTTCGATGTTGTCGTCAAAAAAGCCTGTCTTGTAGTTCAATCCCCGTGCCTTCAAAAAGTAGTCGTACGCTGATAAGTTTGCAGAAGCTTGTTTCTGAATCATGTCAGTCTCCACGGGCGTGAGTGTAGCGGCAAGTTTTTTGGACACTTTCATCGCAATCTCACTTTGTAATTTCAATACATCCTCCAGCGGTCGGTCGTAAGTCTCCGACCAAATATGTACATCGTTGCGGGCATCAATCAACTGCACTACGATGCGCACCTGGTTGCCCACTTTGCGCACGCTGCCCTCCAAAATAGTGCCTGCCCCCAGTTCTTCGGCAATCTGCGGCATGGTTTTGTTGGTGTTGCGGTATTGCAGTGTTGACGTACGGGACTTCACCCGCAGGTCAGCGATCTTACTCAAGTGGTTGAGAATATCATCCGCCATGCCATCGGTAAAGTAGTTCTGGGTGCTATCGTTGGTCATGTTGGTAAACGGCAACACGGCAATTGACTTATCGAGTGTGGGTGTCTCGCTGCTGGGTAGTTGTTGGTAAAGAAAATAGCCAAGCGCAATAAGGAGCAGCAGTGCAACCGAAATGATGAGCGATACTTTTTTCCTCGACTTCTTTTCAGGGTTAGAAGTGCGAGCTTCGAGTTTGGGGGATGAGGTAGGCGGATTTCTAAGCGCAACAATAATTTCCTTTGCCGCATTCGCTACTTTATTGATCTGATTTCGGTAGTCGGTTTTGTTTTGATTATCTGTTTTGCTGTCGGTGGGTTTGAGCGGGCGGTTAACACCCGGCTCCTTATAGATGAATTCAATGGCGCGTAATGCACCACCCAGTTCATTTTCAAACACGGCCTTGTCAGTGGTATCCAGGTCGTGAATCTTGATG
>ERZ1066117.1457-NODE-1457-length-11654-cov-6.136305_pt1 | contig 11654 bp, 7 predicted proteins | sample MGYA00382764_ERZ1066117 | MGnify/ENA primary metagenome ERZ1066117 (study PRJEB33369, sample SAMEA5778347) | biofilm metagenome | biome: Industrial cooling water; feature: Water cooling tower basin; material: Biofilm | place: United Arab Emirates | collected...
TTCTCCCGCAGCGGAAACCAGCTGTCCTCAGCCACGAAGCGCGCCACGGAGCGCAGCCGCCCCTCGATTTGCCGAGTGGCCAGGCGAGTCGCGGAATAAGCCGAGCCGGCACAGATGCCGATTACACCGATTAACATGAGAACGACAGGCAGCAATAATTGATAACGGATGCGCATGAGCCCATTATCCCCCTTTCGGTCCAGGGTATCGACCGTGGTCGAGCAAGGGTGTCAGATCAGCACGAGGCGAGGACCCAGAACCCCCCGGATCGATTCCAGGGGTTCGCCCCGAAAATAATAGCGACTCAGCCCAACGCGGATTCGCGGCGGAAGCTCAGTGGAACGCAGAAATGCCTGCAGCTGATCGGCGGAGAAGATGCCCGAGCCAATTTCGATGTAGGACAATCGCCGCAGCAACGCCGACTGGAGCAAGGCGGTGAGTCCCGCGGCGGAAATCGAATTGCTGCTGATCCACAGATGGGTGAGCGACGTCAGATTCGACGACTCCAGAAGTGCCTGCAACCCCCGATCCGACAGGCCATTGTACGAGACATTCAGTTGCGTCAGACTCCTGCATAGTTCGCTCTGCGTGAGCAACGCCACCCCCTCGGCCCCGATCCAGTTATGGGACAGATTCAGCACGGTGAGTGGTCGAGCCGGTCGCCACGGAGCCAGCGCACGCATGGCAGGCACGCCCAGGTAGTTGCCAGTGAGATTCAGATTACACAAATTGGGCAGCGTGGATGCCTGCAGCAGCGCCTCCATCCGGTCGGGATAATTCAAGCCATTATTGGGCAACTCCAGACCGAAGAGGCGACCCAGATGCGGCGAGGAGAGCAGCCCGGCCAGCCCCTTCTCTCTCAGGCTTCCCGGATCCAGCCGCAGCATGCGAATCTGGGCCAGCATCGACAGCGCGGCCACCTTGGTCCAATCGCGGGTTGAGCCACACAGCACCAGACGGAACACGCGACAACGGCGTAGCCACTCGGGGCCACTGGCCTGGAAACTCTTGGTGAGGATGCCGCGCATCTGCACGCGGACCGTCAGAAGGCCTCGCTCATAAACCGCCTGATGGACGGTGCCGGCGTAGGATTCGGGAATCACAGGCGTGGCTCGCTCGACAAGCGCCGCTTCGGGCACCCCCTCGCAGCGCAATAGCGACGCCCGGTCCGTCTCGCCGTGCTCTTCCAGCCAGTCGGCGTAGATCATCCGTGGAATGGGATCATCAGGCGCGGCGATGATCGCTTCCAGCAGGCCGTCCTCGTCGGCATGGCCAATCGGCGCGCTGGTACGCTGGGCGGGCGTGACCACCGGCGGCTCGGGCATCGGCCCCTGGAGTGGCTTTTCCTGGTTACGGAACCGCTGCTTCACCCGTTCGATGATCTCTCCCCGAGCCGGCACCTGCGCGAGATCCACAACGCGCAATGCGGGGAAGTGTCGTGAGCGTCCGAGATTCCAGAGCGAGTCATCGCCCATCAGGTTGCCGCTCAGTTCAATGCCCACCAGCGCGGGAAAGTGTCCGCATTCGATCAGGGCACCAAACCCCCCATTGCCGATGGCATTACTCCCCAGGTGCAGCGTCTCCAGCTGCGACCACGGGCCAGCCTCGGCGAATGCCACGAGCCCCGCGTTGCCGATCAGGTTGCGATTCAACGACAAACGCTGCAGTGAGTGCAGTCCCCGCGCCTCAGCGAGCAACCGGGTGCCTGCATCGCCCAGGGTGTTTTGATTGAGACTCAGTACGCGAAGCGAGGAAAGGTTCGCCGCGTCGCCCAGTTGCTCCAGTTCCGCCGGTCCCAGTGAGCAACCATCGAGGTTCAGCGAGGTCAGCCGACCCAGATTGGGCGATTCGAACAGAGCCTGGGCGTGCGCCGGCGTAAAGCGGATGCGGTTCAGCGAGAGCGTCTCCAGTTGCCGCAGGTAGGGCGAGTGCAAAAGTTCCCGCAGCGAAGCCGCAGAGCAGTTGACGGTGTAATAGGTCTGCGAGAGCATCAGCGTGCGGAGATTGGACAGCTGGGGCGTTTGGGCCAGCGCGACGAGCACGGCATCGGTGAGCAGATTCAGCGGGATCAGCAACCCACGCAGATTGCCAAGGTGCGGCGAGCGACACAGGGTGATAAGATCGTCGCTCGAAAGCCCCGAGCAAAACTGCAGGTCGAGTTCGCGCGCCCGGGCCAACTGCGGCGAATCCGCCAGCTTGCGGGCCGCCCGCACGATCGAAAAGGACACCCGCCCGACGTGTCGATCCGCGAAGACGCTCGCAGCTTCACGCTGAAAGGCGAGGAAACTATCAAAGCGGATCTGCTCGAACAGACCGCGGTGCAGTGAAAGCGTCACGCCATCCCAGCGTCCCTCGCCACGGGTCCACTCGGTGAGATGAGCACGTGATAGCTCGTTGAGCCGATTCCGCCACGTCTGCAGATCGGGATACAGGCTCAGCGGCTGGGCTTCCTGGGCCAACTGCAAACGCAAATACTCGGCCCGCGCTGGCTGGCCATTCTTGTCCCACCAGTCCGCCAGCGCCAACCGCGGCGCGTCTGCATCGGGCTCGGCCGCGATGGCGGCGAGCAGGTCGGCCTTCGTCGTTTTGGGCGTGGCCATGAAACAGACTCCTGCACCCTCTGAAGGTCAGCATAGGAGCCCCCCTGCCTGGCCTCAAGGGAGGGGTGGGAAGATTCGCATCTCAAGTGAAGCAAACAAACAAACCCGATCCGTTGTATTGCGCCCGGAGTTGCTGTTGCTGCTCGGCCGTCAGGTCATACGTCGTTACGATCACATCACAGGGGGCTGTGATGTACGGCGATTGTGCCAGGTGTTGCAGGGCGGCGAACGAGAACCGATTGCCGCGCAGGTTGAGGTGCCGCAGCGAAGCCAGGCGGGGCGACGCGGCCAGCAGATGCAGGCAGGTATCGTCGAGGCGGCACGCCCACATCTCCAGACGCCGTAGCGAGGTGAGCACATTGCCATCGAGGAATGCCTGCATGCCTGCAACGCCCAGGGGATTTCCATCAAGGATCAGGTGCGTCAGACCGCTGAAACGCTCGTTGGTCGCCAGGCCGGCGATCGCCGTGCCGATTCGTCCGTAGGGAATGGCGAGATAGACCAGTTGCCGGGCGCCCGGCCAGGTGAGCAGCGGCTCCAGTGCCTCGGGCGAGAGGCGACTGGACCAGAGACTCAGCGAGCATAACTGGGGAATCGTCGTCGCGGTCGCCAGTGCGGTCATGGTCTCGACAGCGTCGCCGCGAAGCGACCCCAGACTCAGCGACAGCAATCGCCCCAGGTGCGGCGAGGCGAGCAATCTGGCCAGGTCGCCCGGCTGAAGCGCGGCGCGGTCGAGTCCCAACCCTCGGGTCGCCCCCAGCCAGGGCATCTCGGCCAACCGCGTCCAGTCCTTGGTCCGGCCGTTGAGATCCAGGGAAAAGACCCGCTGGCGATGCATCCAGGCGGCTCCCTCGGTGCCGAAGTTGGAACGCAACAGCCCACGCATCTGCCCGGTGATGAAGAGGAGTCCGCCATCCAGGTTGGCGTGGGTGATCGCGTCGCGCCAGCGCTCGGGGACAACGACCGCCCTGGTGGCGAACACCTGCGGCTCTCGGCGCGCCAGGGCGGCACGCCTGATCTGGCCCTGCGTCTCCATCCAGGCCGCGTAGGCAAGCTTCGGCCCGCGATCGCCCGCCGCGCCCAGGATCGCCCGCAACAGCGCGTCCTCCTCGGCGTGCAAATTGGCGTCCACCACGGCATCCGTACTCATGAGCATCCCCCTCAATGAAGAATCAATCGGTCGCCCAGAATCTCCCGCAGGCTTTGCCGGGTCGGCTCGTCATGATCGTAACGGTAGATTCGCAACTGGCACGTGGCCGGGAAACGCGGTGAGCGGACGAGTTGGAGCAGGCTCTCCGAGGTCGCGTCGATATTGGACAGATCCAGCCAGCGCAGCCGCGTGAGCAGGGCGGAGGCTTCCAGAAGACGAAGACTCTCGTCGCGGATGTCATTGTACGATAGATGCAGATGCGTCAACGACGGCAAGCGGGTACCCTCCACGAGGGCTTGCAGACCACGATCGCCGAAGCGGTTGCCATGCACATTGAGGGTGGTCAGGTCGTCGAAGTGCGGATGACTGGCCAGAAGCCCGAGCGAGTCGCCGACATTATTGTAGGTCAGATCGAGAATGCGTAGTTTCTTGCGTGGCTGCCAGGCGACCAGCTGGGCGATCGTGGCCGAGTGAACATAATTGCTACGCAGGTAAAGCATACACAGTTGCGGCAGCGTGGTCGCGTTCGTAATCGCGCCAATGCGGTGATACATCTGATTGCTGGGCAGGTTTAGCCCCATCAGCCGTTGCAGATGCGGCGAGGCGAAGAGTTTCTCCAGGTCGCCGTTCTGGAGACTGCCGTCGTCCACGCTCAGCATCCGAACGTGCTGCAACCACGGCATCGCGGCGATCTTGGCCCATTGTTTCGTACTACCGAGCAAATGCACGCCAAACACCCGATGTCGACGTAACCAGGCGGCTCCGTCGCGCTGAAATGTTTTGGCGAGCATGCCCCGCATCTGCAAGCTGACATACAGGAGGCCATGCTCGAAACGGCTGTGTACCAGAGCGCCGCCCAGATCGTTGGCCTTGAGATCGGGCGTGACCCGAGCGAGCAATGCCTCGTCGGGGGCACCCGTCAAACGTAACAGCGCCGCACGATCCGTCTCGCCCTGTTCCTCCAGCCAGTCGGCGTACACCAACCGCGGTACGGGATCGTGCGGCGCGATGAGCATCGCCTCCAGCAGGCCATCCTCGTCGGCCTGTTGCTCGGGGAGGGAGGCCGGGCCGGCCAGGGCAGTCGCGGGTAGCGGTAGGGGCGTGGCAAGTGGCGGCAACCTCTTGGCGAAGCGCTCGCGCACCGCGTTGGCAATCTCGTGGCGCACCGGCAGACCATACTGATTCAGCGTCCGCAGTGCCGGGAAGTTGGGGCTACAGCCGAGTTCCCACAGGCCCCGATCGCCGATGGGATTGTGCTCCACGGTGAGTTCTGTCAGGTGGGGCCAGCGCGAGGCCTGCACCCAGCGACAAAAGCCGTTCTCGCTCACCTCGTTCTTTCTGAGAGCCAGGGCACGCAACCGCGGCAAGCGGTCGCCGGTGAGTTGCTCGAATCCCGCGTCGCCCAGCCGCACTTCGCAGAGAAACAGCCGAAGCAGCGATTGGCCCAGGGTCTCGGCCGCTAGCATGCGAGTCACACCCTCGGCTTCCAAGGGGTTGTACATGAGACTTATAAGACGAAGATATTCATAGTTGCCACGGGAAAAGTGCTCCATCGCAGCGGATGTCAGGTGCGTGTGCAACAACACGAGCCGGGTGAGCGGTCGCGAGCCGAGTGCTGTCCAAAGCTGCTTGGCCGCTGTGGTAGTGATGCGGATATTATGCAAATGCAGATTCACCAGGCGTGGCGGCAGGGTGGACACGGCCTCCAGGGGAAAGGGGTTGGCCTCGCCGACCGAGGTAACCGGACCGATCATCAACGTGGTCAGGTTGGCAAGATTCGGCGACGAGGCGATGGTTTCCAGGATGGCGGTGTTCTCGGGCGTCGAGGGCAGTGCCAGAAAGCGTAGGGATTGTGCGGCGGGCGACTGAGCCAGCAGCCGCACCGAGGCGAGCGGCACCGCCTTGGCATCCAGGCTCAGGAGTTTAAGACCACGTGTGCGACTCAGCCAGGGTGAGGTGAACAGCTTCTGGGTCGAACGCAGATTCCAGAAGTGCACCTCGGAGATCGGCCCAAAGTTGAAAACGGCCGCGGCATTTTCCTCAAATGCCTTGAAGCTGTTGAACGACGCATGCTCATACAATCCGCGATTCAGGTTCCAGCGCACGCCGGGCAATTCAGGCGGTTCTCGGTGCCAGCCCTGCTGCCACTGAACGCTCAGCAGTTCGCGATAGCGCTGGAGTTGCTCCGGCGTCTCCAGATCGTCGCCCACGAGGGAATCGCGTCGTAATTCCAAGCGTAACAGTTCGGCTCGCTCGGGTTGGCCATTAGCTTCCCACCACTCGGCCAATGCGAGACGCGGCGCGTCGGCCTCGGGGTCGGCCGCAATGGCGGCGAGCAGATGCGGTGGCAGTGCAGACATGGCTCCTCCGAGCGTGCGTGGAAGGGGGCTCTCATTCAATCGCATATCATTCGTGTGCCGAACCGTTCCGCCGCCTGTTGAATGGCCGACGCGCTCAGGCCGCGCTTGCTGAGCCTGAGGTGGCACTGCTCGTGCACCCGTGGCGACCCACTCAAAAGGGTGAGCGCCGCATCGGTAAGGGGATTGTGCCGCAAGTCCAACCAGCGCAACCGGGGCATAATCGACGAGTCGACCAATGTGCGCAAAGCCTCATCCGTCAGGTCGCACTCCCGGAGATGCAGATGTGTGAGGGAGTCAAAGGTGCATTTATGCAGAAGCTGGCGCGTGCCATGCTCCCCGAGGCGGGTCTCATCTAGTATCAGACGCGTTAGCCCCTCGAAGTGAGGGTTGGTGGACAGCAAGGCTACCGAAATCAGTGACGCCCCCGTTAGATCTAGATGACGCAATCGGGCCGCACCCGACCAGCGGACCAATCGCGCCAGGGCCGGTTCCTGCAGATGGTTTCGGGCCAGGCTCAGGCTGCACAGATGCGGAATCGTGGTGGCGGCGGTCAACACTCCCAGTGTCTGCTGGTTCCACAGGCCGTTGTTGGGCAACTCCAGCCCCAGCAGACGTTCCAGATGCGGCGACGTGAGTAACTGGGCCAGCCCATCGGCACCCAGGACATGGTCGTCGATCGCGAGAATGCGGATGTGCCTCAGCCAGGGCATCTGTGCGACCTTGGCCCAGTCGGTCTTGCCGCGCAGGTGCAGGCGAAACACCCGTTGGCGTCGCAGCCATTCGGTGCCCTCCTCGCCGAAACTGCGGTGCATCAGCCAACGCATCTGGCCGGTGAGGTACAGCAGTCCCTGGTGAAGCTGCGCGTTGGAGAGCGCCTTCTCCCACGCGCGGGGAATCTCCAGCGGTTGCGTGTGGAAGCTGCCGGGTGTTGTGCGCAGCAGCGCGGCACGTTCCGCCTCGCCCTGCTCCTCCAGCCAGTCGGCGTACACCAACCGCGGCACGGGATCGTGCGGCGCGGCGATGATCGCCTCCAGAAGTCCGTCCTCGTCCGCGTGGGGGTTGCCGCTCACCACCGGGGCATGGACCGGCGCCTCGACGGCAGGCATCGGCCCGGTGAGTGGCGGCAACCCTTCCCGAAAACGCTGGCCGACAAGCGTGACGATGGCCTCGCGTGCCAGTTGCGGAGCACAACGCAGTTGGCGCAACACCGGAACATGGGTGCTCTGTCCGAGTGCCCACAGCCCCGCGTCGCCGATGCGGTTGTCGCCGAGGTCGAGCGAGTGGAGCATCGGGTACGTCCGGTGGGCAAGCCAACCGAGCAAACCGCGATCCGTGAGGAAATTGGCACTTACCCCCAGATCCACCAGGCGGTCCATGACCGCGGCCCGGGCCAGGTGCAGCAGACCGTCATCGTCCAGGCGGGTGTTGCCGAGCCACAAGTGCCGCAGGGCATCCAGGCGATGGGCGCTGGCCAGGTGCGCGACGCCCTCGGCCCCGAGAGGGTTGTTGGACAGGTGCCAGTTTTCCAGGGCAGCGAGCCGTGCGCCGTCGCCCAGCATCGCCAGGTGCTCCGGCCCAATCTGGCAACGCCACAAGTGCAGGCTCTGCAAACGAGGGGCGACCGGGCAGGCGAGCAGATCGCGCCAGGCGTCTTCGCTCAAGTGAACCTGACTCAGGGACAGATGCGTGAGCGCCGGCGGCAGCGCGGGCAGCCGGTTCAGTTCAACCGTCGGCCCCGTCGTGGCGTTTGCCTCCTGGTTCACGTCCAACCGTCGCAGCCCGGTTAGGTGCGGCGAACGGGCCAACGCGTCCAACGTGCCGCTGGCGTCCACCAGTGCCGGCAATAGCAGGGTGTGCAGATTCCGCGCATAGGGGGACGCGGCCAGCGCGGCGACGGCGGCGGCGTTGAGACTCCGGGGCAGGATGCGCGACAGATTTAGCGAAGGAATCCGCTCCAGCAGCGGGGAGTCAAACAGCCGACGCGGCGACCGCAGCCGCCAGAAGGTGACCCGAGAGAGGGGAGCCTGGGCGAAGATTCGTTCGGCATGTTCCTCGAACGTGTCCCATTCGCTGACCGAGAGATGCTGCGGCAGCCCGCGCTCCCAGAGCCAGTACAGCCCCGAGGCCTGGGGTAATTCGTCGGACCAAAGCGTCTTTTGGAGGTTCGTCAGTTCCTCGTAGCGCCGTTTCATCTCCGGTTGGGACGCCAGCACTCCTGGCGGGGCCGCCTCCAGGGCCAGGATCAGGCGCAGATACTCCGCGCGATCCCGTTCGCCGTTCGCCTCCCACCACTCGGCCAGCGCGAGACGCGGCGCGTCGGCGTCGGGATCGGCGGCAATGGCGGCAAGCAGTTCGGGGGGAGCATGCATGGCTCGGCTCCTGGGTACAGGGGTTCAGCATAGTGATACAGGAACCCGGCAAGCCTGTCCTGGTTCTTTCGGCCTCGTTTCCCCGGCGAAGGGACGCCCCTTCCCAACGGTCGTGAACTTGACGTTCCAGGTTCCGGTTCGTTGGATGCCTCACAGGGGTGTTCGCGTGAAAGCGAGTGGATCACGGCCCCCCTCTATTTCCCTCATCCTTACACCCTGAAGCGGATTGTTCACATGCTTGATTGGCTTCGTCGCATCTTTGGGCTTTCACCTATCGATGAGCGGCAGCAATTCTTTACGACTATCGATGCTTTGAACTCCGAAATCCTGGGCGGCGAACCGGTTGTCCTCCGAAAATCGCTCGGGCAACTCTCTGTTCCCTCCGGGACGCTCGTGCTGGGCGATCCGGGAATCTTCTATGAACTGGAGATTCCGAACGTCGCTGTCGAGCGTGTGGACATCTCGGCTTCGCTGTGGTGCTATCCCTCGGGGATCGAACGAGTGATCGCCCTGAGTTTGGGCCTCGGGGAAACGTCTGGGCCGCTTCAACCCCGCATAATCGGAGAGGTGCGCATCGGTTCCGCCAGGCTGCTGGTGGCGGACAAGGCCGACATCGAGGAATACTGGACCGACACAGGCCGGGATCGGATTGGCGTCATCTCCACCGCCCCGGATGATACCGTGCTTCGCCTGCTGACCACGCGGTTCAAGTTGAAGACCATTCGTGTCAATCACGTACGAGCCGAGGTGGTCGGTCCGGTGTCGGAGACATTGGCCGAGGAGATTGAGGCGTTTCTCAGAAAGAACCCGAAGTATGGCGACTTTCATTGGATGTATTTTCGGGTAGAGACGTACAACAGCTTCGAGCGCGCCATCGACCTAAAAGGCCCGTGGGATTTCCTTCCGATCGGACACGATCCCGAACCGTTGATGTTCGTCAGCGAAACTGGGCGCGGGGATGGTAACTATGATGTGCACGGACGGTTCGAGGGCGACATTCCCCGGATTCTCACGATCGCGTTCGTCGAAGAGGAATCGGCCGAGTCGGGGACACCCCACGTGTCGGACCGATAGGGCCACCCTTCCACCTCGGCCCCAACTCGCCCCGTCCGCCCATCGTGACGCGGGTCGCGGGTGGACCGCGCCGAAAAATTTTCCCGTGCCGCGTGAATCTCCCCCCGATTCGCATGCTAGGCTTGTTCCGGATATCCGATCCCTCCGGGGTTATCGTTATGCGCCGGCCTCTGTTCTTCGTGATCTGCGCCCTGGTAATGCTCCTTGTGCTGGCCCTTCCCGCCGAGGCGGGCTGGACGTCGTGGCTCTCGGGCTTTGCCAATCGCAGTCGCGTCATTCAGGTTTGCATTGCTGTTATGATTCTGGCGCTGTTTATCATGCTCAAGAAATTCGTCGACCGCTGAGGAGTCTTCCATGCATATGAAAGCGGCTGGCCTGGACTGGGATCATGGCAACGCGCCGGAGGCTCCCAGCGCCCCGGACACCCTCGAACAAACCGGCCTCAACCTCGGCTTTCTCAGCGAGATGGTCCTGCGCACCTTGTACGTGCGTGGCGGCATGCTGGGGCTGGATCTCGCTCGTCTCATCTGCCTGCCCTTCAAGGTGCTCGAAGAGGCGCTGGGCTTTCTCAAGCACGAAAAGTGCATCGAAGTCGCCGGCGGCGATCTGATCGGCCGCATCAGCTATCGCTTCAACCTCACCGACCTGGGCCGTCGTCGTGCCCAGGAAGCGTTCAAGATGTCGGCCTATGTCGGCCCCGCGCCGGTGCCGCTGGAAGACTATGTCGAGCAGACCTACCGCCAGGCGGTGACGGCCATCGACGTTTCTCCCGAGGCGCTGCGTGCGGCGTTTAGCCATCTGGTGGTGACCGAGGAACTGTTCAACGCGGTCGGCCCTGCCGTCGTTAGCGGTAAAAGCGTATTCATCTATGGCCCTCCTGGCAATGGTAAAACCTCCATCGCCCAGGCCATCGGCAACTTCATGAACACCTGCGGCGGGGAGATCTATATCCCCTACGCCGTCATCGCCGAGGGGGCGATTATCACCCTGTACGACAACGCCATCCACGAGAAGTGCGACACCGACGACGAAGGGCGCATGGAGGACAACGAGGCCACCATTCGCCGGCTGCTGAACACCGGCACGGTCGACCAGCGCTGGACGCGGGTGAAGCGGCCCGTGATCGTGACGGGTGGTGAATTGAACCTGGAGATGCTCGACCTGAAGTTCTCCTCCGAGAGCAACTACTACCAGGCGCCGCTGCACGTGAAGGCCAACGGCGGTATCTTCCTGATCGACGACTTTGGTCGGCAATTGTGCAGCCCCAAGGAGTTGCTCAACCGCTGGATTGTGCCTCTGGAAAACCGCGTCGACTACCTCACCCTCTCCAGCGGCCAGAAGTTCCAGGTGCCGTTCGAGCAGTTGACAATGTTCAGCACGAACCTGGACCCGAAGGATCTGGTCGATGAGGCCTTCCTGCGGCGTATGCGGCACAAGGTGGAGATTCTGGCCCCGCAGCGCGAGGTGTATGAGAAGATTTTCAACGGCTACTGCAAGAAACTGGGGATGAACCCCTGCCCCGAGGCCATTCAGTTTCTTTATGAGCGCTACTACGACCGGGGCCGTACCCCCCGTGCGAGCGATTGTCGAGATCTGTTGGAGACGGTTGTATCGATTTGCCGATTCAAAAGGCAGCCGGTGCAACTCACTCGGCAATTAATGGTGGACGCGGCGACGAGCTTCATTCGGGAATTCGTCTGATCGCGACTGCGTTTTCCACTTGCCCACGGACAGGGGTGAGGAGTTGACAATGGATGGTCGGAAGGTCGTTCTTACAGGGCTCTCCCTGGCTTGCCTGCTGGCCACTGGCTGCGTCACGGTGCCCCATCGGGGTGCCACCACCCACAAGGCCACCACGCTGGTGGCCTTTGCCGATCTGCAATCGGCGGGCGGCTTCAAGGCCAACAGCGATGCCGAGACGCGCTCCATGCTCCAGCATGAGGCGCAGCTTGCGTACCTGGAGGCCATCAAGGTCGATCCCCGCCATCTGCCGGCCTATCTGGGGCTGGCGCGATTGCACAAGGCCAAGGGCGACCACGTGGCCGCGCTGGGCGTGTATCAGCAGGCGCTGGACCTGGAGGGTCGCAACGCTGGTCTGTGG
>ERZ1066117.1459-NODE-1459-length-11633-cov-5.599499_pt1 | contig 11633 bp, 7 predicted proteins | sample MGYA00382764_ERZ1066117 | MGnify/ENA primary metagenome ERZ1066117 (study PRJEB33369, sample SAMEA5778347) | biofilm metagenome | biome: Industrial cooling water; feature: Water cooling tower basin; material: Biofilm | place: United Arab Emirates | collected...
CCCTCGACGCTGGTGTTGGTGCGGAACGGTACCGTCCACTTCAGGTAGCCGTCCTCGTGCATCTCCAACTGCCCCTTGAGGAAGTCGGTGTTGGGCGTGTGGCCGATGCCCAGGAACATGCCGGCGACTTCGAGCGTTTCCTTGGAGCTATCGACGGTGCTGGCCAGTCGTACGGCGGTGACGCCGTCCTCGTCGGTGCCGAGCACTTCCTCGACGACCCGGTTCCACTTGACCTCGATCTTCGGGTTCTTGAGCGCCCGCTCGGCCATGATCTTGCTCGCGCGAAGCTGATCGCGACGGTGGATCATGAACACCTTGGTCGCGAACTTGCTGAGGTAGGTGGCCTCTTCCACGGCCGAGTCGCCGCCGCCGACGACGACGAGATCGCGATTGCGGAAGCGGGGCAGGGCACCGTCGCAGACGGCACAACCCGAGACGCCGTTGTTCTTGAAGCGATCCTCGCTGGGCAGGCCGAGGTAGTTGGCCCGCGCTCCCGTGGCGATGATCACCGCCTTGGCCTGGACCGTCTTGCCGTCGCGGCTGTACAACGTGAACGGTCGCTTCGAGAAATCAACGCTCACGATGTCGTCGCTGATGATCCGGCTGCCGAAGTTCTCGGCCTGCTGGCGCATCCACTGCATCATCTCGGGACCGGTCGCGGCCCGTTTGCCGTGGTGGGCCCGCTTGCCCTCGTAGAGGTGGGCCAGTTCGGCGTAACGCTCCGGGGTGAGGGCGCTCTTGCTGAACGCGCCCAAGGCGTCGTTGTCGGCGAACGGCCAGGTCGGGAAGTTCTCGACCTCGGTGGTGAGGTTGAGTTGTCCCAGGGGCAGGGTGCCATTGATGCGGTTGGGTTCGTGCTGGGGGTGGCCCTCGAAGATGAGCGGGGTCAGGTTGGCCCGCGCGGCGTAGATGGCCGCCGTCCAGCCGGCAGGCCCAGAACCGATAATCACCACCGTCTCGACACTCATGGAAGCCCATCCTCGATAAAGGTCCGCCCGGGCAGGCAGGTTCTACAACACATTCTAGAGCGAACCGACCGACGGTCAACGCGGGACCCGTGTTGGCCAGGGTGAGGATACCATGAGCCAACCGTTCGACATTTCGATGAAGGACCTGATCGAACGCGATCCCACCGGTTGGGCGCAGTCGTTCTCACCCGAACCCGTTCTCTCGGCCGAGGTAATCCAGAGCGACACGTCGGCATTGAGTGCGGCGGACAAAGTGCTGCGCGTGCAGGTGGCAAGCGGGACGTTTCTCTTGAACATCGAACCGCAATCGAGCTACGATGCCCGCCTGGCCGAGCGATTGCAGTTCTATTCCAGCGTGCTAAGCTGGCGCGAGAATCTACCGGTACGCTCGGTGGCGCTCCTGTTGCGACGCGAAGCGAATGTGCCGGCCCTGCAAGGGACGCTGACGAGACGTTGCCCGGGCGAGCCGAGCGAGTATCTGACGTTCCACTATCAGGTGATGCGCGTCTGGGCGCAGCCCGAGGCCCCCTTCCTGCGCGGCCCGTTGGCCCTGCTGCCCCTGGCCGCTCTGACCGACGAGGCAGAGCCCCACCTGGCCGAGACGGTGGAACAATCGCTGCAGCGAATCCAGCAGGAGGCACCGGCCTCGGAAGCGAGTACAATACAGCTGGCACTCTTTCTGCTGCTGGGACTGCGGTACGACCCCGCCGTCACCGAAACCCTCTTCCTGCGAGCGAAAGCCATGCAAGAATCAAGCACCTACCACTGGCTGAAGGAACGCCAACTCCGCGACGAAGCCAGAGGCCTACGCGAAGGAATGCTACACTTTGGAAGGAAAAAACTGGGCGAGCCGCCCGCTGCTTTTCTTGCGTCCTTGGAGCAGATCGATAACCACGACCGTCTGCGAGCGCTGGCCGACCAAGTCTACGAGGCCTCCTCCTGGGACGAGATTACGTTCGACGAATAGATTGAGTTCGCTGTGCTAATCCGGCTGGGGTGGTGAGAATCAAGAGGAATTCATGCGGTTGATTGACCTGCGCGAGATTCTACGCTATGTGCCGCGCTTTCGCGATAAACTGTTCATCATTGCTCTGGACGGCGCGGTCGTCGAGGATGAAAACTTCCGCAATCTGCTGCTGGATATCGCTCTGCTGCGGAGCCTGAGTATCCGGGTTGCTCTCGTCCACGGAGCCGCCCATCAGATCCGCCGCCTCGCCGAGATGACCAGCCTTACCCCAAGCAATCTCGATGGCACCGGCGTCACCGATGCCCCCACCCTCAAACTCGCGCTCCTGGCCTCCAGCCGTGTGTCGCACGAACTGCTTGAAGGGCTCAGCGCCACCGACCTGCGCGGAGCGCTCAGCAATGCCCTCGTCGCTCATCCGGCCGGCATTCTCTCCGGGGTCGATCACCAGTTCACCGGGAAGATCGAACGCATCGACGTCGGCCTGCTCAATGCCTTGCTTGAGCGCGATATCGTGCCCATCCTCGCGCCGCTGGGTTGCGACGGCGAGGGCCACTCCTTTCGCCTCAATAGCGATGCCGTCGCCGTGGAGGTGGCCCGTGCCCTGGGCGCCGTCAAGGTTATCTTCCTTACCACGCATCCAGGGTTGCCCGATCTCAGCAAACCTGGATCGCTTCATCGGCACCTGCCCGCTGGCGAGGCCGAATTGCTCGCCAAACGTCATGCGGCCGACTATCCGCCCGAGTTGCGCTCCAAACTGGAGCAGGCGGTCAAGGCGGTCCGGGGTGGCGTTCCACGGGTGCATCTCATTGATGGTCGGCTTGAAGAGGGGCTGCTCGGCGAGGTGTTCAGCAATGAGGGCACCGGTACACTTATCCATGCCAATGAATATCAGGCAATTCGTCAGGCGACCCGCAAGGACGTGAGAGCGTTATACTACCTCATTGAGGGTGGCGTGGCTCGTGATGAGCTCGTCCGCCGCACCCGGGCCGAGATCGAACGGCAAATCGACGACTATTACATCTTCGAGGTCGATCGCACGCCGGCGGGATGTGCCGCGCTGCACCTGTATCCCGACGAGGAGATGGGCGAATTGGCCGCCGTCTGCGTGGATTCGCGTTTCGAGAATCAAGGAATCGGCGGCAAGCTGATGCGCTACGTCGAGGAGCGTGCCCGTGCAATGGGACTGCGGACGCTGTTTGCCCTCAGCACCCAGGCGTTTCACTTCTTCCAGCAGAAGGGCGGCTTCGTTCAGGGCACTCCCGACGACCTGCCCCCCGCCCGCCGCGAACGCTACGAACGCTCCCGACGAAACTCCATCGTGCTGCTCAAACGGCTCAATTGACACCCGTGGGTGGTTGCCGAACCAGTTTCAGAGGTTCCCCCTGCGAATCGTGCAGGTGCAGCACGACCTCGCCCGATGCGGGCTGGGTCTCGGGCATGAGCGTGTAGGCTCGCTCACCTCGCGTCGCGGCTCGTCCATAAAGGAACAACAGTCCCTCATCTTTCAGATTCACCAGGCCGAGGGTCTCGCTAACCGGGACCTCACGTCGCAGTTGCTCGGCGATCTCGGTCATGTCGCGACGCTGATGCATGACTCCCACGAAGCCAATCTTCACCACCAGCCACACGACGGCCAGGGCGACGAGCGTTCGTCGGGCCAGCGTCTCGCGCTGGTTCCACCACACCCACCAGCCCACCGCCGCCAGCAACGCCACGGCTGGCTGAGCCGGCAAGATGTGACGCGGTCGATGGCCAGGTACCACGGTCCAGAAGGCGAGATTGACGAGTAGCCAGACCCAGGCGAGCGAGAGCAGGGCACGTTGCCGCTCGGTCCACGGATGGCCGCGCAACACTCCGGGCAGGTACAAAATGGCCGGCAGGCAGCCCAAGACGAATGAGAGCGGAAACGTCGCCAATTCGCCCCACGGGTAGGGGCGCGGATGCCGGGTTGGCGACAGCCTCATCATCGCCTCGCGCTCCAGTGTGACGAGAAATTCGTTGCCCGCCGCCTGATGCGCGTGCCACAGCCACAGAAGGAAAACGAGAGCCACGCCGGCAAGGCCGAGCAGATGGCCGGCGTCCAGCAACCGGATCAGTTGCCGACGCCAGCCCAGCCAGACCAGCGCGGTGAAGTAGAAGAAGGCTGGCCCGGTCCACTTGGTAAACAGACCCCCGGCGACGCAGCCCATCGCGATCAGCCAGGCGACGGTGCGATGTCGTTCGCCCCCCTCGCCCTCCACAGCGTGTAGCAACGCCAGCAGCGAACCAGTCACCCACGCCGTCTGTACCAGATCGATCTCGGCCGAGGGCACGCGATCCAGCCACAGCACCGAACACGGCATCAGCACCACGGCCGCCCAGCCGGCCTGGTCCCCAAAACGCGAGCGAATCGCCCAGCCACCCAAAGCCATGAGCGCGAGACCAGCTAAAATCGAGGGCAACCGGGCCGTGACGGCGTTGACCTGCCCCAGCCCGCACAAGGCAATGAGCGCACCCATGCCCGGGGGTTTGGTCAGGTGCGGCTCGCCATACAGACGCGGCGTCCACCAATCACCCACGGCGACGGCCTCGGCGGCGAGGCGGGCACGTAGCCCCTCGTTGCGATACAGCGGCGCCGTCACTCCTCCCAGGAGCAACACCGCCGCGAACACGATCAGGCCGATGTGCCATTTCATGTCTGGGACGATACCGTTGTTCCGGAAGGCGAAACAAGTCCGTTCGCCGGGGTTGTGTAACAACGCGCCTACCAAGCTAGGTTTCGCTCGGTTGGCCACTATACTGAGCGGACATGAACACCATCACGGATCTGCTCCGGGCGGGGCGGGCGGCCCTGGAGCAAAAGCACTTAGCCGAGGCGCTCGCGCGGTTTGACGATGCGTTGTCACACCAGCCTCACCACCCCGAGGCCCACGCTGGCCGGGCCGAGGCGCTCTTTGGTCTGCGCCGTTTCGATGCTGCCGTCGAAGCCTGGGAGCACGCGATCAGCCTTGCCCCCGAGCGGTTCGATTGGCTGTATCATCGGGGCCTCGCCCACTACGAGAATAACGACAACGAACCAGCCATCGAGGATCTCACCGCCTTTTTGGAGGCGCAGCCGGGGCACGCCGAGGCACTCTCCTACCTGGCCGCTTCGTTCCATTGCCTGGACGACCACGAAACCGCCTACGAACTAATCGAACAGGCGCTCCAGGCCGACCCACGCTCGGCCTCGGCCCACTTCCACCGCGGGCGCGTTTTGGCCGCCTGGGATGAGGAAGACGGCGCCCTGGCCGAGTACTCCCGAGCGATCGAGATCAATCCGCTCTATCCCTATCCTTATGATTTCCGCGCCAGCATTTTGGAAGGCCGTGAGGAACACGAGCAGGCGCTGGCCGATCGCGAACGGTCCATCGCCCTGTTTCCCACCGCCAACGCCTTTCATCAGCGCGGGCACTTCTGGCAACGACGCGGCGAGTACGATCGAGCCGAGGCCGCCTTCGCCGAGGCGGTCCGGATGGAGCCGCGCAACACCTACCATCGGCGCTGCCGGTCGCATCTGTTTCACGAAATGGGCGAGATGGAGAAGTGGGAAGCCGATCTGGAAGCCATTGATCGCATCAACATTGAAAACGAAGGAGGCGACGTGAACGCGGTTTTGGAACAACGGATGGCGACATTTGCCACCATCCAGGCGCACTTTGCCTCGATTCCACTGGAAAATCTGGAAGTCACCTCACGCGAGTTCCCCGCCCGCGTGGCCGCCGACCTGCAACTGGCTCTGGATCGTCTGGAGGGCAACGGCTTCGAGGTGCCGCATTTCTTCGCCATCCGGCAAAGCGGGCAGGCGGTCACGGACTTTCCGACGCTGTACACTCGCGATCGCCGTAACCCGCCCACGCCCGTGCCGCCGGAATACAACGAGATCAACATCGGCGAGGAGCAGCCCGTCCGTTGCCTGAAGTTCGGCGTCTGGCTGCTGCGGCGCGGCGAGACCAACTTCCTGGTCATGCTCGATACGCAGAACTACCGGGGCATTCATTTCCAGGTCGCCGTCCCCAAGGGGGTCGATGGTCAGGCGGCATCGGCGGCCTTTTTCCGGTATCTGGAAGAGGCGATCGAGAAGGGATCGTGCTACCGGGGCAAGATTCTGTCGCTGGAGCAGCAGTCGTCCTACTCGGGCGAATCCTACGGCATCACGGTGCACAAGATCCGCCCCGTGCAGCGGGAAGAGGTCATCCTCCCCGCCGCCACCCTCTCGCTGCTCGAACGCAATGTTATCCAGTTCGTCCGGCAGCGTGCTCGCCTGCGCGATTTCGGCCTGACCACCAAGAAGGGCCTGCTGTTCTACGGACCGCCAGGCACCGGCAAGACCCACACCATCCACTATCTGGCCCGCGGCATCGAGGGGCAGACGACGTTCCTGGTCACAGCGGAACAGGTGGGAATGTTGGGTGAGTACATGACGCTGGCCCGATTGTTCCAGCCGAGCATGGTAGTGATCGAGGATGTGGACCTAATCGCCCGCGATCGTACCACGATGCACTCCGCTGCCGAGGAGGCGCTGCTGAACAAACTGCTCAACGAGATGGACGGCCTGCGACCCGACACCGACATTCTTTTTGTACTGACCACGAACCACCCCCAAAAGCTGGAGGCGGCCCTGGCCTCGCGTCCCGGCCGAATCGACCAGGCCATCGAGTTTCCGCTGCCCGACGAAGAGGGCCGTGCCAAGCTGCTTCGGCTGTACTCGCGCAATGTCGAGGTGCCCGACCACGTGGCCTCGGCCGTGGTGAAGAAGACGGAGCGGGTGAGCGCGTCGTTCATCAAGGAGTTGATGCGCCGGGCGACGCAGTTTTACCTGGAGCGCAACGGTACCGGCCCACTGATGCTGCGCGACGTGGAAGATGCCCTGGAAGAGATGCTGTTCAAGGGCGGCTCGCTCAACCGCGTCTTGCTCGGGGCCAGCGCCCACACTTAAGCTGTGGATCGTCCCGGTGAGCAACCAAAAACCGAGAGCGAACAGACGCACTCGCAGACCGGGTGGCCGCGTATACAATAAGGCGAAGGTAACGCGGCCCATCCGGGGTGGGGGTTCATGATCAAGGGAGTGCCGGTCTCGCCCGGCATTGCGGTGGCTCTGGCGCATCGGGTGGGGGAGGTGATCAACCACCACGAGCCCTACACGCTCGATGAGAATGGCCTCTCGGGCGAACTGGGCCGCTTCGAACGCGCTCTGGGGGCCGTCGCCCGCGAACTGGACGATACCATCGTCCGGGTGCGTGAGCAGATCGGCGACGAGCAGGCGGCCATTTTCCGCGCTCATCGTCAACTCCTGCGTGATCCCGGATTACACCAAAAGGTGCTCGATCGCGTTCGCAATCAACACATCGACGCCGCCACCGCGCTGCAACAGACGCTCGACGACTATGTCCACCTTTTCGAGCGCTTCCCCGACCCGTACTTTCAGGATCGCCTCCACGACCTGCGCGATGTCATCGGTCGCGTGGTCGCACGCCTGGCCCAGGACTCCGCCGAGCACACGCTCACCTTCAAGGAACCCGTTATCCTGGTCGCCCCCGAGGTGCTCCCCTCCCAGGCAGCCATGATCGATAAATCCTGGGTGGCTGGCATCCTCACCGAGGCGGGATCGGCCACGGGGCACGCCGCCATCCTCGCCCGCGCTCTGGGCATCCCCGCGGTGAGCGGCCTGCGTGGCCTGTTGCGCGAGGTGAAAGACGGCGACCTCATCGCCATCGATGGCCGCGAAGGTCATGTGTATCTCAACCCCGGCCCCGAGGTCGAGGCGGCCTATCGCAAGCTCCAGCGTGAATATGTCGATGCCTACGGTCGGCTATTCGAGAATCATCACCTGGAGGCGATCACGCCCGATGGGACGGCGGTGGAGTTGCTGGCCAATGTCAGCGGATTGGCCGACGCCCAGATGGCCGGCGGAGCCGGCGCGGTGGGGGTGGGGCTCTATCGCACCGAGTATCTCTTTCTCACGCATGCCACCGTGCCCGACGAAGAAGACCAGTATCAAACCTACAAGCAGGTGATCGAGTCGGCTCCAGGGCGACGCGTCACCATCCGTACCCTGGACCTGGGTGGCGACAAGCAGGTGCCCTATCTCGGTACCCGTCGCGAGGCCAACCCCTTCATGGGCTTTCGCTCGATCCGGCTCACCAGTTCGCACCCCGAGTTTTTCCAGACGCAGCTTCGCGCCATCCTGCGTGCCGCCCGTCATGGCGATGTCTCGCTGATGTTCCCGATGATCAGCCTGCTGGAAGAGGTGCATCGCATCAAGAAAGTGGTGGCTCGAACGCGCCAGTCTCTTGAAAAAGCGGGTATCCCCCATGCCGAGAACCTCCCGCTGGGCGTGATGATCGAGGTACCCGGTGCGGCGTTGTGCGTCGAGGAGATTCTCGACGAGGTCGATTTCGTCTCCATCGGCAGCAATGACCTGGTGCAGTATCTCATGGCCGCCGACCGCGACAATCCCCAGGTGGCTCACCTGTGCGAGCCGTTCAACCCGGCCCTGTTGCGGCTCCTGGCGCACGTCATCGGCACCTGCAATCGACGCGGTAAACCGGTGACCCTGTGTGGCGAGATGGCCGGCTGGCCGCGTTGTTTCCTGGCGCTGTTCGGCATGGGGCTGCGACGGTTCAGCATGTCGCCCGCCGCGGTTCCCACGCTGAAAGAGGTGGTCCGCCGCACGCCCCTGGCTGTCGCCGAGGAAATTGCCGAGCGGGTGCTGGCGATGAAAACCACGGGCGAGATTCGCGGCTTCCTGACGCATCGCATCCAGGAAGTCTGGCCCAACGTCACCCTCATGGATATGCGACGATGACGGCCGAGGTGTTTGCCGATCTGGCACGTCGGCTAATGGATCGCGAGGAGTGGGTGGCTCGCCTGCCGCTGAACTATCGCGAGGGACCGCAGAGCCTGCCGTGGGAAATCTTTCAGGGCCATCTGGTGGCAACGCGCGAACGCCGGACATGGTGGTCCGCAAGCGTGTTCACGGGCGAGCAGGAATTGTTTTCACTTGCACTCGACGACGGGCAAGCATGCGTGCATGTCACGCGGTGCGTCGAAAGCTACCTGCACGAGCCGGTCGATTCACCCGAGGGGCTCACGACGCGTGAAATCGTCGGCTGGGAGCGCGAACTCATTGCCACCCTCCCGCTTTCGCATCCGCATCTGGAGCACGAATTACGCCTGGCCCTGCAACGTGCCGTCTGGGGCGCTCGCCTGCCGCTCACCGCCGAGGAGTCGCCGCATCCCCTGTTTACCTTCGGCCAACTGGCCTACGGCCTGACCGACGCGCCGGCCTCGCGCCAACTCGAAACGCGACTGCGGTTGCTGGATTCGTCGGCCGAGGAGGAGTACCACGCCTGGTGCGAGCAGGGCAACGATCCGGCGGCACTGCCGGGCGTCATTCGGGCGGTGTTTGACGATCTTTCGCTCACGCCGTGGACTGATGTGCCCACGCGACTGCTTGATCTGGTAGCGCTGGCGTTGCCAGCCGAGAGGGCACGCGAGTGGTACGCCCGGCTGACGCTGCTGCTCACGCGTCACCTGAGCGCCTATGACCTGCATGCGTTTCATCACGGGGGAATCAATTACCCCGACGCGCTCGTGCTCGATGATCTCCTCGCGCGGCTAACACAGGAGCAACCCGGGCGGACGCCGACGCAACGTCGGGCGCTGCGGCACGTCTGGCTGCTGCGGCAGGAGTATGCACTTTATCCCGTGCCAGCACTACCTACCTCACCCGGCGAGATGCGCCGCGTGCTGCCCGGCGAACGGAGCAATGAACGTCGCACGCGGAACCTGTTCTCCGAGCCGTGGTCCGTACCGCTTGAGTTGCTGGCACCAGCAGGGCCAGAGGATCTTGAGGAACTGGGGACGGCCGTGTATCTTGATCGGCCGTTGGGAGTGGGCAAGCAGGGGATCGAACCCGACGCCACCCCATTGGTGGCGAGTCGGCTTTTTAGCCCGAGTCTGGCAGCCGAGCGGTGGCGACGCCTGAGTGCGGAGCCACCCCCGGACCTGAGCCTCCCTGGGGTGCCATTGAGCGAGTTGGTCGCACCGAGTCGCGCAGCCTGTTTGTCGCTCACCGACGCCCGGCGAGTGCGCGACGACTGGGTCGTCCGTCGAACGCTGCCGGGCAGTCTGCGGCGGTTGGGATTAGCCGGCCACGTCTTTGCACGCACGGCTCAGGGGTGGACCCTGTGGGATGACTCCTATCAAGTCATTCGCACGTGGCCCCTCCCGCAGAGATGCGAAACCATGTGGCGCGAGGGGGTCGAGTGGCCGACGGAGTGGCCACCCTAATCGTCACACCGCTGTCGCCAACTGACGGGCCTGACGCACTTCCTCGATGTAGTCGTCCATCGGCTGAACGATGGCATCGACGCTGTCCTTGAAGACGTCGCCGATGAGCAGGTCGGTGATACAGCGGCGCAGGTGCGGGTGCTTCTTGAGGAAGGCGCCGAAGCTCACGCCCTCATAAAAGGCGTACACCAGCCGCTTCATCCGGTCCATGCCCTGGACGAACGGCTTCTCCCATTTGCCCAGTTGAGCCGCCGACAGGTCGCCCTTCTGGAAGCCCTCGGCGATGGCGTCCGCGGCCATTTCGCCGCTCTTGAGTGCCAGGAAGACGCCGCTGCTGTAGATGGGGTCCAGGAAGCCAAAGGCGTCGCCCACGAGCGCCCAGCCGTTGCCGGCGATCTGACGCGAGCGGTAGGAGAAGTCCTTGGTGGAGTAGAAGCCGCCCACGCGGGTGCCCTGTTCGATGCGCCATTTCACGGCCGGGCAGCGCTCGACCTCCTGATTGAAGATCTCCTCAGGGGTGCCACGGCTTTTGTCCATCAGGTAGTCGAGATCGGACACGACACCGACGCTCACGATGTCGTCGTGCAGCGGGATGTACCAGAACCAGCCGCGTTTCTGCTGGGTGGCCAGGACCAGGGTCGCGCCCTCGTCGAGACCGGGCATGCGGTGAGCGCCCTTGAAGTAGCTCCAGACGCTGGCCTTGCGGAGGAATGGGTCGCTCTCGCGGAGCTTGAGCTTGTTGGCGATGAGCGACGACTGGCCGGTCGCATCGACCACCACGTCGCACTCCATCACCTCTTCCTTGCCTTCGCGGTCACGCACCTTCACGCCCACGGCCTTGTCGCCGTCAAAGAGCACGTCCATGGCGCGTAGACCCTGGCGAACATCGACGCCATGGCTGGCGGCGTTGTCCAGGAGCATCTGGTCGAATTCGCTGCGGACGACCTGCCAGGTGAGCGCCGACTCGTGGGCGTTGTTCTCGAAGAAGTAGAACGGTTGGCTCTCCTTGCCCGTCTCGGTGACAAACTGCACGCTGTACTTCTTGACGCAGCGGCCGGCCTTCATCTTGTCGAGCACGCCGAGACGACGGAGCGTCCAGTAGGTATCGGGCATGAGCGATTCACCGATGTGGAAGCGCGGGCCGGGTTCCCGCTCCAGCAAGCGAGTGCGGATGCCGTGCTGGGCGAGCAGAGTGGCGGCCGTACCTCCGGAGGGACCCCCTCCGATGACGATGGCCTGCGTTTTGGTGGACATGGAGCGCGTGCCTCCGAGAAAGCCAGCAGAGAAGGGGCGAACAATCGTTCCACCAATTATTAGTCGGCAGACCGTCCCGGCGCAAGCGATTTTTTCTCGCCTGCTTCCTATCACAACCCCCCACTCTCTTT
>ERZ1066117.1460-NODE-1460-length-11632-cov-8.024791_pt1 | contig 11632 bp, 12 predicted proteins | sample MGYA00382764_ERZ1066117 | MGnify/ENA primary metagenome ERZ1066117 (study PRJEB33369, sample SAMEA5778347) | biofilm metagenome | biome: Industrial cooling water; feature: Water cooling tower basin; material: Biofilm | place: United Arab Emirates | collected...
TGTGCATCGAGCCCATCAGCACGCGGTTGGGCAGCGTGCAGAAGCCGAGGTCGAGCGGTTTGAACAGATGGGGAAAGGCGGCGGCCGTCATATCAATACGGTGGCGTAGGGTTGCGCGAGCATGCCGATGCACGCCATCGCGCACAAGTCAGGACACGGGCGGCGAGGACGATGGGCTCGCCGGTTCTGCCACCTGAACGGCCCTTCGCAAGCCTTGACCGCGGGTGAAGGCAGGTCGTGCCGGCAACCTGCGCGGCTTGTCACGACTTAGCGAGGTGTTAACATCGGCCCGGCAAGGCCACCCAGGAAGCGGTCGGCCTTCAGGGCAGCCCTTCCCCTTTATTCGGAGTTGATCATGAAGAAGAACCTGCTGTGTCTGGCCGTGCTGGCCGCGTCCTTCGCCAACGTCGCCGTGGCGCAGGATTTTGATGATCGCTGGTACCTGACCGGCTCGGCCGGCATGAACTTCCAGGACAACGAGCGCAACACGGCCGACGCGCCGGAGCTCGGCATCGGCGTGGGCAAGTTCTTCTCGCCGGAGTGGTCGCTCGCCGCCGAGCTGTTCAGCGCCAATCCGCACATCAAGAACAACCGCAACCTCAACTTCAGCCAGTACGGCCTCTCGGTCGACCTGCGCCGCCACTTCCGTTCGGAAGCCCGCAACTGGTGGCCCTACCTCAAGGCCGGCGTCGGCGTCATCCGCAACGAGGAAGAGTTCAACGCCTTCCCGAGCCCGAACTCGCCGGGCCAGCGCGAAGACAACAACCTCGCCGTGAACTTCGGCGGCGGTCTGCAGTCGGATCTCGAGAACTTCAGCATGCGCCTCGAAGGTGGCCTGCGCTGGAACCTCGACGACCAGAGCATCTCGGGCCGCGGTGAAGACCGCTTCAACGATGCCTTCGTGAAGGCGATCGTGCTCGTGCCGCTGGGCCCGAAGGCCGCTCCGGCCGCTGCCCCGGCCCCGGCGCCGGCGCCGGCTCCGGTGGCCAGCTGCGAGACGCAGGATGACGACGGCGACGGCGTCAACAACTGCCTCGACAAGTGCCCGGGCTCGCAGGCCGGCCAGGCCATCGGTCCGGACGGCTGCGCGGTGCCGCTGACGATCGACCTGAAGGGCGTCAACTTCGACTTCGACCAGGCCACCCTGCGTCCGGACGCGGTGACGATCCTCAACGAGGCCATCGACATCCTGAAGAAGTACCCGCAGCTGCGCGTTGAAGTCGCCGGTCACACCGACTCCGTCGGCACCGATGCCTACAACCAGGGCCTGTCGGAGCGCCGCGCTCGCACGGTGTTCGACTACCTGACCAGCAACGGCGTCGACGCGTCGCGCCTCAACGGCCCGACCGGCTACGGCGAAGCCCGCCCGATCGACACCAACGACACCGCCGAGGGTCGCGCGAAGAACCGCCGCACCGAGCTGAACGTCCAGAACTAAGGACGTCCCTCGTGCTGCAGGAAAGCCCGGCGCAAGCCGGGCTTTTCTTTTGCGCCGTCGTTCCTGCTCCATTGGCTTGCCGCATCCGGACGCGCTGCGTAAGCTCTCGGCCCATCCCCGCTACACGGAGCTGCCGGCATGGCGCATCGCCTTTTCGTCTCTCTCGCCTTCGCCTGCCTGTCGGCCCCCGCGCTCCACGCTGCGCCCGCGCTCGAGCTGTCGGGCGGCATGTCGGCCAGCCCTTCGGCGGCCCCCGTGTCGGTGCAGGCGTTCCTCCAGCGCATGCGCCAGCCGGTTGTTTCGGCGCCCAGCGCGTCCGCCTCGAGCGGCTATGTGCCGCGGACGGCGCACGACAACTCGCCCTACCGCTTCGACATGACGCAGAACGGGCGCCGCATGACGGCGGAAGAGTTCGATGCGTGGATGAAGGCCCGCGGCATCCGCGTGGCGACCGGTAAGCCGGCCGGCAGCGAGCCGGCGGCCGCGGCGCCGGCGGCCGCGACGGCGCAGGCCTGCCAGCCGACCGCGACGACGTCCTGCTGAGGGGTCAGCGCTTCACGAAGCGGTAGTGCGCGACGCCCCACTCGGCGCCGCCGGCGTAGCCGAACAGCTCGGCGCAGGCCATCCAGAACATCCGCCAGCGCTGCGCCCACACCGCCGCGTCTTTCTCGCCATACGCTTCGGCGAGCACGCGGTGCACTTCATCGGCATGGCGATCCTGGTTCTCGAGCCAGTGGTTCGACGTCTTCTCGTAGTGCACGCCTGAGAGCACCCAGCGCTGCTCGATGCGCAGCGCGTTCTGGAAGTGCAGCAGCGTGTCGGCGCTGGGCATCAGCCCGCCGGTGAAGAAGTAGCGGCCCATCCAGTTGTCTTCGCCCTCGACCTCGAAGGGATACATCAGGCTCCGGTGGCAGAAGATGTGCGCGAACAGCTTGCCGCCCGGCTTCAACCAGCGGGCGATGTTGCCGAGCAGCGTGTCGTAGTTGCGCATGTGCTCGAACATCTCGATCGAGACGCAGCGATCGAAGGTCTCGGCGTTGAGGTCGAGCCGGTTGACGTCGGTGGTGATGATCTCGACGTTGGCAAGGCCGCGGACCGCGGCCTGAGCGAGGATGTGCTCGCGCTGGGTGCGCGAGTTCGAGACGCCGGTGATCCGCGAATTCGGGAAGCGTTCCGCCATCCACAGCGTCAGCGAGCCCCAGCCACAGCCGAGCTCGAGGATCCGCATGCCGTCCTTCAGTTCGGCGCGCTCCCCGTACAGCGCGAGCATCTTTTCCTCGGCTTCGTCGAGGCTTTCGTTGCCGTCGGGGTAGTAGCAGCTCGAATACTTCAGGCGCTTCCCCAGGCAGAGCTCGAAGAAACGCGTAGGAACCTCGTAGTGCTGCTCGTTGGCGGCGGCGGTTTCGATCGCGATGGGGCTGCTGCGCAGCTCGGAAAGCAGGGTGCGGAAGCGTGCATCGGCGCGGTCGAGATCGCCGTCGTGCTCGTCGCGGAGGCGCTGCTCGCAGAGCTTGCGGATGCCGTAGCGGGTCAGGAAGTCGGGCACGAGGCCGCGTTCGCACAGATCGATCAGCGCCATGAAGGTCCTAGGGCGGGGAAGAGTCGGCCGATTTCGGCGGCCATGGGAAGAATGCACTCACTTCGCGCTGGTAGCGACGGTAGGCGTCGCCCCGCGAGCGCAGGGCCTGCGCTTCGGTCCAGGGGATGCCGCTGACGCGCCACAGGAAGGCGAACATGACCACGGGCCCGAGCAGGCTCCACGCGAAATACGGGCCGCACCACGCCAGCAGCACGTAGGCGAACCAGTGCACCCACTCGAAGAAGTAGTTGGGGTGGCGGGACCAGGCCCACAGGCCGACGCGGCAGATCCGCCCTTTGTTCGACGGATCGCGGCGGAAGCGATCGAGCTGCCGGTCGGCCAACGCCTCGCCGCCGATCGCGACGAGCCAGACCAGCACCGCCACGAGCATCAGGGGCTCGAGGCCGTCGGCGTCGGCCGCGGCCGCCGCGGTGAAGGGGATGGCGAACAGCGCGACCACCACCGCCTGCGCCTGGAAGAACAGGAACCAGCGGCCCGACGAATCGCCGATCGCCGCGCGCATGGCCTGGTAGCGGCCGTCCTCGGGTTCGCGCAGCACGCGATGCAGGAGGTGGAGGCACAGCCGCGAGCCCCACAGCCCGCCGAACAGCGCGACGAGGATGCGCGGCAGCTCGTCGCCTTCACCGACGAACCCGGCGAACAGCGCGGCCAGCGCCATCAGCCCGGCCCAGGCCACGTCCACGTAGCCGGCATTCCGCACGCGCATCGAGAACGCCCAGACGGCCGTCATGCCCACCGCGGCCCCCAGCCAGCAGCAGAGGACGATCAGCCAGAAGCTCACGACAGCGTGCTCCGTGGCGCGCCGGCCAGGCGAGCGATGGTCATGCCCGGGCGCCCGCGCCCGGGCCGGCCGCGCCATCGCGCCCGTGGAGGGCGTAGAGGGCCGGCATGGCGAGCCCCCAGACGATCGCCAAGGCGGCAAGGGCCACCGGCAGGCCGAGTCCGAATTCGACGGCGTCGAAGCCGCGTGCGGCGCCCCAGTAGGCCAAGGGGCCGCCCACCGCGCCGAACCCGAACGCCGCCAGCCAGCGTCCCCGCAGGAAGGCCATCGAATGGTTGAGCGTCAGCGCGAAGCCGGCCCACATCGCGAGGATCCATACCGGCGCCGCGAAGGTCCACGGCCACGGGCTGGCGAACTGCAGCACCCCGGTGGCGGCCAGCAGCGAGTCCGCGATGATGCCCATCGCCACGGCGATGGCCAGCATGCGCAGGTCGCCGCGCCGATCGGGCGTCAGCCGGAAGTGCACCGCCGCGTACAGGATTGCCGCGAGCGGGCCCGCCCACGGAAGGCCGTTCGCGGCGCCGATGACGCTGGCGAACCACACGGCCTGGAAGCCCAGCACGTTCGCGATGAGGAACGCCTTGGACATCACACGCTCTCGGGCGCCGGGATCCAGGCCTCGCGCCGGTTCAGCGGGCGCGCGAACAGCAGGTGGGACACGCCGATCGAGCGCTCGAGGAACCCGCCCTCGCAGTACGCGAGGTAGAACTCCCACATGCGGATGAATCGCTCGTCGTAGCCGAGCGCGCGGACCTCCGCGAGCCTCGCCATGAAGCGCTGGCGCCAGTGGCGCAGCGTCAGGGCATAGCTCGTGCCGAAGTCCTCCTGGGAGACGAGGCGCAGGTCGGTGCTTCGTGCCATGGCGCCGGTGATCGCGCTGATCGAAGGGATGAAGCTGCCGGGGAAGATGTGGCGCTTGATGAAGTCGATGTCGCCGAGCGCGCGCTCGTAGCGGTGGTCCTCGATGGTGATCGCCTGCACCAGCGCGAGGCCGTCGGACTTCAGCAGCGAGGCGCACTTCGCGAGGTAGGTGTCGAGGTACTGGTGGCCGATGGCCTCGATCATCTCGATCGACACCAGCTTGTCGTAGTGGCCCGTGAGGTCGCGATAGTCCTCGAGCAGCACGGTGACGCGATCGGAGAGGCCGGCGCGGGCGACGCGCTCGGTGGCCAGCGCGTGCTGCTCCTTCGAGATCGTGGTGGTCGTGACCCGGCAGCCGAAGCGCTGGGCCGCGTGCAGCGCCATGCCCCCCCAGCCGGTGCCGATCTCGACGAGGTGGTCGGAGGCTTTCAGGTCGAGCTTGCGGCCGATGCGCTCGAGCTTCCGGAACGAGGCCGCCTCGAGCGACTCCTCCGGCGAGGCGAACAGGGCCGAGGAGTACATCAGGTCGTCGGAAAGGAACAGCCGGAACAGGTCGTTGCCGAGGTCGTAGTGCGCCGCGATGTTCTTTCGCGACCCGGCGCGCGTGTTGCGGCGCAGGGCGTGGACGACCTTGAGCGCCGCGCCGGACAGGCGAGCGAAGCCGCCCTCCATCGCGTCCAGCAGGTCGCGGTTCAGCACCAGCAGGCGGACCAGGTCGACGAGCTCGTCGCAGCTCCACTGGCCGTCCATGTAGGCCTCGGCCGCGCCGACGGAGCCGCCGAGGGCCATGCGGCCATAGGCCTCGAGGTCGTGCACGCGAAGCCGCACCACCGGCGCACCGGGCGCCGGCTCGGCGTCACCGAGCCGCGTTTCGCCGAGGGCGTCGCTGAGTACCAGCGTGCCGCGGCGCAGGCCGGCGAGGCGCTCGATGAGCCGGGAGCGAAGCCAGCGGTCGAGGCCGCCATGTTCGGTCGGTTCGTTCGGCAGGGCGTCGGCGGGCAGGCTCACAGGCGGGCGTCCGGATTCGGGTGGGGGTGGAAGGGCACGCGCTTGAGGCTCAGTTTCAGGGCCTGCCAATAGATGGCCGCCGCCACTTTCAGGGTGAGCAAGGGATACGCGGCCAGGCATGAAGCCAGCGTGTTGCCCTGCAATGGACGACGTTCCAGCGTGAGCGTCGCGTCGAACTCCCTCACGTCGCCGGCGAAGACGTCCATGTGCACGTGCAGGTCGTCGGTGGGTGGGGTGAACACCCAGTGGTAGCGCCGGTCCATCGGCAGGAAGGGCGACACGTGGAACGCCTTGTCGAAGCCGAAATGCAGGGCACGCCCGCGGCGCTGCGCCTGCTCGGCGGGGAGCAGGTAGGCATGGCGCTCGCCCCACGGCGTGTTGGTGATCTCGGCGAGGATCCAGTCCAGCGTCTCGCCGTCCTCCCGGTAGCCGTAGTAGAAGCTGACCGGGTTCTGCACGTAGCCGAAGTAGCGCAGGTGCGTCAGCAGGCGGATCGGGCCGGGCGAGGCGCGGCCGAGTTCTCGCTCCACGCGCTGGCGTACCGCGACATCGAGCGGCAGCGCTGCGTCGCCGAAATAGTCGCTGCGGCGGAATTCGGCGAGGTTGCGGCGGTTCACCGACCAGAACCAGCGGCGATCGAACACCCGGTCGAGTTCGGCGAGGTCGAGGAAGGGCTGGAACATGCGGTAGCGGAAGGCGTTCTCCGCCACCGCGAAGCGGCGATGCTGGACGCGGCCGACGTACAGGGCGCTCCGCAGGCCGAGGTTCGCGGGCGTCGGCCCGCGTTGGTCCGCTTCGCTGTCGCCGGCGCTTACCACCGCACGCCCAGCCCGGCCGCGGCCTCGACGCCCGCGCGCATGCCGTCCTCGTGGAACCCGAAGCCCCAGTACGCGCCGGCGAACCAGGTGCGGCGTCGGCCGTTGAGCTCGGTGCGACGCTCCTGCGCGGCCACGCTGGCGTGGGTGTAGACCGGGTGGTGGTAGGTCATCTTGGCGATGACCTTGGCCGGGTCGATGGCGGCGGTTCGGTTCAGGCTGACCACGAAGGGCTCCGGTGACTCGAAGCCCTGCAGCAGGTTCATGGAGTAGCTGACCGAACACTCGGCTTTCGGGTCGGCGGGAACGAAGGCGTTCCACGCGGCCCAGGCCTTGCGGCGCGTCGGCAGCAGGCGGCGGTCGGTGTGCAGCACCACCTCGTTGCGCTGGTAGGGCATGGCCCCGAGCACGTCGCGCTCGAGCGCGTCCGCATCGCCCAGCAGCGCGAGGGCCTGGTCGCTGTGCGTGGCCACGACGATGGCGTCGAAGCGGTCCTCGCCCGCGACATGCTTCACCGTGACGCCGGCCTCGTCGCGGGTGATGCGCTGCACCGGGCAGGCGAGGCGCACGTCGACCGTCCAGCGCGACTTCAGCGCGTCGATGTAGCTCGACGAACCGCCTTCCACCACGCGCCACTGCGGACGGCCGTCCACCTGCAGCATGCGGTGGTGGTCCATGAAGCGCACGAGGTACTTGGCCGGGAAGTCGAGGATCGTCGCCGAAGGCGAGGACCACAGTGCCGAGGCCATCGGGATCAGATGGGCGTCGCGGAACAGCGTCGAGTAGCGGTTCTGTTCGAGGTACTCGCCCAGCGACGGGCCGGGGGCGGGGTCTTTCAGAAGCGCGCCCGCTTCGCGATAGAAGCGCAGGATCTCGCGCACCATGCGGATGAAGGACGGCGACAGCAGGTTGCGACGCTGGCAGAACAGGGCGTCGAGGTTGGTCGCGTTGTATTCGAGGCCGGTGGCCTCGACCTGCGCGCCGAAGCTCATCGTGGTGTCTTTCGACGCCACGCCAAGCTCGTCGAACATCCGCGTCAGCAGCGGGTAGTTGTGCGTGTTGTGGACGATGAAGCCGGTGTCGACGCGATAGCGCTTCCCGGCCTGCTCGACGTCGTGGGTGTGGGTGTGGCCGCCGAGCCGCGCTTCGGCTTCGAACAGCACGACCGCATGCTCGCGGGACAGCAACCAGGCGGAGGACAGGCCGGCGATGCCGCTGCCGACGACGGCGACCCTCACGCCGCCTCCGCGGTCGGTTTGCGGAACGCCTCGGGCACGGGCTTCAGGTCCCACACGAGCCGCAGCAGGCTCATGGCCTTGAGCGCGTAGTACGTGACGTCATATTCCCACCAGCGGAAGCCCTGTCGCGCCGAGCCCGGGTAGTGGTGGTGGTTGTTGTGCCAGCCCTCGCCAAAGGTCAGCAAGGCGAGGAACCAGTTGTTCCGCGAGTCGTCGCGCGTGGCGTAGCGCCGGGTGCCGAAGCGGTGGGCGAAGCTGTTGATCGTCACGGTCACGTGGAAGAGAACGACCGTCGAGACGAAGAAGCCCCAGACCAGCAGCTGCGGCCCGCTCGTCTCCAGCGAGGGGGCGGCGGTCTCGAGCCAGCCGCCGAGCAGGAAAAGCCCCACGGCGAGGAGCACGGGCACCAGGATGTCGAAGCGGTCGAGCAGGCGCAGCTCCGGGAACTTGGCGAGGTCCTTCACCGCGTCGAGGTCGGTGCGGAACGCGCCGCGGGTCAGGAACCAGCCCATGTGGCTGTACCAGAACCCCTTGAGCTTCGGCGAATGGGGGTCGGCCTCGGTGTCGCTGGCGCGGTGGTGCTGGCGGTGGTGCGCCGCCCACCAGAGCGGGCCGCGCTGCACGCTGCTGGCGCCCACCACGCCGAACAGGAACTGCACCGGTCGGGAGGTGCGGAACGCCTTGTGCGAGAAGTAGCGGTGGTAGAAGCCGGTGATGGCGAACATGCGCACCGCGTACAGCGCGACCGCGACGGCCACGGCGAACCACGACACGCCGACCCAGATCACGCCGAGGCAGGCGAGGTGCAGGCCGATGAAGGGCACGACGCGCAGCCAGTCGATGCGGCGGGCGTCCTCCGGTGCCACGGGGTCGGACGCCGAGGTGTCGAACCAGCGCACGATCGCGGTGACCGAGCGGCGCCACAGGGGCACGGAAGTCGGAGCGTCGCCGTCGGGGGCGGCGCGGCGGGAGAGATCAGGCATGCGGAAAGGGTAGGCGGACGGGCGGTGAGAGGCCGGTGAACCGGGGCGGCGGAAACGCGCGTGTCGCGAGGACGATCACGCCGGCTCGACCCGCACCTCGGCGCGGATGGAGCTGCCGATGAAGCAGTTGGCGTGGGCGCGCTCGTGGAGCTTCGCGAGCTCCTCGGCGCTCGGACGTTTGTCGCCGGAGAACGTCACCTTCGGCCGCAGCGTGATGCGGGTGATCGCCATCTTGCCGTCGCTGTTCTTCTCCAGCAGGCCGGAGGCGTCGTCGTCGTAATGATCCACCACGTAGCCGCGCTTCGCGCAGACGGCGAGGAACGTGAGCATGTGGCAGGACGACAGCGACCCGACCAGCAGCGTCTCCGGATTCAGGGCCTCGGGGTTGCCGACGAAGCCCGGTGCCGACGACGCCAGGCTCTTCTGGCCGTTCTCGAAGGTGAGCACGTGGTCGCGGGAGTAGGTCTCGTAGGTGAATTCGCGGTCGTTGCGCGACCAGCTCAACGCGGCGGGATGCTCGGACACGGGCCTGCTCCTGATGATGTCCACCAAGGCTACACTTGCGGCGGCCCGGCGGCGTCATGGCGGCCGGCCTTCCTCCGACGCAGCGACTCTCGATGACCCGCGCATTCGGCCCACGGCACGGTGTGGCCCGCGTCATTTCCAAGGCGGGCCTCGCCTCGCGCACGCAGGCCGCCGGGTGGGTGCAGGACGGTCGCGTCAGCGTGGCCGGGCGCGTGGTGCGCGACCCCGAGTTCCCGGTGCGCGCCGGCGTCGACGAGGTTCGCGTGGACGGCCGCGCGATCGGCGTCGAGGCGCGCGTCTACCTCGCACTGAACAAGCCGCGCGGCCTCGTCACCACCGCCAGCGACGAGAAGGGCCGCGACACGGTGTACCGATGCTTCGACGGCGCCGGCCTGCCGTGGGTCGCGCCCGTGGGTCGGCTGGACCAGGCCAGCGAGGGCCTGCTGCTCTTCACCAACGACCCGGCCTGGGCCGCGCGCATCACCGACCCGGCCGTCGGTCCCGACAAGACCTACCGCGTGCAGGTCGAGGGCGTGCCCGGCGACGACGTGCGTGCGGCGATGGTCGACGGCCTCGACGAGGGCGGGGAGCGGCTGTCGGCGAAGTCGGTGTCCCTGCTGAAGAGCGGCGGCAAGACGGCGTGGCTCGAAGTCGTCCTCGACGAGGGCCGCAACCGGCAGATCCGGCGCCTCGCCAAGGCCGCGGGCTTCCCCGTGCTCCGGCTGGTGCGGGTCGCCATTGGCCCGCTGGAACTCGGCGACCTGCCGAAAGGCGCGTGGCGGCTCCTCACCGCCGAGGAACTCGCCGTGCTCGGTGCCTGAATCCGGGGGGCCGTCAGTGCGCCACGGCGTCCTGCGGCGGCCGCCAGCGTGCAAGGCGCTTGGCCAACAGCATGGCCACCACATCGAAGGCCCGTGCGTCGCTCGGGCCGCGGGCGTCCGGCCCCTTGCCCTTGTCCTGGTTGCAGCGCCGGCAGGCGAGCGCCAAGTTGCGCGCGTCGTCGCGGTCATCGCCGACCTGGACCGTCAGGCGCGCGGCGGCGCGCTGCCCGAACCAGGCCTGTGGCACCACGTGTTCCAGCGAGCTGCTGCCCAGCGCTTCACCGTCGGCCGCGACCTGCAGCCGCGTGCGGCAGTGCAGGCAGCGGGTGGTCCAGGTGCCGTCGGGCGACTGCACGGCCTCGGCGTCGGTGGCGACGGCGAGGCGGAACAGCTGGCGCAGCTTGGCCCGCATCAGCCCGGGATGACGCCGAGCTCGCGCCCGACCTTGGCGAACGCGGCGATGGCGCGGTCGAGGTGCTCGCGGGTGTGCGCCGCGCTCATCTGCGTGCGGATGCGCGCCTGGCCCTTCGGCACCACCGGGAAGAAGAAGCCGATCGCGTAGATGCCTTCCTCCAACAGGCGGGCGGCGAACTGCTGCGCCAGCGGCGCGTCGTAGAGCATCACCGGGCAGATCGGGTGCACGCCCGGCTTGAGGTCGAAGCCCAGCTTCGCCATCTCCGCGCGGAAGTAGGCGGTGTTGGCCGCGAGGCGCTCGCGCAGCTCGCCGGCCTTGGACAGCAGGTCGAAGGCGGTGATGCCGGCGGCCACCACGTGCGGCGGCAGCGAGTTCGAGAACAGGTAGGGCCGCGAGCGCTGCCGCAGCAGCTCGATCACGTCGCGGCGGCCGGTGGTGAAACCGCCGAGCGCGCCGCCCATGGCCTTGCCCAGCGTGCCGGTGAAGAGATCGATGCGGTCCATCACCCCCTTCACCTCGGCGCTGCCGCGGCCGGTCGCGCCGAGGAAGCCGGTGGCGTGGCATTCGTCGATGTGCACGAGGGCGCCGTACTTGGCGGCCAGCGCGCTGATCTCGTCCAGCGGGGCAATGAACCCGTCCATCGAGAACACGCCGTCGGTCGTGACGAGGATGTCGCGCACGCCATCGGCCCGGGCCTGCTGCAGCTGCGTCTCGAGGTCGGCCATGTCGCCGTTGGCGTAGCGGTAGCGCTTGGCCTTGCACAGGCGTACGCCGTCGATGATCGAGGCGTGGTTCAGGCTGTCCGAGATGATCGCGTCCTGTTCGCCCAGCAGCGGCTCGAACAGGCCGCCGTTGGCGTCGAAGCAGGCGGCGTAGAGGATGGTGTCCTCCGTCCCGAAGAAGTCGGCGATCCGGGCTTCGAGCTGCTTGTGCAGGTCCTGCGTGCCGCAGATGAAGCGCACCGACGCCATGCCGAAGCCGTGGCTGTCGAGGGCCGCCTTGGCGCTGGCGATCACGTCCGGATGGTCGGCGAGCCCCAGGTAGTTGTTGGCGCAAAAGTTCAGCACCGTGCGGCCGTCGGCCAGCGTGATCTCGGCCGACTGCGGGCTGGTGATGACGCGCTCGGCCTTGAACAGGCCGGCGGCGC
>ERZ1066117.1462-NODE-1462-length-11606-cov-5.474764_pt1 | contig 11606 bp, 7 predicted proteins | sample MGYA00382764_ERZ1066117 | MGnify/ENA primary metagenome ERZ1066117 (study PRJEB33369, sample SAMEA5778347) | biofilm metagenome | biome: Industrial cooling water; feature: Water cooling tower basin; material: Biofilm | place: United Arab Emirates | collected...
CACTGAAGGCTTCACAACAAGGACTCGAACACATTAAGCAAGCGAGATGTGAGAAAGGCTGGGCGACCAGCGATTTTCGTTGGATTGAGGCAGCTAGCGAGATTTTAGGGACATCCTGGGTACTAGACGGGGTACTGGCGATCGGAATTTCGGAAGGAACCTGGAAGCGCTTCTTAGCTGGGAAATATCCCATTAACGCGGAGGCATTTAAGGCATACTGCCAGGTGCTTGGGTTGAACTGGGAAGAGGTGGTTGAGGAGGCACAAGGTACAAGGCAAGAGCCAAGGGAAGCAGAGGAGCAAGGGCAGGAGAGATGGGAAGGTAGAGGAGATGGAGAAGTAGGGGAGGAAATCCAATCTAAAATCGTTCGACTGAGCACTCACGCCGAAGTCCAAAATCCAAAATCCAAAATTCCCCAAACTGACTGGGGCGATGCTCCCGATGTCTCCATCTTCTATGGTCGTGGAACCGAATTAAGCACGGTCAAACAGTGGGTGATTCAAGAAAACTGTCGCTTGGTGACGCTGCTCGGTATGGGCGGGATTGGAAAGACAGCATTATCAGTGAAGCTAGCAAGGGAGATAGTAGAGAGCGGCGGAGTAGGGGAGTGGGGGAGTGAGGGAGCAGCACAGGAGCAACCCAAAATCCAAGTTGCGCCAGAAGCGCACCAAAAGTGCGACCCAAAATCCAAAATCCAAAATCCAAAATCCAAAATCCACTCTGCCATCTGGCGATCGCTCCGCAATGCTCCCACCGTTGACGATCTATTGGCAGATCTGATCCAGTTTCTTTCAGAACAACAGGAAACCAGTTTGCCAACAAACCTAGAGGGTAGGATTGCCCGGTTGCTCCATTATTTGCGGACTTCCCGCTGTTTGTTGATTTTGGATAATGCCGAGTCGATTTTACAGGCGGGCGATCGCAGTGGACGGTATCGCACCGGATATGAAGGCTACGGGCAACTGCTGCGTTGTGTGGCAGAGACAGCCCATCAGAGTTGTGTCATTCTCACTTCTCGCGAAAAACCGCAGGGACTCGCCAAGTTTGAAGGGGAAAGTCTGCCCGTTCGGTCTTTGCAACTCAGTGGTTTGCCAGAAGTGGATGGTCGGGAATTGTTCAACGTCAAAGGAACTTTTACGGCGACCGAGGCAGACTGGCAAACCCTCATCTCTCGCTATGCTGGGAATCCCCTCGCGCTCAAGATTGTCGCCTCCTCCATCCACGACTACTTCGGTAGTGATATTTCCTACTTTTTAGACACTACTCAACAAGGTGCGTTCCTCTTCGATGATATTCGCGACTTGTTGGAGCAACAGTTTCAACGCTTGACCGATTTAGAACGCGACATTATGTATTGGCTGGCGATCGATCGCGAACCCGTCTCCCTACCCGAACTCCAGGCAAATTTTATTGTCACCCTTCCACCCCGCGAATTTCTAGAATCACTGAACTCGCTACAACGCCGCTCCCTAATTGAGAAAAGCGGCACCCGTTTTACTCAACAGCCCGTTGTGATGGAATATGTGACAGTGCAGTTCATTGAACGTGTGTGTGAGGAGATCAGGGAGTTAGGAGTTAGAAGTCATGGGTCAGAAGGAGTTAATCAATCCAAAATCGTTCGACTGAGCGCTCACGCCGAAGTCCAAGTTGCGCTGGAAGCGCACCAAAGGTGCGACCTAAAATCCAAAATCCAAAATCTAAAACCCAAAATCTTTATCACTCATTCACTTCTCAAAGCATCATCTAAAGACTACATTCGTGAAACCCAGGCAAACTTAATTGTTCAGCCTGTAATTGATCAATTAATAACGGTATTTGGCAGTGTTGAAAATATTAGCGATCGCCTCACGCAAATCCTGCAAAACCTGCGCGGAAAACCTGCAAAAGAAACCGGATACGCCGCTGGAAATGCCATTAGTTTGCTGCATCAGGCAGGATTTGATTTAACTGGGTTTGATGCTTCCCAATTAACCGTCTGGCAAGCCTATTTGCAGGGGGTGACGCTACATGACGTAGACTTCACCTGCTCCGATCTATCTCGCTGTACCTTCACCGAAACGCTGGGAAATATCCTGGGGGCTGCCTTCAGTTCCAACGGTCAACTCCTGGCAACTTGCGACACGGATTGCAACGTGCGCGTGTGGGAAGTCAAGTCGGGTCAGCTCCTGCTCATTTGCCGGGGACATACCAACTGGGTACGCTTTGTCGTGTTTAGCCCCGATGGTAAGACCTTAGCCAGTTGTGGAGCCGATTGCACGGTCAAGCTTTGGAATGTACAAGATGGCATTTGCATTAAAACCTTCATCGGACATGAACATGAGGTTTTTGCCGTTGCCTACAGTCCTGATGGATACCATCTCGCCAGTGCCAGCGGCGATCGCACCGTCAAACTGTGGGATGTTCGGAATGGTCACTGCCTAAACACACTCACAGGACACACCAACTGGGTACGCTCTGTTGCCTTCAGCCCCGATGGCAAAATGCTTGCTAGTAGTGGAGCCGATCACACGATCAGGGTATGGGATGTGTCGCGAGGGGGAGATGGGCAGGTGGGGAGGTGGGGAGATGGGGAGGTGGGGAGGTGGGGAGGTGAAGATCCAAAATCTAAGATCCTAACCGGGCATTCTGGATGGGTTCGTTCCATCGCCTTCAGCCCAGACGGAGAGGTCTTGGCGAGTGCCAGCAGCGATCGCACCATTAAACTATGGGACTACGAAACCGGAGACTGTTTGAGAACTTACACCGGGCACCAAAGCAGCGTTTACTCGATTGCCTTTAGCTCAGCCGGAGATTTGATTGTGAGTGGCAGTGGCGATCGCACCGTCAAACTATGGGATTGTTATAGCGATACCTGCGTTAAAACGCTATATGGTCAAACGAACGAAGTCTGTAGTGTTGCGGTGAGTTCAGATAACCAAACGATCGCCTGTGTCAGCCTGGATCAAACGATGCGGTTATGGAACTATCATCATGGGCAATGCCTGAAAACCTGGTACGGACACACTGACTGGGCACTTCCTGTGGCTTTTAGCTCCAATCAGCGGCTTCTGGCAAGCGGTAGTAATGACAAGACCGTACACCTTTGGGATTGGCATACAGGAGCCTGCTTAAAAACATTACAGGGACATACTGATTTTGTTTATACCGTTGCCTTTAGTCCTGACGGACAGATCCTTGCGAGTGGTAGTACAGATTCATCAGTCCGGCTCTGGAATGTGCAAATGGGGGAATGCTTTCAGGTATTACAAGGACACACGGATTGGATTGATGTAGTTGCCTTTCATCCTACTGAAAACATCCTTGCCAGTGGCAGTGCCGACTGTACTGTAAAACTCTGGGATATTCATACAGGTCAATGCATTAAAACACTCACTGGACATACAGAAAAATTGCTTGGAACAGCATTTAGCCCCAATGGAGAACTGCTTGCCAGTTGTGGCGTTGATCAAACGATTAAATTATGGGATGTCAGTTCAGGCAATTGCATCAAAACGTTACAGGGGCACACGAGCCGCATCTGGGGGGTGGCGTTTAGTCCCAATGACAACCTGCTTGCCAGTTGTAGCACTGACCAAACGATTAAGCTCTGGAATCTTGATACAGACCAATGCATTAAGACCCTGACAGGACATACTAACTGGATCTTTGCACTGGCTTTCAGCCCGGATGGCAACCTGCTTGCCAGTGCCTCCCACGACCGAACCATCAGACTGTGGAGTATTCAAACTGGTGAATGTATTGGCGTTTACAGTGGGCATCAACATCTGGTTTCTTCGGTTGCGTTTAGCCCTGATGGAGCATTCGTCGCCAGTGGTTCCCAAGACCAAACGGTGCGAATCTGGAATGTTAATACGAAGGAGTGCGATTACCCCAAAGGGGGAACTGCTCCGCACCGCGTTTTAATCGCCAAACGCCTCTACGAAGGCATGAAATTAACAGGTGTAAAAGGTTTAACTCAGGCAACGATCGCGACCTTGCAAACGTTGGGGGCGATCGTTGAGTAAGCAACAATCTTTACGATTCAACTATTCCAGGCTTTCCTAGCAATGTGCATCGTAAACTATCGATTAATGAAGAATTTTGGACGAGCTTGAGATGATCTTGAGGATAGAAGTTAGTTTGACTCCAGGGAATCGGGGATTGCAATTTCAGCATCCCATCTTCGTCTGTCCGTTCATCCAAGGTGGCACTGGCTCTTGTCACTGTGCCATCTCCCGGTGTCGTTTTAATCACCTTAAACTGTCCCGACTGGTTGACCTCAATCGTTTGAGCGGTTAGTACGCTATTTCCAGCCAGCAATTGTAGATTTAGGTTTGAAGGGAGTTGAGCGGGTTGATCCAGCGCTTGAGTGAACTGCTCAGCCCGTCTCAGATTTTGTACCATCATATTTCGAGCAATGCGGTGCCGATCGCTGAAACTAGAAACCTCAGGAAGCAAACGTTTTAAGGTGCTATCTGCTTTTGGTGCAAAAATTCCCCATTGCATTTTTTCCCAGACCTCAACCTTAAATAGGTCAGCAGTTGTTCGAGAACCATCTGAGCCAACGATGATCACAGGCTTGTGCCGATTCCGGGGTAACATCTGGTAGAGCGAGGGAAACGTACTCAACACAGCCATATTGGAGTTAAGATTCGCAGGTCCGATCCCCAAACGACCTGCCAAAACTCCTAACGCCCCAACTGGCTCAGAAAAGAAATTAGGAAAATTGGTAAAGGTACCATATGCCAAGTTAACAAAATCATTAATCGATCCAGCGTTGGGAGGGGCAATCAAGATGACTCGATCGATGTAACGGGCACCCTCCCAGGTGACTTGTGGAAGTTCGCCATTTTCTGGGAGATCGCGATCGCCGTAGCGCAAGAAATAACGAGTTAGCAATCCACCCATTGAATGAGCCACAATGTCGAACTTAATGTCAGGATTATCGATTCCGTATCTCTCCTGATATTTTTGGCGTAAATCGTCTCGCTTTTTTAGAATAAAAGTATGTAGGCGTTGGGCATTTTTGACGTTATCTTGTCGCCAGTCGTAGGGAAATTGGAAGCAGGTAATCGGCTCATTTCTGTCATCAATTTTGTTCAACTGCGTTGTTGCGTTCTGATATTCTCCATCTGCTCCCAGTGCGTTAAGCATTCGACGATACACTTCTTGTTCAAACCGCAACCCAAAAACATTTGCCTTAAGGCTTGGTAAGACTTGCCCTGCTACCATTTCAACTGAATTCAGTGTCAACTTAGAAGACATCGGTAGAGCCAGTTGGGTGAAATCGCTAGTAAAACTTAACTGTCCCCAAACTGGCTCCTGCTGAGGATTTCCCAATGCTGAACCGAGTAATCCTGGAATGACAATGATAGGGTTGTGCGTTGAAACTTGATATTGCTCCAGATGACTGTGACCTTGGTGAGAACCCGTCATTGCCTGAGCAGAAAACCTCCAAAAACTCGGTACTGCATTAATCAGGAGAACAATTGCTAATGTGGTAAAGAACAAAACCTGAAATTGATTTGAAAATATTTTTCTTCGTAGCATAGTCTTTACCAACCAAATGATGATGTTGCAGCCAAGAAATGGAAGAATATTGGCTTTAGAGATGATTCTTTTATAGAAATAGAACTTTAGAAAGTCGATATAGAAAAGTTAGGAATATTGCTCTGAATCAATTGCCTAACTTCTCTACATCGACATAAACTCTGCCACGCCGTAAAAAGGAATCATTAAACGCTTCTTCATTTCAAATGACGGCTGATGCCAGGAGTTACTGTGATCACTCTCAATCTTGCATCGGAATATTGGCAGGGAATGCTACTAATGGGCACGGCTCCGATCGTTTTGCCATCGCTGCTTGCGAATACAATGGTTAAGCTGTCTCAACCCTACAAAATTTATGATCTTTCTCCTAGAAAGAACCAATGGTTAGAAGAGCTTGCCAGTTTGCCTGGATATTTAGCAGGGCACGGCTTAGGCATTTATCTCCCACTTGTTGCTGGAATAGGACATCTCACGACGAACGCATCTCTACTTGAGCATTTTTGGTCATTTCTCGTTGTTTTCTGCTGGAATGAGATTCAGTACTTTTTTACTCACTATGCTTACCACAAGGTGAAATGGTTGTGGTGGATTCATAAGACTCATCATCGTGTCGTCATCTCTACTGGTTATTCAGCTTGGCTATCCTCATTTGCGGAGACTTTTATCTTTGCTATGTTGTTAACCAGCGGCTATTTACTTCTATCAAACGCCATTTTTCTGTCTTGGCAGGGGTTTGTCGTTAACTATCTCTTCTATTTCTGTGTGAATGTGAACAGTCACAATAATGTTGAAACCGTTTCGCCAATTTTCCGGAAGCGATTGGGCTGGTTTGCCTCCAATACAATTACAACTCATGCTCTGCATCATGCCCGTTCTGATGCGAATTTTGGCTTATTGCTGCCTTTACTGGATCAACTCTTTAGGACTAGAAGCTTAGATAGGGAACAAGTCTATCAGGCTGTCATTCAAGGACGATCGCTAAAAACGTTAACCCAACGTCTAAGGAGCACGGATTAAATAAGCTCAACCATTTTGTTTCTGGACGGGCGAATCGCTGTTCGCCCGTAAGTAGGTAGGCGCAATCAAACTAAAGACCCTCATCCCCCAACCCCCTTCTTCCGCTCTGGGAGAAGGGGGCTAAGACTTGCTCCCCTCGCCCATTTTGGGAGAGGGGCTGGGGGTGAGGGCAAGCAAGTGACATCTTACAATTAATTCCACCCAGCTACTTATAAGAAAGTATCGAAGTGATTAAATACATATTCTTAAAATGAAGTGAGTTAACTAGAACTGCCCTCCAAGTCAAAATCTTTTAGCGTAGCGGCGCAAAGTGCTGTCCAAAACCTAAAATCTCGATCCTATAGCGTAAGAAATAGCGCATTAGCAAACCACCCATTGAATGCGCCATAATGTCAAAAGTATTGCATTTCCTTGCAGAAAAGCGAGGAAATTGAGAGTAGCTAAATTCTTAACTTCCAGTGATTGAAGCAGACTTAACAGTAAAAAGCGATCGCTCCCATGACAACAAGGGCGATCGCTTTTCAAAATTGATTTGCTTAACCTGGCAAAACCTCAGTTGCTCAATGAGGCATAGCCAAACGTTGCATTAAACTGACGGCACCAGATCACCGCAGAACGCATGGTTTGGAGATCAACATTCGGAGGAATTTCATAGCGTTGTTGACCACTCACTTTGATCAGGCGACCGAGGCTAACATAATTTTGGGCATCATAGGACTCCGGTTTGCTAGAGCGATGTAGCAAAACGTATAAATCGGGTCCTGCATCCGTCTTAAAAGCTGAATTCAATTCCAAATATCGTTTACCGTTATCCAGCACAATCTTTGCTGTTCCTGTAGTGGGATGTTCAGCTTTAACAAATGCACCAGACTTGATGATTCCCTGTGCACTGGCAATCTGCTGCATGGAAGGATCGGCACTGACCGAGAAGGAGTTAACGGGAATCTGACTGATGCCAGTCAGGGCTGCAATCGCGATCGCAGTGAGTATTAGGCGAGGATTTAGTTTCATGACGCTTCGGTATTCCTTTGCTGAAAGACAGTATCGTTTCTGAATCAGAAAGAGTGATAATAAGTGGCACCGCGATAGGTCAGTTTACAACGCTCTTCTCTTCTACTCGCTTGAGAAGTAGAAGAAACTTGTGAGTAATGAATGCCGCGATAGATAAATTGAGAACTCTTCCCTTGTGATATGAAATTAGACGGCGAAATGGAATAATTGATACCACGATAAACAAGTTGCATAATGTGTCTCCAGAATTTCGTTTTGGGCTGTAATAATTCATTTATATGTTTTCTAAACTGGATAGTCGATACAGAAAAGTTAGGGACTTTTAGAGTTTTGAATTTACGACTATAGATGTGTAATACCAATTTTTGACTTTAGATTTCATCTAAAATCAGCAAAAATATAAACAGGACGATCAGTGTGTTGGTTTTAAACCAAAGCAAACGCAGAATAATCTGATTCTTCTAACGAAAAACTCATAAATAAGCATGATCACCACAAATGCATTTAAACTGAGAAAGATGAATTTGGGCAACGCCCCTATATGCCATTCTGCAATTAAGTAGCCAATGATTAGAATAATTGGTTGGTGCAGCATGTAGAACGGTAACGTTGCTTTGCTCATATACTGTAAGGCGGCATGGCTAAAGCTTAGGAATTGCCTACCCAGACTTAAGAATACAATCATCCAGCACCACGAATTGAACGATCGCAGCAGTATCACAAGTGTATAACCAACGGAAGCATAGGTCAGACCGCCTCCAAACAGTAGATGACGGAAGGGTTCTAGCAAGATAGGCGTTGTGACTCCGGCGATCGCCAATGCCGGAATGAAGTGTTGATGGACGACCTCTTCAATGCGCCGATCCACCACAATCAGGTAGCCGCAAAGCAAAAGTATCAAATAAGTGAAAAAATTCCAACCTCCTGCTGCTCGAACTCCGAATGTTGTTGGATCAAGTCCACTTTCTAAAATGGCGATGGGCAACCCTAGCAGGAATATAGCCCCTGGTTTTTCCAGAGCGATCGCCAATAGTTCAATGAACCATTGCCCCTTACCATGCTTGAAGATCAGAAATAGGGGAAGCAACAACAATGAAAACAGAAACAACACCAGCAGATACCAGAGATGAATTCCCATCCAGGCGAAATTTCCACCAAACAGATACCAACCCTGAAAATAGTAGGGGATAAACTCCCAGAAAGAACCGGAAAACTGCCCCTCACTCCACGGGGCAACGCCATGCTGGGGATTGCTCAACCGCTCTAGATAGACTTGGGGTGGAGACAAAATGAAAATGCCGAATAGTAGGGGAATCAGCAACCGTAGACAACGTTCTCGCAGGAATTGCCCTGCTGTACGAAACTGGAGTGCAAAGTAGATGCTAACTCCAGATAACAGAAAAAATAACGGCATGATCCATTGCAGCAAAACCTCTACGAGTACAGTAGCGATCGCGTTCAGTTCGTTATTTTTCACATGCCAAGGGTCAAGATCAAAAAAACGTAGGCAGTGGAAGATGAAAACTGCCAGGGTTGCCAAAACCTTGAGCCAATCAAAGTCATACCGTCTTGCAAGTTTATTCATACCAAGCAGTTGCAATCATTAACCCCCAGAGCCAGCCAAAGCGCACTTTTTGAGCGCGTTCAATTGAAAACCCGGTTGTGGTTAGTAAGTGATGAAATTCGGACTGGGTATAGCACTGTCGATGAGCCGGGTCGAAGAGTTTGAGTAGCGCATCAGAAATTTGACACAGTAGAAAATCTCTGCACCAATCCAGAATCACCACTTTTCCATTGGGTTTGAGAACTCGCTGCATTTCCTTAAGAGCAGTGGTTGGATCATCGAAATAGTGAAAGGCATTCGCAGAAACCACAACATCAAAACTGTGGTCTGCAAACGGTAATGCAGAAGCATTGGCAATCTGAAATGAGACATGGGGAAAGGCATGAAGTTTTTGTTGAGCGATCGCCAACATCTGGTCTGAAATATCCACCCCAACCATTTGCTGGGTTGAGTGTTCAGCCAATATCAGGCGTTCAAACTCACCTGTGCCACAGGCAATATCTAACACAATTTCTGTAGGGGAGAGATGCACCCAATTCTTGAGAAATTTCAGCGTGTTGGTTACGTAATGATTCCACCGCTGGTCGTAAATGGCTGCTATCCGGTTGTACTGTTGGCGCACCTTAGATTCAGTCATGGTTGATGCTTAACCAGGGGTGTTAGCTAGTAGTAGCGATTGTCTCACAGAGTTGGTGCGATCGCCATTCCCCAAATTACACCTGCAACAAATGAGGACACAATCAAACCAATCAGCAAGAGATACATTCGACGTTGAGATTGCTTTACCGTGAGTAACTCCTGATTTGCGGCTTTAGAAGTGGCTAATGCTTGCTGCAAGACTTCACACTCATGTTCCTGACTGGCAACTAAAAAGCGATAATCGTCTATGCTCAGAGTTTTGTCCTTTGCCCAGGCTTGAACCTGCCTAAGTGCTTTGCTATCTAAAAGTTGTTGATGATCTTGGTAATTAGAAGCAATCCAGGCATTGAGATAGGCAGTATAAGGACGAATCTGTTGCAATTGCTTTTCCACCCAATCCAGATTAAACACCTGCTCGTAAATACGATTGAAAACTTTTAACTGCCCCTGTTGTTTGACAACCAGTCCCGACAACAGCAATTCAACTTGCTCCCGTGAGTCATCTGCCGAAATACTGCCCTGCTGCAACATCTGTTGGTACAGCCCCAATAAACGACTCGTCCGTTGTTCATTCGTTAAGAGGCGATCGCGAATCGTTCTTAAGTGCGGCGGCTCATCCTGTGCAACCCAATTATCAACAATGTGAGCCTCAACAATCGTTGCGACCTGATCCGCAATCTCGCCATGTTGCGTCAACATCTCCCGAACCAGTTTCCTTAAAAAAGGTGACTCCACATCCGGTTGCACCTCCCCATCTCCCCATCTCCTCATCTCCCCATCTCCCCGTTGTGCCACTAGCTGACACAACTTTTGCGTGAGAAATGGTTGTCCACCCGTCCAGGAGAGAATCTCCTTGAGTACCGCTTCGGGATGGTCTACCTTGCCCACCAAACCTTGTTCTAGCGATCGCACCTCATCCAGTTGGAACCCATTCAACTGAATTGCACGACCGATGTTAAACGGAGTGCGGGTTTTGTCGGAAATTAAATCGGAGGGCGTTGCTACCCCTAGCAGGGCAAAGGTAAGCCGCTGATGTTCGTAGCACGATCGGATCAGAGCAAAAAAGTCATCGGTATCAAACGGAAGCCCTAATGTGCTGTCAATTTCATCCAGGAAAATGACGATTGGTTGGGCGATCGCAGTCAGCAACACATCTTGGAGTAGCTCACCCAGTCGGGTTACAGGCGATAAATTTTGCCGCTCTGCCAACCAGTGACGGATGTTGATCTGGTTAGACAGTCCTAACCCCCTTACCAACCGCATCATAATGTCAGCGTACCACTGGTCTACGGTGATCTCTCGGTTACCAACCCCCGACAAATCTACAGTGACACAAGTGATGCCGTCTTCTTGAAGCCGTTTTGCCACCTGTACCCGTAAGCTCGACTTACCCATTTGGCGGCAATTCAATACATAACAAAACTCCCCCGCCTTCAGTGCGGTGTAGAGTTCTTCGTCTGCCTGCCGAACCACATAGCTGGGTGCATCTGCTGGTAAACGTCCCCCAACTTGATATTTATAGGACGCGGTAAATTTCTGCATAAAAGTTCTGTTGTGGACTTAGGAGGGGAGATCTTGGATTTTGGATTAGGTAGGATGGCGATTACTCAGGTTATACCGCTTATTGCGATCGCTCTGAATTAGTCTTTAAAGTTCAAAACCCAAAATCGCAAACCTAAAATCCAAAATCCAAAATCGCAAATCCAAAATCGATTGTTCTCTGTATAAGCTATTCATCAATAAAGGTCGATATAGAAAAGTTAAGGATTTTACGAAGGGAAACCTAACTTTTTGGTTTCAGTGGATACGCTTTACCCATAAAGTATGGGCTACCTCAGTTGTATAC
>ERZ1066117.1463-NODE-1463-length-11597-cov-4.915872_pt1 | contig 11597 bp, 8 predicted proteins | sample MGYA00382764_ERZ1066117 | MGnify/ENA primary metagenome ERZ1066117 (study PRJEB33369, sample SAMEA5778347) | biofilm metagenome | biome: Industrial cooling water; feature: Water cooling tower basin; material: Biofilm | place: United Arab Emirates | collected...
CATCAGCACCCTGCAGAAGCTCGAATTCATCCTCAACAAACAACTCACTCCCGTCATCGCGCCTCGTGAACAGATCGTCGAAGCCATCAACCGGCATTATGGCCAGAGCGAAACCGAGTCGGTCGACAGCATGTTGGCCGAGTTCACCGACACGGCCATCGACTTCACGGTGACGGAGAGCGCCGCGGCGGCTGACGGCGAAAACAACGACGCTCCGGTGATCAAGCTGTGTAACCTGATCATCCAGGAAGCGGTAAGCCTGCGGGCCAGTGACATTCATATCGAGCCGTTTGCAGACCGCATTCGGATTCGTTATCGAATCGACGGCGTGCTGGTCGAACGCGACAGTCCGCCACGCCGCCTGCTGGCTCCGATTCTGTCGCGTCTGAAGATCATGGGGAGCATCGACATCTCCGAGAAGCGGCGCCCCCAGGACGGTCGTATCAAACTACCCCTCCAGGGCAAGCACTACGACCTGCGGGTCAGCATGCTCCCCACCACCCACGGTCAATCCTGCGTCATGCGCATTCTCGACCGCGGCAATATCATGGTGAGCATCAAGGACCTCGGCTTCATGCCTGATGATTACGCCCGCTTCCAGCAAATCATCAAGCGACCTAATGGCATCTTTCTGGTCACCGGGCCGACGGGTTCGGGGAAGACCACGACTCTGTATGCCGCGTTGAACGAACTCAACCGACCGGACCGGAAAATCATCACCGCTGAGGACCCGGTGGAATACTACCTACCGGGTGTGAACCAGGTAGAGGTGAAGCACAACATCGGCCTGGATTTCGCTCGCATCATTCGTGCCATGTTGCGACAGGCCCCGAACATCATTCTCGTCGGCGAGATTCGCGACCATGAGACGGCGGAAATCGCGATTCAGGCGTCGCTAACGGGTCACCTGGTGTTCAGCACGCTGCACACCAACGATGCCCCCAGTGCCATCACCCGTCTGGTGGACATCGGGGTGCAACCGTTCCTCGTGGCGTCGAGCGTGATCGCCATCATGGCTCAGCGACTGGTGCGAATCGTGTGCCCGAAGTGCAAGGCGCCTGATAAGCCACCCGAATCGGAGATCAAGGCCGCTGCCTTGACCCCGGAGCAGGTGAAAGCGGCAACCTTCATGCGCGGCACCGGCTGCAACTATTGCAACCACACCGGTTATCGCGGTCGTCGCGGTATTTTCGAATTGCTAAAGATGTCGGCCGCACTCCGTGAGGGTACGTTCAAGCGCGAACCCGCCCAGCAGCTACGACGGCACGCCCGCCTGATGGGGATGCGCTCGCTGCTGGAGGACGGCATCGCCAAGGCGTGCAATGGATTGACGACCCTGGACGAGGTCTTGTCGACTTGCCATCACGAGCATTGAGCGAAATGCGAGCCACGAACGAGAATTTCGTGGCTCAGAGGCTTGACCAGAGAACGGGACACCTGGTTTTTGGGGCACGCAGGACGGCAATTTGTATCATTTTCACCACGCAGGCCCCCGGTAGGACCGTCCTGGAATGGCCCCGTTGAGTTCTTCGTGAATACGTGGTGAATCTTGGGGGGAAAACCAGCCAAAAGTTGGTTCTCCCTCGCGGGCCAAGGTAAGATGCGAGTGAGGAGATTCTCACGAACCTTTCCGCTCTGGGGAAAGTGCCGTCGGTCGGACTCCGCTCCCTTTCTTGAGCCTGTCGCCTTTCGTTCGAGCAAGGATCTTTTTCGTCCACCCCGCTGGAGTTGAGCAAGGGAGTACACGTGGCAAATAATGCACCCGTCGCGATGGAGAAGCTCCTCAGCACGGTTATCCAACTGAAGGCAAGCGACCTGCACATCACCGTCGGCCAACCGCCGGTGATCCGCCATCAGGGACGCATGCGTAAGTTGGACACCAAGTCGCTGGAGCCGGATGACACCACCAATCTCATGAAGTCCATCACCCCCAACCGCTGCCAGCAGGAGTTGCAGGAAAAAGGGGGGGCCGACTTTGCGATCGAATACACCGATGGCTACCGTTTCCGCGTCGCTGTCTTCAAGCAACGTGGCAACATCGGTCTGGTGTTAAGACGAATCCCGAGCACCTTTCTCACCTTCGAGCAGATCGGCATGCCCGATCCTATCAAACGGCTCATCACCCGGCCACGAGGGATGCTGCTGGTGACGGGGCCGACGGGATCGGGAAAGACGACCTCGCTGGCGAGCATGCTGAACTTCATCAACGAGAACTACGACAAGCACGTCATCACGCTGGAAGACCCCATCGAGTACTTCCACAAACACAAGAAGAGCACCTTCAACCAGCGGGAGATCGGCACCGATTGCCCCTCGTTCAAGGAAGGCATCCGCCGTGCCCTGCGTATGGACCCCGACGTCATCCTCGTGGGTGAGATGCGCGACCTGGAGACCATTCACGCTGCCATCGAGGCTGCAGAAACAGGTCACGTGGTGTTCGGCACCCTGCACACCTCCGGTGCGGCCAGCACGGTGAACCGCATCATCGACGTGTTCCCCAAGGAGCAGCAGGACCAGATCCGAACCCAGCTATCCACCGCGCTGATCGGCGTGCTGTCCCAGGCACTGATGCCCAAGAAGCCGGAAGGACTGATCGCGGCCTATGAGATGATGGTGGTGACCCCCGCTATCCAGAACCTGATCCGCGAAAACAAAACTTATCGTATCGACTCCAGCATCCAGACCGGGCGAAAGCACGGCATGTTTCTGCTGGACGAGCACCTCTTCAAGCACTGGAAAGAGCAACTGTGCGACAAGGAAGAGTGTCTCATGCGGGCCAACAAACCCGCCGAACTGGCTGCGAAGATGGCCGCCTACGAGGCGGGCGAGGCAGAGGATGACGACGAAGAGGATGATGAGGACATGGAGGACGACTACGAGGATGACGACGATGACGATGATCGTCGTCCGCGTCGGCCGACATCCTTCCGCAAGCGGTAGGACCCGGTGAGTGTCTCCGTCCTTCTTCCACGAACCTCTGAACGAATGCAGGTGAATGAATCATGGCCACTCCGACACCGCCGAACGATCCTCGCAAACCGACGACCCCTGGAGCGACCCCAGGAGCGACTCCTGGAGCGACCCCACCCGCGGGTTCGACGCCGCGCCCCAACCCCGCCCAGCCAGGCGCGTCGGGACAACCCGCACGTCCCGCGCAACCGGGGCAAGGACAGGGCCAAAACCAGCCCAAGCCCGCTCAGCCTGGTCAGACCCCTGCGCGTCCCGCGCAACCGGGCCAGGGTGCTGCCAAACCAGTTGGCCAACCCGCTCCCAAACCGGCTGCCGGTCAACCGGCCAAGCCTGCTGCCGGACAGCCGGCGAAACCTGGCCAGCCAGCCAAGCCCGGCCAACCAAACGCCAAGAAGCCCGAAGGCAAGAAACCCAGCCGCGAGTCCGGCGGTCGCCGCAAGATTGGTCAGATTCTTGTCGACCTGGGCTACATCGACGAGGACCAACTCTGGGAACTGCTCGACGAGGCCAAAAACTCGGGCATGCGGACCGGCGAGACAGCCGTGCAAAAAGGGTTGATCAACGAGGATCAACTTCTAGGGGCTCTGGCCGAGCAGAACAACCTCAAGACCATCAATCTCTCGGAAGCCAAGCCCACGCCCGAGGCGCTCACCCTGGTCCCCGAGACCATGGCCAGCGTCTACAAGGTTGTGCCGATCAGCGTCAAGGACAAGGTGCTCACCGTCGCCATCGGCGATCCGAACAACCTGCCGGCCATGGACGACCTGCGCAACATGCTCAGCGTCAACGAGGTGGTGGCGCTGCTCGCCTCGCCCGAGGCGCTGGAGAACGCACTCGCTCGCGTCTACAAGGGCAAGGAAGAGTCCATCCTCGATATTCTCTCCGAGATCGAGAGCAACCCCAAGCTCGGACAACGCAAGGCCGAAACCAGCATCGACCTGGCCGAACTCTCGGAAATGGCCGACGCCGCCCCCGTGCGTAAGCTCATCAACATGGTCTTCCTCCTTGGCATTCGTGACAAGGCGGCCGACATTCACTTCGAGCCGTTCGAGGATGAATACAAGATCCGCATGCGTTGCGATGGCGTCCTTTATGAGATGGTGCCTCCGCCACGCCACCTCGCCAACGCCATCAGCAGCCGTATCAAGGTTATGGCCAACCTCGATATCGCGGAACGCCGACTGCCCCAGGACGGCCGTATCGAACGGAACCTACGCGGCAACCAGGTGGACTTGCGGGTGAGCGTGCTTCCGACCATGTTTGGCGAGAGCATCGTCGTCCGTGTGCTCGACCGCACCGTGGTGTCGCTCGACATCAACAAGGTCGGCATGAGCCAGCAGCTTCTGGCCGACTTCCGGCAGATCATCTCCAAGCCCAACGGCATCTTCCTGGTGACAGGGCCGACCGGATCGGGGAAGACGACCACGCTCTACTCGGCGCTCAACGAGTTGAACGTCATCACGGATAAGATCATCACCACCGAAGACCCGGTGGAATATGACATCGACGGCATCATTCAGGTGCCCATCAATCATGAAATCGGCCTGACGTTTGCCTCGGCTCTCCGTGCCATTTTGCGGCAGGACCCCGACAAGATCCTCGTCGGCGAGATCCGCGACCTGGAAACCGCCCAGATCGCCATTCAGGCGGCACTGACGGGTCACATGGTGTTCAGCACGCTGCACACCAACGATGCCCCCAGTACCATCACCCGACTGCTGGACATGGGCGTCGAACCGTTCCTCATCACCGCATGCCTGGAGGGCATTTTGGCCCAGCGGCTCGTGCGCAAAATTTGCGTCGACTGCCGCACCAAGTTCGAGCCCTCGGCCGAGTTGCTCATGGAACTGAACCTGACTCCCGACATGATCCGCGGCAAGGAGGTCTTCTACGGCCGAGGTTGCGATCGCTGCAACAACACCGGGCACCGAGGGCGAATGGGCCTGTTTGAACTGGTGATCATGAACGACGATATCCGCGACCTGATCAGTGGTGGCACCTCGACGGACGACCTGCGAAACGTCTGCCGAAAGCAGGGTATGGCCACTCTGCGTGAGAGCGGTCTGTCGGCGCTGTTCAAGGGCTTTACGACGATCGAAGAAGTGGTGCGCGAGACAGTTCTGGAAGACGAGTAAATCGGTGTCCGTCATCCGTTATCCGTTTTCCGGCAAAGAGGAAGACCCGTGCAGAACTTTCGAGACCTTCGTGTGTGGCAGGAAGCGCATCAACTCACTCTGGGAGTGTACCAGGTCACGCACGCTTTTCCCCGCGAGGAATTGTTCGGCCTGAGTTCACAACTTCGACGCGCGGCAGTGTCGATCGCCTCGAACATCGCCGAGGGGTGCGGTCGCAGTGGCAGTCGCGACCTTCGACGGTTTCTCGATATCGCAATGGGTTCTGCCTGCGAGACGGAGTATCAGTTGCTTCTTTCGTTCGATCTGAACTACTTGGATCAGGCGGGCTACCAACGCCTCGATTCCGCAGTCATCAACGTCAAACGCATGCTAACTGGATTCATCTACAAGCTTCGCTCGCAGGACAGTGAATCCGATCAACACAATTCGGATAACGGATAACGGACCACTGAAAACGGGAGAAAATCATGCCAACCTACAAATATGAAGCGATGGACACCCAGGGGGGTGAGGTAAAGGACTCCATCGAGGCCACCAACGAGGAAGAGGCCCAGCAGAAAATACGCCAGATGGGCTACTTCGTGACCAAGATCACGGAGCAGGCCAGCAAGAAGGGCAAGGGCAAAAAGGCCGGCGGCAAACGCAAAAAAGGCCAGGTCTTCGCCATCGGCGGCGTCTCCAGCAAGGCCTTGTGCACGTTCACCCGACAGTTCAGCACCCTGCAAGATGCCGGTCTGCCCGTGCTCCGCAGTCTGCGCATTCTGGAAGGGCAGATGAAGCCCGGCGTGCTCAAGAACGCCCTCATTGACGTGGTCGATGATGTCGAATCGGGAAGCACACTCTCCGAGGCGTTCGCCAAGCACCCTCGCTGCTTCGACCGTCTCTACGTCAACATGGTCAAGGCCGGTGAGGCCGGCGGTGCGCTCGAAGTCATCCTTAAGCGGCTGGCCGACTTCAAGGAAAAGGCCCAAAGCCTGAAACGGAAGATCACGGGTGCGATGGTGTACCCGGTGGTGGTGATCCTGGTGGCGGTATCCATCCTCACCTTCATCATGCTCTACATCATCCCGAAGTTTGAGAAGATCTTCAAAGACTTCAACATGCAACTGCCCGAGATGACCCTCGCTCTGATGGCCGTCTCCAAGTGGTTCAGCCTCTACTGGTACACGCTGCCGCTGTTCCCACTCGCGTTCTGGTTGATGATCAAACTCATTCGGCTGTCGAAAACAGGGAACTATGCTGTCGACAGAGTCTACTTATTCATACCAATCATCGGCGGCCTGATCGAGAAAACGACGGTCGCCCAGACAACTCGAACACTCGGAACGCTCGTCGCCTCCGGCGTGCCGATTCTGGAGGCACTCTCCATCGTTCGGCAAACCTGTACCAATGCCGTCTTCGAGCGCATGTACCAGCGTGTGTACGAGTCGATCCGCGAGGGTGACACCATCGCGCAACCGCTCAAGGAATCGAAGATGGTCGACGACATGGTGATCAACATGATCGACGTCGGCGAGGAAACGGGCGACCTTGATAGCATGCTCTACAAGATTGCCGACGTGTACGACGAAGAAGTGGACGTGATGGTGGAAAGCCTCATCTCACTTCTGGAACCGTTGATGATCGTGTTCCTGGGCTTTGTGATTGGCTCGATCGTGATCGCGTTGTTCCTGCCGCTGATCAAGCTGCTGGAAGGTTTGAGTAAGTAACCCCGGACCCTAAACGGAGAATCATTCTCATGCTTCGCAACCGTTTCCCGCGTAAGGTCCGCCTGGCCTTCACGCTCATTGAATTGCTCGTGGTCATCGCGATCATCGCCGTGCTCATCGGCCTGACCAGTGCCGCGGTACTCCGCGTGCTGGTCAAGGGCCCCGAAATCCAGGCCCAGTCGGAAATCCAACAACTGGCCGCCGCCATCTCGGCGTTCAAGCAGGAATTCAACGTCAAGACGATGCCCAGTCGAATCCTGCTGCGTGAGGATCTCTCGGCGTACAACCCAAACGATCCGCTTGAGGCCGACTCTCGCGCGTTTTTGGGGATGATGTTCGGTCGCCGTCTGGGGTCGCCGATTAACTGGTCGGGGCGGACGGATTTCGCCACCACACCTCAGAATCGGCGGTTTTTGTTGCGGGGTGAACAGTGCCTGGTGTTCTTCCTCGGTGGACTGCAGGATCGTACCTCCGGCGGAGTGCTCGGCTTTTCCAGCAGCCCCACGGACCCCATGGCCCCCGGCGGCACACGTCGTGGCCCCTTCTTCGACTTCAAGACGACCCGCCTGCAGGCGGACCCCTCAAACGGGTTTTTCGTGTATCTCGATGCCTTCAACCCACCCCAGGCCGTGGGCCGCAAGGCGTATGTGTACCTCTCGGATTCCTCCACGAATCTGTACTCCAAGTATGGGTCGACGGACTCCAGCCAGGGTGTGAACCCCTACCGAAGTTCGGCCTCGCAGTTCGTGAACCCCGGTAGCTTCCAGATCATCACCGCAGGCGCGGACGGCCTCTTTGGCAACCCGTCGAGTTGGACCCCCAACCAGGGTTCCTCAGACTTCAACGGCCGAGACGATTTTGCCAACTTCCAGCGTGGCCGGCTTGCGAACAAGCAGGAGTAATTTCGATGCGACACATTCCATCAACTCGGCGAAGTGCCTACTCGCTGATCGAACTCCTGGTCACGATCTCCATCATCGCCGTCCTCCTCGGGCTGACGGCGGGAGTGGCGTTCCGGGTGTTGGGCTCCTCGGCGACCGCCAATACCCGCACGCTGCTGACCCGACTGGAAGAACGCATTCGGCAGCAGATGACCGTGAAGGCCGACCGTGCTCGGGAAGAACAGATCCCCGCCGGCTCGCCCATCATGAATCTGGCGGGCAACAACCCCGACCTGGCCCGGGTGCTGCTCATCAAGTTGCGCATGAAGGCCAACTTCCCGATGAGTTTTCGCGAGGCGCTGGCTCCCGCCCCGGGTTACGGCATTCAACCGGTAACCGCTTACCGAGCGTATCTCAACGAGCGCGGCATCACCCTTGCCTCGCTAGGAGCCACGCCTGCTGCTCATGAATCGGCCGCCTGCTTGTACATGGCCTTGAATCACGGACAGGAAACGACCACGGACAAGGATGTCGGTGCAGCCGGTGCCACGAAAGAGATCAGCGGGGTCATGTGCTATGTGGATGCCTGGGGATCGCCGCTGGTCTTCTGCCGTCATCCGGTGGGCAATGCGCCGTCGGGCGGCCGGAGCATCATCCATCCCGCCGGGGCACCGCAGGGATTTGAAGATCCTGTCGATCCCAAGGGATTGCTGTTTTCGCCCAGTTTCACCGGAGCAGCCACCTTTGCTTCGCTGGTCCATCCTCTGCAACCACGCGTGACGACCAACTCGACACGTCCCACGCTGTCCCCGGTGGTCGTGTCGATTGGGCCGGACAAGAAGGTGGGGTTTGATCCGCTGACTCTGGCCCCACTGCCCGGGCCTGACGCCGACGACACCGTTCTGACGGAGAGGTTCCGATGAGCCGATTCCCTGCACGCACTGCATTCACCCTGGTGGAGTTGCTGGTTGTCATCAGCATCCTCACCGTTCTCCTGGCGCTGACGGCTATTTATGTCGTGCCCGCGTTTCAGGACAACAAAAACATGATCCGGGGCGTGGACCGAGTTAGCACCGTGCTACTCATCGCCAAGCAGCGCGCCCTGCGCGATCAACGCCCGGTGGGCGTGCGATTCGAGGTCGACACCAACGGAATCTGCCGCTCGCTTCGCTACGTTGAACAACCGGATCTGCTGACCGGGCAGCGAGCGATGCTCACGCAGGGCTCCACGACGATCATGTTGCCGGGCGTCGATATTCAGGGCAGTGCACCCCAGGGCGACCTGGAAAACTACAACGTGCAGCCCGGCGACTGGATCCGTTTCCTGACGCCGCCGCCGAACACCTCGCAGAACATGGAACTCAGCAGCACTCCGGCGTGGCCGGTCGGTGGCGTCTCGGTGTTCAACGCACCGGGAACCACTCGCGAGGTGGGGCCATTCTCCATCATTCGGCAGACCCGACCGGTCCCCGGCGAAGATGTGGTGGAACTGCCGCAAAACGTGGTGGTGAATCTTCAGGCGGTAAGCAACATCAACAGTGAGTACGGTGTGCCGCAGCGGTTTCGGCACTTCAATCCGCCGCCGGCAAATCCGTACCAGCGGTACTTTTATGAGATCGTGTTCAGCCCCTCCGGGGGGGTGTTCAACCGTTATTCGGCGACGCCCATTGTGTTGTGGGTTCACGATGCAACCAAGAATGCGACCGATCCGGCGACCGCCCGCCTGATTGGCATTTACCCGCGTACCGGCCTGGTGGGTGCTCACGAGTTGGCTCCGGGAGCTAATCCGTTGGCCTTCGCCCTGGACGGCAAATCCTCGGGTCTGTAACAGAGGTAGAGATCATCATGCGTCAACGTCGGGGTGTCACTCTCGTTGAAGTGCTGGCGGCCATTGGCATCATGGGCATTGGCATGCTGGCGATTCTGGTGTTGTTCCCGCTCGGGGCGATGTCGATGGCTCGCGCCCTCAAGGACGATCGCGCTGGCACCATCGCCTGGAATGCCGATAGCATTTGCACGGCGATGGACTATCGCAATGATCCGCAGGTGCTTCCCGCCCTGGGGAGTAACTACACCCCGCCCAGTCCGCTGGGAGGCGCGACTGCCCCCGGGCCGAGCGATCCGCTGGGAGCCGGTTACCCGGTCTTCATCGACCCGCACTACAACCTGGCCGGCGCCATCGCCGCGAAGACGCTCGGTCCGAGTCCCAACCCGCAACCGCGCGACTATCTCGCTTACCCCAACATCCGCCGAGTGACGCCGCAAAAGTTGCTCGCTCTGGCCAACGCACCTGCCATAATCGAGGCGCGCGAACGCCTGTTCTGCTTCAACGACGACATGGGCTTTAGCATCAACGGCTACCCCAAGGAACATAGCGATGGCCGCTACACCTGGGCCTACATGCTGCGACGGTTGCAATCGGGTCTGCCCAGCAGCACCGAGGTAACCGTGATCGTTTACAGCGGTCGGCCCATCGAGTTGCCGCAGGCCGAGGAAACCTACTCGGTCACGCCCGAGGATACCACGGCCGTTCTACTCAGCTGGGTGGCGGGCCAGGAGGAACCACCGCTGCGCAAGGGACACTGGCTGTTCGACACGACGCCCAATATCCGTCCGCGTGGCGGGGTGAATTACGGCACCGTGAACGCTCAGTTTTACCGCGTGATGGATGTCACCCAGGTGAATGGCAACACCATGCGTGTTGAGGTGCAACCGCCACTACGACATACCAACGTGTCGCAAATGATGTTGCTAAAAGGTGCGATCGAAGTGTTTGAACGAGGGGCCGCACGATGATCCGAATCAACCACCGCGTGGGCTTCACCATCACCGAATTGCTGGTGGCACTGGCCCTCATCGTCTTCATCATGTCGATCCTGGCCACCGCCTTCGGCGCGGCCAGCAAGACCGTCAGCGATCTCAAGGCCGCCAACGAACTGGCCGAGAAACTGCGCGGCATCATGACCCTGTTGCGGCGTGACCTGCGTGAGAGCACGAATCCGGCCGGGCACCTTCAGAATCCCGGTCGCACCCTGGGCAACGGCGACTGGGCCCCAGTGGACACCGGAGGCGACACGCTGCGTGGATTCTTCCGCATTCAGCAGGATGGCAGCGTTACGAACGGCACCATTCCGGTGATTCGCGACGCGGCCAACAATCCGTGGGTGAACAGTTCGACGGGCGAAATCCAGACGGTCAATGCCCGCTCGTCGCTGCACTTCACGACGTTTCTGTCCGGTTCGCAGATCACGGACACGTTCAGTACCCAGATCCCGGATACCTCGCCGCTCATGACCTTTGGCTCGACCATCAGCCGGGAGGGGCGCTTTCAGTCGACGGGGGCGGGCAACACGGTCTATCGCTCCCGCGTTGCCGAGGTGGCCTGGTATCTGGTGCCCAGTGGCGAGCAAACCGTTCCCCACACCGACCCGACCATCACGGTCCTGAACCCCAATCCCCAACCGCTGTATCTCCTGTGTCGGCGACAGCGCTTGCTGATGGACGGTGCAACGCCGCCGCTGTTGCCGGGTGCGGCGCTGACCGATCCGCTCTACCGCGAGGTCAGTCTCCCGAATCTCGCACCGGCCCCGGCCAACGTGCAACCCAACAACACGACCAACATCACCATCCCGGCGACCCGGTTTGGTGCCCCGCAACTCGATCCCGCCACCTTGCCGCCGAATGCTCCCCCCGTGGGCAGTCTGCCGGCAACCGACGCTCGCTATGCGGCGCGACCAACGTTCACCTTCACCCAGGGGGCCGACGTTCCCGACATCGTGATGAATGATGTTCTGTCGATGGACGTGGCCGTCCTGCTCGAAGGCAGCACGCGATTCGTGTATCTCGACGATCCCAGCGTTCAGGCGTTCAATTCGGGCAACCCGAACTACCCGCCAGCGGGC
>ERZ1066117.1466-NODE-1466-length-11587-cov-6.597121_pt1 | contig 11587 bp, 10 predicted proteins | sample MGYA00382764_ERZ1066117 | MGnify/ENA primary metagenome ERZ1066117 (study PRJEB33369, sample SAMEA5778347) | biofilm metagenome | biome: Industrial cooling water; feature: Water cooling tower basin; material: Biofilm | place: United Arab Emirates | collected...
AGCTGAGGTGATTGGCGATGAAGAACACATCATTGGCCGCCGGCTGGCCAATGCTGCGCACGCGGATGCCGCAGGCGCGGGCGCTCCAGGCCAGAAAGCGGCGCGCCCAAGGGCTTTCCTGCGCGGTTCCAGGCCCCAGCTGCCGCCAGAGCAGGTGCAGCGGCACGCACAGGGCGGCATTGCCCACCAGCCACAGGCTGCGCCCCACGACGCGCAGCGCCCCGGCAGGATCATGGGCGCAGGCGCGGGTGAAGGCCGCGAGCGCTGCGCCCGGCGTGGGCACCGGCGGCGCCACGAAGCCGCTGGCATCGGGCAGGGGCGGCGGCCAATCGGCGGGTGCAGGGTCTGGCATCGGCGCTGATTGAGCCCGACCGGCGCCGCGAAATCAATGCGGGCATTTGCAAAAAGCCCCGGCTGCGGCGCTGGCGGGGATCGGCCGGTGGGCAGGCGGGCGGGTGTCCGCGTGCCGGTGGGCCAATGGGGGCATTTGCCGCCGGCAGCCGGGGCCATGGTGTGCCCCCGGGATGATGGCTCCCGGGGGCGCCGGGGGGACTGGTTCAGGCAGCGGCCGGGCGCAGGCGGTGCCGGCGGCGCACCAGCAGGCCGGTCAGGCCAAAGCCAGCAATCATCTGCAGCCACACGCCCGGTTCCGGCACCGCGATGGTGGGCATCGCCGTGATCGAGGCGCGCGATTGGCCGATGATCAGATTGCCGGTGAGCGTGCGCCCACCCAGCAGGAAATCGTTGAAGCCGATGCGGATGGCATTGGTGACCAGCGATTGCGTGTTGCCGCTGGTGGTGGCGATCTGTTCGTTGAGCACCACGGTGAGGCCCAGCAGATCATAGGCGACGAAATTCGGGCCCACCTGCACATTGGCCCCCAGCGACAGCGTGGGGATGCCCAGCACCGTGAGATTGAGATTGGACAGGATGGATTGCCCGGTGAGCGTGTTGATCTCGCCAATGCGCACCACCTGCGTTTGCGAGGTGATCGTATCGGCGCCGAGCCCAAGGGTGGTGGTGGTGATGCCGAGCAGCCGGGTGAACAGGCTGACCGCCAGATCATCCACCTGCACCAGACTGCTGCCGCTGCTGGTATCGAGCGGGGTGGTGCCATTGGCGCTGGCGTTGCTGAGGATCACGCCGGTGCCGATCTGCAGGCCGGCCGACACGAGGGACAGGATGCCGAGGTCCACCGTGCTGGCCACGGCGGCCACACTGCCATCGATATTGTAGCCCGGTGCCGTGGTGCCGCTGACGGCGGCGACCGGGCCAACCGTGACACCCACCGTGTTCAGGACGCGCACATCGCTGAACACGCCGTAGGCTCCGGTGCTGATCGTTGTGGCACCGGCGGCTGGCACGGCCGCACACAGGCCGGCGACGGCGCCAAGCGCAAGCTTCATTCGTGAAGTCATCATCATACGCTCCGCAACATGTAACAAGGGTAAAGTGAAGACGCTGTTTGCCGCCTGACCCTGCGACATGTTCTTCACTGCTTGTGCAGTTGGGCCCTCCCCGTGCCTTTGTTATACGGATGAAAGGTTGCCGGGATGCAAATGGCTGCATTTTTTCTTGATTACGGCATGAATAGTTTGTCGCAGCCAGTAAAACCCTATCTCATGGCTGGATGATGACGCGCCGCCCGAAATATCCTATGGGCCGTGCCTGCCATGGCCAGCCGCCCCAATCCCCACATCATCATCTTTGATTCCGGCGTGGGCGGGCTTTCGGTGCTGGATGATATCCGCGCCCTGCTGCCGGGGCTGGCTGTGCATTATGTGGCTGACAATGCCGGCTTTCCCTATGGCACCAAGACCGAGATGGAGGTGGCCACGCGCACCTGCGCGCTGCTCGGCCGGCTGGCGGAGCGGCTGCGGCCCGATCTGATCGTGATCGCCTGCAACACCGCCTCCACCATCGCGCTGGCCCATGCCCGCGCCGTGCTGGATGTGCCGGTGGTGGGCACGGTGCCGGCGATCAAGCCGGCGGCGGAGCGCTCCATCACCCGCGTGATCGGTGTGCTGGGGACGCAGGCCACCGTGCGCCAGCCCTACGTGGACAGGCTCTCGGCCGATCATGCCGGCGATTGCCTGGTCCTGCGCCATGGTTCGGCCCGGCTGGTGGAGCTGGCCGAGGCGCGGCTGCGCGGGCAGCTGGTGACGCCGGCCGATGTCGCGCCCGAACTGGCCGGCCTGCTGGATCAGCCGGGCGGGGACCGGATCGACCAGGTGGTGCTGGCCTGCACGCATTTCCCGCTGCTGGAGGATCTGCTGCGCGCCGCGGCGCCGCGCCCGCTGGGCTTTGTGGATGGTGGGCCCGGCATCGCGCGCCGAGTGGCGCATCTGCTGGGGCCAGACGTGGGGCAGGGCACCCCCGTGCCCGGCACCGCGATCTTCACCCGCCGCGATCCGGCGGTTGACGCGCTCGGCCCGGCCTTGCAGTCCTGTGGCCTGACCCATATCGACTATCTGTGAAGGGAACGCGCCGTGGCGCTGGATGACGAAGCCCTGAGGGCGCGCATGAACAAGTTTGCGCCGCCCACCGCTGATCTGCTCGGCATGGAATTGCTGGAGGTGGACAGCGCCGCCGGGCGGGTCCGCATGCGTTATCAGCCGCGCGAGGAGTGCCGCAATCCGATGGGCAATATCCAGGGCGGAATCGTGGTGGCCATGCTGGATGATGCTGCGGCCTTTGCGGCCATCGTGAAGTCTGGCCGCCGCATCGGCATCCCCACCATCGAGCTGAAGACCAGCTTCTTCGCGCCGGCAAAGGCCGGCGTGCCGCTGTTTGCGACAGGCCGCTGCCTGCGGCTGGGCCAGCGCATCGCCTTCATGGAGGCCGACCTCACCGACGAGGCCGGCACGCTGCTGGCCCGGCTGACGACGTCGGCCATTCCCATTGATATGCCGGAGCCGGCCAAACTGGTGGAGCGGGGCTGATGGACGAAGTGTTGTTTGAAACCCGCGGGCGGGCGCTGTGGATCACGCTCAATCGCCCCGCCGCGCTGAATGCGCTCAATCATGCGATGGCGGTCAGCATCCACCGCGCGCTGGCCGATGCGATGATCGATCCGGCCATTGCCCATGTCGTCATCAGCGGCGCCGGTGACCGCGCCTTCTGCGCCGGCGGCGACGTGGCACTGCTGGGCCGCGAAGGCCGGCAGGACCGGGCCCTGTGGGAGAATTTCTTCCACGACGAATATCGCATGAACCAGGCCATCGCCCGGGCCACCAAGCCATGGGTGGCGCTGATCGATGGCATCACCATGGGCGGCGGCGTGGGGCTTTCCATCCACGGGCCCTATCGCGTGGCCACCGAACGCACGCTGTTTGCCATGCCCGAAACCGGCATCGGCCTGATCCCCGATGTGGGCGGCACGCACGCGCTGTCCCGCCTGCCCGGTGAGATCGGCACATGGCTGGCGCTCACTGGTGCACGGCTGAAGGCAGCCGATCTGCGCTATGCCGGCATTGCCACCCATTATGTGCCATCCATGCACCTGCCCACCTTGTGCGATCTGCTCGCCACCAGCCACGAGCCGGTGAGCGAGATATTGGCCGCCTTTGACGAGGACGCCGGGGAGGCGCCGCTGGCCGCCTATCGCGACGCCATCGATTATCATTTCAGCCACGATCGCGTAGAGGATATCGTCCTCAGCCTCGATCGCGGCGATGATTGGGCGCAGGAACAGGCCGCCATCATCCGCCGCATGAGCCCGACCAGCTGCAAGCTCAGCCTGGCCGGGCTGCGCGCCGCCGAGGATGCCAGCATCGAAGAGGCGCTGATCAACGAATATCGCATGGTCTGCGAAATCCGCAGCGGCCATGATTTCTTCGAAGGCATCCGCGCCCAGCTGATCGACAAGGACCGCAACCCGAAATGGCACCCGGCCACGCTGGAAGCGGTGAGCGATGATGCCATCGCCCGCCATTTCGAAGTGCCCGAAACCGGCGATCTCAGCTTCGAATAGACGCCGTGCGCGCTGTCCTGCCGTTGTTGCTGGGCCTGGCCGGTACGGCCCACGCGCAGGTGGTGCCAACGGCGTCTGCCGCTGATGCCCCGATCTGCACGGATCGGCCGACGAAGAGCAATTTCGCCTGCACCGTGCCTGCCGGCGCGGTACAGATCGAGGCCGATGCGTTCAGCCTGCTCGGCACCGGGGGCAACGGCAGCCGCACCACCATCATCGCCGTCACCAATCCCACGCTGAAATTGGGGCTGACCGCGCACAGCGATCTGCAGTTCAACTGGTCGCCGCACATCCGCGTCCGCCAGCGCGACACGGATGGCACAGTGCGCACCTTGAGCGGCCCCGGTGACCTGACCATCCGCTACAAGCATCGGCTGACCGATGCGACGGGTGCCTTCCAGCTGGCGCTGCTGCCTTTCGTCAAGCTGCCCACCGCGCCCACCGGCATCGGCAATGGTGCGGTCGAGGCCGGCCTGGCGCTGCCGATCAACTACAGCCTGCCCGGCGGCTGGACAATCACGCTGGGGCCGCAGCTGGATCTGCTCGCCAATGCCGAAGGCCGCCATCTGGGCCTCACTGGCCTTGTGAACGTGGCGCGCCAGATCGGCGCCCTCACCCTCTATGGCGAGCTGTGGACCAGCCACAGCCTTGATCCGGCCGGCACGACCAGCCAGTACAGCCTTGATCTGGCGCTGGCCTGGCTGCCGCGGCCCACACTGCAATTCGATGTGGGCGCCAATATCGGCCTCAATCCGCAAACCCCGGATATCGTCGGCTATATGGGCGTCTCCACCCGCTTCTGATGTCTGGCCCTCAGAAGCCGTCCACCGCCTTCGATACCAGCACGTTCACCATCACGCGGCGGTTTTGCGCGCGGCCCTGTTCGGTGCTGTTGTCGGCGGCCGGATCGGATTCGGCCATGCCGGTGGGGGTGAGCATGCGGTAGGGCTTCCAGCGGCAGGCCTGCTGCAGATGGTTCATCACCCGGGCGGCGCGGCGCTCGCTCAGCGTCTGGTTGTAGTCCTCGTTGCCCACGGAATCGGTATAGCCCACCACCAGCAGCAGCGCGTTGGGCTGGGCTTCGGCCTGGGCGGCGGCAGCGCACAGTTCGGCCTTGGCGGTTTCCGAAATCGCCCACTTGCCGGTTTCGAAATAGACGTTGGTGGTGCCCTTCACATTATACTGGTCGATGTCGGCCATCCGGCCCTTCAGCGCCTCGGTGGCGGCGGTCTGCTCGGCAAAACCCTGCTCGGTGCCGCCGCGGATCATCTTGGCGAGCTTCAGGTCATTGCCCCGCAGTGTCACTTCGCCGGCCACCAGCCGGTCACCATAATCCAGCGTCTTGATCGTGACGGGCAGGCCGTTGATCAGCGAACTCACGCCCAGCTTGTTGCGGCCCATGCCCAGGAAACCGCCGCTGGCCTTCACCACCGTGGCATCATCAAGCGACACCACCGATTTCCTGCCATCCTCGCCGGTGATCTGCATGCGATCGCCGCTGCGCGCGGTGATGATGCCCTTCACATCCGGGCCCTTGGCCGGGCGGTCTGCCGTTACAGTCTGCATCGGATCGGCGGGTGTCGGCGCAGCATCCTGCGCCCAAACAGGCGTTGCCATTACGCCCGCCAGCGCCATCAATTTCCAGTTCACAGCCATCAATCCCTCCATCGTTCCGGTTACGCCCCTCAACGCCCCCAGAACATCCCCCACACGCCGCCAGGCATGGCCAGCGCGCGCAGGAGTTGCCTGCGCAGTCGAAGGCTACACTGGCTGTCTGGCAGATGAATAAGGGCATTCCCCCATCGCCGGCCTGTGCCCCAGGCGCGCCAACCTGCGCGCCGGCCGGCTTTCAGCTGCCGCAGCCGCCGCACCCGCTACCGCAGCCGCTGCCGGCATCGCCACAATCAGCACTGCCGCTGTCTACGGCGGCTGGATCGATGATGCTGTCCAGGCCCTGCCCGCCTGCATCGCGGGCGGCGGCGCGGCGCCGGCGGGATGGGCTGGTGCCGGGCTGCGTGGGCCGCCGCGGGGCCAGAAGGTTCAACAGGGTAGCCATCCATCGGTCTGCCACAGATGTCCTCATCGCAATCCCGGCCGGGCAAAGATCCGCAAGAGCCGGCCGGGAAGGGAGCGCTTGCGGACAAGGAAAAACTGGCTGCCATCGATGCGGACAGCGGCAGCTGCACTGCGGAAACGGTCGGTGGGCAAGGGCCAGATCGGCGTCGGCGCGGGGTGCCCGAAGACCGCCTGATAGAGATCAAGCGTTTCGGCGTATTGCTGGAGAAAGCGGGCGGCATCCGCTGGCGTGCCTTCGGTCGGCCCATGGTGCAGCCGCCGGCGAAGGACATGCGGGCAGAACTGCTCCCAATAATCGCGACTGTAGGTCAGGTGCAGGTGCCAGGCCTGATCGACCGCATCAGGCGGGGTGATATTTCCATCGTGCACACAGGCGAGATAGCAGAAGCGCCGATACTCCATCACAACCGCCGCAGCGTGGTCCGCTTGCCAGAGATTTTCGCGGGCGAGCCGCCGGGTGAAGGAAAGCGCCGCCGTGGGGCTGCCAATCGGATGGGCGGCAATGCGCTGCCAGAGGGGATCGGTGTTGCATGACAGTGATTGGTCTGCCTGCATCTGTATTCCTACTAACATGATAGGATTACAGTCATGTGACAGCCGCAGCGCCTGATTATGGAGGCTGGCGCTGATGTGTCAGGCCAGGTCTGGCGCCTCGCCAGCCTTGCGCTTTGGGAGGGCTTCACCTAGGGCAAGGGCGCGTCGGGGAGTGGCGCAGTCTGGTAGCGCATCTGCTTTGGGAGCAGAGGGCCGCAGGTTCGAATCCTGTCTCCCCGACCATCGGGTGCCGCCTTGCGGCTCCGATCACAGGACCGGCGCAGCCAATCCTGTCTCCCCGACCATCGGGCGCCGCTTTGCGGACAGCCTCAATCCGGTTCAAAATCGCGCCAGGCGATCACGTCGTTGTCTGTTGCCAGCCACAGCGTGTCCTGCACGCTGTCTGGCTGCTGGCGGGCCATGGTGATGGCTTCGGCCAGCGGGCCGTAGAACAGGGTCACGGCCACCGGGTCGCTCTCGCCCAGCGCGTAGAGGCGCACGGTGGCCGCGGCAAAGGTGCTGCGCATCAGGCCTTTTTCGCCTGCGGCGGCGGGGTGGGGGCGCGGCGTTCGAGCGGCTTCTGGCCGGCGGCCTTCAGCGCCGCATCCAGCGCCGGCTTGTCGCTGGCGATTGCGGCATCCAGCGCCTGCAACTGCACCTCCAGCGCCGCCGAAAGCTCGGCAAACACCGCGCGCGTCTGGTCGGTGGGCGGGGCGTCGGCGCTTTCGATCACGCCGATCAGGCCGGCCAGCTTGTCATTCAGCTTGATCGGATAGTTCAGCGGGTCCTGCCGGCTCTGGTTCTTCACCTGGTAGATTTCGGCTTCGATGGCCGACAGCTTCGCATCGAATGCACCCAGCTGCGCGGCCAGCGCCGGGCGGGCCTTGGCGGCGGCCGCCGTCTGTTCCTTCAGGCCGCGGATGTGGAGCACAGCGGTATTGGCCTGGCTCACCCGCGCGCTCACTTCATTCGCCAGGGCAAAGCGGGCGGCAAGGTCGGCCGCGCTGGCCTGGCTGCGCGGATCGGCGGTGATGGTGAAGGGCTTGGCCAGCGGCTTGCCATCCACGGTCAGCCGGGCCTGGTACTGGCCGGGCAGGGCGAGCACGCCGCGCCCGCGGCTGGTCCACAGGATCATGCCGGGGAAGGTGGTGAAGCCGGGGTGGCGCATGTCCCACAGGAAACGGTTCATGCCGGCCTTCATCGGCGCGGTGGGCGGGCCCTTGGGCGCTTCGCCGTCATCGTCATCGCCGCCGGCTTCGGGCTTTTTCGGCTCTTCGGCGCTGCCGGCAAAGCGCTGGATCACGGCGCCATCGCTGCCCAGGATCTCCAGGCTCAGCGATTTGGGCACCGCGGGCAGCAGATAATCGATGGCCACGCCGGCATCGAGTCCGCGCGCCGCCGGGCCGGGGGCAAACAGGGTGAGCACCGGCCTGGCGGTGGCGGCATCGGCGCTGATCTGGCGCAGGCGGCCCACGCCTTCCATCACCCAGAAGCTGCGGCCGTGGGTGGCGATGACCAGATCCTCCCCGCGCACGGCAAGGTCCGAAACCTGCACGGCCGGCAGATTGGCCTGCAGCTTGTGCCAGGCCTTGCCATCATCCAGGCTGGTCCACACGCCGCGTTCGGTGCCGAGATAGAGGAGGCCGGGCCTGGCCACATCCTCGCGGATGGAGCGGGCCATCTCGTCGCCGGGCAGGCCGGCCGCGATGCTGGCCCAGGTGGCGCCATGATCGCGGGTGACCATCACGATGGGCGAGAAATCATCCATCAGGAAGCGGTGGCCCACCAGATAGGCGGTGCCGGCGGCGTGGGGCGAAGCCTCGATCGTGGTGATCTTGGTGAAGGGCGGCAGCGCCGGCGGCGTGACATTGGCCCAATTTGCGCCGCCATCGCGGGTGATGTGCACCATGCCATCATCGCTGCCGGCCCAGATCAGGCCCTGTTCGCTGGTGGAGGGCGCCAGCGCGAAGATGGTGGCATAGGTTTCCACGCCGGTCTGATCGCGGGTGATCGGGCCGCCCGATGGGCCCAGCGTGGCCGGATCGTGGCGGGTGAGATCGGGGCTGATGCGTTCCCAGCTCTGGCCTTCGTTGCGGCTGCGCCACACATGCTGGCTGGTGACATAGAGCGTGCCCGGATCGAACGGATCGAACACGATGGGGAAGGTCCACTGGAAGCGCTCGGCGATGTCGGATGCCGAATAGCCCATGGGATTGTCGGGCCGCACGGTGATGGTGCGCTGCTGGCCGCTGGCATGATCATAGCGGGTGAGCAGGCCGCCATAGCTGCCGGCATAGAAGATATCCGGATTGCGCGGATCGCCCGCCACATAGCCGCTTTCGCCGCCGCCGGCCGCAAAGCCATAATTGCCCAGCACATTCTTGTGCCGCCAGCCGCGCAGCGGCACGCAGATGGTGCTGTTGTCCTGCTGGCCGCCGCAGGCATAGGGCGGGGTGTGGGCGGTGAGGCCCAGGCGATAGATCTGGGCGGTGGGATAATCCTGCTCCGTCCAGCTGGTGCCGCCGTTCACGCTCACATTGGCGCCGCCATCATTGGCCTGGATCATGCGATCGCTGTTGTTGGCGGCGATCCACAGATCATGATTGTCCCCATGCGGCACCTTGATCTTCTTGGGGAAGGTCTTGCCGCCATCATCGGACCGGTGGAAATTCACGTTGAGCACATAGACGCGGTCCTTGATCTTCGGGTCCGCCACGATGCGCGTGTAATAGAAGGCGCGCTGGCGCAGATCGCGGTGATCGTTGCGCTTGGCCCAGGTGGCGCCGCCATCGTCCGACGCATAGACGCCGCCGGCCGCATCATGTTCGATGATGGCATAGACGCGCCTGGAATCCGCTGGCGACACGCTCACGCCAATCTTGCCCACCAGGCCCTCGCTTGGCAGGCCGGGCGCGCGGGTGATCTCTGTCCACGTGTCGCCGCCGTCCGTGCTCTTGAACAGGCCGCTGCCGGGGCCGCCGCTGCTCATGCCCCAGGGCTTGCGCCAGGCTTCCCACTGCGCGGCAAAGATCACCTTCGGATTGGCGGGATCGATGCTGATGTCCACCACGCCGGTTTTGGCGTCGCGGTTGAGGATCTTCTGCCAGCTCTTGCCGCCATCGGTGGTGCGGAACAGGCCGCGATCGGGATTGTCTGCGCCATAATGGCCAAAGCCCCCCACATAGGCGGTGCTGCAATCGGTGGGGTGGATGCGCACGCGGCTGAAATTGTGCACGGCGGCCAGGCCCACATTGGCCCAGGTCTTGCCGCCATCGGTGGTTTTCCACACGCCGTTGCCGGGCAGCACGTTGCCGCGCAGCTGGGTCTCGCCGGTGGTGGCATAGACGATATCGGGATTGGCCTCGCACACCGCCACGCCGCCGAAGGCACCGGTATTCACCTTGCCATCGGTCATCGCATTCCACGTGGTGCCGCCATCGGTGGTCTTCCACAGGCCGCCGCCGGTGGCGGCAAACCAATATTCATTGGGCCGCGCCACGCTGCCCACCGCCGAAATGGAGCGGCCGCCGCGATTGGGGCCGATGTTGCGCCATTTCAGCCCATCCAGCTGCGCCGCCATGCCGGTGAGGGGAGCGGCTGGCGGCGCGGCATCGGCGGCCAGCGCCGGCACGGCGATGAGGGCAACAGCAGCAGTGGCGGCAAGCAGATGGCGACGCATGATATTCTCCCCGTTGTGCCGCCCTGTTAGCCGGGAAAGGGCGTCCACAGAAGCTGATTGATGTGGGTGGCGCCCAGCGCCAGCATCGCCAGCCGATCAAAGCCCAGCGCCACGCCGCTGGCCGGCGGCATGTGGTGGAGCGCGGCGAGGAAATCCTCGTCCAGCGGATACGCCAGGCCATGGATACGCTGGCGTTCGGCCATGTCGGCCTCGAAGCGGCGGCGCTGTTCGGCGGCATCGGTCAGTTCGCCAAAGCCGTTGGCCAGTTCCACCCCGCAGGCATACATTTCGAACCGTTCGGCAAAGCGCGGATCGGCGGGCAGCGGCCGGGCCAGCGCGGCCTCCGCGATCGGATATTCGCTCAGCAGCGTCAGCCGGCCGAGGCCCAACTGCGCCTCGACGCGGGTGGCGATCACCCGGCTGAACAGATCGGACCATGTGTCATTGGCCCAAACATCGATGCCGGCCGCGCGGCCGGCGGCGGCCATGCCATCACGATCATCCAGCACGGCCACCAGATCGATGCCGGCATGCAGGGCAAAGGCGGCGCTGACGGTGAGGATTTCGGGCGCCGCCATCGCGTCGCAGCTGTGCCCGCGCCAGCGCAGCGGGGCCCCGCCGGCCGCGGCTTGCGCGGTGCGGGCCAGCGCCACGCTGTCGGCCATCACTGCTGTCCACGGCGCGTGGGCGCGGTACCATTCGATCATGGTGAATTCGGGCGCGTGCAGCGGGCCCTGCTCGCCATTGCGCCACACGCGGGCGAAATCGACGATCTGCGTCTCGCCGGCGGCCAGCAACTTCTTGGCGGCAAATTCCGGGCTGGTGTGCAGATAGCGGGTTTCGGGCGGCCGGCCTTCCGGGCGCCAGGTCACTTCAAAGCCGGCCAGGTGCGTCTCGTTGCCCGGCGAGACCGCCACCGCGCCGCATTCCACCGCGATGAAGCCCTGATCGGCAAACCAGCCGGCCAGCGCGGCGCGCACGCGATTTCGGCCCAGCAGCAGCGGCCGGCGATCGGCGTGGATGTCAGTGCGCCAGAAGGGCGGATCGGTTGGCATTGTCAGTCCAAGAAAGGCTTGGCCACGGGGCCGCTGGCGGCTATGGCCCCCAGCTATCACACATCGTCAAGCTTCAATCACAGTTTCAGGGCTGAACACACATGGTCAAGGAAATCGCCAGCAACTTCCGCAAGGGCCAGGTCATCGAGCATGAGGATGGCCAGCTCTATGTCGTGCTGAAGGCCGAAACCTTCCGCCCCGGCAAGGGCACGCCCACCACCACCATCGACATGCGCCGCATCGCCGATGGCGTGAAGACGGTGATCACCG
>ERZ1066117.1472-NODE-1472-length-11533-cov-7.026050_pt1 | contig 11533 bp, 12 predicted proteins | sample MGYA00382764_ERZ1066117 | MGnify/ENA primary metagenome ERZ1066117 (study PRJEB33369, sample SAMEA5778347) | biofilm metagenome | biome: Industrial cooling water; feature: Water cooling tower basin; material: Biofilm | place: United Arab Emirates | collected...
GTCGAGCGCCGCGTCATCGCGCTGGCCGATGGCGACACGCTGCGCCTGGCCTGGGACGCCGCCGTGTTCGCCTTCGACGAACCTTCGCCCTGGCCCGACACCACCGCCGCCGCCGACCCGCGCGAGCTGCGCGCCCCCGTGGCCGGCGTGGTGGCCCAGGTGGCCGTGCAGCCGGGCGACCGCGTGGCCGCCGGCCAGCCCCTGGTGTGCGTGGAGGCCATGAAGATGGAGATGTGGCAGAGCGCCGCCGCCGCCGGCACCGTGGCCGCCGTGCACGTGAAGGGGCGCGACAGCGTCGCCGCCGGTGCCAAGCTCGTCACCCTGGAGATCGACGCATGAGCCACGACAAGGCCATCCTCACCTGCGCCCTCACGGGCGTGCTCACCGACCCCCGGCAGCACCCCGTGCCCGTGACGCCCGAACAGATGGCGTCCGAGGCGCGCGACGCCTTCAACGCCGGCGCCAGCATCATGCACGTGCACCTGCGCAGCCAGGAGCCCGGCTTCGGCCACATGCCCAGCTGGGATCCGGAGGTCGCCGCCGCCGTGTGCGACGCCATCCGCGCCGCCTGCCCGGGCGTCATCATCAACCTCACCACGGGCGTGCTGGGCAAGGACATCTCCGGCCCCGCGGCCTGCCTGAAGCGCGTGAAGCCCGAGATCGCGGCCTGCAACGCCGGCACGCTGAACTACCTCAAGCTCAAGGCCGATGGCACGTGGGCCTGGCCGCCGATGGTCTTCGACAACCCGGTGGCCAAGGTGCAGCAGTTCCTCGACGTGATGGCCGAGACCGGCACGCACCCGGAGTTCGAGTGCTTCGACGTCGGCATCCTGCGCAGCGTGGGCATGTACGTGGGCGCGGGCATGGTGCAGGGCGTGCCCGAGGTCAACCTCGTCATGGGCGTGGCCAGCGGCATGCCCTGCGATGCCGAGCTGCTGGCGCTGCTGCCGCGCTGGATGCCCGAGGGCGCCGTCTGGCAGAGCACGCTGATCGGCCGCGCCGAGGTGTGGCCCGTGCACCAGAAGACGGCCGATCTCGGCGGCCACCTGCGCACGGGCCTGGAGGACACCTTCTACCGGCCCGACGGCTCGCGCGCCAGCGGCAACGGCGTGCTCATCGAGGACCTGGCCGCCTGCGCGCGCCGCGCCGGCCGCGCCATCGCCACGCCGGCCGAGGCGCGGGCGCTGCTGGGCCTGAACGCGGGTGCCACGGCATGAACACGCCACCCCTGGTGCCCCGCAACGCGGACGAGCAGGCGCGGCTCGACGCCGCCCTGGTGGAGCTGTTCGAGCAGCGCATCACCTTCAACCAGACCCTGGGCCTGAAGGTGCTGAGCGTGAAGCCCGGCGACGTGCGCGCGCGCATCGCCATGCGGCCCGAGCTCGTGGGCCATTACGCCTATGGCCGGCTGCACGGCGGCGTCATATCGGCCACGCTCGACGCCATGGGCGGCCTGGCGCTGATGGTGGGCATCGCCGAGCGCCACCCGCACGACAACGCGCTGCAGGTGATGCACCGCTTCGCGCGCATGGGCACCATCGACCTGCGCATCGACTACCTGCGGCCGGGGCTGGGTCAGCACTTCATCGCCACCGCCGAGGTCACGCGCCTGGGCGGGCGCATCGGCAGCACGCAGATGCGGCTCGTCAACGACGAGGGCACGCTGCTGGCCACGGGCGCGGCGGCCTACGTCGTGGCCTGAGCGGCCGCGGGCAAGGCCGCCTCGGCCGCGGGCCCCGCGGGCCGGGCTGCGGCGTCGAGCAGGGCCGTGCACTCGTCGAGCAGGGCATGCAGGGCGGCCACGCGGCCGGGCCCCAGCACCTGGTTGAGCCGTTCCTGCGAGGCGCGCCAGCGCTGCTGCGCCTGCGCGCGCAGGGCGCTGCCCGCCGGCGTGGCCACCAGCGGGCGCGAGCGGCGGTCGGCCCGGGCATCGGGCGCGAGCTCCGCCACCCAGCCGGCCTCGACGAGCGGGCGCAGCGTGCGCGTGAGCGTGGACGGGTCCAGGCCCAGGGCCTGCGCCAGTGCCCCCGGCGCCACGGGGCCCAGCCGCACCACGTGCGACAGCAGGGCGTACTGCGTGTCCGACAGGCCCAGCGGCCGCATCTCGGCGTCGTAGCCACGCGCCACCGTGCGCGACAGCCGGCGCAGCTTCAGGTTGGTGCAGCCTCGGGGCGATGCCATCGCCAGATTGTATCTACAATCATTGCATCTGCAACTTAAAAGGATCCCCATGATCCCCACGAACCCTGCAGCCAGCGCGGCCGACTGGCAGCGCGAAGGCGAGGCGGTGCTGGCCCGGCTGCGCGGCGGCCGCGGGGCCGGCGTCGCCCGGCCCGACGAGGTGGCCGGCCTCGACGGCCTGGCCCTCATGCAGGCCATGCTGCGCGGCGATCTGCCCTACCCGCACATCGCCGACACCATGGACTTCATGCTCGTGGAGGTCGGCCCCGGCCGCGCGGTCTTCCAGGGGCTGCCGCAGGGCCGGCACCTCAACCCCATGGGCACGGTGCACGGCGGCTGGTACGCCACGCTGCTGGACTCGGCCGTCGGCTGCGCGGTGCACACCACCATGGCCGCGGGCCGCGCCTACACCACGGCCGAGCTGAGCGTGAACCTGGTGCGCGGCGCCGTGCCGGGGCGGGAGCCGCTGCGCGCCATCGGGCAGGTCATCCACAGCGGGCGCCAGCTGGCCACCGCCGAGGGGCGCATCGTGGACGCCGCCGGCAAGGTCTACGCCCACGCCACGACCACCTGCCTGGTGTTCGAGCGGCCGGCGCGCTGAGGCGCGGGCGCCCCCCCGGGTTGGCCGGGGCTTGAGGGCCGGGAACTCGGCCCCATGTCGCGGGGTCATCGACAGACCACCGACAGCCCGCCCACCCATGTCCCGCGCCTTCACCCGCCTGCTGTTCACCGCCTCGGCCCTGGTGGCCGTGGCCGCTGCCGTGGCCTTCCTGGCGCTGCCCGCCCTGGTGCAGGGGCGCACCGAGGCCGAGCCGCGCCCCGTCACCCCGCGCGGGCCGCTGGCGGCCGACGAACTGGCGAACATCGAGCTGTTCAAGAAGGCCAGCCCCTCGGTCGTGCACATCACCAGCCTGGGCGTGCAGCGCGACCTGTTCAGCATGAACGTGCAGCAGGTGCCGCGCGGCACGGGCACCGGCTTCGTGTGGGACACGGCCGGCCACGTCGTCACCAACTTCCACGTCATCCAGGGCGCCAACGGTGCCAAGGTGACGCTGGCCGACCAGTCCAGCTACGACGCCACGCTGGTGGGCGCCTTCCCGGACCGCGACCTCGCGGTGCTGAAGATCGAGGCGCCGCGGGAGAAGCTGCCGCCGCTGTCGCTGGGCACCAGCCGCGACCTGCAGGTGGGCCAGCGCGTGTACGCCATCGGCAACCCCTTCGGCCTGGACCAGACGCTCACCATCGGCATCGTCAGCGCGCTCAACCGCGAGATCGAGAGCTTCAACAACCGCACCATCCGCGGCGTGGTGCAGACCGACGCCGCCATCAACCCGGGCAACTCCGGCGGGCCGCTGCTCGACAGCGCCGGGCGGCTGATCGGCGTCAACACGCAGATCGCCAGCCCCAGCGGCGCCAGCGCGGGCATCGGCTTCGCGATCCCGGTGGACGAGGTCAACCGCATCGTGCCCAGGCTCATCCGCGACGGCCGTTTCGTGCGCCCGGCGCTGGGCGTGACCGCCGGCTCGCAGCAGCTGCACCGGGCGCTCAAGCTGCCCAAGGGCGTGGCCATCGTCCAGGTGGGCCGCAACTCGCCGGCGGCGCGCGCCGGGCTGCAGCCCTTCAGCCGCGGCAGCCGGGGCGAGATCGTCATGGGCGATGTCATCACCGCCATCAACGACGAGCCGGTGGAGAGCCTGGACGACATGCTGGCGGCGCTGGAGCGGCGCCAGCCGGGCGAGGCGGTGACGCTGAAGGTCTGGCGCGAAGGCCGCACACGCAGCGTGGAAGCACGGCTCTCGTCCGGTGAGTAGGTGCTCTCTTCGCGGGGCGTCCCGGCGCCATCCGTGACCGAGTGCCTGGGCGAGTTGACAAAGCCGCCGACACCCCTGGGTCCGGGGCCCGCAGGGACCACCTCGGGGCGGATAATTCGGGCGAGACCGGCGCCGTGGGCCCCCGCCCCCGCCATGGTTTGACACTGGGAGCGATCGAGTGAACGAGAACAAGCCCACTGCTGACGCCCACGCGCAACGGCGCCGGCGCGTGCTGCGCGGCGCGATCTCCGCGCCGGTCGTGCTGACGATCAGCAGCGGCGCGAGCGCGACGATGACGTCGAACATGCGCTGCGTCGCCAACCAGGTGGCCAACCCGCAGCATGGCACGCGCTCGGTGGCGGTGGCCACCACCACCACGTCCACCGCGATCCGCGTGCCCCTGTACATCGTCAGCAGCACAGGCAAGCGCTACATCCGGGGTGCCGACATCGTGTCGCTGGCGCACAGTGCCCGCCCGGTCACCTGGATCAAGAACGGCGAGTGGTGGGAGTTCAGCGTCAGCGACAACGCCCCCGCATCGGGCACCAGCCCGGTCACCCTGTCGTCGACCCCGCCCCTCACGAGCCCGGTGCAGCACGTGGTGCTGCAGGTCGACCAGTACGGCCGCATCGTCTCGGCGGGCAAGCACCACAGCACCACATCCATGGTGCACGGCACCTGCTGGAACTCCTTCCGGGCGGGCGCTCTGCCGCCGCTTTGACCGCCGCGCGCTGCCGGCTCCGGCAGGGTGTGGTCTGGCGTCCGCTGGACGACACCCTGCACGCCGTCTACAGCCCCTTGTCCGGCGAGACACACCTGCTCAACGGCACCGCGATCTGGGTGCTCGAGTTGCTGGCCGAGCCGGGCTGGCATCATCCCGACGATGTCGTGCGCCAGGTCGCCCTTGAAGCCGAGTTGCCCGAAGCAGAGATCCGTGCCGCCCTGGGCGACATCTGGTCGACGCTGGTCGACGGCGGTCTGGTCCAGCGCGAGCGTGTCGCGGCCTGAGGGCCCGGGCGGCCCCGCGCGATCGCCACGCCCGGCCGCGCGCCGATGAAGACGCTGGCCGAAGCCGGCGAGCCTGCGGTCCGTTCGGCGCTGGCCGATCAGGGCCTGTGGCTCGACGTGGGCAGCGTGCTCATCCACCTGCGCAGCGACGTGCCCCTGCTGGCGCAGGCCGTGCACGACGTCTACCGTCACTTCCCCTGGCAGACGCAGGGCGATTGGGCCGATCTGCACGTCGTGGTGCGCCAGCACCGGCGCTGGTTCAAGCCCTGGGGGCCGCAGGTGGAGTTTGTCTGTGACGGCACCCAGCCCTTCGAGCCGTTCCCGGCCGACACCCCACTGCCCATGTTCGAGTGGGGTGCCAACTGGCTCATCGGCCTGCGCATGCACCACCGGCTGCTGCTGCACGCGGGTGTGCTTGCACGCGACGACCGGGCACTGGTCATGCCCGCCGTGCCGGGCGCCGGCAAGAGCACCCTCACGGCGGCCCTGGCCCACGCGGGCTGGCGATTGCTGTCCGACGAGTTCGGTGCCCTGGACGTCGACTCCGGCGAGTTCTGGCCGCTCATCAAGCCGCCGGTGCTGAAGAACCGGTCCATCGAGGTGCTGCGAGGCTTCGCGCCCCAGGCCGTGCTCGGCCGCGTCTACCCGGCTACGCGCAAGGGCGACGTGGCCCACGTCGCGCCGCCGGCCGATGCCGTGGCCGGCCGCCACCGGCCGGCGCGGCCGTTTGCCATCGTGCTGCCGCACTGGCAGGAGGGCGCGGAGGCGCGCCTCGAGCCGGTGGCGGCGGGCCTGGCCTGTTCGGCACTGGCGTTCAACGCCTTCAACTACCGCATCTGCGGACTGCCCGGCTTCGAGGCGGTCGCGCGGCTGGCGCGCGAGGTGCCGGCCTGGCAGCTCACCTACGGGCGCTTGCCCGAGGCCATTGGCCTGCTCGGCGAACTGCACGCGCGTGCCGCGCCCCCGGCCGGAGCCGAGCGGTGAGCGCCTGGCCCGACCTGACCTGGCTGCATGCCCTGCAGCAGCCTGCCGTGGCCCTGGACTGGACGCTGGCCGAATGGGATTGGCGCGTGCGCGTGGCCCGCCGGCTGCGGCTGCTGGGCCGGCTGGCCGAGGCGGTGCTCGGCGCCGGGCTGGCCGAGCAGCTGCCGCAGCCCGTGGCGCACGCCTTGCTGGCCGAGGCGCGCCTGGCCCGCGCCCGCAGCCAGGCGCTGCACTGGTGCCGCGAATCCGCCGGCCAGGCCCTGGAGGGCCTGGGCGCCCCGCGGGTGCTGCTCAAGGGCGCGGCCTACATGGCCCAGGGCCTGCCCAACGCCTCAGGCCGGCTGCCGTCGGACCTGGACATCCTCGTGCCGGCCGAGGCCCTGCCCGAGGCCCGCCGGCGCCTGGTGGAGGCCGGCTGGCAGGAGGTCGAGCTCGACGAGCACGACCAGCGCTACTACCGCGAGTGGAGCCACGAGCTGCCGCCCATGCGGCACCCCATGCACGCCATCGAGCTCGACGTGCACCACAACATCCTGCCGCCCGTGGCGCGCGACCACGTCGACGCGGCACTGCTGCTGCAGGCTGTGCGGCCGCTGCCCGACCCCGAGCTCGCACCCTGGTGCGTGCTGGGCCCGGAAGACCAGGTGCTGCACTGCGCTGCGCACCTGATCAACGACTCCGAGCACCGCGACCGCCTGCGCGACCTCGTCGACCTGCAGGTGCTGATGGCGGCCCATGGCGCGGCCGAGCCCGGGTTCGGCGAGCGTCTGCTGGCGCGGGCGCGGCAGCTGGGCCTGCACGACGCGCTGGTGCTGGGCGCGTCGCTGGTGGCCCAGGGCCTGCAGGCACCGCTGGATCCCGCGCTGGCGCAGGCGGTGCAGTCGGCGCTGGCCGACCGTCGGCTGGCCGCGCTGCAGCGGCGCTACGCCACCGTGCTGGCCCCGCGCGGCCCCGAGGCCGAGCCGGGCTGGGGGGTGCGCTGGGCCGAGACCGCGCTGCTGGTGCGCCACCACTGGCGCCGCATGCCGCTGCCCCTGCTGCTGCGCCACACCTGGCACAAGGCCTGGGTGCAGCGCCGCGCCGCCGCCGAGGCCGACACCGGCGACGCCTGAGGCCCCGCCGGGGGCTGCCCGGCGAGGGCGGCTTGAGGAACAATCGCGCCGCATGCCGCGCGCCGAACTCGAACTGCTCGCCCCCGCCCGTGACGCCGACATCGGCATCGAGGCCATCAACCACGGCGCCGATGCCGTCTACATCGGCGGCCCGGCGTTCGGCGCGCGCGAGAAGGCCGGCAACGAGCTCGCCGACATCGAGCGCCTGGTGCGCCACGCCCACCGCCACCACGCGCGCATCTTCGTCACGCACAACACCATCCTGCGCGACGACGAACTGCCCGCCGCGCGGCAGCTGGCCTGGGACCTCTGGAACATCGGCGTCGACGCGCTCATCGTGCAGGACATGGGCCTGCTCATGCTCGACCTGCCGCCCATCCAGCTGCACGCCAGCACGCAGACCGACATCCGCACGCCCGAGAAGGCGCGCTTCCTGCAGGACGTGGGCTTCAGCCAGATGGTGCTGGCGCGCGAGCTCACGCTGGCCGAGATCCGTGCCATCGAGGCCCAGCTGCAGGGCGCGGTGCTCGAGTTCTTCGTGCACGGCGCGCTGTGCGTGGCCTACAGCGGCAACTGCTATATCAGCCACGCCCACACCGGCCGCAGCGCCAACCGCGGCAGCTGCAGCCAGGAGTGCCGGCTGCCCTACACGGTGACGGACGCCCAGGGCCGCGTCATCGCGCACGACAAGCACGTGCTGAGCCTGAAGGACAACGACCAGAGCGCCAACCTGCATGCGCTGGTGGACGCCGGCATCCGCTGCTTCAAGATCGAGGGCCGCTACAAGGACATGGCGACGGTGAAGAACGTCACCGCGCACTACCGCCAGCTCTGCGACCAGGTGCTCGAGGCGCGCGCCGGCGGTCCTTCGCCGATCAGGGCCTCGAGCAGCGGCCGCTGCCGCTACACCTTCACGCCCGACCCCGAGCGCGCCTACAACCGCGGCGGCACGGACTACTTCGTCAACGGCCGCACGGCCGACATCGGCGCCTTCGACACGCCCAAGCACGCCGGCGTGGCCATCGGCCACGTGGTCCAGGTGGCGCCGCAGCACTTCGACGTCGAGCTGGCCACGCCCGAGCTGCAGCTGAACAACGGCGACGCGCTGACCTGGGTCGACCTGCAGGGCGAGCTCCAGGGCGTGCCCGTCAACGTGGCGCGCCACGTGGCCGGCCGGCTGTGGCGCGTGGAGCCCAACATCGCGCCGGGCCAGACCACGGCCGTGCTCAAGGGCCTGCGGCGCGACGCGCCCCTCAGCCGCAACCGCGACATGGCCTGGGAGCGCCTGCTCGAGAAGAAGAGCGCCGAGCGCACCATCGCCGTCGACCTGCGCTTCGAGGCCACGGCCGACGGCTTTGCACTCGCGCTCACCGACGCCGACGGCCACCAGGCCCGCGTGGCCGTGGCGCACGCGCACGAGGCGCCCAAGGACGCCGCCCGCGCCGAGGCCACGCTGCGCGACAACCTCTCGCGCCTGGGCGGCACGCTGTTCGAGGCGCGCGCCGTGCAGCTGCGCTGGCGCGGCGCCGAAGGCCCGCTGTTCGTGCCGGCCAGCGTGGCCAACGCGCTGCGGCGCGATGCCGTGGCGGCGCTGGAAGCCGCGCGCGACGCCGCCTTCGAGCGCCTGCCGCGCGCCCGGCCCGTGGAGCCGCCCGTGCCCTACCCGGAGGACACGCTGAGCTACCTCGCCAACGTCTACAACGCGCAGGCCGCGGCCTTCTACGCGCGCCACGGCGTCAAGCTCGTCGAGGCCGCGTACGAGAGCCACGAGCAGCTCGGCGAGGTCAGCCTCATGATCACGCGCCACTGCGTGCGCTACAGCCTGAGCCTGTGCCCCAAGCAGGCCAAGGGCGTGCAGGGCGTGCAGGGCACGATCAAGGCCGAGCCGCTGGTGCTGCGCCATGGCGACGACGTGCTCACGCTGCGCTTCGACTGCAAGCCCTGCGAGATGCACGTGGTGGGTGCCATGCGCAAGAACGTGCTGCAGCAGACGCGGCGCGAGATCAAGGCCTCGCTGGCGACGCCGCAGCCCATCCGCCTCTACCGCACGCGGCCCGTGCCCTCCGAGGCGCCGCGGTGAGCTGGACACTCCGCATCGTGCAGGGCGCGCCGCTGGCCGATGGCGTGCTGGACACGCTCACGCTGCCGCAGCCGCTGGAGCGGCTGCTGATCGGGCGCGACCCGTCCAGCCACTGGCTCATCGCCGACCGCACCAAGGCCATCTCGGGGCGCCACTGCGAGATCGTCGACTCGGCCGCGGGGCCCGTGCTGCGCGACCTCTCCACCAACGGCACCTTCGTGAACGGCGCCACCACCCGGCTGGCGCAGCCGCACGTGCTGCGCGACGGCGACCGCATCGAGATGGGGCCCTACGTGGTGATGGTGTCGGGGCCGCCCATGCCCGAGCGCCCGCACGAGGTGCCGGCCACCGTGGCCCCGAGCGCCCGCGCGCCGGGCGTGATGGACACGGCGCCGCTGCGCGGCGGCGACCCGGCCGCGATGCTGGCCGCCGGTGGCGGCCACGAGGCCGTGCGCCTGACCGAGATCCTGCGCGTGGCGCCCGCGCGCGAGGACAGCGGGGTGGAGCTCACGAAGATCCGCGTCGCCCCGCCCGCCCCGCCGCGCGCTCCCGCGGCGCCCGCAGCACCGGCGGCCGCCGCGACGGCCCCACCGCCCACGAGCCTCGTGCAGGCCCTGGCGCGCGGCCTCGGCCTGCCCGAGGCCGCGTTGCAGGGCCTGGACCTGCTGGTGCTGGCCGAGCAACTCGCGGCCGCCGCGCCGCCCGAGCAGGTGGCCGCCGCGCGGCGCCGCGCCGGCGGCCGCTAGCCCGCAGGGCACCGTCGGCCGGCACCACGGAGGAGGGGTTCCCGATGAGCGACTTCTTCAGCTACCAGGCCCCGGCCGAGCCCGCCCGAAGCCGCACCGCCGCCGGCGCGGCCACGCCGCCGCAGTGGGTGCTGCAGGACCTGCCCGCCGAAGACTGGGCGCACGTGCTGCGCTTCGCCGCGCGCCAGCGCCACGCGGCGGGCGCGCGCGTCGTGGCCGCGGGCGCGGCGGCGCCGGCGCTCTACCTCATCGCCAGCGGCCAGGTGCGGCTGCAGGCCCCGGGCCAGCCGCCGTCGCTGCGCGGCGAGGGCGAGGCCTTCGGGCTGCTGAGCTTCCTCGACGGCGCGCCCAGCGCGGTGGAGGCCGTGGTCGCCGGCTCCGGCCCGGCGGAGCTGCTGCGCCTCACGCCCGAGGCCCTGCAGCAGCTGGCGGCCTGGCAGCCGCGGCTGGCCCTGGCGCTGCTGCGCGAGGTGGCGGCGCTGGTGGCCGCGCGCCTGCGGGCGCTGCAGCCCGCCGACTGAGCCGCGCACGACCCCCGGCCGCCCGCCCCGCGCCCGCCCGATGACCGTCATCCCCATCGTCCCGGCCGCCCCGGTGCCCGACGCCGCCGAGGCCGAGCGCGCCGCGGCCACGCAGTTCTTCCGCAACTACACGCAGCGCCAGGCGCGCGCGCCGCTGGCGCTGTGGTGGGCGGCGCGGGCCGTGGCGTTGGCCGCCACGCTGGCGCTGGCCGTGCTGCTGATCGTCAACCCGCCGCTGGGCCTGACGCTGTTCTGGAAGCTGGCCATCCCGCTGGTGCCGGCGCTGCTGGTGATCGCGCCCGGCCTGTGGCGGCAGGTGTGCCCGATGGCCACGATGAACCAGCTGCCGCGGCTGGCCGGCTGGCAGCGCCCGGCCGAGCTGCCGGCCTGGGCCAAGGCCTCGGCCTTCGGCATCGCGGTGGCGCTGTTCGTGGGCGCGGTGGCGCTGCGCGTGCCGCTGCTCAACCACGCCGGGCCGGTGGTGGGCCTGGGGCTGTTCGGGGTGCTGGCGCTGGCGCTGGCCGGCGGCTTCGCCTTCAAGGGCCGCAGCGGCTGGTGCGGCACCTTCTGTCCGCTGACGCCCATCCAGCGCACCTACGGCCAGGCGCCGCTGTTCGTGGTCAGGAACGGCTACTGCGAGCCCTGCGTGGGCTGCCAGAAGAGCTGCTACGACTTCAACCCGCGCGCCGCCGTGTTCTCCGACGTCTACGACGAGGACCCGCGCCACGCGGCGCAGCGGCAGCAGTTCTTCGGGCTGCTGCCGGGGCTGGTCCTCGGCTACTTCCTGCAGGGCGCGGACCCGGCCTACGGCACCGGCACCTACCTCGCCATCCTGCTGGCCAGCGTGTGTGCCTCGGCGGGGCTGTTCGCGCTCGCACGGGCCTTCCTCCCCGTGAGTGCCTACCGCGTGGCGCTGGGCTTCAGCGTGCTGGCGCTGGCCAGCTTCTACTGGTTCGCGGGGCCGCTGGTGGTGGGCACGCTGGCGGGCCTGGCCGGTGCGGAAGCGCCGGCCTGGCTGGTGTCGGCCTCGCGCGGGGCCGGCCTGGCGTTGGCGGCCACGCTGGCGGCCAGCGGCCTGCATGCCGAGCGC
>ERZ1066117.1474-NODE-1474-length-11515-cov-5.102443_pt1 | contig 11515 bp, 8 predicted proteins | sample MGYA00382764_ERZ1066117 | MGnify/ENA primary metagenome ERZ1066117 (study PRJEB33369, sample SAMEA5778347) | biofilm metagenome | biome: Industrial cooling water; feature: Water cooling tower basin; material: Biofilm | place: United Arab Emirates | collected...
CGCCTCGGCAGCGAGGACTACACGACACGCGAGCATGCAACCCGTGAGTTGCGCAGACGACCCGAGGCGGAGGGATGGCTCCTGCTGGCGCGGCATTCGGACGATCTGGAGGTGCGTCAGCGTGTCGCCAAGTTGCTGGCGCACTACACGCAGACACGCGCCGAGCGCGCCATTCGCCGGGGCACCTTGCTCGTGACGGCTGGCAATGTCGACCTGTTGCCCGACCTCATGCGCACGTACCAGCAACGCGATCCGAAGCACCGCCTTCACGGAGCTTTGTGCCTCGTGTTTTCGGACCTGTGCGTTCGGGAGAAGGCCATACGGGACCAGCGCATTATCCGATTCGAGAATCTATTCTTTCCCGACGAGGAGGGTAAGTTGTTCCGCACCCTGTTGGCTCGCCCGCCCGTCCTTGGATACCATCACCCCAAGGCCGGCGAGATATTGGCGAGAAGTCAGTCGGGAAAATGCGTCATCTGTCCCGAAGATGCGAAGTCAGAGAAATATCGAGGTGTCTCTGGATGTATTCTTCTCGCCGACTCCGTTCTGCCGAAGGACGGGGAAGCTGCTTTGGATCATCTGGTGGTTGTCAGCAATGGCGACATCCGAAACGATTGCTTGTCTACTACTTTGGCAATATGTGACGGTGTGATTGAATCTAGACCTATGTATTCCTTCCTGATCGCGCGCAAGGGCATCCGCTGGAAGCAGGCGGGCACGTTGCGCGAGATCGCACCCGGGAAACCCGAGTTGACGAGAGATGAATCCACCGTCCACGTCCCAACGCCGGGCAAGCGGTCGTTCGGCCTCATCCGCTTCTTCGAGGTCGCCGACGTGGGCCTCACCCTCGACGCGTGCAAGGTCACCAAGGTGAGCGGCCCCCTGGCCAAAGCGGGCGTTAAGCCCGGCGACGTGTTCACCCATGTCGATGGCGTTGCCGTGAAAGATGCCGAAGCGTTGCGGAAGACGTTGCGTCGGCGTTATGCCATCCTGGGCTATGGTGCGTTCACGCTCACGCGCGAGGGCAAGCCGCTCACCGTCGTCGCCGAACTGGGCGAGTGACGGCCTCCTCAGCGGCGTGACTCGGGGGCACGGACGCCGGCGCTGCGGTAGTCGAATGGCTTGAAGCCCATCTTCGTCGCCGGGGAGCCTTCCTTGAGGCGAAAGTCCCCCTTTGTCGCATCGACAAACAGCGGGTCGGCCACCAGTGAGCGCGTGTCGTGGCCGCGCTTCTGCCAGGCCGCCAGCGAACCGCCAGGGAAGGTCGGCTTCTTGCCGCTCACGTCCCAGTAGACGTTGTCGTTGATCGCGAAGTTGTCGTCCTTCCAGTTCTTCGCCAGCAGCGGGGCGCCGTCGGCCAGGATCAGGTTGCGTTCGATCGTGAAACTGCGGTGCACCTCGGTCCGTGTTCGCATCAGCAAGCCCTCACGGCCGAAGGCGAAGATGTTGTTGCGAATGATGTTGTCCTTGCCGAAGTGCTGGTGAAAGCTGCCGCTCTTGGTGCGGTAGACGAGGTTGTTCTCCAGGGTGATGCCGGTGCTGCCCTCGTCGGTGTACAGGCCCCAACCGCCGTAGCCGAACGAATCGACGTCGTGGATCACGTTGCCCCGCACGACGGTGCCCGGCGACGTGCCCAGCAGGTAGATGCCACCCATGTCCGAGAGGACGCGCTGCCCGACATCGTGGATGCGGTTGCCCTCGATGGTGTTGGCCTCGCTCACGCTCGGGGCATAACCCCAGATCCAGCCGACCGAGATGGCCGTGTAATCGAGATGGTGAATATGATTATGCGCGATGCGGCCACGATCGGCATGCTGCGACAGAATGCCCACGCCCGCATGAAAGACGCGACCCAGGTGGTGCAGGTGGTTATCGGTGATCACGTTTGCACCCGTGCGCATCGCCTCGGGCGACCCGGCCGCCCCGCCGCTCTGGCGAATGCCCCCCGCCGCCAGATGCGACAGTGTGTTGCCCACGAGGCGATTGTTGCGACACCCGGCGGCAAGTTCGATCCCATAACCGCCCAGATGCGAAAGCGTGCAGCCCTCGATCGCGCAGTGGTGCGTGCCGCGCAGCCAGACCGCTCCGGGCACGTTCTGCGCCGCCTGCAGGTCGCCGGCGATTTTCGGACCATGATCAAACGTGCTATCGGCAATGCCCAGGTCGCGCAGGTGAATGTGCCGCACGAGCCGTCCCTTGTCGGGTTGGCCCTCGAAGCGGACCACGCTCTCCAGGCGGGGCACGATCACCGCCGCCTTCTCCGGCGTCTCACCGGGCAACGGCTTGTAGCGGATCAGCCCGGCCTTGCGATCGTGAAAGAAGGTGCCCGGCACGAGCTTGCCCGCCACATTTTGCAGGTAGAATCGGCCATTTTTCGCGCCGCTGCCATCCTCGGTGAAGCGGCGCAAACTGCTGCGGTCGAGCACCAGTGTCCGCTTGTCGGCCAGTACTTCCTTGATGCGATAATGCCCGGCGACCCAGAAATGGAGCACGACCGCCTCGGCCTGATCGAGATGCGGCCAGGTCGCATCCACCTGCCCCGCGGCGTACTCGAAGCGGTCGGCCGGCGTGCGATAATTCGCCTTCGGGTTAGCGCCCGCCAGACCGGCGATGGGAAACTGCCCCTCGGTGGGCCAACGGCTCGGCAGGCGGAGCGCACCGCCGACACTCAGGGTGCGGACAGGTGTTTTGAGGTCGGGCACGGCCAGTTCCCACACGCCGTCCTGCACCCGGGGTACGGCGCGAACGCCGCCGCTCAGGGTCGCCCCCTTGCCCGTGAGCACGAGCGGCGACGCCTCGGTGCCCGAATCCTCCGGACGCAGCACCAGCGGCCGGGTCAGCTCGTGTCGGCAGGCTTGCAATTCGATGACGATGGCCCCCTTGTCGCGTCCCTTGCGAAGGAGACGCGCCACCGTCAGGGCGCGCTCCACCGTGGCCAACGGTCCATCGGTGCCATCGGCGTTCGGCTTCGCCAGCCGTCCGCTCCAGGTGTCCTTGCCGCCCGGTGCCACATACAGATCAGCACTCGGCAAGAGCAACAGAGTGACGAATGCAAGCATGGCGCGATCCTTCCGTTACGCGGGCTTCGGTTCAGGGCTGGGGGCCGGCTTGGGCGCAGGGGCCGCCTCGCTGAGTTCCTTGGAGTAGAGCACCAGAGCCGCCCCGAGACCGACCGCGACGATCCCCACCCACAACAGCGGATGCGGCGTCTTGAGGGCAAAGTTCAGCGGGCTACCCTTGGCCGGATGCCACAGGACGCTGACGAGCGTGTTGATCACGGGAGCCAGGCCGAAGATGAGCGGTGCGATGAACAGCTTGTACGTCGCTGGCGGTCGGCCCTCTGCCTTGGCCGACTCGATGGCCGACTTGGTGGCGAAGATGACGCAGATGGCACCGATGGCGCCAGCGGCTCCGGCCAGGCCGCTGAAAGTCAGGCCCGTGACCGAGTCCCACGCCGGCTGTTGCTCGGCCCGCAGCAGCATCACGCTCGGCCCGACGACGGCCATGAAGAAGTAGGCCAGCCCCACGCACAAGATGGCGAGCAGGCGTGACGACGGCTTGCCACCCAGTTCGCTACCACCGTAGAAGATGAGCGGGACATAGGTACCCCACGACAGCCCGGCGAGCAGGGCGAAGAGAATCCACGGCTTGGAGGTCGAGAAGCCCTGCTCCAGCGCGGCCAGCAGCGAGGGGGTGGCCTTTTCGCCGGCCTCGCCAAGTTCCTTGGAGTAGAGCACAAGGGCCGCCCCGATGCCGACGCACAGGATGCCCACCCACAGCAGCCAGTGTGGTGCGTGGAAGCCGAAGTGCAACGGCTGACCCTTCTTGGGATGCCAGACGATGCTCACCAACGTGTTGATGACCGGAGCCAGACCGAAGATCAAGGGCGCGATAAACATCTTGTATTCCGGTGCGCTGGCCGTCGCGAACACGACGCAGATGGCCCCGGCCGCCCCGGCCGCGCCTGCCAGGGCGCTGAACGCCAGCCCGGTGGTCGTAAACTCCGGCTGCGCCGGTTTGGGCAGCCGCAGCAGGTAGATCAGCGGATACAGCACGCCGATGAGAAAGTAGGCGATGCCCACGCACAGGATCGCCAGCAGCCGCGCCTCGGCCTTGCCGCCCAGTTCGCTGCCGCCGTAGGCGATGAGCGGGACGTAGGTGCCCCAGGACAGCCCGGCCAGCGCCACGAACAGGATCCAGGTATTCCGCGTCAGATACGCAACCATCGCTTATGTTCACTCCTTCCGCAACGCCGGGACCAGGGCCGCTCGCACCGCGCCGGCGGTCGCCAACCCGCACGCCACCAACCCCACCGCCAGTACCCCGGCAAACAACAGCGCCAGATTCCCCACGGGTACCGCGCCGGTTCCGCGCACCAGTTGCGGACTGATCGACAGCACGGCGGCCACTGTACCGATCCCTAGTCCGAGCAACAGCAGAAATCCATTCTCGATCAGCATCAGCCATGCCAACTGCAGCCGCGAATAGCCGATGGCCCGCAGCAGCGCCAGTTCGGCGCGACGCTCCCACACCGCCCGCAGCAGCACCACGGCCAGGCCCAGCGACCCCAGGATCAGGCCCAGACCGCCCAGCGCCTGGAACGTCGTCAGGTACGTGTTCTCCACCGCCAGGTACGCCGCCAGCCGATCGGCCGAACGCGTCACCTCGATGCCACGGTCGGCCAGCGTGGCCGTGAGCAGTTCGGCGACCGCTTGCTCCTCGCCGGCGGGCGGCGCGATCAGGAAGAAGTTGTACCCCTCGTGATCGGGATACAGCCGCAGGAAATTGGCCTCGCTGACCAGCAGCGTGCTCTGAAAGACGCTATCGTGCAGCAGCCCGGCGATCTGCAACCGCCGTTCGACGGCCGACTGATCGGGCACGGTGATCTCGCTCCCCAGGCCGCGCTGGAGCATCCACAGCACAGTGTTCGATTCGCCGAAACAGGGGTACGGCACCTCGGTCGTTTCCAGCAGCGTCCAGGGGTTCTCGGCCTTTGCCCCGCCGGCAGACAGCGTGGCATCAAACTGGAAACCACCCCGGGCGATCAGACTGGCCGGGATGCCCAGGAGCCGGGGCGTGCGCGGCTTGTACAGGTTGAGGCAACTGGCATCGTCGCCGGCTCGCGCCCGCAGACCGACGATCGTGGTGCGTTCCAGCAATTTCTCTGCCTCGCCGCGCTTCTGCGTGACGTCGCGAGCGTCGAGTCCCTGACCGGCCAGTTTCGCCTCGTAGCGGTCCAGCAGCGACTGTCGGCCCGCGTCGCCATTGAGGTCGCGCACCACCGGCAGGTCGGTCTCGGCGATCAGGGCAAAGCCGCCGTCCGGTCCGCTGGGTTGGCCATCGCCCACCTTCGCCTGCCGCCGAAACGATTCGACGGCGACGATGAGAAACGAGGCGGAGGCGATGAGGCCGACGGTCAGCAGGCTCCGCAAGGGAGCGCGAGCGGCATTGCGCAACCCCAAGCGGGTGACGCTCGTGGCCAGCCCACCGCGTGAGCCGCGCATCCAGGCGTAGGCCGCCAGTAGCCCGGCCGTGAGGAACAGCGCACCGGAGCCGAAGAAGGTGCCTGCCTGGGCCTCGTGCCCCTTGATCTGTGGCCCCAGCCAGAGCAACAGGCCAGCGAGCGTGACGCAGCCCAGGATCGCCCCACCGACCCACCAGGGCACCCCGGCCGTGGCCGTGGCGAGATCGTCCTCGGTGCGGCCCGTGAGCAGCAGGCGCAGCGTCACCTGGCCCAGAGCGCGAACACCCCAGGCGATGGTGACGACGCTGACGACAAATGCCCCCAGGGCACCGATATTGATACTGCTCACCGTGGCATGCGGGGCCAGAAACGACGCCAGCACGCCACCGGGCCAGAGGACGGCTAGCAGTTGCAAGAGCAGCCGCGAGTACACCAGCGCGAGCAGAGTGCCGAGGGCCACGCCCCCCAGGGCGACGAAACCGCCCTCGGCGAGATAGAGCCAGCGAAGCGTGCCGACGGTGAATCCCTGCGCGAGCATCACGCCCACCTGGCGTGCGCGGCGTTCCAGTTCCAGGCGGTAGAGCAGTCCCACGAGCAACAGCGCCGCGCCGATCAGGAAAAAGCTGAACCCCAGGAACAACAGGCCAAACGGCGTGCCGCCCTGACTGGCCTGCGCGGCGGTGGCCTTGAGATCGTCAAAGACGAAGCCGCCCTCGGCGGGCTTGAGCCGTGCCAGCAGGGCGGTGCGATAGGCGCGGGCCGCCTCGTCGAGATCGACACCCGCCACCCTCGGTGCGAGCCGCACGCTGGTCACATCGCCGAACCGGCTGGCCCATAGCTTTTGTCCGGCCGCCAGCGTGATGTAGGCTTTCGGCGTCGCCCGGTAGCGGTCCCAGTAGGCGCTTGTGTATTCGGCCCGGATACGCTGTTGCTGCCAGGCAGGATCGTCGAACGGCAATTTCCAGTCGGCGCTGTCGTCCTTGTCGGTGATGCCCGGAAACTCGGGCGTCAGGTAGGGATCGCTTGCCGGCCCCTCCAGCGGGATGTTTCCAGCAACGCGGAACGTTTGCGTGCGGTCGGCCGCCTCGCCGTGTGTCTCGGGTGGCTTGAAACGCAGCGTCACCTCTTTACTCGTTGGCGTCCAGCCGGCCGTCACGATCTGATCATCGGCGAGCGCTTTCACCCCTTCGGGTAGAAACGGTCCCAATGGCGCGGGTAATCCCGGCTCGATGGCCGCCACCACCCCGGCAACGGTGCGTTTGCCATCGACCATCTTGCACAGGTAGACGATCGTGGGCGTGGCCGTGAAACGCGGCTCGGCGGCGGCCTTGGCCGCGGTCACAATGGCCGGGGGCAAGAGGAGCGATCGGCTCTCCAGCGCCAGATAGGGCTGGTGTTTCGCGAAGGCCGCACGCACCTCGTCGGGGACGAGTTGGCCCTTGTCCCTGAACGAGGGCAGCCGCTCGGCGATCACGCCGGGGAGGGCTTTCTTGAGCGCCTGGCCACGCTTGCCCTCGACGCGGCGCAGGAGATCCTCAGCCCGGGTGCGCGGCGTGTGCAGTCGCAGCCCCCAGTCTTCGAGATCCAGCGCGTTCTCGAGCGCCGCCTGGAGTTGGACGCCGTCGCCCGCGGCGAGCAGGGCGTTGACCCGGCCGGGCTGATCGATCTGCTTTTGCAGGTCGGGCAGCGAGACAAACAGATTGCGCGGCGCCTCCAACTCGGGCCGCAGGTTGAAGGCGTCGCCCTCGTCGGCCGGGGTGAGGACGCGATCGATCGGCAGCGTCCAGTCGGTCAGGTCCACCTCCTTCTGGGCCAGGGCCGCCTCGCGCGGCAGATCGCTGGCCTTTTGCAGGCGGATGGTGAGGCGCTCGCCCGCCCGGACGTCCAGCGCCCGCGCCAGGGCCGAGGAGACGGTCGCGCCGGGTTGTCCGGCCCGATCGGGCATGCCGAGCACCGTGACCTTGCGCGCCTGGGCGTCGCCGGCCCGCACCGTCGCCTGGAGCAGCAGCACCGGCACCACCCGGGCGCCGGCCTTGGTCGCGATGGGTTCGGCGATCGTCTCGCGGAAGAAGCGCGGCACCACCAGCGAATGCGTGACCCAGCCGAGCCGACGGGCCGACTGCTCGCGCAGGCTGCCCTGGAGCGAATCGCCCACGAGCAGCGCTCCGGTGAGGACGGCCGCCCCGACCGCCACGCCCAGCATCACGGCGAGATTGCCGCGCCAGAAGTAGAACAGATTGGCCACCAGCAGCCGAAAGAACGTCATGGCCGGGCCTCGACGAGTTTGCCATCGTCCATGACGCGGGTGGTGGGAAAGGTGGAGGCCAACTCGGCGCTGTGCGTCACCGTCACGAGCATGGTGTTCTCCTCGCGACACAGCGACAGGAGCAGTTCGCCCACGACCCGCGCGCTGGTGCGATCGAGGTTGCCCGTCGGCTCGTCGGCCAGCACCAGCGTCGGCTTGTGGACCAGGGCGCGGGCCACGCTGACGCGCTGGCGTTCGCCGCCGGAAAGCTCGGCGGGCCGATGATCGAGCCGCTCGCCCAGGCCGACGCGCTGGAGCAGTTGGGTGGCGCGTTGCCGCATGGTGGGTCCGTCGTCGATGCCGACGAGGGTGGGCAAAAGCACGTTCTCCAGCACGGTGCATTGCGGCAGCAGGTGATGGTCCTGAAAGACAAAGCCCAGGGTACGATTGCGGAAGCGTGCCAGTTCGGCATCGCCCAGGGCAAAGGGATCCTTGGCGTCGATGCGAACGGTGCCCGAGGTGGGCGTGTCGAGGGTGCCGAGGATGTAGAGGAGCGTGGATTTGCCGCTGCCCGAAGGCCCCATGATGGCCAGAGCGTCGCCGGGCTGAAGCGCGAGATCGATGCCCCGGAGCACGGAGAGCGGCCCGGAGCGGGTGGGAAAGTCCTTGGTCAGGCTCTGCACTTCCAACGCCATCGGCACCTCGGAAGAGGGGTGGGGCAGGTGGGGGACGATACCGTTAGCATGGGCGTGAGCGAAGCGAACGGCAAGGGAGCGGAGGTGATACAATGGGGACAACCGAGAGGAGGCCAAACCATGCGACGCGCCGACCGGCTGGAGATTCACGGACCTCACGAGCAGATCGCGAACATGCTCCAGGCGCTGGAGCCGATGCTAGGCGAGGGCTGGAGCCGTGCCCACGAACTAGAGGCACGAATGCGGGAAACGTGGCCAGGCGACCCCCCGCCTGGGTTTTCCTTCCATTGCCAAGAGAGTGCGGATCATCCCGCGGTAGATGTCTGGGTTCGCCCGGCAGGACGTGATCACTGGGAGTTAGGTAGCGTCACCCCTCTCGATCAGTGGGATTTGACCACCGAGCAGTACAACGCGGTTCTGAAATCGTTTCACCGTCAACTCTGCGCAATTAAGCTCTCGTTTCCCGAGGTTTTAGCCGACCTTCAACCCTTTCGCCTGATTCCGGAAGATCACTTGCGTGGCGAAACCGCGAAACTGCTCAGACGATTCACACGTAGCGCAAACAAAGAAATGACGCATTCAAACGACCATCGCCTGTGGCTAGAATTCATCAAGCAAGTGCATAAAGAAGGGTCGTATCTCGAACCCTCCTTTTTGCAAGAGTGGCTTGAAACCGAAGGTTGGCAGACAGAGAGAGCGAAGATGTTAGTTGAGGAATATAAGCTTGGTCAGGAGCTGCTTGGCGTCTACGACGAGGAATAACGCGATGTGGACGCTCGCTGAAGTGTGCCGGGAGCTTTTTGTCACTCCTCGGCCTGTTTTATGTCTAGATACCTGCGAGTTGCTCATGGCAATTCAGTCTCTGAAAGACGAGCGGCTCCAGTACATAAGAGCCATTCGGAAGCTCCTCGACACCTTCCTTACCAACCCGAAGCGAGTAGCCATCTGCGTCACCGAACTTGTGAACCTGGAATGGGAACAGAATAGGGAAGCGGTATCGGTGGAGGCTGCTAGATATCTTGAATCAACCGACTCTAGAGTTCGCAATATCATCGACGCAGCGCAGATACTCAGGATAGAGACCGACCATGTTCCTCCGAATCATTCGGGCAGCCCACTCATCGAGCAACTCAACCTCCTGAGCGATCAATTGCGCAGGCGTGCCATTCCGATCCAGGAATCCTCCGCATGCGTTCAACGAGCCTTGGACCGAGTGAAAACGAAGAGTCGACCATCGCACAAGGGCATGATCAAGGATTCGATCCATCTGGAACACTACCTCGAACTGGCGCGACAGCTCAAAGCGGGCAATTACACGCCCCGCTGCATCTTTGTCAGCGGAAACAAGGACGATTTCTGGGCCCCAAGTGGTCAAAAGAATTACAGTTCTCGCCCTCACCCCGACCTTGCTGACGAAATGAGAACGGCCGGCCTTGAGTTCTCGGGCGATCTTGTCTCGGCGCTTGGACAGGCCGGACTGATCCTTTAGCTTTCCGTTGCCTGGCGATCCCTTCGCCTCAACAGCCGTCGCGCCAGGCGGAGCCATTCGCGCTCGATCCAGTCGTCGCCGATGGCGTAGATGCGGTGGTGCTCCCAGCCTTCGAGTTCCAACTCACCCATCATCCAGGTGCCGCGCTCGCCGTTGCTCGTGTGGACGATCACAGGACAACTCGGCGGGTGCGTCACCAGCCATTTCACCACGTCGTAGCCCGTGCCGGGATCAACCGTGGCGCCGTCCACGGGTTCCAGATCGTGGTCCAGCGAGATCAATCGCGCCTGCGGCAACAACGGCCCCATCTCGGCGATCGCGCCATGGGCATCACGCCACACATAAAGCTGCACGCCCGGCGCGATCACTTCGACTCCCGCTCGAAAACGCGCGATCCGGTCGGCGTCGTCTTCAAGCAGGAGGATCATCCCGCAGCCCTCAGATGCCGTGCTTCTTCGGCGCCAGCTTCGCCTCGTCGATCAGCTTCTCCAGTGCGTCCTTGTCCGGCTTCTTCGTCGTGATGCCGCCCTCGGGCACCTCCAGGCCGCTCACCCAGGCCGCTGCGTTCATCAGCAGCGTGCGGAAGCCGTCGTCGGCCCAGTTGACGTGGCGGTGCATGCCGGTGAAGCCGAAGCCTCGGCCGCCCGTGGGACGCTCGTACGCCCACGCCACCGTCTGTGGCTTGCCGTCCTGCACGGCCTTCAGCACATCCGGGTTGCCGTTGTGGCTGCCGGCCTTGGTGCCCTCCTTGTAGCGTTCGGTCACGGTCTTCAGGGGCGGCACCGTCGCCAGGATGGGCGTCACGCCCTTCATGCCGTCGACAAAGCGCATGTGATAGTACCATTCATCGTTCACCTCGATCGGCTTCACGCCGCGCGTGGTGGCGTGCCTGGGCAGGTCGGCGAACTTGGGCGTCCACCACGGGTTCACGCTCCAGAACGGCTCGAAGTAGCCGCCCATCCACTTCAGAAACGCGTCGCCCTGCTTGCCCTTGTTCACCTCCACACCGTAGTGGATGGCCATGAACCCCGCCCCGCGTTCCATCGCCTTGGCCACCTCGGCGTTCTCGGCCACCTTGCCGCCGTGGTCCATGCCGATGATGACCGCGTCGGCGAACGACAGGTCTTTGGGGAACTTGGCGCGGGTGTAGACCGTGGCGTGGACGTTGGGATAGGTCTCGTTCAGCGTGCGGGCCATGTAGATCGCCGCCGCAACAAACTCGTGGTTGCCCCGTCCGCCGTGCGGCTCAGTGCCAGCGATGAAGACAATCTTTTTCACATCCTTGGGGGCCTTCTTCTGCCCCTCGTGGTCGTAGATGTCGCGGGTTGGCTTCTCGGCGGCCAGGAGCGGCAGCAGGCAGCAAAGCGTCAGGGCCAAACAGCGGGAGAGCATGGCAGGATCCTCGCAAAAGGCGGGAAGAGATCGCGAACGATCGGTATTGTATGGCCCACCGCTCGCCTGGCCCGTCCGCAATTCATCCCACCTGTCACTCCGCGACACGGGATTCTACAATGTCCGAATGAACCGCGCCACGATGAATCGCGAGGGTGAGGCGCTGCTGAGTGCCATCCTCGATGACCCCGACGATGATGTCTCCCGGCTCGTCTATGCCGACTGGCTTG
>ERZ1066117.1477-NODE-1477-length-11465-cov-12.812708_pt1 | contig 11465 bp, 12 predicted proteins | sample MGYA00382764_ERZ1066117 | MGnify/ENA primary metagenome ERZ1066117 (study PRJEB33369, sample SAMEA5778347) | biofilm metagenome | biome: Industrial cooling water; feature: Water cooling tower basin; material: Biofilm | place: United Arab Emirates | collected...
ACAACTTTATTCTAGAAGCACTATTCTATGCAGCTTCAAATTAAAATGGTATTAGTGTGAAGCTTATCCAAATCTTTATCCAGCAAGTAATCTGCATAGAGGAGCTTGGGAAATACCTCTGGCCCCTGATTGACTGACAAAACGGGAGGAAGGTGAAAAGAAAGCTAGGAGGGAAGCAGAGCCTGATTTAAGCTGATGAGTAACCACACAAATCAATTAAATCAATGGCTCCGACTTCCCGTCTTTATGATGCGCTGTCTCACTATTTGAGTCAATGGGAGATTCAATGGCAAGATGTCCGTCATCTGCAAACGCTCTGTTGGATGGTCATCGGGATTATCCAGAGCCAGAACGTCCATCTCAATGGATTTGGCGTGTATGTCAAAAGCCGCGCCCAGATGGCTCAGTCCCACCAACGACGATTCCGCCGATGGTTGTCAAATCGACGAATTGATGTCGTTTCGGCTCATCAGGTTCTGGTCAGACAAGCCTTGTCCGAGTGGAGGCGTGAGCGAATGTATCTCAGCCTGGACACAACGGTCGTGTGGAATTATTTTTGCATTGTGTGGGTGGGAGTGGTGTATCGGGGCAGGACTGTTCCCGTGGCTTGGCGAGTGGTGGCCCAATCCAGCAGCACCGTCCGATTGTGGACGATTCAGAGAGTGCTCAGGCAAGCCCAAAGAATCTTGCCCGATGGTGTAGCCATTGTCCTGCTAGCAGACCGAGGCTTCGCTGATGGCAAGCTGATGAAATACTTGCGAGACAATCTGGGCCGGCATTTCCGGATTCGGATTAAACGGTCGTTCCAGTTTCAGTACCAGGGACCATGGCATAACGTCTCGTCAGTGCAGTTGCAGCCCGGACAGGCTTACTTTACAGAGGCAGTCTCTATTGGCAAAACGAACCCTTCCTCCAATGTTTACCTGGCGTTTGCCCAGGACAAGCTCAGTGGTGAGGATTGGACGATTGTGAGCGATGAACCGGCGAACTTGCAAACCTTTGCTCAATACCGCCTCCGGTTTTGTGTGGAGGAATCGTTCTTGGATTTGAAGTCCAACGGATTCAATCTTGAAGCCTCCAGGCTGCGGCACAAGTTTGCCCTCTCCCAGTTGTGCGGAGTAATTGCCTTAACGATGCTGTTTCTGGTGCTACAAGGGGTGAATGTGGTCGCGTCTGGTCAACGTCGTCAAGTGGATACCCACTGGAATCGGGGCATGAGTTATCTCAAGCTGGGTTGGAACTGGATTCGCCTTGCCATCACTCACCAGTGGAACATTCAGGCTTATCCGTTCCTCTCAAGTCTGCCTGACCCTCAACCGGCCCTTGCATCTAAGCGACAACAAAATGATTCTCTCAAGCGTGAATTTACCGTCCTTAGCCGTTTTCCAGCTTCTTAGTTTTGTCAGTCAAGCAGCCTCTGGCCCTTTCCAAAAATCAAACTTCTCAACCTCCAATTCAAGCCTGAACTACTTCCCCAAACGACTTGAGATCATCCGGATCTTCCCCCCACGGTCTCCCAGGTAACGATCGCCCCCGCTTCCGCAAGATCCGCCGAAACTTCCACTTCGCCGCTCGATACCTGGGATTAGTCCCCGATCGCCCAATATTCCACACCAGTTCGATGACTTTGGTCTGGGATTTATAAACATCGAAATTCTTCAGCACCGCCTCAATCAGTTGGGGGGTGATCTCGGGTTCCAGGGGGTCAAACTGACTCCGCACCCCATTTGTGTGGGTGCGGTCTTCTTCGGTGCGGTCGGGGTCGAGGGGGTTGAAAGGCAGGTGCCACAACCGTTCTAACTCCTGCACCACATCGGGTGCGCCCGGTGCGGTCGGTGCGGTCGGTGCGGAGGGTTCCTGGGCCTGCACCGACTCAAATCTTGAATCCTGATTAGAAAATGCCAGGTCATCTGGCAGGGTGGAAAAGTACGCTTTGCTTCCCTTGGGCACAAACAAGCCATAGAATCGGCTGGTCTTCCCAGTCGCTACCTTCTGGCTGCGATGGGCATACTCTTGGGTGAGAGACTCCTTCTGCCAGGAGGAGATGCGGTTCTCTAATCCCTCTCGGATCGCTTCTCCCAGGTAGATAATCGCCGTCTGGTGTAAATCCTGAACCGTTGTCCCGATCGTCCCTGCCTTCAGGTTCTGCCCCGCTATCAACAGCTTCACCTGCTCCGTGCGACCAACCCGCCAGCAGAACTTGAGCAGGTCAGCGGCAAAGCTGGTCGGAGCTACCCGCTTACGGATAAAGCTCATCGTCTTGAGCTTCTCTGGAGAGAGGGAGTCCTCAAAACTGTCCAACACCTCCTCCATCACATCGGGCTTACACTTGTTCCAGACTCCCGCCAGTTCTGAAAACTCATCGAAGAAGTAGATCAGAGGAGGGAAGTGAGGCAATGAGCTATCGGGGATTTCTCGCCGTTTTAGAAGTGCCTGGGTATTGAGTTCCATGCGGTAAAGAATCTCAGTGGCCGCTTCTAACAGTCCGAAAATACTGCTCTCGAAATCGGCATACTTGAGCTTGCTTAAATCTGTTTCAGGGCTGGGTTTTGGGTTGATAATCACCAGTTCAGCGTCTGGGCCTAATTCCCCCTCCATCAGTCGGGTCAGATTGTTAATCAGAGTGGTCTTACCCTCCCCAGAGTCGCCCATTAAACAGATCTGAGGGTTAGTTTTAATGAAAGCCGACAGGTGAGCCGGGTCAGGATCGATGACGGCATCGGCTCTTGAAAGACGCTCCCGCTCAATCGCCTCCCAATCCGTCCCCGACACATCAAAAACCAACTTCAACCCACCGTCGATCGGCTCCAGTCTGGGGTCAGCACAACAGCCCCGCACCGCCATCCGCAAGGGTTTTATCAACTCCCGCTCAATCCGCTTAAAGGCTTCTCCCAGGGAGCGCACCGGGCTGGCAATTTTCCCATCCGCTAAAACGGGCAAAATCTTAAACCGCAGTTCAAACCGTCCGGCGGGTAATCCCTGGACGATCGGACTCTTGACCACGATTCCATGCTCATAGAGACACCGGATCGCTTCACAGGCCAATAACTCTTCATGGCTATGGCCCAACGGGTAATCCGGTTGCTTCAGGCTATGAGACTCCTGCAAGGCGGCATCCGCAATCTGGGCATAAAAGGCTTCTCGCTCGGCCCATTCCTGCTCAAACCCCTGGAGCATCAACCGTTCTCGTTCTTCCAGTTCCGCTTCCTGGGCTAAGAGGCGATCGCGCTCCGCCTCCAGTTGGGCTTGAAAGGACTGCTCCAGGGATTCTTCTCGTTCCAGCAGGGCTTGTTCCCTGGCTTCTAAGTCCTGTTGGATCTGGTCGTAGTGCTGCTCTAGAAGTACCTGCTCTTGGGAGAGCCGATCGCGCTCCTTCACCCACTGGTCATAGTCCAGGGCCAACCGTTCCCGTTCGGCTTCTAGTTGGTCAAAGGTGCTGATTTCAAGAGTCTGAAGCTGGGCCTGGAGCCGTTCAAGTTCCTGCTGGTACTGACGGTGAAGTTGCTCCTGCTGCCACTCGTACCCCTGTTTAATCTCGTTGGCGATTTCTAAAAGGTTGGGGGCACCAGTGTTTTGAGGATCTTGGGTATCCTGTTCCTCTTTGCTGTAGCCATAGACGGCTGAGATCGCACAGCCGCAGCCAATTAATCGCAGGGATACCCAAAACCACTGGTTCTCTTTGTCGCTAATCCCCACGAAGGTAAAGAGGGACAAAAGAGCCAGAATCACAAGGGCATGGCTGGACTGGCGGTCTGAAAGCGGCATGGCACCCACCTTGAAGGCTAATTGAAGGGGTTAGAAAAACAGGCCCAGAAACAGGCCCACCAGTCCGGCGACGGCATAGACTCTGGCTTCTCGCTGGTAGAGGGCGTAATCGGGACTGGCTTCTAAGGTGGTGAAGTAGGTCAGGGCCAGGATGCCGACGCAGATAAAGACCACGAGCCAGAGGTCAGCCAGGGGGAGGATCTGGGCGCTCATGAGCCAGCGGAGTCCAATTGTGAGCAGGTTGAAGGACAGCAGCACCGATAGGGCGATCGATAGGCGTTTCATGGAAGGGGTGAGGGGTTAAAGGTAGTGGGGATGCCTCTTAAAGCAGTCAGGGAGGAATTTCAAAAGGCATCCCAAAGGAGAAAGGGACTTAGCGGAGTAATCGGGGAGGGACACCCCTTAAACCCAGGTCGTTCCGTTTATCCAGGTTTTTCTGACTGCTCTCCTGCACCGCCAGGTGAATCCCCTGGATCTTTTCCCGGATAGCATCCTGGTTCAGACTCCATTCAGCAATGGCAGATTGGGCATTATCAGAACTCATGGCGGTTCTTGCCCGCTTTTCAACCAGTTTGTGGGCCGCTCCCAGGAAATCCACTTTGCTGCCTTCCAGGTTGATTTTGGCAATGCCGATTTCCACACGTTTTTGAGTCAGAACAATCCGGTCTTTTTCCTGCTCCGCTTCCGCGATCGCCAGCTTTACCCCCCGATGCTGCCGCTTAACTCGTTCCAGGGCGGTGTTGAACTCGGCTTCAGAGAACTCACGGGTGCGGGGTGCGACCAGGTGGGCATTGAGCGAGGGCAGGGATTCATCAGGACTGGGAGAAAATCGAGTCATTCGACGCATGGGGGTTACCTCCAGTTGGTTTGAGGGGGTTGAGGAATGGGCTGAGGATAGGTGGGTGTAGAAGCAGGCACAGGTTTAAGCACTGCCAGGGCCAGGAAATAGGTGCCAATTCCGGACAGGGCAATCAGGGCTACGGTTATCAGGGTCATGGCCCAGGGGTCTTGATCGGCAAACCAGGTGTTGAGATGAAGATGGATAGGATTTTCTGAAGGATGCGGCTGTTCCGCTATGAGCCTCTGGGCTTGCAGCAGGGTTTGGGCAGTTTGTTGAGCCTGCTCACTTGCGACTCGTTGAGCCTCAAAGATCAACGCAGCCGTGTCTTGAGGGCTTTGATAGGTTGAGGGAATCGGGCTGGAGAATCGAGTGGTCAGGGTACGATCGATGGCCTGCTCTAACTGCGGAGTCAGGTATTGAGCCACCAGGTAAGCCGGGTCATTTACCGTAAGAGGAGCCGCAGCAAGAGGAGCCGGACTGGAGGGGTAAGGAGGGTTAGAGATGGTGAGAGAGGGAGTTTCAACCTCCATGACGGGGAGTTGGGTTGGGCTTGGAACCAGGGAGCCTCCCGGTTGGGTGTGCTGTACCAATGCCTGCTTAAAGGCTTGCGCCTGGGGAGTATTGACCAGATCACTCAGGTTTAATAACCCAACCAGGGTGTAAAACAGACGTTCAACATGGTCGGCTCCTCGGATTTTGAGGTAGTGCTGCCCTTCCACCAGTCGGGGGTAGTGCTTGCGGAGATGGTACTCATTGGGAACGCCAAAAGCCGCGACAGCAAGGCGATGGGGGAAGAGATACCCGAAGGTGGGGTCTGTAATCAGGTGTTGAAGATAGGGGTTACTCATGGCTTAAAGCTCCAAAAGGGGGATGGGGAGCGGTATTAAGGGCAAAACTGTAATTATTTACAGTCGGGGTCAGACAGAGACTGAACCAGGGGTTGACTGCAACTATTTACAGTGGGAGGGACTAAATGGCGGAGGCAGAGAGCGATCGCCCCCACCAAAATCAGCGTTAACGTCAGCAGCATCAGCCCGTTGAGGCGGTTGGAAGATCGCCGGGTTCGGTTAGCAATCCCAGCTTTTTTGCCAGCTCCACTCGCGCCGATTCTGTCGCCTGCATCATGCTGCCAATCTCCGCGATCGCTAACTCTGTGCCCAGTCGGGAGCCTTTCTGCGTGGCATTCTGCTTTAGGGCATCCGCCAAGGTCTGGTCGTTACTGACAAACTGCTGGAGGGTGTTGTTCAGGCTGGAAATGGCCTCCGTTAACCGTTGGGTTGAGTCAATGACGGTTAGATGAATGGGCTGAACAGACTGAACAGGGATCGGGGTGTCTGATTCCCGAATCACCAGGGCAGAAGACGCTAAGGAGCCAGCAGCGGGACTTTGAGCTTGAGAAGCTTGATAGGCGGCAACCAACTCCGGGTTTTGCTCCCAGATTTGGGCCTTCCAGATTTCAAAGGGTAATCCAGAGGTGCGGTATCCCCCCATTAATTCAATACAAAGCGGGGTATAGCGCTCATCCGGCAGCTTTAACTCCGATTCAGTGAACCAGGGGCAGGCTTCTTTCACCTTTTGAAACCAGATCTGGACGGACTTGCGAGAAACGCCGTAATACTCAGCGATTGCTTTGGTAAATTGCGGTTCCATCGGTTGCCACAGGGCTGGACGAGGATTCGCACCGCTTTCGTAGGAAGTTCCAGGGGAAGTCGCAGGGGCTTCGCAAAGGGGGTCTAACGAGGGTGGCAGGTCGGGTTGGAGCGAAAGGTCGATCGACTCCTCCATCGGCTTAAAGGCCGACTGCTCATAGCTTTGAAGCATAGTTCGTAGTCCTTAAATCAGGTTCGTAATCGGGATCTGGCGAAGTAGTAGGTAAAGGCGATCCAGTTCCTACGAAGAATGGTAGCATGTCAGAAGCTTATGGAAGCATGTTGCTTCTATTAGCTTCTAAACAAGTAATTCAAGCGTAGAAGGCATACCATATGAGTCAGGAGCTAATTTTTGATGCTGTTGTGGGACAAAAAGATCGCATTTCTATTGATGTCAGTGACTTAAGGCAGGAAATTGAAACCTGTCGCAACGATGCTGCTTGGACAGAGCTACCTTTGTCTGCCAAAATCCGGGTTCTCATTAAAGAACGGCTGGAACAACTTCAAGCAGCCGATAAGCAGCCCAAGTGAGGAGCGGTCTATATCGCTCCCCTAATTCATTGACGGGTTTCTAGAAAAGCAATCACTCGCGTCTTCAAGCTCTTTTGAAGAATTAATCAACCTACCACGGCAATTTCCTTCCGCAGCCACAGCGATTTGTGAAGGAAATAACCGCTTATTCCCACTTAATGAAATGCAGCCGTAGCCTGTCCCAAGCCAGGTTGAAAAATGCAGAGGGATTCTTCATGAGAAAGCGATCGCTGTGTCCTGGAAAAACCCTAGCGATCGCCCTCAATTAACCCTAATTAAAAGGTTTCACACCTATGATACCAAGACATCGCTGGCAAGGGATGTCCCTTTTGCCGTATCAAATTGTTAGCGCAGGATATCGCGACGGGATGAAGGGTAAGCCCCATCACCCCCTGTTTTTAGACAGCCCAGAGTACCTGAATGGCTATACCGAAGGCTATCGGGACTACCTGGAGCAACTGCTAACCAGTTCAGCAGATCTCTCAGAAGGGAGGGATGGCCAATGATGCCGGACGATTTTGTGCCGCCGCCACCGGAACTCGTTCCCTTTTTCCAGCGATCCACTCTCGACTCGGCCCTGCAATCCCTCCAACTCTGGGAGCGAGATCGCCTGCATTTTGGCTTCGGCTTTGTCGCTCTCGGCTATCGCAACGGCTGGTGGACGGTGCTGGTCTCCAAAGACCTGCTCGATGCCGCGCTGCCGTTTTAATCCCTGACTGAATCTGCTTCTAAGGGAGAGCGATCGCCCCAGGCGGTGGCTCTCCCCTTTCTCCAATTCACCCTGGCACCCACCCCGGTCGTGGGTCAGTTTGTTATGCCTTTTTTAGCACCCCAACGGGTCAAGCGTCGTTCGGCGACGGCTCTGCCTCCAGACCTCCCAGTTCTGGGAAACTCTCTGGCTCTTGATCTTGAAACTTTCCCAGAACTCCGGTGGCTCTCGGCTTACCTGGTCGAACTCACCAAGCTCCAGACGGAGGTCGATCGGCTGTCCGAGGAGATCCAGTCCGTTAGTGAAGCAGGCGAGGTCTACCACGATTATTGGATTGAACCGTATATCAAGACCAAGAACGGTAAGCAGTACACTTACCACCAACTGCGTTGGCTGACCGGGGAACGGAAGAAATCGGGTCAGCCGAAGGTGAAGACCCAGCATCTCTCGGATATTCGGTTGGGTGAAGTCAGAGCGGCCATCGATCGGGGCCATCAGGTCGAAGCTCTGGAGCGCCAACGGCAGCAGGTGGAAGCGGAGATGGCTCGACTCAAGCAACTCGTTCAGGGAACGGGACGGCGGTTAGAGCGACTGACTTCCCAGAACCAGCTTACTCAGGCTCAAGGAGGGTGAGTTATGACCACCAAACTCTTAGAAACCAACTCCATCCCGATCCCTCCCCACCTGGCGGGACTGCTCAAACAGTGCCTGGGCAGATCTGGCACAGGCTTTGATGAAGGAGCCTTCTTGCAACAGCTCCACTACTGGACAATCAACCCGGAGACCACGGGCTGGATTTCAGACGGGAAAAAATGGGTTTACAACTCGCTCAAGTCCTGGCAAGCCCAGTTCCCCTGGATGACGGAGTACGGCCTCAGAAAGGCGATCGGCAATCTGAAAAAGCTCGGCCTGATTGAAACGGCCCAACATTGGATCAGCCAGTACCAACGGGTCATGTTCTACCGGATTGATTACGAGCGGTTGAATGCCTTTGCTGGAAGCCTGTGCGACCAGGTCGCAGCTCGATGTGTGAATAGCGATCTGATCGACGTGCGATCTGATCGCACGTCCTATACAGAAACAACCTCAGAGAATTCATTTTCAGAACAACAAACAGGTGTTGTCCCGGATTTTGAAATGGAATTAGAAGGGTGGGAGGCCCAGGCAACCGCAGCGATCGGGTCTGGTTCTGGGGAAGGAGTGATCGACCCTGGAGAAGATGATTCCCCTGCCGCCTGTTCTGGGAATTCCTCAGTGGTTACAGAGTCAGATTTCCCAGAACTTGTTGAGTCAGTCCGACGGGCGATCGGCCTTGCTCCCGGCTCCCCTCTGCCCAAGCCCCTGGTGAAGGCGATGAGGGGGTATCGCGATCGGGTCAGACCTGCCATAGCCTATTTGCAATACCAGCAGCAACGGCAATCCATTGAAAATCCTGTGGGCTATCTCTATCAGGCGTTAACAGAGGGGTGGGATCTGTCTGTTCCTCAGGCTGGTGCTGCTGTGCCGATCGGCTTTAGTCAGTGGTTTGACCAAGCCAAGGCCCAGAGCCTGGTGCTGGCGGCGATGGCAATCAACGGGGTGCATCATACGTTGCACATTGAGAAGGGCTGGATGCCTACAGCACAATTAATGGGAATTCAATAAAGAGAAAGTTAGCCCACCTCTCCCCAATTGTTTCGTGCTCAACGCCTTACGGCATCAGAGGTTTGGACATTGGGTAGGACTTCGGAAGGAAGGACAGGCTAAGGTTGTCCCGTGCTCAACGCCTTACGGCATCAGAGGTTTGGACATGTTTCGTACATATTCTTCTATGTCTTTCGGGGGTAGTGCTCAACGCCTTACGGCATCAGAGGTTTGGCCATACCCAATCAAAAGCGCTGGTTGTTTCGGCGATATAGTGCTCAACGCCTTACGGCATCAGAGGTTTGGACATCTTTTGGATCCAATGGTTGAACTCGCTTGCAGCTATCAGTGCTCAACGCCTTACGGCATCAGAGGTTTGGACATTGGCGCGATCGGGGCAGAGGAACCTGGGATAGTCAATCTCGTGCTCAACGCCTTACGGCATCAGAGGTTTGGACATTAGCCATCAACGATCGTTTTGATTTCGCCGACGCGCTTTTCGTGCTCAACGCCTTACGGCATCAGAGGTTTGGACATCTGGAGTTGGAGCGGGTTCTGGTTCTGCTACAGGTTCGTGCTCAACGCCTTACGGCATCAGAGGTTTGGACATTTTTAAATAGAAAACATGGGGGTGTGGGCATGTTCTGTGCTCAACGCCTTACGGCATCAGAGGTTTGGACATCGAAATCAATCGCACTATCGTTTACTCGTACTTGAATGTGCTCAACGCCTTACGGCATCAGAGGTTTGGACATATAATGTTTGCTATGGCAAATCGCAAACACCGCTTTGTGCTCAACGCCTTACGGCATCAGAGGTTTGGACATCCCTAATCAGCCAGAAACAAACTGCAATAGCCACCCGTGCTCAACGCCTTACGGCATCAGAGGTTTGGACATGTGCCGATGGAGGCGATCGCTTCTGAGCAATCCAAGTGCTCAACGCCTTACGGCATCAGAGGTTTGGACATTAGCGTTGCCTAAAAAAGAGGCACAAGTATTCATGTGCTCAACGCCTTACGGCATCAGAGGTTTGGACATCCGTCTCTCCAGTTTGGTTCCCAGTCGTTCAACCAGTGCTCAACGCCTTACGGCATCAGAGGTTTGGACATCGTGCCGATGGGAGCATCGACGATCGCCATTGCCTTGTGCTCAACGCCTTACGGCATCAGAGGTTTGGACATAGGGGATAACACCTGATGTCCTTCCAGGTAAGAAGAGTGCTCAACGCCTTACGGCATCAGGGGTTTGGACATTCCACTGCAAGAGAAGCCGTGGACGAGTTAATCCCGGCGTGCTCAACGCCTTACGGCATCAGAGGTTTGGACATACTACATCAACTCCTTGCCCACTCTGCAGTAGAGATGTGCTCAACGCCTTACGGCATCAGAGGTTTGGACATGACACGGGAAAGGGAATTTAAAAAACAGACCCTTTGTGCTCAACGCCTTACGGCATCAGAGGTTTGGACATCGTTAGAAACCTGTAACAGGTTTTGAACAATCTCCTCCGAGTGCTCAACGCCTTACGGCATCAGAGGTTTGGACATTTTATTCACGATCGCCGCCTCTACGGGCCTCCCTTAAGTGCTCAACGCCTTACGGCATCAGAGGTTTGGACATACGTTCTGCCCAAATATTTAAGCCTGTTTTATCTTGTGCTCAACGCCTTACGGCATCAGAGGTTTGGACATTCGCTTGATAGCCTGGGGTGAAATCGACAAAGCGATCGCCCTGTGCTCAACGCCTTACGGCATCAGAGGTTTGGACATATGGGCCTGCTCCATTTCGGCGGCGTGGGATTCTTGGTGCTCAACGCCTTACGGCATCAGAGGTTTGGACATGCATTCACCGAAAAAATCAGCATCAAATCCAGCCGGTAGTGCTCAACGCCTTACGGCATCAGAGGTTTGGACATCGCCAGGGTATACGCCTCCTACTCTGGGCGTTACGAAGTGCTCAACGCCTTACGGCATCAGAGGTTTGGACATCAACATTCAACTAAAAACGGTATGCACGTATACACAAAACTGCTCAACGCCTTACGGCATCAGAGGTTTGGACATCCGGTAGCCTCACCCCCCGATGCGTAAATGATCTCTAGTGCTCAACGCCTTACGGCATCAGAGGTTTGGACATCCTACCTTGATTACATGGGTTTCCATGAGACTGGAACCAAGTAGTGCTCAACGCCTTACGGCATCAGAGGTTTGGACATGAAGGTAGTCTGTACAGATACTCCAGAGTATCCTTGTGCTCAACGCCTTACGGCATCAGAGGTTTGGACATCGTCTGTAATACCATTTTAATTTGAAGCTGCATAGAATAGTGCTTCTAGAATAAAGTTGT
>ERZ1066117.1480-NODE-1480-length-11449-cov-6.396437_pt1 | contig 11449 bp, 10 predicted proteins | sample MGYA00382764_ERZ1066117 | MGnify/ENA primary metagenome ERZ1066117 (study PRJEB33369, sample SAMEA5778347) | biofilm metagenome | biome: Industrial cooling water; feature: Water cooling tower basin; material: Biofilm | place: United Arab Emirates | collected...
CGCGGACGAATTCCGGCGTCACGTAATCGGGGATGGCGGCACCGAAGCTCTCGCCATCGCGGGCCAGGCCTTCGGCTCGCGCCCGGCCGATATTCTCGCGGATGGCGACATATTCCATTTCCGGGGTGATGATGCCGCGCCGGGCATAGGCGATCTGGGTGACGGCGGCTCCAGCCTTGGCGCGCAAGGGCGTTTTCACCACGTTGGGGAATTCCGCCACGTCTGCCTTCCCGCCCGGCACGTTGGAGACGCCATTGTCTTCCGGCTTCACTTCGCGGCCCTGATAGCGCTCCACGTCGCCGCGCGCTTCGATCCAGGCGCGGCGCAGCGGCGGCAGGCCGGCGGCGATGTCGATCTGGGCTGCGGCATCGGTGTAGGGGCCGGACGAATCATAGATGCGCAGCGGGGGCTCGTTGGCGGACGGATCGAGCGCGACCTCGCGCATGGCGACGCGGATTTCGGGGTGCAGCGTGCCCGCCACATGGATCTTGCGGCTGCCCGGCAGCGGCCCGGTGGTGACAGGCACGTCGAGCTTCGAATTGATGTCGGCCATGGCAATCGCATCCTTCCAATCAGATCGGAATGGATGGGGCGCGGCTGCCCCAATGGGGCCGTGCTTCGCTCCCTCCCTCCGCCGGTGTCAGCCGGATCAGGTTCAGCGGGTCAGGGCCATGAAGCCCACTCTCAGCCGGTTGCGCCGGCCCCCCGGGGAATGATTTCTGTTATGCCTGTGTGGTCCAGTTGGCAAGGCCCCGATCGGTGCCGCAGAGCTTGTCCCAGAAGCGGAAATAGAGGCCGTAGTTGCAGGTGTAGAAGCGGTGGTGCGCCTCGTGATGGCTGGCCGAGATGATGTGGCGGCCGAACCAGCCGTCCACCCAGCGCTTCGGGAACATTTCCCAGCCCATGTGGTTGGTGACGCCCATGATGGTGGCGATGAGCATCACCGCGCCAAGCGCGCCGACATGGATGGGGATGAGGAACACCAGCGCCGGAATGAGGATGGCGCCGGAGATGGCCTCCCACGGGTGGAAGCTCATCGCTGCCCAGGCGGTGGGTGGCCGGCTGGCGTGGTGCACGGCGTGCGCGGCCTTGAACAGGGCGGGGCGATGCATCCAGCGGTGCGTCCAGTAGAACCAGCTGTCGTGCGCGAAAAGGTAGACGAAGATCGAGACGGGCCACCAGGCCAGCTGCGCCGCGCCCTCCACCGTCCACATCAGTTGCGTCCAGCCCAGTGAGCGGGCGGCTTCCAGTGCGAGACCGGCGGGCACCGCATAGATGAGCGCCGAGATCAGCGACCAGCGGATTTCATTCTTGATCTGGCGGTCGCGCTTGGCCGGATCGGCCGGGCCATCGGCCACCCCGCGCGCCTTGGTGAGCCAGGCGAAGCCGCCCGATACGGCGAGATAGCGCGCGGCAATGATGGCGGCCATCGACACGACGGCGAAGGCGAAGGTGAGGGCGGTGGTGGCTGTCACGGGGCGGGGTGTAGCGCGCCGCTGCTGATGCGCCAAGCGGCAGCGGCTTGCGGCGGCGCGTCGCGGGCCCGCATGAAGAAAGGGACGGCGCAGGCCGCGCCGTCCCCCTTTTTCATCCAATGCCGCCCTTCCGGGCGGACCGGCATCAGAAGCGGATGCCGAACGACACGCTCACCTGGTGACGATCGCCGCCTTCAACGGGCTCGCCTGCGATGTCGCGCGTGCCATAGGCGGTGAAGCGATATTCCAGCTTGCCATAGGTCTTGGAACCGATCCGGCGTTCCACGCCGGCGCCAGCGCGGAACCCGGTGAAGTTCTCGCCGAATTCCAGATTGGCCACGCTCGCGGTGAAGCGCGAGTTGGCAACGCCGATCAGACCATAGAGTGCGGTCTTGTCGGCGATCACACCGCCGATGCGGCCAAGCACTTCGATGTCGCGACCGGTGCCAGCGCAGGCGTTGGCCACCGGGCACTCTTCAACGGTGGAACCGGCGATGCCGGCCTGGATGCCCAGAAAGCCCGCATCCGAAACACTCAGATCGAAACCGGCGGCCGCACCATAGAGCAGGCCGTTGTTCGATCCCAGATTGTCCCAGCCGGCGCGGGCTTCGATCCACGGGCCCTGCACTTCGGCGGCCTGGGCGGCGCCCGCCAGAAGCAGCGAGGCGGCGGCAGCAAACATCGTCTTCATTGGTAAATTCCTGTAACGCTATTGTTATTTTCCAGTTTGACCCGGGCCATGCGGATAGGGTCGCCGATCTGGCCTGAAAAGGCACAAAATGACGTTTCTGTAATTTTCACCGTGTGTGTTGCTGCAACACAACAGTTGCAGGTCCGGGAGGAGCCGCGTCAGGCGATGATGTCAGGATGCAGGAGAACTGGTGGAGCAGAGGGGAATCGAACCCCTGACCTCAGCAGTGCGATTGCTGCGCTCTCCCATCTGAGCTACTGCCCCGCACCAGTTTTCGGCTTCCGCATGGGAAGGCGGCCCGTATAGCGTGCCCTTTGGGCAATGCAACGGGGGAATTCAGCCGAAGCCGTTTGCGAGGAAGCGTTCCGCCAGCCCTGCGTGCAGGGCCGCGCCGCGCGCCATGGCGCTTTCATCGAGATGCATGTGGCTGGAATGCAGGCCGCAGCAGGCGCGCCAGTCCGTTCCCTGTTCGGCAACGCCCAGGAAGAACATCGCGCCGGGCACCTTTTCCAGCACATAGGCGAAATCCTCGGCGCCCATGATGGGGTGCGCGAGGCTTTGCCAGGCCTCCTCGCCGAACAGCGATTTCGTCACCGCCTCGCCCAGCGCCACGGCGCGGCCATCGCAATTGGTGACCGGGAAGCCGGGGATGATCTCCACCGTGGCGCTGGCCCCGTGCGCGGCGGCGATGCCCTGGGCCAGGCGCGGCAGGCCTTCATGCAGCTTCGCCCGCGTTGCGGCCGACAGGGTGCGCATGGTGCCATAGAGCAGCGCGGCATCGGGGATGACATTGTCGGTGGTGCCGGCGCTGATCTGTCCGATGGTGATGACGGCGGGATCGAAAACATTGACCTGCCGGGTGACGAAATTCTGCAGCGCCAACGCGATCTCGCAGGCGATCGGCACAGGGTCCAATGCATCGTGCGGCATGGAGGCATGGCCGCCGCGCCCCGTCACCACGATGCGCAGCTTGTCGTTGCTGGCCAGCAGCGGGCCGGCGCGCCCCGCCACCACGCCCCACGGCGCATTGGGCATGATGTGCAGCGCGAAGGCGGCATCGGGGAGCGGGTCCAGCAGGCCATCGTCCAGCATGAAGCGGGCGCCGTGATGGCCTTCCTCGCCGGGCTGGAACATGAACATCACGCTGCCCGCAAGGCTCTCGCGCCGTTCGCACAGGATGCGCGCTGCGCCGGCCAGCATCGCCACATGCGCATCATGGCCGCAGGCGTGCATGGCATTGGGGATGGTGGAGGCGAAATCGAGGCCCGTCTCCTCCGGCATCGGCAGCGCATCCGAATCGCCGCGCAGCAGCACGGTGCGGCCATTGGCCGGCCCGCGCAGCGTGGCGACAATGCCGGTGGTCGATGGCCCGGTGCTGATCTCCAGCGGCAGGCCAGCCAGCGCAGCCATGATCTTGTCCGCCGTGCGCGGATTGTGCAGGCCCAGTTCCGGTTCGGCATGGATCGCGCGCCGCAGCGCGGTCATCTCGGGCAATATGGCTTCGGCAGCGATGGTCCAGTTGGTCATGCGCGGCAGGCTAGCCGCTTCCCCTTGGGCGCGCCACCCGCTACGGCCCGTCTCCATGCATGATGCTATCATCCTCGGGGCCGGCGGGGCCGGCCTCTTCTGCGCCGCCACCGCGGGGCAGGCGGGCGCGCGGGTGCTGGTGATCGATCACAACCAGGAACCGGGGAAGAAGATCCTGATTTCCGGCGGCGGGCGCTGCAACTTCACCAACATCGGCGCGGTGCCGGATCGCTACCTCAGCGAGAACCGGCACTTCGCCCGTTCCGCCCTGTCACGCTACACGCCCGCCGATTTCGTCGCCCTCGTCGAGAAGCACCGCATCGCCTATCACGAGAAGACCCTGGGACAGTTGTTCTGCGACGGCTCGGCGAAGCAGATCGTCGCCATGCTGATGGATGAGTGCACGGCCGGCGGCGTGGACTTTGCCTTCGGCGCCGGCATCAGCGATGTGACCCATGCGGACGGCCTTTTCACCGTCACCACCAGCGCCGGTGTGTTCAGCGCGCCCAATCTTGTCATCGCCACCGGCGGCCCGGCCATCCCCAAGCTCGGCGCCACCGGTTTTGCCTACCAGTTGGGCAAGCAGTTCGGGCTGAAGATCATCCCGCCGCGCCCGGCGCTGGTGCCCTTCACCCTGCCGCCATCGGAAAACCTGTTCCGCGAGCTGGCCGGCGTTGCCGCCGAGGTGGTCGCAAAAGCCGGAAAGACCGCCTTCCGCGAGGCGGCGCTGTTCACCCACAAGGGGCTGTCCGGCCCGGCGATGCTGCAGGTATCGAGTTACTGGCGGCATGGCGAGGCGATCTCGGTGGATTTCCTGCCCGATGCCGCGCCGGGATGGCTGGCGCAATGCAAGCGCCTGCGCCCGAAGGCCGGCCTGAAGAGCGTGCTGGCCCATGCCCTGCCCGAGCGGCTGGCCACCGCGCTGGCCGACACGCTGGCGCTGCCGGGTGAGCTGGGCGCCCAGAAAGATGCCAGCCTCACCGACGCCATGCAGCGCCTGAAGGCCTGGGCCTTCCGCCCCGATGGCACCGAGGGCTTTGCCAAGGCCGAAGTGACGGCCGGTGGCATCGACACTGCCGGGCTGTCATCAAAGGCCATGTCCGCCAATCACATTGGAGGGCTGTTCGCCATCGGCGAGGCCGTGGACGTTACCGGCTGGCTGGGGGGCTATAATTTCCAGTGGGCCTGGGCGTCGGGGCACGCGGCAGGCCAGGCGATTGCGGAGAGACGAAGCGCATGATGAGCTATGACGAGGTGGTGCTGGGCCGGCGCTCGATCCGGGGTTTTCTCGACAAGCCCGTCCCGATGGCGCTCATCAAGGAAATCCTTGGCATGGCCATGCGCTCGCCCTCCTCGATGAACACCCAGCCGTGGAACTTCACCGTGGTGACCGGCGAGCCCCTGAACCGCATCCGCGCCGGCAACACCGAGAGAAACCTTGCCGGCATCCCGCACAGCCGCGAATTCCGCACCGGCAGCCCATTCGAGGGCGTCCACCGCGAGCGCCAGATCGGCGTCGCCAAGCAATTGTTCGCCGCCATGAACATCGCCCGTGATGATGCGCCGGCGCGGCAGGACTGGGTGCTGCGCGGGTTTCGGCAGTTCGACGCGCCGGTGTGCGTGATCATCACCTATGACAAGGTGCTGGCCGGCAGCGACGACACGCCGTTCGATTGCGGCGCGGTGTCGACCGCGCTGGTCAACGCCGCCTGGTCGCGGGGCCTGGGCGCGGTGATCAACAGCCAGGGCATCATGCAATCGCCGGTGGTGCGCGAACATGCCGGTATTGCGGACGATCAGGTGATCATGAAGGCCATCGCCATCGGCTGGCCGGATGACAGCTTCCCGGCCAACGCCGTGGTATCGGAGCGCAAGAGTGTAGAGGAAGCGGCGCGGTTCGTCGGCTTCTGAGGAGCGTTGGGGCGCACATATTTTCGGCGATGTTGCATATGGTGCATTTGCGATCATTGCAGGCCGACTCGCTGGCCGAAGCATCGCGACTTTGCCTGCGGGCAAAGGCATATTGGGGTTATTCGGAAGGCTTTCTGGCCGCCTGCATGCCGGGGCTGACACTGACGCCACAAGACCTTGAGTCGAGCCTGATCATGGGTGCCTTTGACGTCGAGCGACTGGTGGGCGTTGCGCAAATTGCGTTCGATGGGCGAGACTGCCTTCTGGACAAGCTCTTTGTTGATCCAGGCGCGATCGGGATGGGGATCGGCCGCCAGCTGTTCGACTGGTGCAGACACGAGGCTGCTGGGCACCGTAGCGCCAGGCTGCTGATCGAGTCCGATCCGTTTGCGGAACCGATTTATCTGGCGATGGGCTGCCACAGGATCGGACGTGTCTGGTCTGAACCAACCAGTCGGCACATTCCATTGCTGGAGTTCCCGCTGTCTGCTGAACCAAATGCGCATAGCCACGATAGCCGTTCACCCCATAAACCACCGTCGCCCCGCGCTTGACGCAGGGTTGGGCTTTCTCACACCCCGTTCGTCTTGAAATGCGCCAGCAGCTTGCCCCAGGCATCCTTGCCGGCCAACGCCGTGGTATCGGAGCGCAAGAGTGTAGAGGAAGCGGCGCGGTTCGTTGGGTTTTGACGGGGGGGAGAAGCTACAGGCTATTGATTGCCGGAAGGGCCTTGGCGGTATAGTCTTCCGGCATGACGAGGTGGGTTGTCCTGTTGTTGGTCCTGTTGGCAGGCTGCGGCACCCAGTCCCCGCCTTCGGCTTACAAGCGGCCGCGTGATCAGTTCTTCGCGGTCCTTCCAATGCAGTTCGTCAACGAGGATTTCTATCCCTGCTTTCGAACGGTCAAAGGCAAACAAATCAAGCTGAACGATCTTGACTGTTATGAGTTTAACAAGTCGCGGCGGATGCAAGGCGTGGTGCATCTGTTCTTCAAGACATCTGGCGGTTTTTATCCTTACGTCACCCGGCCGCCGTTGAACCCCGTGCCAAGCCCGTACTGGCTGAAACTGGATGAAGCAGCCGCCACGGCTGCCAGACGCGCCGGGTGCGAGCATTGTTATCTGCACGTCGATTTCATCGGCCGCCAGACGAGCGTGCCCGGACGCCACGGCCACATGGGCAATGCCAAGCACCTCGTTGTGATCGAAAAGTTGCTCGCGGCCAAGTCGGTCGGCTGATGGTAACTTGGCGCCGGGAACCCAAGAGTGCTGACCTGGTGGCACGGTTCGCGGGGTTCTGAAATCACCTCTCCCCTCAGGGGAGAGGTCGACCCGCGCGGAACGCGCGGCGGGAGAGGGGTCATCGTCCTGCATCACAGTTCGCAACCCCTCTCCCGGGCCGCGCTGCGCGCGTCTCTCGACCTCTCCCGCAAGGGGAGAGGTAAAGATTACACCCCGTTCGCCTTGAAATGCGCCAGCAATTTGCCCCACGCGTCCTTGCCTGCCGCCGCGTTGTAGCTGGGGCGGTAATCTGCCAGGAAGCCGTGGTCGGCATCGGGATAGAGGATGATGCTGCTTTTTGATCCCTTCAGCTTTGCCTGCATGGCTTCGACGTCGGCGACCGGGATGCCCTTGTCTTGGCCGCCATAGAGGCCGAGCACCGGGGCCTTCAGATCATCGACCACGTCCATCGGGAAGCGGCGGCCTTCGGGGCCGGGATTGCCCTTCAGACCGCCATACCAGGCGCCGCCGGCCTTCAGCTCGGGGAAGCGCGCGGCCGCCATCCAGGTGATGCCGCCGCCCCAGCAGAAGCCGGTGATGGCCAGCTTCTTCGCCGCCACGAATTTCTGCGCGGCCAGCCAGTCGAGCGTGGTCTTCGTGTCGCCCATCACCTGTTCCAGCTTCGCCTGGGCAACGATGGCGCGGATGGCGGGGAAATCGGTCATGGTCGGCAGCTTGCGTTCAGGGTCGCCGCGGAAGAAATATTCCGGCGCGATGGCGACATAGCCGGCCTGGGCGAAGCGGCGGCAGACATCCTTGATCCATTCGTGCACGCCAAAGATCTCGTTCACCACGATCACCGCCGGGTGCTTGCCCTTGGCCGCTGGCCGCGCGACGAAGGCCGGCAGGCCGCCGGGCAGGGTTTCCCAGCCGGTCACCAGCCCGGTGTCGGGCGTGGTGATCGGTTGGGCATTGGCGGCCACATCGAATGCGGCATAGCCGGCCGCGATCAGCACGGCGCGGCGCGAGAGGGCGAGGTCTTCGGGTTCGGTGCCGTCCGGGCGGGTGAGGGTGGCCATCATGGGTCTCCTTGTGCTGCGCGGGAGGATAGGCGCGCATTGCCGCCGCGCAAGCCGCTGCCCCTTGTGATCAGCCGTCGCGTATATTACATAATCGCAATGTTTGCCTTGCGGTCGGAGCCAGCCATGCCTGCCATTCGCCACGCCCTCGCTCTGCTGCTTGCGGCCATGCCGGCGGTGTCTGCCACTGCGGCGCCCGCTGTGCCGGCAGCCACTGATGCCCGGCTGACGAGCGAGCATCGCGCCTGGATCGACGATCATGCCCGGTGGAACGCCCAGCATCTGGCCGCCGCGCGCCGGCTGGAAGCCGTGGCGGCGGCGTTGCGCCGGCACGATACCAGCTTTGATCGGCATGGGCTGGAGCTGCGCCAGCACGAGCGCGAGGTGGTCGCCGCCGGCCATGGCCCGGCCACCCGCAAGCGGCACACGCAAATGCGCGCGGCCCATATCGAAGCTGCCGCCAGCCATCGCCGGCTGATGGATGAGGTGGCCGATCTGGAACGCACCATCGCCGCTGATCTGACGGCGGCGCAGTTTCAGCCGCGCTGATCAGGCCAGCATCATGGCTGCCGCTGCACCCGCCATCAGCAGCACCGCGCCCCAGCCCAGCAGGCCTTGCGCGCTGCGCACCCGGAACCGGCCCATCACGGCGCGGCGGCTGGCCAGCGCCATGATCGCCACCATCACCGGCACCGCCACCAGGCCGTTGATCACCGCCGTCCAGAACAGCGCCTGCATGGCATCGATGCCGGCCAGATCGATGGCCAGCGCCACCACCACCGAAAGCGCGATCACGCCATAGAAGCCGGCGGCCTCGCGTGGTTTCAGTTCAAGGCCCGCGCGCCAGCCCATGGCTTCCGACAGCGCATAGGCGGCAGAGCCGGCCAGCACCGGCACTGCCAGCAGGCCGGTGCCGATGATGCCAAGGGCGAACAGCGCGAAGGCGAAATCGCCGGCAACGGGCCGCAGTGCTGCGGCGGCCTCGGCGGCGGTGGTGATGGTGGCGCCGCCCGTGCCATGCAGCGTGGCGGCGGTGGCGGCGATGATGCACAGCGAGATCACCATCGTCACCAGGAAGCCGGCGCCGCTGTCGAAGGCCAGCCGCGTGAGCTCGTGCGCCGCGCCGCGTGGCCGCTGGAACAGCGGCACACGGCGGTGCAGCTGCATTTCCTCCACTTCCTGCGCGCTCTGCCAGAAGAAGAGATAGGGGCTGATGGTGGTGCCGAGGATGGCGACCACGGTGGTGGCGCTGCCGACGGGCAGGCTGGGCCACAGGCCGGCCAGGAACGCCGTCCACGGCACGCCGGCCACCAGCACCACGCCGACATAGGCGAACAGCGAGACAGTGAGCCATTTCAAAAGGCCGACATAGCGGTGATAGGGCACGAACACCTGCAGCCCCAGCGAGAAGAGGGCAAAGCCCACCATCAGCGCCTGCCGGTTCCAGCCGGTGACCAATCGCGCCGCTTCGCCCATGGCCGCGATGTCGGAGGCGATGTTGAAGATATTGGCGCCCAGCAGCAGCATCACCACGCCCCACACGGCCGGGCGGGGCAGGTGCGCGGTGAGGTTGGCGGCCAGCCCCTTGCCGGTCACGCGGGCGATTTCGGCGCAGGTGAACTGGAAAGCGGTGAGGAAGGGCCAGGCCAGCACCACCGGCCACAGCAAAGCATAGCCATAGGTGGCGCCGGCCTGGGCATAGGTGGCGATGCCGGAGGGATCATCATCGGCCGCGCCGGTCACCAGCCCCGGCCCCACCGCCGACAGATAAGTCGGGGTATGCCAGCGCCGCTTCGGGCGCCCTGAGATCATGCCCCTGTCACGGCCGGTAGCGGATCAGCCCTTCCTGCATCACGCAGGCGACGGGCCGGCCCCCGATATCGTGGACGATGGCGCGGTTCATGCCGCGGCCGCCACACGCCATCGGCGAATCCTGGTCGAACAGGTGCCATTGGGTCATGTCCGGCGTCTGGTTGAACCAGATGGCGTGATCGAGGCTGGCTGATTGCAGCGCCGGGTTGGCCCAGCTGATGGCGTGCGGGGCCAGGCAGGTATCAAGCAGGGTCATGTCGCTGGCATAGGCGAACAGGCAGCGCTGCAGCACCGGATCGGCGGCCTTTTCGGCCGGGATGGCCGCTGCAAGGCGCAGCCAGTGGCGCTGCTGCGGCGGGCGCACTTGCGGATTGAAGAAATCATCCGATTCGACCGCGCGCACATCCAGAGGACGTTCCCGCGTCAGCCAGATGGTGCGCCAGGGTTCGGGCGCTTGCGGCGCGTTGCGCTTCGCCCACTCCGAATCGCTTTCCAGCGTTTCGGGATGCGGCACGTCTGATGGCGGGGCCACGGCATGTTCCAGGCCGTCCTCGGGCAGCTGGAAGCTCGCGGCCATGTTGAAGATCGGCCGGCCCTTCTGGATGGCCACGACGCGCCGTGTGGTGAAGCTGGCGCCATCGCGGTCCCGCTCCACCTTGTAGACGATGGGCAGCTTGGGATCGCCGGGGCGGATGAAATAGCTGTGCAGGCTGTGGCACAGCCTCGATGCCTCCACCGTGCGGCTGGCAGCCATCAGCGCCTGCGCCACCACCTGGCCGCCATAGACGCGGATCCAGCCTTCATCGGTGGACTGGCCGCGGAACAGATCGGTTTCTACCTCCGCCAGTTCGAGCAGGGCGAGCAGGCGGGCGACGGCCTCCTCGGGCGTGCGGGGCTGGGCGGGGGCGGGGGTCGTGGTCATGGCGCTTCCTTATCGCAAACACACTTGCCCACAAGCTGTTGCAACGGGGGTGGCAAAGACTGCTTGACAGGCCGGCACGCCATCCTTATCCGCCGCCTTCCGCAAGACACGCGGGTGTAGCTCAGTCGGTTAGAGCGTCGGCCTGTCACGCCGAAGGTCGCGGGTTCGAGCCCCGTCACTCGCGCCACTTGCCCCCAAGGACCATATGGTTTGGGGGCGTGGCCACTTCCCGTCAGTCCTGCCTGTCCAGCCCCCGCCCCAGCTTTTGTGCCGGGGTCGGGGCTGAACGCCATGGCATCAGCAGCAGCCGGTCCAGCCACAGGTCGCGCGCGGTCGGCGCCGGGCCCGGCAGGCCAATGCGCATGGCGACATGGCCAGCCTGTGGTTGCGCCGTGAGCGTGTCGAACCAGCGATCCCACAGCGACAGGCAGAACCCGAAATTGCGGTGCATCTCGCCGGCCCGCTCGCTGTGGTGCACCCGGTGCAGATCGGGCGTGACGATCAGGCGGCGCAGCATGGCCTCGGCGCCCGCCGGCAGCCGCACATTGCCATGATTGAACATGGCGCTGGCGTTCAGCAGCACTTCGAAGATCATCACCGCTTCGGCCGGCGGGCCGAGCAGCCAGACCAGCGCCAGCTTCAAAGTCATGGACAGGATGATTTCGCCGGGATGGAAGCGCAGCGCCGTCGTCACGTCGAAATCCGGATCGGCGTGGTGGACGCGGTGCAACCGCCAGAACAGCGGCACGGCGTGAAACAGGCGGTGCTGCCAGTAGATGGCGAGATCGAACAGCACGACAGCCACGGCCATGG
>ERZ1066117.1485-NODE-1485-length-11425-cov-6.825330_pt1 | contig 11425 bp, 9 predicted proteins | sample MGYA00382764_ERZ1066117 | MGnify/ENA primary metagenome ERZ1066117 (study PRJEB33369, sample SAMEA5778347) | biofilm metagenome | biome: Industrial cooling water; feature: Water cooling tower basin; material: Biofilm | place: United Arab Emirates | collected...
GAACTGGCTCGTCTCCAGTGCGACCTTCTGCGCGAGGTGATGGGTAATCCCTTTCGGCCGACGACGTTCGAGCCACGCTGGCGAACGGTGGAAACGCTTGGGTTGGCGCAAACAATCTGGCACCATCGCGTGTTTGAACAGATGCCGATCCTGGCCGACGCCCTGGAGGACGCCGGCTGCGACGCGGCGGACCTGCTCGCCCACTGCCGAGACCCCGGACCGCACGTGCGCGGCTGCTGGGCACTGGATGGCGTGTTGGGCTATCGCGGGTGAAAGGACTTCACCCGGTGCGTGAGAAAACGATTGCTTGCCTTATGCCGTGAAGGTATGCTAACGTAAGTTTGCTATTCTGGGATGCCACCCCTCGACCCCTCGGGAGTGTTCGCCATGCGTCGGTTGGCCCTCTGGACCTTCCCGGTCGTGATCCTCGGCCTCGCGTCCCTGACGCTGAGTCTGCTGTTCGCCGCCCCGCTGCCCAAGCCCAAGCCGTCCAAGGGGCCGCCCGTGCTCGTGGCGGACAATCTGCGCCTGGAACTGACGCCGGTGAAATCGCCGTCGCCCGTGTTGGATCTGAGCTACCTCCGGGTCCGCACCACCTTGCACAACCTGTCCGATCGCCAAAGGGCCGATCTTCCCATCTTCAGTGTCCTGGACCCCTGCAAGTATCACGCGAATGTCGATTCCGCACGACTGTGCGTGGAACTCATCGTCTGGTTCCCCGACGGCAGGGCCGCCTACCTCTGGCTCGAAGGCAGCGGCAGCAAGTTCGAGCGGCAGACGGTGGCCCCCCGCGCCTCGGCGAGCGCGATCCTGCGCGGTTACAAACTGGGCGGCTTTCTCGATGCCGATGCCGGTGTGATGAAGAGGAACCGCAACTGCTTCTGCGTGATCGCGGTCGATGTCGAACGCCGCCTTCAGAGCAACACCCTTTCCTACAACGGCTGCCCGTTGCCGCCGAGTTCGTTCAACCCCTTCCACTATTGCCGCGAGACTCCCGAGGGCATCGCGCATTATAAGGCCGAAGAGGAGCGAGCACGTAAAGCGGCGGAGCCAGCGGTGGACCTGACCACACGTGAGTGTATCACGGCCCCAGTGGAACGGGTGATCCCGCCGCTTCCCTGAACCGCCTTGCCGCCCGCCGCGTGGGGCCACGTTGATCGCCCAGGCCAAGGACGGTATCCTGCAGCTAATGGAGGAAAACCCATGCGACGATTGCTATCTCTGTGCCTGCTCACGCTCGCCCTGGCCACCGTCAGCCTGCTGTTCGCCGCACCCTTGCCCCAACCACGCGACATGCCGCCCGCGCCGGTGGAGAACGACGGCTTCGCGCTGAGCATCACCGACGAGGGACGCTACGATCAAGCGTTTCGTCCAGAGAGGCCGCTGGCCAACCTGAAGATCCGCGTGGATGTACACAACCGCAAGGCCGTGCGGCGCGATTGCCCCCTGAACTATCGGCTCCTGGGGTGGAAGGGCAAGAACTACTGGGACCAGAGCATCACCTACGTCCTCTGGACGCCGCAGGGCGAGAGCTACGAGTTCGATCTCAGCGGTGCAAGCCCGAAGCACGACCGCTCGCCGTTCAAGGCTCCGGCCATCGACCCCGGCAAGTGCGTGACGGGCCGCCTGGAAGACGGCGATTCGGGATCGTCGGCGCCGAGGGATCGCCAGGCCATCGGCAAGATCGGACCCAGGTTCTGCCTGACGGCGGTGAATGGCCGGCTCGGTCTGCAAAGCAACACGATCTCCATCGGCGGCTGCCCCTTCCCGCCTCCTGGCTATCGTCCCCTGGACATCAGCGAGGACACGCCCAAGGGCAAGGCACGCCGCGAGGCCATCGAATCCGAACGCTGGCGCAAGCACAAGCAGAAACTGGCCGAGTGGGAGGAGGAGGAGCGACGTACCAATCCAAACTTCGGCAAACCGCTGATATTTGGAAACGCACGCTAGGCCACCAAGACACTCCCACACGCCCCGCCTTGCCATCCGCCGGGCGGCGATGGTATCCTGCAGCCGATGGAGGAAGATCCATGCGACGAATCCTATCCCTGTGCCTGCTTTCGTTCAGCCTGATCAGCGTGGGCCTGCTGTTCGCCGCGCCGCTGCCGCAACCACGCAAGACACCGCGGCCGCACGCTCCCGTGGAGAAGGACGGCTTCGGGCTACGCATCACCCACGAGGCGTGGTACAACTGGCCGTTTCGCCCAGAATACCCTGTTGCTCACCTGAAGATTCGCGTGGATGTCCACAACCGCAAGTCCGTGCAACGCGATTGTCCTCTTGAGTGTCGACTTATCTACAAGGAGAAGAACGTCTGGTCGGGACTCAGTTATATCGTCTGGACGCCGGAGGGGCACGCTTACGAATTGACCTGCAGCCCGAGTTATCGCCAAGATGGCGCCCCGTTCAAGGCTCCCGCCATCGCACCCGGCGATCGTGTCTCGGGCTATCCCGACAACTGGGAGACGGGTTCTTACGAACCGTGGGATCGCGAGGCCCTGGAGAAGATCGGGCCGAAGTTCTGCCTGACCGTCGTGTGCGGTCGGCTCGGGCTTCAAAGCAACACCATCTCCATCGGCGGCTGCCCCTTCCCGCCTCCCGGCTACCGTCCCCTGGACATCTGCGAGGACACCCCCAAGGGCAAGGCACGCCGCGAGGCCATCGAATCCGAACGCTGGCGCAAGCACAAGATGAAACAGGCCGAATACGAGGCGGAGCTTCGCCGCAAGTTTCCGAATCTTCCAGATGGGTGGATGCCAGCATTCTCAACCAGCCCACTAAAACGCTGACACTTCCCCCGCCTTGCCATCCGCCGAGTGGGGGCCTATCCTCAGAACACCCGGCGTCGGCCGGGCATCGGGCCGCGGAGGGTGAGCGTGCTGGCGACGTTGCTGCAACTCTGGAAGGGCGCACGGCTGCCCTCCTGGACCGGGCGGCGGGCCGTCACCGGGCCGTGCGCTCCGCTGCGCATCCATCGCGATCGCTTCGGCATCCCCCTCATCGTCGCCGCCTCCGAGGTCGATCGCGCCTTTGGCATCGGCTTCTGTCACGGGCAGGATCGCGCCTTCCAACTCGAACTGCTCCACCGCGTCGCCCGTGGCTCCCTCGCCGAACTCGTCGGCCCCGCCGCCCTGCCCCTCGATCGCCTGGCGCGACGCATCGGCTTTTTTCGTGCCGCTCAGCAGCAGTGGCCCCTCCTCGACGCCGACCTGCGGGCCGACCTCGAAGCCTACAGCGCCGGGGTGAACGCGGGCCGCACCGTCGTGCCGCACGAACTGGCGCTGCTGGGCGGCACCATGGCCCCCTGGCACCCCGTCGATTGCCTGGCCATCGCCAAGGTGCTCTCGTTCAAACTCGCCGCCAACTGGGACGCCGAACTCGTCCGCCTGCGGGTGCTCCTGCTCGACGGCCCCGAGGCGCTCGCCGCCATCGATCCCACCTACGCCGCTCACCACCCGGCCATCGTACCCCCCGGAGCGGCGGTCGGCCCCGCCCTCGATCGCCTGGCCGACGACATCAACCGCTTCCTCGCCGTCACCGGGGCCGGCTCCGGCTCGAATAACTGGGCGGTCGATGGCAGCCGCACCACGACCGGCCGCCCGCTGCTGGCCAACGATCCGCACCTCGACGCCGGGCTGCCCTCGCACTTTTATCTGGTGGCGGCACGGGGGCCGGAGCATCTCGTGGCCGGCGCCTCGCTCGTCGGCGGGCCGGGCGTCCTGGCCGGGCACAACGGCCACATCGCCTGGGGCCTGACGGCCGGCCTGATCGACAACACCGATCTGTTCCTGGAGACCATGCACGCCGACGGCCGACGTGTACGTCAGGGCGACGATTGGCACGAATGCGAGATCATCGAAGAGACCATCGCGGTCAAGGGGGCCGCCCCGGTGGTCGAGCGCGTGCTGATCACGCCGCGCGGGCCGATCGTCTCGCCGATCGTGGGCGATAGCACGCACACGCTGTCGCTGTGCGCCACCTGGCTGAAACCGCGCAAGGTGCGCGGGCTGTTCACGCTCCACCGCGCCCGCACCTGGGACGCCTTCCGCGACGAGTGCCGGTACTGGCCCATTGCCTCGCAGAGCCTCGTCTACGCCGACGGCTCGGGCGGCATTGGCTTTCAATTGCTCGGCGACGCCCCGATACGACGCGGTGCGGTTGGCGACGCCCACGGGCTGTTGCCGCGCCCCGGCTGGGAGGTATCGGCTTGTTGGCAGGACGACCTTGTCCCCTTCGAGCAGATTCCGCATCTTTTCCGTCCCGACGGCGGCTGGATCGCCACGGCCAACAACCGCCATACCCCCGAGGGCGTCGGCCCCTATCTGGGCAGCGATTTCATCGACGGCTACCGGGCCATCGCGATCAAGCAGGCGTTGGAAGCACGCCACGATTGGAATGTCGAACGCTTTCAGGCGTTGCAGATGAACCAGCGTACCGCCGCCTGGGACGAACTACGGCCGTTCCTGCTGCGCCTGGAGGGCGTGCCCGACGAACTGCGCAACTGGGACGGTCATCTACACGCCGACTCACGCCCGGCGGCGATCTACGAGCGCTGGCTGGTCGAATCGCTGGTGCGCGTCGCCCGCACACTGGCCCCGAAATCGTGGGAGTGGGTCGTCGGTCGCGGCCTCACCGCGCTCACGCCCTACAACTTCGGCTGCTACCGCCGCACCGGGCATCTGGTGGCGCGACTGCACCGCGAGTTCGAGCGCTGGCGGCCAGACTTGCAAGAGGCGTTGCGGCTGGCCCTGGCGACACGCGGCACCTGGGGGGAGCAACACAGGCTGGTGATGCATCACCCGCTCAGCAAGGCGGGTGGCCTGCTCGGCTCGGCGATGGCACGCATCTTCAATCTTGGCCCCGTACCCTACGGCGGCGATGCCGATGTGATCAACCAGGCCGCCGTGCTGCCGCTCTCACCGACCGCCCCAACGGATAACATCGCGTCGATGCGCATGGTCATCGATGTCGGCAACTGGAGCGCGTCGCGCTGGTCACTCCCCGGCGGCCAATCGGGCAACCCCTTCTCGCCCCACTACCGCGATCAGTTTCCCCTGTGGCTGCGCGGCCAGGGCGTGCCGATCGCACTCAGCCCCGAGGAGATTCCCGAGGCCGAGCGAACGACGCTGCTGCTGGAGCCGCCGGCCTAGGCTATCACTAGAGCAGGTTTCGTATGGTGTAATCGTTCGATTTATCGATCAGGGATCACCCCGGAGCGAAACGATGAGTGACAGGGGCAAGACCGATGCAATTGCCATTTTGCGTGCCGAAGTTGGCTTCGGTTGCCCGGTGTGCCGTAGCCCCTTCTTGACGTGGCACCACTTCGATCCACCCGAACACATCGAGAAACACTGGCGACCAGAAGGCATGATTGCTTTGTGTTTGAATTGTCACCCGAACGCGGACGGAAAGGGCTACGGGGGAGACGCATATTCGCCTGAAGAGCTTCGAGCAATGAAGCGGAGGGGTTATGCAGCGGAGGACGTGAGAGCCTCTTTCCCCTCTTGGCAGAAAAAAAGTATCCTTGTCCGCGTGGGCGGTTGCTATGCCACTCCAAGCAAGGCGGTCATCTCGGTCAACGACATCCCCCAGATTGCCCTGTCGCGAAACGCCGCGGGCCTACTCTCTTTGTCGTTTCAACTTCGCAACAGGGACGACGCCATCCTTGTGGAGATGGAAGACAACTGGTTCACCGCCTACCCGGGCAACATCCATGACATGACCGTTACTCCAAAGACGAGAGAGATCAAAGTCTGGCTCGACAAGGAAGATGTCGGACTTGAATTATCTTTCAACCGGATTTCGATGGAGGAGCTAGAGGACAAATTGGAGCTCGATAGTCAAGCCGCGAAGGCGGTCTTCGACCGGATCGAACAGGCACGTAGACAGGAAGCGCTCAATCAAATTGCGCCGGAGCATCGCGAAGACTGGTTGCAAATGATGGGCGAACTCTGGGCAACCATCGACAAATGCAAAGATGACCCAGTCCGACGCGAGGTCATGCGATGGGTAAGCGAGAACTGCCAGATGGACGATGGATTAATCCCCTTTCTCAACTTCGAGCAGATGGCAATCTACTTCCATGGACACCGAATCACGATCAAGGATGGAGTTTCGGAGTTCATCCACTACTGCGCCGCATTAGAAATGCGCGGCGCGGCCTTCAACATCCGCTGTCCTTGTCCGACTTGCTCGCCCACAAGCAACTGAATTTCCGACATCTGCTCGACTCACCTAGATCAAGGCGATGCGTTTTCGGCTCATGTCAGACTACGTGGATAAGAACAAAACGACCGATATCGCGGCGCGGCAGCGGGAGCGACTGCCAGCACCGTAGGTGAACAGCAGGTTGGCACACGGCGATCGATTCTTGGTGGACGACGAAAAGTGTCTACTGCCCTGAAAACGTTCCTCGGTCGCAGTTGAGCAAACTCAGCCCCGAGGAGATTCCCGAGGCCGAGCGCACGACGCTGCTGCTGGAACCGCCGGCCTAGCCGCGTGCCAGTCGCAAGCCGCGTGGAACGATTACGCGCTCCAGAAGCGTGAAGATGCCTTGCATCGCCAGGGCCATCAGCGCCGCGGGCACGGCGCCGCCCAGGATGAGCGCCCAGTCGTCGAGCCGGATGCCCGTGAGGATCAGCTGGCCGTAGCCGCCCGCGCCGATGAACGCGCCGATGGTGGCGGTGCCGACGTTGATCACCGCCGCGGTCTGGATGCCGGCCAGGATGCTCGGCGAGGCGAGCGGCAACTCGATCTTCAGCAGCCGCGCCCACGGCGTCAATCCGAGCACCTCGGCCGACTCGCGCAAGGAAGTCGGAATCTCACGCAATCCCTGATAGGTGTTGCGCACGATGGGCAAGAGACTGTAAAGCAACAGCGCCACCAGGGCGGGCGGTTCCTGCAAGCCCAGCAGCGGGATGAGCGCCACCAGCAGCGCCATCGACGGGATCGTCTGGATGACGCCCACGGTGCCGAGCACGACCGCGCCGACGCGCGCGTCGCGAAAGGCCGCGATCCCCAGGGGCACGGCCAGCACGACGGCCAGGGTGAGCGACACCAGCACGAGCAGCAGATGCTGAATCGTCGCCCAGGCGATCCACCGCGCCAGCCGCTCGTTGGGCGACTGGGTCGGCTCCGTCGCCTGGATGCCGAACTCCTCCTCCAGAAAGGACGCGGCCACGTCGGCCTCGCTCTGCCTTCGCACGGCGACATCGGCATTGAGCCGCGTCATCGTCTCGGTGGAGAGCGTGCCCTCCAGCGAGCGAAGCACGTCCACCACCTCGCTCGGCAGATCGCGCCGATACAGCAGCACCGCGTGTTGGAGCGGCAACACCCCCTGATCGTCATTCAGGATCACCAGATCGTACTTCTCGATCTCGGCGTCGGTGGTGTACACATCCGTCACTTCGCTCTGCCCGCCGCGCAGCCCGGCCAGGGCCGTCTCGTGGCTCATCCCCGTGGGCCGCTGCGGCAACTGATAGCGCCGCTCCAGCAACGGCCAGCCATCCTTGCGGCCGAGGAATTCGTTGGAGAGGGCGAAGCGCAGGTCGGCATGGGACCGCAGATCGCTGATGGCCCGCAGGCCGCGTTTCTCGGCCAGGGCACGCGGCACCCCCAGAGCATAGTTGTTCACAAAGCCCAGATGTTCACTCATGCTGATGCCATCCTGGGCCAGCAGCCGGCGCAGGTCGTCGGCGGAACGCGGTCGTGCGTTGGCGAGCAACTCCTGCGTGAGCGTGCCGGTGTACTCGACGTAGACATCCAGTCGGCCATTCCGCAGCCCCTGGAAGAGAATCTGCGTACCGCCGAGGTCGGATTGATGAACCGCGGGATGGCCACGGGCTTCGAGGAGTTGGCAGAGCATCTCGCCCAGGATCACCGACTCGGTGAATTCCTTGGAGCCGACCGCGATCGGCTGGGCGAAGACGGTGCCCGCAAACGCCAGCATCACGAACAGGGCACGCTTCACTTTTCCACCTCCCCAAGCATCGGCACTCGTTGAGCCGAGAGAAACCTGCCCACGAACTCGCTGGCCGGCTGCCGGACGAGTTCGGCGAGCTGGCCCGATTGCACGATGCGGCCCTCGCCCAGGAGCACGATGCGATGCGCGAAGAAATCGGCCTCGCCCATGTCGTGCGTCACCAGCAGCACCGTCTTGCGCAGCCGCTCGAAGATGCCCTTGAGATCGTCCTGCAGGTCGGCACGCACCATCGGATCCAGCGCGGCCATCGGCTCGTCGAGCAGCAGCACGGCGGGATCGAGCATCAGCGCCCGCATCAGGCCGACGCGTTGTTTTTGCCCGCCGGAAAGCTGCGCCGGGTAGCGGTCGAGCAGTTCCGCCGGCAGACGGACCAGTTCGGCCAGTTCGTCCAGGCGCTGGGAAATCCGCGCCGCGTCCCAGCGCTGCTGGCGCGCGACCAGGGCGACATTGTCCCGGGCGCTCAGGTGCGGGAACAGGCCGCCCTCCTGAATCACGTAGCCCATCCGCAGCCGCATCGCCCGGAGGTTGTATGGCGTCAGGCGCTCGCCCGCCAGGCTCACGTGGCCGCTGTCCGGCTCCAGCAGGCCGACGATGAGGCGCAGGAGGGTGGATTTGCCGCAGCCGGACGGACCGATGAGGACGGTAGTCTGCCCCGGCTGGAGGGTGAGCGAGGTGGGATGCAGGACCGTTCGACCCTGATACGATTTGGATACGTTGACCAGTTCGAGCATGACACCTCCCGTGGCGAGCCAAGCACCTGGGCACGGTACGCCCGCCGTCGTCACGTCGCATCGCTACCCGCCGTCGCCAGGCGGGATCGCTACAATGAGGCAAGGGAACTTCACTACGCTTTAGCATGATAAAGGAGAGGCACCATGTCCACCACTTCCTCTAGCGGCCCGGCCAAGATGCTCATCGACGGCCAGTGGTGCGATGCGGCCAAGGGGGGCACGCACGCGGTCATCAACCCGGCCACCGAGGAGGTCATCCGCGACGTGGCCTATGGCGATCGCGGCGACGCGGCGCGGGCCGTGGCGGCGGCGGCCAGGGCGATGCCCGCGTGGATGAAGCTCACCCCCTACGACCGGGCGAAGATCCTCAAGAAGACGGCCGACCTGATGCGCGAGCGGGCCGACAGCATCGCGCGGACGCTGACCATGGAACAGGGCAAGCCGCTGCCCGAGGCCAAGGGCGAGGTGCTACACAGCGCCGACACCTTCGAATGGTTTGCCGAGGAGGGCAAACGCGCCTACGGTCAGGTGATCCCCAACTCGGCCCCGGGGAAGCGACACCTGACGATCAAGCATCCCGTGGGCGTGGTCGCGGCCATCAGCCCGTGGAATTTCCCCATCACGCTCCAGGCCCGCAAGATCGCGCCGGCGCTGGCCGTGGGCTGCACCATCGTCTGCCGACCGGCGAGCCAAACGCCGCTGTGCCTCATCCAGGTGTTCGAGTGCATGGTCGAGGCGGGCCTGCCGGCGGGCGTGGCCAACCTGGTGATCGGCCCGGGATCGGACATCGCCGACGAATTCCTGGACAACCCGGTGGTGAAGAAGATCAGCTTCACCGGCTCGACCGAGGTGGGAAAGATGCTCATGCGTCGCGCCGCTGACGGGATGAAGCGGCTGAGCCTGGAGTTGGGGGGCCACGCGCCGTACATCGTGTTTCCCGACGCCGACCCCGAGGTGGGGGCCAAGCTCGCCGTCACGGGCAAGTTCCGCAACAACGGCCAGGTGTGCATCTCGCCGACGCGCTTCTATGTGCATGACAGCGTGCGGAAAAAGTTCACCGAGGCCGCCGTCGAGTTCGCCAAGACGCTGAAGATCGGCAACGGGTTGGAGCCGGGCATCGAGGTCGGGCCGATGTTCGAGAAGAAGGCGCTGGCCAGCACGCAGGAACTGGTGGACGACGCGAAGAACGTGGGCGCCAGGATCCTCACCGGGGGGCGGCGCAGCGACCGCTTCGACAAGGGCTACTTCTTCGAGCCGACCGTGCTCAGCGACGTGCCGCTCAACGCCAAGATGATGACCGAGGAACCGTTCGCCCCGGTCATGCCCATCGTCGGCTTCGATAATCTCGACGCCGTGATCGCCGCCGCCAACAACACGCGCTATGGCCTGGCGGCGTACGTGTTCACCAACGACCTGACGACCGCGTTCAAGATGGCCGAGGGCATCGAGGCGGGCATCATCGGCGTGAACGACCCGGTGCCGGCGACGCCGCAGTGCCCGTTCGGCGGCATGAAGGAGAGCGGCCTGGGCCGCGAGTTGGGCCACGAGGGACTGGAGGCGTACCTGGAGACGAAATACATCGCGATCAAGCTGCGCGACTAAGGAGGCCTACCGGTGAGCAGGTTACGGATCATTCCTGATGGTAAACCTTCATGGAGCCGAGCCATGGATGCGATCGCGATCGTGCGGGAGCGAGCGCGGCGAGTGACCGCGCTACTGGATGAAGCGGGCGTCCCCTACGCCGTCATCGGTGGAAACGCGGTGGCGGCGTGGGTGGCATCGATCGATCCGGGGGCACAGCGGGCAACGCAAGATGTGGACCTGCTGCTCCGCCGCGAGGATATCGACCTTGCCCGAAGTGTACTGGAACCTGCGGGCTTCCTCTACGCCCAGACGATGGACGGACCCATGTTTCTCGATGGTCCCGATGCCAGCCCACGCGATGCCGTCCACATCATCTACGCCGGTGAGAAAGTGCGGCAGAATGACCTCGCCCCGACGGCAGAGGTGACAGAATCCAAGAGAATCGCAGATTTTCAGGTGGTCAGCCTTGAAGCGCTCGTGCGCATGAAGCTCACTTCGTATCGACGCAAGGATCAGGTACACATCGAAGACATGATCAACGTCGGCCTCATCGATGCGTCGTGGGTCAATCGCTTCCCGCCGGAGTTGGCGGCGCGGTTGCAGCACATTCTTGATACGCCCGACGGGTGATCGCGTGTCTCGCGTAAAAGCATCGGGCCGGACGCTCCTCCGAAGCGTCCGGCCCGTTGGTCTTCCCTGACGACGGAGACTCACCACCCCATCGGGTAGCCGTAGCCATATCCATAGCCGTAGGCGGGGTAGTAGCCGTAGCCGTAACCGTAGCCGTAGGTCGGCATCGGGTAGTAGGCGGCCGGGACCTGGTACGACACGGGCTGCATCACGGCGGGCTGATACAGGACCGGGGCCGTGGTGGGAGCCGAGGGCGGGGCCGGGGTGGCCGGCGCGATCGTCGGGGCTTGCAGCGGAGCAGCCAGGGGGGCGTCGCAGCCGGGGCAACCGCCGCCGACCACCGTCTCGCCGGCGAAACCGCCGAAGCCATCGAACCCGCCGTGGAATTTGCCGCCGAACTTGCCGCCGAAGTAATCCCAGAGGTGTTCGGGCGGGGCCGAGGTCGCGCCGTGGTGATGGAACAGACCCGCCAGCTTGTCCTTGAGGGTCGGCTTGTAGG